>Ga0315276_10005371_pt1 | contig 11808 bp, 14 predicted proteins | sample YL17G05_0_MG_FD_204542 | JGI IMG/M metagenome (GOLD analysis project Ga0315276, IMG submission 204542) | Sediment microbial communities from Yellowstone Lake, YNP, Wyoming, USA - YL17G05_0 | ecosystem: Environmental > Aquatic > Freshwater > Lake > Sediment | place: USA: Wyoming | collected... | reverse complement strand
GAGTGAGTAGTCGAAACCCATTCCCGTCTTAGGGGAACGATCCGATTTCAAGTCGGTCTCAGTGCGCCTGCCTGATTACTCCACCATTTCAATGATCACGCCTATAACTATACCAGACGATACGTAAAAGTCAAGTAGAATCTGGCATTATCCGGTGGATTCACCGCTACCGGATATTACCAGATTTTCTGGTTTTACTACTTTATCCTCGTAATGCCCACAAGAACACAGCAAGCGAACAATGTACTCCTTGTTGAGCAAAAGTTTGTCTTCGGTTGGGCGAATCTCACGCATAATCATTCTACAACGTGGGCAGTGAAATTCGCCATGGATAATGTCTTCGATCATTTCGTACATCATTGATATAAATATGAAGATGTTTCATGAAAAATGGCTCCCGCTGAAGTAGTTGAAACTTCGTCCCTCGGGTCAAAGCCGAGTATAATAAACCGTTATACGAAGCGGGAACAAAAGACAAGGTGCATTTTTAGGTCTGCTTATTGGGCGGATTTTTTGTTGGTTGCTGTTAGCACCTTAAAGTTTCAGCCGGTGTTTATTGGACGCTTCCTGTTGAAGACTGCGTTACCATCAGCATAATCCAATCGTTACCGGCGTAATATAAACTGGTAAGCACGGAGGGACTCGAACCCACATTTTTCCAATTATGCACATCCTCTTTAGGAAAGAGAGCCAATACGTGCTCACAATAATTTTTTACATCTTTGGAGGCAGAAAGCCCCTTTAGGGTCGTGGGAGCATTCGCTTTTCTGACTGTGGGCCACGTCCTCTTGGACCCCCAACAAAATCAGGATGCTTTTCTTTCATGTGCTTCCGATATGCTTGGCATTCAGCACATTCCTGCATTTCTTTGCGAACTTTTTCCATTTGTGGATTCCTTGGTCCTCGTTGGACTTCAGAGACAACTGGTTTGTCGGTCTTGGGTGGTTCTGGTTTGGTATCTTGAGCAAAGGCAATTGCGCCCAATGTCAAGAGAATTGCTAGTAATACGATAGATAGAATTTTCATAGGTTTTTTATTCCTTTCTACTTATACATGCGTAAAACACCACTCAAATCCGCCAACTTTGTCACAAAAATGGTACTCCGGGTGGGATTTGAACCCACTAGATTGTCGCTTTAGAAGAGCGATACCTATCCAATTCGGTCTCCGGAGCATTTCAAAATTACTGCCACGTAAGAGTTGCCTCGCCATTCAAAACTTTCGTCATATAGGCTCGAAAACACACTTGGGAACAGAAAAAAAACGACTGTTTGTGTTCATTTGTCTCACGGCAATGTTGGCACCAAGAAGCACAACTCAATACCACATTAACACTGACTCCATCTAACGGAATAGATGATCCGCCGCACTCTTTGCAATGTACTATTTGTATCATAACTCAACTCCGGTTTCGTATTACCTTGAACAGTTTGTTCACGGTTCTTTTGCTATGTATCCAGTTACAACTGGAACAATCCCACACCTTTCCCATCCCGACGTACTTGCCACGGCGTTCGTTCTTGCAAGGATAGAACGGACAATAACAGAAAGTACAATCTTCCAGCTTCGTGTGGCACGGAAAAAACTTGCACGCTCGGTTGACTCGATCCATGAAAATTGGTACTCCGAAGGAGAATCGAACTCCTCTCTTGGCAGTGAAAGTGCCATGTCCTGCCGATAGACGACCGGAGCAAAAATTGGTAGCACCGAGAGGATTTGAACCTCCACTGTTCTCCTTCTAAGGGAGACGCCTCCTGCCAATTGGGCTACGGTGCCATTTCATAAAAACTGGTCAGAATGGTGGGATTTGAACCCACGGTTTCTCGGCCCCGAACCGAGCGTGTTACCGCTACACTACATTCTGATATCAACGAACTATACCATAACTATGGTAGATGTCAACGAAAAAAGAGCGGGGATTTCACGAGCGTTCCACACAAACTTGTTATGCTACCATTACAACACCTGCCCATATGGTGGGCAAGGAAGGAATTGAACCTTCACCTCCTTCTGTGCGTCTATCCCTTGTAGAGGATTTCACATAAGGACCGTCGCCCTCGGTTCCGCTCTGAGCGTCTATCTCTATTTGGCCAAAATTGGTGCGCCGGGAGGGGATCGAACCCACGACATTTTGATTAAGAGTCAAACGCTCTACCAACTGAGCTACCAGCGCGTTATTTCCAGTTCTTTTTCTCATCCGGGCAAGAAGATTCAAGCTCGAATTCCATTTGTTTTGTTTGAGGAAAAGGTCGGAGCATTGCTACCAACTCCTTCGGGTAATCGAAATACAGACAGAGGGAATCAGACCCGACATAGCAGTTATTACCCAACTGCCGTTTAACCGCTCGATCAAACTCCCGCATGTTCTTGAAGTCGGCTTCATTGAACTTGAGTTGTAGTTTCATAAAATTGGAATCGCTTTGCTAATCTCCATGAGCCGTGTATTCCTTCAAGCGGCAAGGACGAGAGGTTCGACCTTTGTGCCCACGGTTCAGCGTACAATAGGAGGCTTTGTGAAATCTGTTATGCTGCTCGTTAATGCTCTCGCATTTCGGTTATTTGATCTAGTTCAGTACTTTGACTTTTTTCATCATGCCTAACATTCTACACGTTCCAGACAAAATGTCAAGCACGATTTTGGGAAAGTTGGCGGGACCGAGGGGAATCGAACCCCCGTCGTCGCATCGACAGTGCGACATCCTAGCCTCTAGAAGACGGTCCCGAAAAGAGCGAGATGCCTTTACTTTTTCACAAGTATAGGTGTGAATAGGTTTTTTGGTTGCTGTAAGCATCTCAAAATGGTCAGGATGCGGAATCTTGCAATCCGAATTTCCAGTCCCCCGAACTGGCGTGTTTCTTTTACACTACACCCTGATGAAAATGGTCGGGATAGACTGTTATGCTCAGTCGCCTCATGTCCCCAAAACATGCACGCTACTATTACGCCATATCCCGATTGAAATTTGTTCCTTACATCTATGATGCCGTTGATGACACCAAGTTAGGCGACTGGAAGAAAAAATCTGACTTTTGTGGCTCCATAGGTATATTTATACCCGTATGAGCCTATATCTTATCGAACCCTACAACGCCTACGCTCCAAAGCAAAAGAAAAAGCATTGGATGGAAATCGCCGAAGAAGAGGCGATGATGGCCCGCATCATTGCTGAATTGAAAAATCAAAGTAATCCAGAGAATTCACCGCCCGTCGCCCAATCTGGCCCAGTGGGTATAAGTGCAGGAACAGGCGGTGGAGGAGCACCAGAACAGGCATTCTTCCGTCAAGTTCCCAACGGAACCTATACAACAACTCCAAACGCAGTAGCTCCCGCTGGAACTTCTGTAACCTTTGCGAATGCAAGTACAAAGTATGTTAATGTCTATTGGAACTTCGGTGATGGAACTTATGGTGCTAGCAACACAGTCACTCATACCTTTGCTACCACTGGAAGTTTTACGGTCTCTGTAACAGCATCCAATCTAAGTTCGGCGTCCACATTTAGTTCTTCCGTTCCAGTTGTAACCGCGAGCTTCACAGCAACACCTCTCTTTGGAACAGTTCCATTGGTCGTTCAATTCACGAATACCAGCACTAACGCTAACACATATTTGTGGTTGTTCGGATCTGGTAGCGGCCCGAATGGAGGACAGCAAGCATCAAGCTCGACAGTCAATCCAACATTTACTTACACCACTGGAAGTCGTCTCTACACGGTTCAGTTGCAAGCGACCAGTTCGCAATACAACTTCTACAGAAATACGAGCAGTATCAATTACATCAGCGCTTCGATGTAAACAGAAAACAACTTCAAAAAACCCCCGCTTCGGCGGGGTTTTTTGTTGGAAATCTAAAACTGGTATCCGAATCGTTCAATCAATTCGGCATTCATTGATGCCACGGCATCAATGCTTCTTTGGGACTTATACATCTTTCGGTAGTCCTCTTTCTCTCGATCACCGATTCTCGGCAAGATATGAGAAATACCAAAACATTCGGCAACTGAAACAAAATCTTCGGCGAGATTCTCAAACCGCAAGAAGGAATCGATCAGGAGATTCCCCTCCTTGTCCCGACAATAACTCAACTCGTCCATCGGGCATTTCGATCTCAATCTCACCCACTCGTAATCCCGAGTTGCCTCTTCCACAATCCATGTCTCAAAGTCCCACTTGTTGATGAAAAATGACCACCACGAAAACGCTCGCTCCCACGGATTGCGAACAACGGCGAACTTGTAAGTATTCCTTAATACTTGCTCTCCCAAATAATCAAAGTAATCTAGGATGGTGAAATGAGTGAAAGACCCCATATCATCCAGCCCCAATGCCGACAGAATGCTTCTTCCGCCAGTTCTGGGAATATGAACGAAGATGTAATCTTGGTTTCTCGTCACGTCCATAAATAGTGGAGCGACATATCGGTACTGCCCCGATTTCGCTTGATTGGGAATCAAGTACATTACTTTTATGCTAATGTCGCACTAAAATATCTTCTAATGTGAGATTTGCACTCACCCACTCCCCTACATTCTGCCTTGGCCTTTCGCGAGGAGATGCTGCTTTTTCGTCAGACTCACTTACATCAATCAGAAGAAACTTGGGGCTCGCAGTCAGAATCGAACTGACAGATCGTGCATGAGGCATTTGTCCAGTATGGTAACTTCACCGTGGTTAGCGGCAGTCCACCAGCAGATTCGGAAAGAAACTCTTTCGGGCACGATCTGGGACTCAACGGATGGTTCCTTTACCCACGAGCAAAATTGGTAGCCTTGCGGAGGATTGCACTCACGATCTGGAATTTGAAGGACTCCCGTGCTTCTCTTGCACTACAAGGCCATTGAAAGAGCTAGATGCATTTTTTACGCTGCCCTATCTAGTTGGGCGACCTCCCGATATAGTCGGGAGGGCAGGACTTGCACCTACACTGGCGGCTCTATAGGCATTTGTTTTATTGCTGGTATGCATCTAAATCTGGTTGGCGAGGCAGGACTTACACCTGCAATCGCAGAGCTTACCGGGTTATCTGCACCACATTGCTTCCGCCAGTCACCTAGCATAGTTGCTTGCGCATTGGCCCACTCTGCCCATCGGTAGGTGCGTCTAATATTTCCGCCACTCGCCCACTGAAATCATTCACCGCCCCTTGACACCAAGGGTTCTCAGTTATACTTGAATTTCAACTGGGTTAAGCAGCAGCAATATGCTGCGCGATTACTAAAATTGGTCCCGCCCCCCGGAATCGAACCGAGATGTCTGGTGCTTCAGACCAGCGCATTGACCACGTTTGCTAAAGCGGGATTGAAAATATTTGGTGGGTTATTTTATGTGGGCACCACCATCCACCCCAAATTGGCACTCTCGGAGGGAATCGAACCCCCTATTCTCTGCGTTCGAAGCGCAGCATGATTCCATTATCACCACGAGAGCATATTGACGGTTGCGATAGGATTTGAACCTACTGTTTGTCAAGTTCCTTGGCCAAGCTGACTTGACACCGCTTTGCTCGGATGCTCGTCTACCAACATACGATTCCTACAACCATCAAAGTAAATTCTTAATGTCACAATCAAACTACTACCCACGATGGCTTGCGCCAATTTGATTGTCGTTACAACGGCTAACAATGAGTTACGTAGTTATGATCAACTCCATCGCTTACCGGAGTGTGGCTCACTTACATTAAGAAATTGAAAAGACGTTTTTTGTACTGGCTAACGTCGTCCCAGTATGACCGATGGCGTCGTAACAATTTAAACCATCACGAAACCAACCGCCAATTGTAGTAAGCAGTTGTTGTTTTTCGACATCGGAAAATTGGCTCCAGAGGTAGGACTCGAACCTACAACATTTCGATTAACAGTCGAACGCGTCTACCATTGAGCTACTCTGGAATGAAATTGGCACACGTTTTGATTTAAGAGAGCGATCCGGTTTATACCGCCATACCGTGTGCAACTCTCCGGTTATCCTTAGAACAATTGGCTCTCGGGGATGGATTTGAACCACCATAAATCTTGTTCAGATCACGCATTAACAGTGCGTTGAATTACCAATTATTCTACCCGAGAATGAAAAAAGTGGTGAATGATAAGGACTTGGTTGTGTGTCTAGTTCCTCTTCGTCCACACATACGCTTCATTCACCATAAAATTGGTGCCAGAGTATGGAGTTGAACCATTGGTTTCCTTTTTGGTTATTGCGGCAAACATCTCAATGAACTAGATGTCTTTTCTCTGGCATAAATGGAGCCGCTTACCGGAAACGAACCGGCCTTATCATCATTACCATTCTTTCGAATAGACTAAGGATTGCAGTCTTACATCTCTATACAATCGAGATGCTCAATGATAGCGGCATAAAAAAGATTGCTACGGAGGACTCACCGATGACTTTGCGGAGTTCGAGTACTATAGATTACGGTCCTAAATCCATAGCAATCTAAAATTGGTGGGAGTGGAAGGAATCGAACCTTCTACCTATGCGGGTTACTTGATTTACAGTCAAGCGACAGCCATCCGTCCCCACTCCCGGCGAGACCATTTTATTACACGCCCTTGCACCAATGACGATTATCATTTACAGTCATAGGACTGGCTCGCAAGCGTGGAAATTTGGTGGTAGTGGATGGACTTGCACCACCGTAGCCCGAAGGGCAAAAGATCTACAGTCTTTCGCAATTGCTTCTCTGCCACACTACCATTTGAAAACTATTATCATACTCCAAACTCTTTAATCACAATGGCGTCGGTAGAGAGATTCGAACTCATCATATCTTCGCATTGAGAATGCGACGTGTTAGCCAATTACACCACACCGACAAAATATTGATGATATGCGGGTTCCTACTTATATTTCGTACTTCCTCGTTTATTGAAAATCTTGATAACGGTGTCGTTCTCTGTTTATCAAGATCTACATACGACCAGCCTGCAAGACACGCTAAACTGGTTTGTCAATTTAACCATATCATCAAATTGGTACACCGCCCGGGAATCGAACCCAGACTTTCAGTTCCGCAAACTGACGTGATATCCGTTTCACCAGCAGTGCATATATTGAACTTATACCCCTCCCAAGTAGTGGCTCACTTTTTATAACATTCCATCCATCGATGGCGAGCTACGCAATTCCTACGTGGACTTTGTAGTAGTGGCATAAGTTAAAAATGGTCGTCTGTCTTGGTAACGCTCCAAGGTAGTGCGATTATCAGTCGCATATTCTTCTTTTGAATTAACAGACGATGGCGGGGCCGAGGGGAATCGAACCCCCGTTGATGCCGTGACAAGGCATTATCCTAGCCGCTAGAAGACGACCCCAGAAAAGATTGCTGTTAGTATCTCAAATTAATGGTGGAGCCCGCAGGACTTTCACCCGCTCTCTATTTTTTAGCATAGTCGTTCATTCAAGAACCCTAACTTCTGCCCCACAAAATACGAGATGTGTTTTTTGTTTGAACAGAATTTCAAGTTCTGCCTCTCTCCACGAGAGATTGATCCCCTTCTTGCGGGAATCATTGGAGTTGAACCAATCATTTTTTGTTTGTTGCTGCACACATCTCAAAACCGAATTTGACTCAATTGATCTGGGGTCAGATAATGAGTAGCGAAATCAAAAAGTTCTTCCCGATTCTCCTTTGGAGCAGTAAGAATGATATGATAAACCAGCCCCGATCTAACTTTTCTCTGAAGTCCGAAGAGATCAATGCTTTCGCAGCCCCCGGATCTAAATGATAGTTATCATCCGTTTTGTTGGAGTTAAGAAACTTCGTCCAATCAAAGCGTCCATCGGGATGGAGATAAGGAGTAACATCTAAGCCTTCAGCAAGTAGAGATTTAAGCTTTATCATAGTGATAAATATCAAATTGTTGCTTCCATCATACATATTTATTGACATGATCAAATTGAAGCAACTTATCTCCGAATCTTTCTACAAACTTCCCTCAGAATTAAAGCCAAATGCTCCAATAGCTCCCGATCAATCTCTTTCTGCTCTGCTTCAGTATATGAAAGAAACCTATAATATGGATTTTGTTAGGTACGAAAAAGGAACTGGAACTGGAAACCAAGGCGAATACGTTTTTAGACGTGACGACGGACGATTTTTCTTTTACACCATCAAAGATTTACGGTATCTTGGCGCTCCATTAGGAATGTCTTCCATGTACGCTAAACCCAAAGATAGAATGCAGCGCAAATATGTGAAAAAAAGACCGTGGCGTAACAGAGAATGAAATTGGTGCGTTGGGTGGGTACTGCCCCCACACGAATCGTCAGGTTAAGAGCCTGTTGCCCGTCTTTGATAGCTTCCAACGCATATTGAAATCATTTGCTCATATTTATAACTGAATGCCAAACATCATCACCATCGGATCTGGGACGGGTAACATTATTACTATTAGCCCTTCAGTCAATGCCCAAAATGTTGTTGTGAGTCCATATGCCGCCTCTCTTGGAGGAAGCATAAGCTTTGGAACCATGTTGAATTCTTATGTCGCATTTGCCGCAAGCTCCGATTGGGCTCCCGGTACGGGGGACTTCACTTGGGAATGGTATCAGTATCAAACGACCGGATCACTCTCTGGCCGTTGGCAATTTCCACGAGTATTTGAGTGTGGCGAGTATCAAGGACTCGGCGGCGGTATCAAGATGGGAGTCACTATCGAAAGCAACCCAAACATCATGTACGTCTGGGGCGGCACTCAAGTTATTATGATGAGCCGAACTTTAACTGGAAATCCTCAAGTTGGAGCTTGGACTCACTTTGCCGTTACTCGCAATGGAACCAATCTTCGGCTTTTCATGAACGGTACTCAGCAAGGAGCAACAGTCACCGATTCAACAAACATCAGTGACGCAACTCGTCCTCTTTTCATCGGCATGGAATCGGGGTCATATGCCACTCAAACTGAGTTTCCCGGTTTCATTACCAATCTTCACTTGGTCAAAGGGACGGCTCTCTATACTGGAAATTTTATTCGTCCAAGTATGCCGCTCACATCCGTTGCTAATACGAAGTTGCTACTTTTGGCAACAACCTCGGCATCTTGTGCAGTGGACACGGCCCAAAATCTGCCAGTGACTTTCAGCAACATTGCGTGGAGTTCCACGACTCCTTACTCGTAAGAAATTGGTCAGGTAGTTGGGAGTCGAACCCAATCTGTCAGATTCACAGTCTGAGGTGCTAACCAAATACACCACGTACCTGAAATTGGCCTTTGGGGAATGATTTGCACATTCAAAATGGTCCATGGATGATCCATCGTTTTTCTAGGTTAAACTACCCGCAGATAAAAATGGCAGGTAGTGTAGGACTCGAACCTACCAAGCGGAGTTTTGGAGACTCTGCACCGCCCTGCGGACTACCTATTGAAATTGGTGGGCTCGCACGGTAATGCTCCGAGTTCTCACGGTTAAAAGCCGCGTGCTTCACTATTAAAGCTTCAAGCCCATCTTGTCTAAAAAATGTTTCACTGTATCTGGATCAATCTTTGCAATTTTAGATACTTTCCTAATCAATCGTGTTCGGTGTCTGAAGATGTTTATCGGTCGTCGAACTCTTGTTCGTTTTTTGGTGTGAATTGATAACTTATGAACTTTTGTATGACATTTTCTACACAGTGTCTTCAAGTCGCTCAAATCCACGTCATACAAATTCTTGTAGTTCAGATGATGTGGCTCTACTCCGCGATTACTTCCACATTCTTCACAGACCGGGTTCAATGTGAGTTTTTGTTGCCTCAAAACCTTCCAATGGTCTGATTTTAAGTAATACTCACGGTAAAATTGTCTATCGCCGTAGAAATAGCGAAATTTCTTTCTTCCAAAAACCAAAATCTTCTTCCTTCTATTGGCGCTGGCAGTTGGAATATAATATGTCCTCGCGTCGGAAAGCATTTTTGATGCAGTGTACATGTCAGTACTCTACCACGGCATTTACAGAAATGCAAGCACAATCTTTCGCCAATACAACGTTCGCCATATTACCTCTGCGTTCATATCAGAGTCCGGGTTCTGGTTTTACCCATAACACCCAATGACCGATAAGTGATTTTTTGGCACCCTTAGATGCTGAACGACCGATTTTACGGAGGCTCACTGTTTGAGTTCTAAGCCTTACTTCTATCCAACGAAAGAACAAATCCTAAATTCTGCCACTATCCTACACCATCTTCTTCATCCTGTCAACAAAAAAGCCGACCTTTTTTGGTCGGCTCTTGAGGGGTGGTGTGCAATCCTACCTCATGAGCCGAATCCTTCTGGGCGATTATCAGTATAGACACTCTTTGCAATGAGCGTCATCCGCCCAGAGGATCTAAACCAATGTTGTGATAGCTGTTTCATCTGTCTTACCTATAAATATTGTCGTTTTTCGTTTCCGTCAAACTTTTTTCAGTTTCAACGCGAAGAGTGTATCACACTTTCTTGCGTTTGTCAAGAACTTTTTTCTCGATCCTTGCCAGTATCTTTTTGGCGTAGTCTGACAACTCCACACCGCCCACTTCAACCAACTGTTTTACCGCATCTTCCTCAGTAGTGAGGGGATGTTTCAATCTGCCTTTGAGTGTTGGGCACTTTATCATAAAATCTGGAGGCCGGTGAAGGAATCGAACCTTCGATTTAGGGTCTGCAATCCTAACCCTTACCACTCGGGCAACCGGCCACTAAAGTCTATACCGTTTTTCTTCGCCAGTACACCACTTACATTCACAAAACGGTCCTGATCCCCATATATCCATCACTCTTCCACTCACGGAACCATAATGACCTATCACTCTGATTTCTTCTCCGCATTTGGAACATTTTCCATAAATGTGGTTTTGATAGTCCCACGAATGCCAACACCCAAACAAAAACTCAAATAACTTTTTCATAAAATTGGTCGTCTGTGCTGGATTTGAGCCAGCGTCTCGGCTTATAGACCGAATGCTATCATTACACCAACAGACGACATTGGGTTCTAATCTCTTACGTCGTGGCAGTTTGAACTACTGCATTGACTTCATATTTCGAACCCAAATCTGGAGCCTTGTGAGAGAATCGAACTCTCGTCCCAGCGTTACGAGTGCCGTATAATTCCACTATACGAACAAGGCATTCACAAAGAACAATGTTAGATATGCCAACGGAGGAAGTTATTGAAGTGGAGCCAGTTGTCGGTAACGCTCCGACTCGTCATCATTACAGGTGATGCAGGCTACTTTTACATCAAACTGGCATCAATAACCTCAAAGAACAATACTATCGTCTTACTTCTTTTTCTACCGTAATAAACTCTGGAGGTATGTTCTCATAAATATACACACCATATCCTGAAAAAATAGGATCTTCAAACACTCTTATTTTTCGTTTTTCCATCAATCTCTTCATGTCAATCCCCAATACTACAAACTCTTCATCGGTAGGGTAAAACTTTTTGCTGTTCTGAAGCAAATATTCTATTCCTTCCCATGAATTAGCCAGATAGATTCTCTCTGAGTGTCTTGCTATTTTCTCTTTGCTCTTGGGAGCCAGACCTATTTGTTGTATTTTATTCGACAACCTTCTAGGAGTCAAATGATACATTTTATCCTGTAAATCCTCGACGGATAGTTCCAAATTATATTTGGCTTCAAAGAACAATACTGGAAAAGATTTCTCATTCACACATTTGAGATAATATTCTTTGTCAAACTTATGGCGTTCTACACCAACCACAAAATAAGAAGGATACCATCCCAAGTTATTCATCAACTTCAATAACATTTTCAACTCGTTACCGTTTATGATATCGGTCTTGAATTTGATGATATTATTGGGGCTTTTGATAAA
>Ga0315276_10005367_pt1 | contig 11811 bp, 10 predicted proteins | sample YL17G05_0_MG_FD_204542 | JGI IMG/M metagenome (GOLD analysis project Ga0315276, IMG submission 204542) | Sediment microbial communities from Yellowstone Lake, YNP, Wyoming, USA - YL17G05_0 | ecosystem: Environmental > Aquatic > Freshwater > Lake > Sediment | place: USA: Wyoming | collected... | reverse complement strand
CCACCCGAGCCCTCCGCCATGGTGTAGCCCGACACGGTCAGGGCCTCCATGTCGAACCCCCCGCGGTCGCGCCAGGGACCATCCCAGCCGTAGCAGCGCACCGAAAGGTAGATGATGCCGGGCCTTTTCTTCGCGACCTCTTCCACGCCGAAGCCGAGGCGCTCGATCGAGCGGCCGCTGAAGCTCTCGATGAACACGTCGGCGTCCGTAACAAGGCCGGCGAGCGTTTGGACCTGCTCCGGCTTGGTCAGGTCCATGAACGTCGAACGCATGCCGACATTGATGTCGGTCCAAACCACCGGATGCTCGAAAGACTGGTCCCGGGCAACGTGGAGGATTTGTGCGCCATATTCCGCAAGCGTTCGGGCGGCACAGGACCCGGCAATCACATGAGTGAGCGCCAAGCCCTTAATGCCTGACAACGGCTGCTTGGGATCGGCGGTGTAGGGCACGGGATCGGAGTCGCCGATCTTCTGAATGTCGATCACCGGCGTTCGCGCCAGATATTGTCCCTCTGGATGCTGCGCCCACTCCTCCGCGGTGCGGTGGATGCCACCAATAACTCTGGCGTCAGCCATCGCATCGTCGAGGTCTGCCGCGTTCCATCGCCCGACGGCCTTGGCGATCGCATCCGGATCGGGCGGCACGTGCAGGAGGTTCAGCGCCCGGTCATACAGTTGTGGATAGACACCGGTTATCGTCACCCACCGGTCATCCTTGGTTCTCAGCAGCGCGAACGAGAATGGATTCCCTAGTCCCCAAGGCGCCTGATACCAGCCGCCATTGATGCCTGGCACGAAGGTAAAGCTCTTGGGTATGGGGTCATCGGCGGGAATGGCGCCAACAGCCTGCTTATGCTGCAACACAAGTCCGATGATGGGATTGACGTTGTAGACCGCCTCGCGAAGATCGACCCTCACATCCTGGCCCTGTCCCGTGCGCTCTTGCCAGATCGCTGCCGCCCCGGCGCCGGCCGCAGCTGCGGGGATGGCCATCGAGGTGGCGATGCGGAAATGGCTGCGCAGGATCGGATCGCTTCCCGAAAAGACGACAGCACCACCTGCATCAGACGGACTTCCGCCGATGCCCCGCATGAACTCCGCAAAGGCTTTGTCGATATCGAAGTCGAGGCTCTCCGGCGCCGCACGAACGGCCCTGGGCAGCCCCGCGGCCAGAACCGCGCCGAGCGCAATCGATCCGGTGGCGTGAATGAATTCCCGGCGAGTCTGGGTCATGCCGCCTCCTTGAACGCGTCAGCTTAAGGATCTTTGGCGCTCGAACGCGTGCCTTTATTGCACCACCGATCGTCAAAGATTTTTTTTGGGCGACGGAAGTATCTTGTGATGCCTTCGATCGCAAATCCCTAATCGTTGCCTGATGTCCGGCATCGGCAGATTTTGTTGCAAAAGTCGGCGGCACGCGCGCGCTACGCAATAATAGAATCCAAGAGGCCCACCGCTTGAATCATTCTTGCGCGACCCATTAAGTCCTTGAACTAAAATTGCGTCGCGGAGAACTCAGAATCGTTTTGCAACACAATCGGCACCATCCGGAAGTGCCGCCGGCCACAAAGGAAGGCCGCTTACGGCTTCAAGCGGACTCTGGCAGGCCATCGACGGGCGTGTTGATGAGTTCACGCCCGAGCCGACTGGCCCCAGCCGCTTCTGAAAACGCGATGCGTCCTGGATCAAATGAATACGGGTTATTGCGAACCTCTCGCGGCTCGCTTGACTACCCGATTGGCATAAAAATTTGGGAATAGTACAGCGCGCCCCTTAACCCCGCAGGTGGTACAGACGCCTTGGCAATCCTTCCCCTTGTAACAACTGTATTCGCAGTCATGCTCATTATTCAGACCGCACTTTTTCTTACAACCAGAAGAATTGTGGCCCGACTGAAGACCGCTCCCACAAACGGTCTCGACCTGCTGCTGCGTAAGCTTCACGGCGGCGGCTTCGTGGGAGAACAAGGCAACTGCGGCAAGCCCCAGGATAAACACGAGTGCTTTGCGCATGGGATGACTCCACAAACTGAACCGAGCGCCCGTCGCGCTCAGCCTATCTAGCTTACGCTCCTACATTAAAATGGTCGAGAATGACCATCTGAGCGCGAGACTGACCATGGTCACTGACGGATCAGCTCACGTCTTGGCCATGCGCAAGCTAGTCATTGGGATTTTAGCGGTGCTTATGCTTGCCGGATTTCCGGTTTGGAATGCGGAGAGCACACCGCTTTTTTTGGTCCATCAGCTGCCAGATCATGGGTGTGAAGATGAGTTGCATCGCGAGCGGCATCTTGCTGCCGGGGCAAACTATGGTGTTTGGCCGCGACATCAAGGAGTCCGGCAACATCGACAGGAGATATTGGAAGTCGATGCCCCTCGGGTTCTTAAAGCGAATGATGAGCATGCTTTCGTCCGGGCTCGGAACGTCACGCGCAATGAACGGGTTCGATGTGTCGACGGTCGGGACACGCTGGAAATTGACATGCGTCTGCGAGAATTGGGAACAGATGTAGTTCACGTAGTCAGGCATGCGGCGAAGGATCGTGTCGACTATTGCCTCTTGCGTGTAGCCGCGCGCCATCTTGTCGCGATGGAGCTTTTGAATCCATTCGAGGTTGATGACCGGCACGACGCCGATAAGGAGATCGGCATGCTGCGCGACATTAACCGTCTCGGTGACGATTGCCCCATGCAGCCCCTCGTAAAAAAGCATGTCAGTGTCTGGCGGTATGTCCCCCCAGGGTGTGAAGGTCCCGGCCTCCTGTTTGTAGGGCGCGGCCTCTTCCTCATCATGAAGGTACTTGCGCACCTTCCCTATTCCGCTTTCTCCATAGACGCGAAATAACGTCTCGAGTTCCTCGAAGAGATTGGCCTCGGGACCGAAATGGCTGAAATGCATCTGACCCTTGGTCTGCACCTCGGCCATCTTCGCTCGCATGTCATTCCGATCGTAGCGATGAAAGGCATCGCCGACGACGATCACCGCCCTAACACCCTCGCGACGAAAGATCTGCTGAAAGGTCGTCGTCACGGTCGTCGTGCCCGCTCCTGACGAACCCGTGATAGCAATGACCGGATGTCTGGGTGACATGTCTCGCCTCGTAGTCGAAGGCAGAATTAGCCCCATGGGCTATTGCGACCTATATGCTCCCCGGAACGCGTGAGAGCGTGGGTGATTGGGAATAGGCGTGTCAAGCGGTCACCAATGGGACGGCATTACGATCCGGGAATCATCGCCGCCATTATTGCCTTGGCCATCGTGGTTTGGCTCGTCAGGCGTGCTTGCCGTCGTGTCCGGGCCTTTTCACGCGTGCTTGCCGTTCTGTCCTAGCGGCACCTAGTGCTAACTCTGCTTCACGACGACGCTGCCGCCCGAAATTTTAGCCCGTCCCGCATGCGGCAGGAGTCAATTGGCAAGCTACGTCCACCAAGTGCACGCTGCGCCAAGGCCGTCAGCGCGAGTGTGCCACCTTCACCGTCGTTGTCGGCGCGCAACAGGAGCAGCACATATTTTACCGTGACCACGAGGATCAGCGCCCAGATGATCAAAGACAGGATACCCAGAATGATTTCCGCGCTGGCGGCTTCGCTCACGCCGCGTGCCGCCAAGACTGACTCACGCATAGCGTAGAGTGGACTCGTGCCGATATCGCCGTAAACGACACCGATGCTGCCGAGCGTAAGCGCCCAAAAGTCACTTCGCGCACACCGTCCAGTGTGAGCGTCGTTGTTCGAAACGGAAACTTCCGACAAAGCGCGCGCCATATGACCTGGCCTTAGGTTGTAAGGGGCTGATCTAACCGACCGCCTACCTCCCTTTGGGTTGGAGGGAGGTAGGACCGCCGCGTACTATTGTCCAGTTGCACTCACGGCTGAAGCCAAGGAAGGGATGTTGATATTCCTTTCCGCCACTATGTTCGGAATGGTCCGCTAAGGGCCATTCTGCGACATCAGTATCGCGAGTATCGCGCTCGCGGAGGTCCGCTTCACCCCCCGTAAGCGGACGTTCGCCCGCGAAGTTACTGGGTCCGCTTCATGCCGATTGTGTTGATAAACGTTTTGGAGCAGGCGACCGAGCAATATTGATTCGTGAGACGAGCGCACTGCGCAACAATGGTTCGCAATGAAGCCTATATGGATTCGATTGTTGCGCGAACGCGGTCGCTGTCCGACTTTATCAACGGTATCTGCCATAAGCAGACATCCTCCCGATGCGGTTGCTCGCGGTCAGTAGGGAACGTAAGTTTCCGGACATCGCATAGGTCGTCTAGCTGACGTCTAGGACTGAGGAGTCTAACGTCAGCTAAGTGCCCAGACGCTGACATCAAGGTGAATCCCCGCCAGAACAGCACAAGTGACACCATGCTCCGCACATCATTGGTCGGCGCGCTTTTCGCCGTCACCTCGTTCATTGCTCTTGCCGTTGGCATCGAACGTGATGCGATGGACACCTCCACGGCGCCTGGCGATGACTTCTGGACCTACGCGAACGGCGCCTGGGCAAAGGCGCATCCAATTCCCGCCGACCGTAGCTCCTATGGGGTGGACGCAGTCCTGACGGAGGAGACCAAGAAACGCACTGTCGACCTCATCCAAGCCGCGGCACAGAACGCGAAGCCCGGCTCCGATGCGCAGAAGGTCGGCGACTACTACGCCAGCTTCATGGACGAAGCCGGCATCGAAGCGAAGGGCATCACGCCGCTACAACCTATGTTCGCGAAGATCGCGGCGATCGGCGACCGCACCGCCCTCGCACGTTACCTCGGTGAAGGCTTGCGCGCTGACATCGACATCCTGAACGCGACTAATCTCTACACCGATAACCTGTTCGGCCTGTGGGTCTCGCCTTCATTCCAAGATCCGACCCGCTACTCGCCGTTCCTGTTCCAAGGCGGGCTCGGCATGCCGGACCGCGAGTACTATCTCTCGGACGCGGACGCGATGAAGAAAGCGCGCACAGCCTATCTCGCGCACATCACTGGCCTACTGAAGCTTGCGGGAATCGCAGACGCAGAGGCGAAGGCGTCCGGCATTATGGCGCTCGAAACGAAGATCGCCCAAAGCCACGCCAGCCGTAGCGAAAGCGGCGACATCCAAAAAGGCAACAACCTGTGGGCGCGCGCCGACTTTACTGCAAAAGCCCCTGGGCTCGATTGGAACGCCTACTTTGCGGCCGCCGGCCTCGACAAGCATAAGACGTACATCGTCTGGCAGCCCGGCGCGGTCAAAGGCTGCTCCGCCCTCGTCGCGAGCGAGAGTATCGACGACTGGAAGGATTATCTGACTTTGCGCGTCATCGATCATTATTCGGCATTCCTGCCGAAAGCATTCTCGGACGAACACTTCCTTTTGTACGAAACGATCTTGCAAGGCACGCCCGAACAACGCGCGCGGTGGAAGCGGGCCGTCGACGCCACCAACGACGCACTGGGGCAGGCCGTCGGCAAGCTTTACGTGACGAAGTACTTTTCGGCATCCGCCAAAACGCAGCTGGAGGCCATGGTCGTCAACATCACCGCCGCCTATCGCAATCGCATTGACGCGGTGGCATGGATGTCGCCGAAGACGAAGGCGGAGGCGAAGCGCAAGCTGACCACATTGGTGGTCGGCATCGCCTACCCTGACAAATGGCGCGACTATTACGCGTTTAAAGTTGTACGCGGTGACGCCGTCGGCAACGCCGAGCGTTCGGAGACCTTCGAGTACAACTATCGCCGCTCGCTGATCGGCAAGCCGGTCGACCGCAAGGAGTGGGTGATGACGCCCCAAGTCGTAGACGCGGTCAGCCTGCCGATTCTAAATGCGCTGAACTTTCCTGCGGGCATTTTGCAGCGCCCGTTCTACGATCCCGCCGCACCTGCCGCGGCTAACTATGGGGGCATCGGCGCCGCGATTGGGCACGAGATCAGCCACAGCTTTGACGACACGGGCGCGCAGTTTGACGCCCGAGGCCAACTGCGCAACTGGTGGACTGACGCCGATCTGAAGCAGTTCAAGGCGGCGGGCGAAGCGCTCGCAAAACAGTTCGACGGGTACAAACCCTTGCCCGATCTCGGCGTGAACGGTCAGCAGACACTGGGTGAGAACATTGCTGACCTAGCGGGTCTCGAGGCGTCGTACGACGCCTATCGTGCCTCCCTCCACGGCAAGGAAGCGCCCGCCGTCGACGGCCTCACCGGCGACCAGCAATTCTTCCTTGCCTATGCGCAAAGCTGGTGCGTCTACAGGCGCCCCGAGGCTCTGCGTCAGCTCCTGATCAAAGACGGCCACGCGCCCGCCCAATATCGCGCGCTCACGGTCCGCAATCTCGATCCTTGGTACGCCGCCTTCTCCATCAAGGAGACGGACAAGCTCTACCTCGCCCCCAAAGATCGCGTTCGGGTTTGGTAATGCGTTAAGGTGCGCGCTTCTGCTCGAGCGACGAGTTATGCGGCGAGATTTGGCCGGCTTATGATCTGCGCGCCAAGCCCTTTCGGTGATACCGCTGCTTCTGCATCCGACTGTAAGAGCATCGTTACGCCATCCAGGTCCGCTTAGGGTTCACGAGCGTCGATATCAGTTGGTCGTGGCGTCGTCCGGAGCGCTCTCACTACCGGACATAAGATTCGCCGACGTCGCTTGTTCAACCATGAGCTGACGCTTTTGGCACAGCACGAAAGGTCTGCGTGGGGCCAAGGGCGAGTTTCCAGGAAATTACTGAGCACGGGTTGCTATTTATTCTCGGTGCTATTCTCTGATTCCTTCAAGTACTGATCGAGCGGCACCAGCAAATTATTCGCACTACTAAATTTTTGGGAGAGTGCTTGGGCTGCGACGACCATCTCAGTCGTTAGTCCGCGAGTGCCTGAAAGATTCTGTTTGGCATGGTTTTCGGATGAAGGATCTAGGGTAGCAGAAACCAAGAGCAGCGCCACGCCCGCGACCTTGTTTTCTTTCACACCCTGGCCACGCACATACAGCATGCCTAGATTTCCGATGGCCAGCGCATCGCCCTGCACCGACGCCTTGCGATACAACTCATTGGCTCTTGCGAAATCAATCTCAGTGCCACGACCATTTTCGTAGAGCACTCCCAGATTGAATTGCGCGGCTGCATTTCCCTGCGAGGCGGCTTTGTCGTACCAAACAACCGCTTCCTTCTCATCTTTTCCAACTCCCATGCCTTGCTCATACATCAAGGCCACATTGAATTGGGAATCGGCGTGGCCTTCCTTAGCAGCTGCGAGGAACTCTTTGTAGGCGAGTGGCAGGTCGCTGGCTTGATAAGCTGCGATCCCAGCCTGGAAATTGGCATTTTCCTCAGCTTGAGCATGGGTCTCGACCGAATATCCCATGGTGGCAAGGAGGCATGCACCGAGCGCAAGAATTGGGGATCTGAATGGTTTCATTTTGTGTGGTTTCATTTCTGGCTCACAACAGTAGGCACAGACATTGTCATAAAAACCTGGAACTTCTGAGACATTCGCGGGATTTTTGGAATCAGGATACGCGATCAGCTGGGTCGCGGAATGGCATTCTCCGCAACGTAGCGGAAGTGCTTACTCGAAGAGTTTTTCAACAAAATCTGCCATAAGCGGAAATTCTGCGATCTGACTGACTTAACGCTTGAGTGTCACCTAGCATAGGTCCGCAAGTTGCAGACGCTGCGCCCGCGCCGGAGTCGCCATGTGGTCTCGCCTGCCCGCCCTCGCCTGCGCTCTGCTTCTTCTGCCAGTCCCGGCCTTGGCCGGCGCCAAGGAGAAGGTCGCGGCGCTCGCTCCGTCGGGGCTGGTGCTCGTGATGGACGACAAGGGCAATGAGCTGATCGCCCAGAACGCGGATGAGCCATTCGTCCCGGCCTCCGTCACCAAGATCGTGACAGCCTGGCTGGCGATGGAGGTGCTGGGCGGCGATTACCGCTTCGAGACACGCTTCTACCTCGACGACAAGCGGGTGCTGTACGTGCGCGGTGGCGGCGATCCCTTCCTGATCTCCGAGGAGCTGGCGCCCCTTGCGACGGAACTGGTCGCCGCGATCGGCAAGGAGCCGATCACCGGCATCGTGCTCGATGCGAGCTACTACCCCTCCGATCTCCGTATCCCGGGCATCGAGGACACCAACGAATCCTACGACGCGCTGAACTCGGCGCTGGCGGTGAACTTCAACACGATCGCCGCCGTGCGCAAGGGCAAGACGGTCCGCTCCGCCGAGGAACAGACGCCGATCACGCCGCTGGCGATCAGCCAGTTCCAGGCGCGGGGCCCCCAGGGCCGCGGCCGGATCAGCCTGAGCAAGAACCCGGCGGTAAGCCTGCAATACGCCGGCGAGCTGATCGCCGCCTTCATCGAGCGGGCGGGCGGCAGCGTCAAGGGCGAGATCTCCACCGGATCGGTGACCGAGGGGCTGAAGCCGGTCTATGTTCACCGCCAGTCCCGCACCCTCTCGCAGATCCTCATCCAACTGCTCATCGCCTCCAACAACTACATCGCCAACCAGGTCTTCCTGGAGATCGGCGGGACCCTGGGCGGAGCCGTCAGCCTGGAGAAGTCACTCAAGGTCGCGAACGGGATGCTTGCCGCCAACGGGCTCGCCGACGCCATCCATCTCGAGGAGGGCTCCGGCATCAGCCGCGACAACCGCTTCACCGCCCGCGGCCTCGCCAAGGTGCTCGAGCTGTTCGCGCCCCACGCCGACCTGCTCCACGGGCATGACGGCGGCTTGAACAAGACCGGCACCTTTTCCGGCGTCCGCACGCTGGCGGGCTACGCCGACACCTCAAAGCATGGGCGAGTGCGCTTCGTGATCGCGCTGGGGGGCAATAGCGGCGCGATGCGCTTCCAGCTGCTCAAGGCCATCGAGTCTGGGCTTTAGCCGGAGTTTAGCCCGCCCGAGTCGATAATCACCACGCGCGCTCAAAAAGTCCTGGATGTCCGCTTCTCTAATCGGCCGCTGTGGGTGAATGCCCCCGTCATGTTACTCCATCGGCGTCGCAGCACACGCCGGACTTGGATCAGTTCTGGTATTCGATGATACCCGTGTGCCGGTCCACTTTAAGCCGCTGCACAAGCGAGTTGTCGACGGTGACGATGTCGGCGGTAATGGTTCCATCTTCGGACTTGATGTCTCCGACCTTCAGCCGCTTGTTGTTTAGGCGATCGAGCTGCACCGCGAGATAGCCGCGCACGTCATCGACCGACAGGTTCATCATCGGCGTCACGCGCGACCCGAAAATTGCGCCCCCGCCAGAACCCATGCCGCCCTGCATCATGCCAGAACCCATGCCGCCCTGCATCATGCCAGAACCCATGCCGCCCTGCATCATGCCAGAACCCACGCCCTGCTTGCTCTGACCCATCATGCCTCCAGTCATAGGAGCGCCATCCATGGGCGGCTGTTCTGTTTGCTGACCTGTCTGATCGTGATGGGCACTGTGATCCGTTGTCGGTCCCTGTTGACTTTGCTCCTGCGCCAGCGCCATCGAACCCATGACCGCAAACGCGATCAGCGGCACGCCGAGCTGTATGAATCTACGCATCACCGTTCTCCTTCATCCGGGACTTCGACCCGAATTGTCGGCAGCGCACACATGTCGCTGCTGATTAAGATTGCGGACCTATAAAACTCCCCAGGTTGAGCGCATTGATCTCTATCAAGCGATGGCGAAGCTCACCGACAGGCCGGCTAATGCCCTCTGAGATGCGGCCGAGAGGACCATCCAGGCGTGATTCGGTGACCTTGGCGCGCTGTTGCTTGGCTATCTCAGTCTCAAGTATTGAAAGGTCATTTCATCGTGCGAATTGAAATGAGCTTGATTAGATCGTCCACCACAAGGCGGGACTCGACGACTTCGAAAACGGAGCCGTCGACCACGCTTGCGCTATGGCGTCCATGAATTGAGCGTAAGCTGCACGAACTTGCTCGACATTCTTTTCTGCAAGCTCGTGTTCAATCTGGGTGGGACCCTTCCTTCTTGTTTTCGAGAACCTTGCCCGTCTGCGCATCCACTCCGACTTCGTACACGGCACCGCCGCTCTTGATGTCGAAGGAGTAGCGGAGACCGCTGCCGCCCTTCTCCCGTTCCAATTCTTCATCGGTGATAGCTCCCGCCCTAGTTTGCAGAGCGATGGCGCGAGCTTGTTCAATACTAACTTTTGCCCCTTTTGCGAGTTTCTCCCCGGTGTAGGCGACCAAATGATTAGGCAGCGCGGACATGAACCCGACAAGCGTCAGACCGAAGGCGATGACTCCAAATCTTTTCATTGAAGCTCTCCTCTACGTGCAGGCTCAAAACAAGAGTCGGCCCATCTCAGTCAAGCAATGTCAGTCCCATAGGATGGCGCCTTGATTTGCATCAATCACCTTTTGGGCTTGCTGGGAGAAAAGGGGATCATGAACTTGTAGGCTAGGTGATCGGAAGTTTGCTATGAGCAGGCTAACAGCGATTGGAGAGTGAGATGCGCAATGGTCTGATGCTCCTGATGTTCTTATTCATGCTGGGGGGATGTGAAAAACTCGCCTCCAAGCCAGCGTCCTTGGACGAGATAGCCAAGGTCGTTGATGCACTACGCACTGCGGGATGTACGGGCCTTAAAGAGCTGGACGTTGAGACTGATGAATACGAAGTGGGGGGCGTCGTCTGTAGCGATGGGAAGAGCTACGACATCAAGCTCGACAAGAAATTCAATGTCATTTCCAAACGAGAGGATCATCTCTAAGCCCGTTTAGTGGGCCCAACTGGCATTCCGCGTCAGAAGCTGAGCGTGGTGCGAACGCCCAGCGGGGTCACATTTCTGACGGCGCCGGTTCCTGCGGCACTTTCTCTCTCACTAAATTGGAAATGAGATGACACGCGGTCCGGACCATTACGCAAGTAAAGTCCCCGAGGTCACGCTCGGTTTTTGGATCATCAAGATTCTTGCGACGACGCTTGGCGAGACCGGCGGCGATACCGTCAGCATGACGATGGACCTCGGCTATCTGACGGGAACGGCTATTTTTCTTTCGGCGCTAGTGGTGCTGGTGGGTGTCCAGATTGCCGCTAAGAAGTTTCACCCCTTCCTCTATTGGGCCACCATCGTGGCCTCTACGACAGCCGGTACGACGATGGCCGATTTTGCCACCCGTTCTTTAGGTATCGGTTATACCGGAGGGTCGCTGATTTTATTCGTGTGCCTCATGGCAGTGCTTGGCCTCTGGTATTGGTCGCTCGGCTCCATTTCGGTGCAAACGGTCAACACGCCAAGAGTGGAAGCATTCTACTGGGCAGCAATCACATTTTCCCAAACCTTAGGAACTGCTCTGGGGGATTGGATAGCCGACGCGGGCCTCGGCTACGGAGGCGGAGCGCTCGTCTTTGCGGCCGGATTGGCGGTGGTGCTCGCGGCCTATTGCTGGACCAGCGTTTCGCACATCCTGCTGTTCTGGGTTGCGTTCATTCTAACTCGGCCACTGGGCGCGACCGTCGGCGACTTCCTGGATAAGCCTCTGGACCAGGGCGGACTCGCCTTGAGCCGTCCAATTGCCTCGGCAGTGATTGCGGCTCTCATGATCGCGTGCATTCTCGTCCTGCCCCAACGGGCGGGCAGTCATCCGAGAGAGAGCCAGAGGACGGCCTAGGTACAACGTTGTGCGATGTCGGCTTTGGGGTCAGACTCGGTCGTATTGGTCATGTCCGCTCTACGGCAGCTTTACGCCCGAGAGCGGAAGTCGCTCAGAGCCCACGGCATGTCGGCGAGGTGCCAGGAAGAGACATGACGACGTAGAAGCTGAACGTCTTGTCGATCACAGGCTTTCAAACCTCTCCGAGGCTAAGCGTTGGGGTAATCAGC
>Ga0315276_10005360_pt1 | contig 11823 bp, 8 predicted proteins | sample YL17G05_0_MG_FD_204542 | JGI IMG/M metagenome (GOLD analysis project Ga0315276, IMG submission 204542) | Sediment microbial communities from Yellowstone Lake, YNP, Wyoming, USA - YL17G05_0 | ecosystem: Environmental > Aquatic > Freshwater > Lake > Sediment | place: USA: Wyoming | collected... | reverse complement strand
GCCGCGGGCTTGCTGCCTGCAACCGTGTCGAAAGTACCCGTCGGCGGCATGATGCCTTTCTCGGCGAGCCTCAGCATCGTCTCGTTCTGCATCCGCGCCTTGCGCATCCGGTAGCCGAGGATCAGCGCAATCGCAAGCACGGGCGCGAAGAAGACGACCGCAACGATCGCGACGACCATGGAGGCGAGCGCCGGCTCGGTGTGCACGAATTGTTCGACCGAGTCGAACTCGCGGTCGCCCGGGATGCCGGTCACCGTGACGGTCTTGCCGCCCTTCCGGATCGTGACCGTCCGCTCGCCGCTGCCCGCGGCGGCCTTCGCAGTTGCGGCGGCGCCCTCGGTGCCCGAGAGCGCCTTTGCGGTCTCCGGATCCGCCTTGATCCCGATGTTGATCTCGACGCTGCGCGGGTCGCCGCCGGCCGCCGGCCTGGCGGAATCGGCCGGGGTGGCAGGGTCGGCCGGGGTAGAAGGGACGGCCGGGGCAGAAGGGACGGCCGGGGCAGCAGCGGCCGCGGGGGGCTTCGGTTCCTGCGCGCTGGCCGAGGGCACTTTGGGTGCCAGCCAGACGGTGAGTGCGAGCACGAACGCAACGCCGAGAATAAGCCGGCGAGGCGCCGCGGCGACCGGGGGGTTGGAGCGGACGGTGGATCGGTGCATGGGGGCTTCCTGATGGTTGCAGTCCGATCGTTAGATGCTGCGCCGAACGGGTTTGGATTCAGGCGCCCGCGCAGAGCCAGAGCCGGGCGTGGGTGCGTGCTATTATTCCTGAAAAACCGGCGCGGCCGCGAAAACGCGCCGACCCTGCCGATTCGAGCAGGTTTTCGCACCCTACCCCGGGCCCGCGCGTGATCCCAAAACTGGATTTCGTCCGCCGTCTGTCCGCCCGCGCCGGCATTGCCTGGCTGCTGGCTGCGGCGCTCGCGCTGGGCGTGGTCCCCGGCGCCCGGGCGGCCGACGACCTGGTCACGCTGAACTTCGTCAACGCCGACATCGAATCGGTGATCAAGGCGGTCGCCGAGATCACCGGCCGCAATTTCGTCGTCGACTCGAGAGTCAAGGGCACGCTCAACATCATCTCGGCGAAGCCGGTGCCGAGCCGCCTCGTCTACCCGACGCTGCTGTCGGCGCTGCGGTTGCAGGGTTACGCCGCGGTCGAAGGCGACGGCATCGTCAAGATCGTCCCCGAGCCCGATGCCAAGCAGCAGGGCGGCGCGGTGACGACCGGAGCGGTAACGGGAGGGGGTGACCGCCTGGTAACCCAGGTCATCACGCTGAAGTTCGAGCCGGCGCAACAGCTGGTCAACATCCTGCGACCGCTGATCACCCCGAACAACACGATCGTCGCCTACCCCGGAACCAACGCGCTGATCATCACGGATTACGCCGACAACCTGAAGCGGATCGACCGCATCATCGCCTCGCTCGACCAGCCGCCCGTGGGTGAGGCGGTTTTCGTGCCGGTCCGGTACGCGTCGGCGCTCGATCTGGTGGGGATCCTGAACCGGCTGGTCATGGAATCGCCCGTCGGCGGTGCGGTTGGCCCGTCCACCGACGCGCAGCAGCGGGTGACGCTGGTCGCCGACCCGCGCTCGAACAGCATCATCGTTCGCTCGGACAACCCCGGCCGAGCCGCCCGGGCCCGCCAGTTGATCGAGCAGCTCGACACGCCGGGGCGTGCCGGCGGCAACATTTTCATCCTCTACCTCAAGAACGCCGATGCCGCGCGGGTCGCACTGACACTGCGCGCGTTGCTCGCGGGTGGCGGTGAAGCCGTACCGCAGAACCTGAGCTCGCTCTCGCTCGCGCCGGTGACGGGAGCGGGCCAGACGGGCGCACTCGGCACTGCCCTGGCGGCGGCTGCGCCCTTCTCGGGTACCGGTTCCGGCGCAGGGACGACCGGTTTCTCCGCCGGCGGCGTGTCGATTCAGGCGGACAGCGCGAACAATGCGCTGATCATCCAGGCGCAGGAGCCCGTCTACAACAACCTGCGGGCGATCATCGAGAAACTCGACATCCGTCGCGCGCAGGTCTATGTCGAAGCGCTGATCGTCGAGGTCAGCGCCGACAAGGCCGCGCAGTTCGGCATCCAGTGGCAGGCCCTTTCCGGCATCGGCCGCAGCGGCGTGCAGGGCGTGGGCGGAACCAATTTCGGTGTCCGCGGCAAAGGCAACAACATCATCGACACGTCGATTGCCCTGGCGAGTGCCGGACCGGGCCTCAACCTCGGCATCATCAACGGCACGGTCACTATCCCCGGGCTCGGCGAGATCCTGAACCTGGCTTTCCTTGCCCGCGCGCTCGAGACCGAGGCCAATGCCAACATCCTGTCGACGCCGGCGCTGCTCACCCTCGACAATGAGGAAGCGAAGATCGTCGTCGGCCAGAACGTGCCGTTCATCACCGGGCAGTACGCGCAGACCGGCAGCGCGAGCAGCGTGACGCCGTTCCAGACGATCGAGCGCAGGGACGTCGGCCTGACGTTGCGGGTCAAGCCGCAGATCACCGAAGGCGGCAGCATCCGGCTGGTGATCTACCAGGAGGTCTCGCGCGTCGACGACACCACCAACCCGGCCGGGATCATCACCAACAAGCGTTCGCTCGAGTCGTCGGTGACGATCGACGACGGCCAGATTGTCGTGCTGGGGGGGCTCATCTCGGATTCGTTCACCGGCGGCAGCGACAAGGTGCCGCTCGTCGGCGACCTGCCCATCCTCGGCGCGTTGTTCCGCTATGACAACCGGAAGCGGGTCAAGACCAACCTCATGGTCTTCATCAAGCCAACCGTCGTGCGCGGGCCGCACAGCGCGGATGCGCTCACGCAGGACCGTTACGACTACCTGCTCGGCGAGCAGCAGCGGATGAATCCTGAGCCCCGGCTGTTCTGGAACGACACCACGCGTCCCGAATTGCCGTCGCTGCCCGGGTCGCCGTCGGCCCCGCTGATCGGGCCGCTGCCGCCGCCGGCGACGCTGATCCCGCCAAGCGATCCACCCGGGCCGGCACCGGCGCCCCCCGCTTCGCCGAAGCCGCCGGGCTGAACGGCCGCCCGATACGCCGCACCGGGAAGCCATGTCCGCCGATCCTGCTGTTTTGCACCCGGCCGCGATGCCCGCCGCGCGAATCCCCTACGCGTTTGCCAGGCTGCATGGCGTCCTCGCGCTCGCCGAGGAAGCGGGCGCGGTCGTGGTGCTGACGCGTCCCGACGCCACGGTCGACGGCATCGCGGAACTGAAGCGTGTCCTGCAGCGGCCGCTCGCGTTGCGCACGGTCGATGCAGAGCGCTTCGCGGCGGAACTCGCGCGCGCCTACAACGCGGCCTCGGCGGGCGTCGCCCGGTTCAGCGACGACCTGGCGCGGGAGACCGATCTCGCCCGCCTGATGCAGGACCTGCCGCCGGCCGAGGACCTGCTCGACAGCGGCGCGCAGGCGCCGGTGATCCGGATGATCAACGCGCTGCTGCTGCAGGCGTTGCGCGAGCGGGCGTCCGATCTGCACTTCGAGCCGTACGAGGGACGCTCCGTCGTGCGCTTTCGCGTCGACGGCGAGCTCACCGACGTGATCGAGCCGCCGCGCGCGCTGCACGCGGCCCTGGTGTCGCGGCTCAAGATCATGGCGAATCTCGACATCGCCGAGAAGCGGCTGCCGCAGGACGGCCGGATCGCGCTGAAGCTCGGCGACAAGCAGGTCGACGTCCGCGTATCGACGTTACCTACCGGCTCCGGCGAGCGCGTGGTGTTGCGGCTGCTCGACAAGGATTCCGCGCAACTCGATCTCACGGCGCTCGGGATGGGCCCGGCGACGCTGGCGACGGTGGACCAACTGATTCGCGAGCCGCACGGCATCGTGCTCGTCACCGGGCCCACGGGGTCCGGCAAGACGACGACACTCTACGCGGCGCTGTCGCGGCTCCCGCGCGGCAGCCTCAACATGATGACGGTCGAGGACCCCATCGAATACGCGCTGGACGGCGTCGGCCAGACGCAGGTCAACCCGAAGATCGACCTGACGTTCGGCCGGGCGCTGCGCGCGATCCTGCGCCAGGATCCGGACATCATCATGATCGGCGAAATCCGCGATCTCGAAACGGCACAGATCGCGGTGCAGGCGTCGCTCACCGGCCACCTGGTTCTCGCCACGCTGCACACCAACGACGCGGCGAGCGCCGTGACGCGGCTTGCCGACATGGGGGTCGAGCCCTATCTGCTCGCATCGAGCCTGCTCGGCGTGCTCGCGCAGCGTCTGGTGCGCACTTTGTGTCCCGTCTGCCGCATCGCGGCGGCGCCGACGGCGGGCGAGGCGGCGCTGCTCGCCCAGGCGGGACTGGCGCCGCCGCCGATGCTGTTCGCGCCGGCCGGATGTGACGCGTGCAACCGCACCGGCTATCGCGGCCGCACCGGCGTCTATGAACTCCTGGTCGCCGACGACGCGATCCGGCGGCTGATCCACGATCGCGCCGCGGAACCCGCGTTGCGCGAGGCGGCGGCGCGCGGCGGGATGACGCCGTTGCGCCGCGACGGCGCGCGCTGGCTGGCCGGCGGCACGACGTCGTTGGCCGAGTTGGTTCGGGTCACGCGCGAAGCCTGAAGCGCCGACGTCCGTGGCGCGGTGATGGGAGCCTACCGGTACGAAGCGGTCGACGCGCACGGGAAACCGCGGCGTGGCTTGATCGAAGCGCAGACGGCGAAGCAGGTTCGCGATCAATTGCGCGGCGAAGGCCTGTTCCCGACGCTGATCGACGCGGCCGGCGGCGACGGCGATGGCGACTCCGGCCTGCGCGAACGGTTACGCGTGCCGCCGGTACTGGTTGCGCTGGCGACGCGTCAGCTCGCGACGCTCGCTCGCTCGGGGATGCCGCTCGACCAGGCGCTGGCGGCGGTGGGCGAACAGGCCGACGACGCGCGTATGGGCAAACTGTTTGCGGCGCTGCGCACCGAGGTCGCCGCGGGTGAACCACTCGCCGGCGCGCTCGGTCGCTGGCCGCGGACCTTCGACGACCTCTATCGCGGCCTCGTCGGCGTGGGGGCGGAGACCGGCCGACTGGCCGAGGTGCTCGAACGCCTTGCCGACTATCTCGAGGCGCGGCAGGCGTTGAAGCAGAAGTTCACGCTGGCGCTGATCTATCCGGCGCTCGTCTCCATCATTGCGCTCGCGGTGATCGCGGTGCTGCTGGTCTACGTCGTGCCGCAGGTCGTCTCCGTCTACGAGCAGAGCCGGCAGACGCTGCCCTGGCTCACGCAGGCGCTGATCGCGGTCAGCGGCTTTTTCCGCGCGACCTGGTGGGCATGGCTTGCGGCCATCACGGTGGCGGTCGTCGCGTTCGCCGTCGCGAATCGGCGGCAGGCGTTTCGCGCCCGCTGGCACGCGATGCTGCTGAAGGTGCCCGCGCTTGGCCGGCTCGTGACCTCGGTCGATACTGCGCGCTTTGCCAGCACGCTGGCGATCCTGGTCGGCAGCGGCGCGCCGCTGCTGCGTTCGCTCGACGCGGCGCGTGACGTGGTGTGGGCGCTGCCGTTGCGGCGCGCGGCGGGCGCTGCGTCGGATCTGGTGCGCGAGGGCGTGTCGCTCGCCCGCGCGCTCAGGGAGCAGCGGGTGTTCCCTCCGGTTCTCGTGCATCTCGTCGCCAACGGCGAGTCGAGCGGCCAGCTTGCATCGATGCTCGAACGCGCCGCCGGCGAACTCGAGCGCGAGTCCGAGCGGCGGCTGACCTGGTTCGCCGCGCTGCTGCAGCCGGCGTTGATCGTGGCGATGGGCGCGATCGTGCTGGTGCTGGTGCTCGCGGTGATGCTGCCGATCGTGTCGATGAACCAGCTGATCCGCTAATTTCCCGCCTTCGCCTGCTGCTGCGCGAGCGCCCACGCGACATGCTCGCGCACGAGCGGCGATGGATCGTCGGCGCGCGCGGTCAGCGCAACGATGATCGCCGGATCGCGCGGGGCGTTGCCGAGCCCCACCGCGAGGTTGCGTGACCATCGCTCGTAGCCGATGCGCCGGATCGCACTGCCTTGCATTCGCTCGCCGAACTCCGCTTCGGTCCACTCGAAAAGTGCGACCAGGTCGCCGTCGTCCAAGCCATGCCGAACGGCGAAATCGGGCTCGGCCGCGGTCGCGGCGTGCCGATTCCACGGGCAGGCGAGCTGGCAGTCATCGCAGCCGTACACGCGGTTGCCGAGCAGCGGCCGCAATTCCTCGGGGATGCTGGTCTTGAGTTCGATGGTCAGATACGAGATGCAGCGGCGGGCGTCGAGCTCGTAGGGCGCGACGATGGCGCCGGTCGGGCAGGCGTCGATGCAGGCGACGCAGCTCCCGCAATGCGCGCTTTGTGGCGCCGTGGTCGGCAGCGGCAGGTCGGTGTAGATCTCGCCCAGGAAGAACCAGGAGCCATGGTCACGCGTGAGCAGCAGCGTATGCTTGCCGCGCCAGCCGAGTCCCGCGTTTGCGGCCAGCGCGACTTCGAGCACCGGCGCGCTGTCGGTGAATACGCGATAGCCGAAATCGCCGACCTCACGATGAATCCTGGCGGCGAGTTTCCGCAACCTGGCGCGCAGGACATTGTGATAGTCGCGGCCCAGCGCGTAGCGGGCGATGAATGCCTTGCGCGGCTCGGCAAGCACCTTGGCGGCCGCCCGCGCCGCCGGCGGCAGATAATTCATCCGGGCCGTGATGATGCGGACGGTGCCCGGGACGAGTTCGGCCGGCCGCGCGCGGGTCACGCCGTGGCGTGCCATATAATCCATCGCGCCATGCCTGCCGGCGGCGAGCCACTGCAACAGCCGCGCCTCGTCGGCGGCCAGCGCGGTGTCGGCGATGCCGATTTCGTCGAATCCAAGCTCGCGGCCCCAGCGCTGGACATTCGAGGCGAGGGACGCCCAGTCGCGATCGTCGCACGGCGCAGTGGCGGCAACGGCGGCAACGTCCGACGGGAGGGAAGGTGGGACCACGCGCGGAAGCGTAACCCATCGCGGGCATCCGCAGATCGCTTGCGATGTTCGGGCCGGCAACCCCGGGCGCGGCGTCCGGAATTCGATGGCAGTGGGCAACGCAGATGTCGACAATCACGCTCCACCTCCCCGATGCTGCCGCCACGGCGGCCATCGGCGCGCGCATGGCTCCCGCGCTTGCGGGCGGGATGATCGTCACGTTGTCCGGCGATCTGGGTGCCGGGAAGACGACGCTGGTTCGCGGCTGCCTGCGGGCGCTGGGATGGGCAGGCCCGGTGAAGAGTCCCACCTACACGTTGGTTGAACATTATCCGCTTTCGAGTTTATACTTCTATCACTTTGATTTTTATCGGTTCGCCGATCCAAGAGAATGGGAAACGGCGGGCCTTGCCGAATGCTTCCGGCCCGATGCCGTCTGCGTGATCGAATGGCCCGAGCGCGTCGCGGGTCTGCTGCCCGCGGCCGACCTGGTGGTCACGCTTCTGCATCCGGAGCGCGCAGACGAAGCGGGCCGGTGGCTTACGCTCCATGCAGCGACGGAGGCCGGTGAACGATGTCTGACCGCGATGACAGCAACGACCGGCGACGTGCCGCCGACGGCCTAGTCTGCTGCTCGGTGGGACGCCGGCGCGCATTCGGATGGCTGCTGCTGCCGGCGGCGCAATGGCTGGTTCCCGGCGCATCGTGGGCGAACGCGGCGCGCGTCGCGTCGGCGAGAGTTTGGCCGGCACAGGAATACACGCGGCTGATTCTCGAAGCGCCGACCGCGGTCTCGCATCAGCTCATCGCGCTCAAGGATCCCGCCCGAATCGTGCTCGATCTCGACGGGGTGGAGCTCACGCCCGAATTGCAGCAGCTCCCCGGCCGCGTGCAGCCGTCGGATCCGTACATCGCGGGCATTCGTTTCGGCAAGAAGCCGCCCGACACCCTGCGGCTCGTGATTGACTTGCGGATGGAGGTCAAGACCGAGCTGTTCGCGCTGAAGCCGGTCGCCGAGTTTGGCCACCGGGTAGTGCTCGACCTGTACCCGCTGACGCCGGTCGACCCGCTGATGGCGCTGCTGGAAGAGAACCGGGTCGCCGAATCGCGGGAGGCCGAGCGGGCACCGGAAAGGGTGCCGGAAAAGATGGCGGACGCTCGGCGCGAGCCCGGCCCCGGTGCCGGCAGGGATCGCCGACGCAGGATCACGATTGCTCTCGATCCCGGTCACGGCGGCGAGGATCCCGGCGCCATCGGGCGCCGCGGCACCTACGAAAAGAACGTCACGCTGGCCATCGCCAGGAAACTGAAGGCCATGCTCGACGCCGAGCCCGGCATGCGCGCGATGCTGACGCGCGAAGACGACTACTTCGTGCCGCTCGCGGCGCGCGTGCAGAAGGCGCGCCGAGTGCAGGCTGACCTGTTCATCTCGATTCACGCCGACGCGTTCAAGGTCCCCACGGCGCGCGGTTCCTCGGTGTTCGCGTTGTCGGAGAACGGCGCCACGAGCGCCGCCGCGAAGTGGCTCGCGCAGAAGGAGAACGGCGCCGACCTGATCGGCGGCGTCAATCTCGATGGCCGCGATCCGGTCCTCGCCCGCACGCTGCTCGATCTTTCGCAGACCGCGCAGATCAGCGACAGCCTCAAGGCGGGGCGGCACGTTCTCGACGGCATCGGCGCGATCAATCCGCTGCACAAGGGCGCCGTCGAGCAGGCGGGGTTCGCCGTGCTGAAGGCGCCCGACATCCCCTCGATACTCGTCGAGACGGCATTCATCTCCAATCCGGACGAGGAGCTGAAGCTGCGCAGTGACCGGCATCAGGCGAAGTTTGCCGAGTCGATGTGCGACGGCATCAAGGGCTACTTTGCGAAGAGTCCGCCGCTTGCGCGCACGTAGACGGCGGGCGCCGGTGCGTGCAGCGCGCAAGGCGCGCAATGGATCGTTGCGGTAGCATCCGCGGATGGTTCGCTTCTTCGTCGGGTTCCTCGTGCTGCAGGCGGCACTTTTCGGGGCCGAACTGACCCCCTGGGCGCAGCAGTACTTCGTCGTGCCCTGGACCAATCAGCTCGCGTCGATCAGCGCGGGGCTGGTGACGCTGGCCGACCCCAATGTGGCGGCGGTGGGCAAAGTCCTCCGCAGCACGCGGAACGGCTTCGCGGTATCGATCGAGGCCGGATGCAACGGCGTCGAAGCGACCATCGTGCTGCTGGCGGCGATCCTCGCGTTCCCGGCACCGTGGAAGAACAAGCTGATCGGGCTCGCGGCCGGAATCGTCGCGGTGCAGGGGCTCAATGTCGTTCGCGTGATCAGCCTGTTCTACCTGGGGCAGTGGGACTACGAGGTCTTCGAGTGGGCACATCTGTACGTATGGCAGGCACTGATCATGCTCGACGTGCTCGTGGTATGGCTCATCTGGGTGCGCACGTTGCCGCGGTCGGCGGACCCGAGTGGCGGCGATCGTGGTGCGCCGCCGGGGGGCACGGGGCCTCGAGGCCGTACCGTCAATGCCGGTTCCGCCGCGACGGCTCCGGCGTAGCGGTCGCCTCCCGGGAGCGACTGCGATGTCCGGATCCGTCGCCCGTTTTGTGCTCAGGGCCGTGGCCTGGCTGCCCCTCGCTTTCGCCGTGTGGTACTTCACGGCGCCGGTCCTGCTCTGGCCGGCGAAGCTGCTCGTCGAACTGATCGCGCGCGCGGGCTTCTCGGATCTCGTGCGCTCCATCGCCCAGGCCGGCGCCACCTACACCTTCGCGACGACGCTGAAGCCGGGCGAGGCGCTGGCGGCATCCGGAACCATCACCGTCGACGTCAATGCGCTGCTGTATGCGTTCGGACTGCCGCTTTATGTCGCGTTGGTGCTCGCTGCACGCGAGCCGGGCTGGCCGCGCAAGCTCGCGTTGGGCTACGTCGTGGTCATCCCGTTCGTCGCGTGGGGCGTGCTCGCCGATTTCCTGAAGAACATCGCGATCACCGCGGGCCCGCTCGTCGCCTCGCAAACCGGCTTTTCCGCGTGGCAGCGCGAGCTCATCGCCTTCGCCTATCAGTTCGGGTCGCTGATCCTGCCGACGGTCGTGCCGGCGGTGGTCTGGGTGGTGACGCATCGCACATTTCTGGAGCGGCTGCGCATAGCGTCGTAACCCGGCGTTGCGTAACCGGGCATCGCGTCACCCGGTAGCGCGTAGCCCGGCGTTGAGCACGAGCGAAACCCGGGGCAGCCGCTGCGGCGGGCTCCGGTCCCGGGTTTCGCTCGCGCTCAACCCGGACTACACGATGTTACGAAGTGCCGGCCTTGCGCTCGCGTTCGCGCTCGCGCAGCACGCGCCGTTGCACCTTGCCGGTCGTCGTCATCGGCAGCGCATCGATGAATTCGATTTCCCTGGGGTATTCGTACGGCGCGAGGAAGCTCTTCACCTGTTGCCGGATCTCGTCCTCGAGCGCCCTGGACGGCGAGTACCCCGGGGCAAGAACGATGAACGCCTTGACCACGTTGCCGCGCGTCTCGTCGGGCGAGGGCACGACGGCGGCGTTGGCCACGGCGGGATGCCGGACGAGACAGTTCTCGATTTCCGCAGGGCCGATCCGGTAGCCGGCTGCCTTGAACATGTCGTCGGCGCGTCCCTGATACCAGAGGTAACCGTCGGCGTCGGCTTTCGCGAGGTCGCCGGTGCGGCACCAGTCGCCCGCGAACTTGCTGGCGGTGCCGTCGGGATTCTTGAAATATTCGATGAAGAAGACCGGGTCGGGCGCTCCGTCGGGCGCCACCCGGTGCACCGCGACCTCGCCGATCTCGCCCGCCGGAACTTCGTTGGCGGCATGGTCGACCAACCTGATGCGATGCCCAGGGTAGGGGCGCCCCATCGAGCCCGGGCGCGCGGGCCACAGCGCATGCGAATTGCCCACGATGTAGTTCATTTCGGTCTGGCCGAACATTTCGTTGATCGTCACGCCGAGGGCCTCGCGCGCCCAGTCGAATACCGTGGTGCCGACCGCCTCGCCCGCGCTCATCACGCTGCGCAGATTGATGTCGAAGCGCTCGCGCGGACGTGCGAAGGCCTTCATCATCAGCTTGAGCGCGGTCGGAAACAGGAAAGTATTGCGGATCTGGTATTTCTCGATCAGCGCCAACGCTCGCTCGGGGTCGAAGCGGCCGCGGTAGCCGACGATCGGCTGGCCGAAGTGGAGCGTCGGCAGCAGCGCGTCCATCAAGCCGCCGGTCCACGCCCAATCGGCCGGCGACCAGAACAGGTCGCCCGGCAGCGGATAGCCGTTGTGCGAATGGACGAAGCCCGGCAGGTTGCCGAGCAGGCACTGCTGCGGCATCAGCGCGCCCTTCGGCGGACCCGTGGTGCCGCTGGTATAGATCAGGACCGCCGGATCCGTGGGGCGCGTGGACAACGGCGTGAAATGGCAGGACGCCTTGGCGAGCAGCGCTTCGTAGGACGTGACGAATGACTCGCGGGCACCGGCGACGCCGATGACATGGGCGACGCCGGGCACGTTGGCGCGGACCGGGGTCAGGTTTGGCAGCGACTGCGGATCGACGAAGGCGACCCTGCATTCCGAATTGACGAGTCGGTACTCGAGAGCGTCGGGTCCGAACAGGAACGACAGCGGCACCGTGACCGCCCCGAGCTGATAGACGGCGATGTGCGCGACGACCGTTTCCGGTCGTTGCGGCAGAATGAGCGCAACCTTGTCGCCGCGGCCGACGCCGAGCGCCGCGAGCACGTTGGACAGCCGGTTCGCCTGCTGCTGCAAGTCCCAGAAGGTAAACGCCGCGGTGGCGCCGGCTTCGTCTTCCCAATAGAGCGCGAAGCGCGCGCGGTCATCGGCCCAGCGTCCGCAGCACGCATGCGCGAGGTTGAACTCCGGCGGAACCTGCCAACGGTGGGCAGCGCAAATTTCGGCG
>Ga0315276_10005358_pt1 | contig 11823 bp, 11 predicted proteins | sample YL17G05_0_MG_FD_204542 | JGI IMG/M metagenome (GOLD analysis project Ga0315276, IMG submission 204542) | Sediment microbial communities from Yellowstone Lake, YNP, Wyoming, USA - YL17G05_0 | ecosystem: Environmental > Aquatic > Freshwater > Lake > Sediment | place: USA: Wyoming | collected... | reverse complement strand
GCTTGTCAAGGTCACGGATGGGCTCCATATTCAAAAGAAAGCCAATGCCGCGGACCCGCGGCAGTTCGCCATCGCATGTCTCGCCCAGTGTCCTGGAGTATCGGTTAAAATGGCCGAGCAATTGCTCGAAACGTATGGCTCACTGAATGTCATTCTACAGACCCCATGCAATGAGATGGAAAAGGTAAAGGTGGGGACGCGAAAGATCGGCCCTGTGGTATCAAAACGGCTCTATGATTTACTGCATGCATAATGCATAATTATGCATACTTACGCATCAAAATAATCCACACGATTCTCAATGCACAAACGGACATCGTCCAGTTCTAATTTGTTTGAAATAATATACGCTGTATAGGTCTCCAACAAATGATTCACATCGAGTGTATTCCAATCATCGACAAGAATACACGGAAATACAGAGGCAACTTTCTCTGTAAACACCGATCGTTTCACAATGGGTACAACACCGAGATAATAACACTCCCATAGCCGATGACAGTCCACGCCATTTCCAGGAGGGCAAATGGCATATTTGTAGGAGGCCATGGTTTCCAGATAGGATGAAAACCCTTGTTGAGTTCCAAATACAAGCCTCTTTTTCACCAATGCCTCATAACAGGATTGCCGCTCCTGATAATTGGTTCCAATCGCAAAATAGAAATAAATATCCTTGGTTTTTTGAATCTCACGAGATCGCACTTCATTCATGATTGCCAGATTACCATGCGCCCACATTCGATTCGCCATTCCAATGGGAAGCCCTCCCAGCTTAGGATGCCGATAGAGCACATTTTGCGCATGCCAGAATAACAATTTGGGATGTTCTACGATATCACGATATTGCTCTGTTATATTTTCATCCGAGTTATGTGTCACAAGAGTAAACTCGTTCATAATATGCGGTAAAATGGTACGAAAGAGGGCAACCCGATGAGCATAACAAAAAAGGACAGAAGGATTGTCCCAGGCGGACGTGATCGATGTGAGAGATACCGTTTTGGATCGATCAATATTGGGATTATATAAAAAATCCTCGTCTACACCGCAATACACATTACATAGTGATTGAATCAATTCACCTGTAATCATCTACCGATATTTATTTATTACGCTTTAGACCGAAGCCAAATAATCCTTCATAATAATGATTTCCTTCTGTTGTGTCTGGATGATTTGATCCAGCAAATGCGAAATCGTATTGGGCTCCTTCTCCACATGCTTGCTCATCAGAACTGCCATAGAATGATGCGGAATCATCCCGCGAAGATACTGAATCTCCGTCACAAATGCCTGGGTTCGAATCAGATAAAAGAAGAGACCCGCCAACAGAAGACCAAAGAGCGCTCGGCCACCGTGAAAGGTAAGGAGTCCCATGAAGAAGAACATCCAGCCGGTCATGAGACCCACCATGTAGAAATCGTTGAGGCTGAAGCGGACATCGTCCCAGTTATCCACCCACATATTCATGGTGGATGCATATCCTGCCAGGACGCATGCAAGAAGCATCATGATGTTGTGATCCATATTACTCTATCTTCTCATTTTAAATTTCCCTCCGTCCAATGATGCACAAAAAAGGCCAGGGCGCCAAAGGCCGTATCGACCAGAAGCACCACGTAGGCCATATGATTTTTAGAGATTGCCAGATAGGCAAAAAGAGTCCATAACATCATATGGATTGGTCGTAGATTCTTCCACCACATCATGTTGCTTACTTTTTCCCATGTCGTATCGGACTCTACCAAAAAGAGGACATAGAACCAATAGAGAACAGGGTACAATGCGATCACCCCGATGACTTGAAGTTTCCAGTCATCTGCGACATAGCTCAGATAGGTTACAAATAAGCGAAACCCGATACATCCGATAAGGAAAGTAAGAAGGCGTATGACAAAGACAGGTGTCATTCTATGGTAGGTACGGAGGTTCTTAGCGATTAAAATATTCAGGGACGGAGCGGGGTTGAGGCAGGTTATTCGGAGGATTTGTCATGTTCTGCAAAAAGACGCTGGGAGGAACATAGTCCCCTGCCGAAGGCGGGGCGGGTCCTGCCGTGGGATTGGAAGTAGGTCGGTTGAGAACAGTATGGATGGCAGCGGGTGAAGGTCTCATCATTTGTCCGCCTTGCATTTCGCCAGGTGTCTGAATGCGGACTTTGCGCTGGGACTTTCGCGCCGAAATAAGTCGAGACGCCTCTTTCTCTTTGCGCTCTACTTCTGCCTGCGTGCGCTCTGCCGATTCTAACATGGCATGCATGATGGGGGACTGCTCGACCAAATAGGACTTCTCGTGATGAATCCAGGATAGATAGAGCATGTTGGGCGGAGTATAACGAACTTCATAGCCTGCATGTCGGAGCTGATAGATCAGATAAATGACACAGTCCTCCAGATCGATTTTTGGAAGACCCAAAATGAAAGGAGGAACGGTATAGAGCAAGTAGCACTGGGAGTTTGGGAGTTTCGAAATGACACGAATGCGGTTATAAATCTGTTCGAGGATTTTGTTATAGGCACGAAGGCGAGAGGCATCTTTGGACCTGCGTTTGTCGTAGAGTTCTGCTGGATTTAATTGTGGTGTGGGTTGGTCCATTACTGCTAATGGATTGCAAATGTGCGGTGCCGATCCATTCACACCATGGGGCGATAAGAACGAACGGTGGATCGCTTTTTGCTTTTCTTATTGCGGCGGGTTAGTCGAAACATTTGATTGGTAACCTCATGACGCATACGACGACTATCTGGTCTGGAGGAGCCATGGCCTGCTGTAGGAAGAACAATGAGCTTCGTGTGCGGCAAGATTTCTTTAATGGCGTAGGCATTGGAAAGAGGACAAATCATATCATAGCGCCCATGAAGAATCGTAAGGGGAATGTTTTTTATAAGAGGTAGGTTCTTCAAAATATGATCCTCTTTCATCCAGCAATCGTGTACGAAGTAGTGGTTTTCGATGGTAGCAATCGCAAGTGTTTGCCCTTTATTAAATCGATTCTTGGTGGGAGGGACTAACCGAGAAATGCGTCGTTCGAGACCCCACCAGGCATCAGCATAGGCTTGTGCGGAGGGTCCGCGAAGACCCTTTTGGTAGTGGCGTACAATGGTCTTCCATCCTTTATGGCGGATATTTAAGGGGACCATAGAGATGTATTCGTCCCACTCTTTGGGAAAGACACGAGAGACACCGCCTTCGCCATAGAGCCATGCATTGGATGCCCTATTACAAAGGCAAACCGCGCGCAAAAACAATCCGGACACATGTTGAGGATAGGTTTCCGCATAGAGTAATCCGAGGGTGGTTCCCCATGATCCGCCGCTGATAAACCATTTGTCAACCCCCAAAAAACACCGAAGCATTTCGATGTCTTCAATCAAATCCCATGTGGTGTTGTGTTCGAGCCGCAGAAAGGGAGTCGATTTTCCGCAACCGCGCTGATCGAAGAGAACCACGCGCCATTTTTCCAAGTCATATTGTTGGAGGGCGTTGCGACAGAGACCGCCGCCTGGTCCGCCATGTAGCTCAATGGCAGGTCTTCCATTTGCAGCACCATGTACTTCATAGTATATGGTATGACCGCCGCTAACAAGTAGATTTCCAGAAGAAAGCATTACCTATTCTCATGCGAGAAAGGATATAAAAAAAGAAAGGGAGGATCGAACAGGAATGATTCCCTATCGCATTTATTTGTCGGGTGGTGGAATCTGTGCCATGGCGCATGTTGGTGCGCTCTTGGAATTATCGAAACGCATTCCACTACAGGCCATAAAAGAATGGATGGGTGTCTCTGCAGGGTCCTTGATGGCGATGTGCTTGTGTATTGGATATACCTTGGAGGAGCTGGCAGATTTTGCCGTCCGTTTTGATTTCACGAACATCAAAGAAATGGATACGATTTCGGGGTGGATCTTGCATTTTGGAATGGACACAGGAGAGCGACTTCATCGTTTAGTGGAGGCCTGTCTCCATGTAAAAGGCCTGTCCTCTGATTTCACATTTAAAGAGTGCTATGACACATTTGGCATCTCGCTCCGCGTGGTCGCCACTGATTTAAATGATGCCGCTGCGAAAACATTTAGCCATACGGATACGCCCGACTATCGGGTAGCAGACGCGGTACATGCCTCGATGTCTGTCCCCTATTATTTTCAGCCCTTTATTTGCCCTGTGACAGGTCACTACTTGGTAGATGGTAGTGTCATTAGTAATTATCCCCTCTTTGTGATTCCTAAAGAGGAACATGCGCAGACACTTAGCATTTTGATTCGGACCTCGGTAGAAAAGGTGGAGGATTTGATGAGCCTGGAAATGGGCGAGTTGGTAACGCGCCCGCTCAATGTGGCGCTTCGCGAAAAGACGAACATTGAGGCCCGATTTTATGATGCGCGGTGCATTCAGATTTTACTGGGTGAACTAAATATTTTGGAGTTTTCATTTGATGAAGACACCAAAAATATAATTATTCAAAAAGGAAAAGATGCGGTCATTCACTATTGGAATCAACAGGCTAAACCCAAACGGCGAAACTCCTTTTCATAGCTACATGCTCTTTACAAATTCGATCACTTTATTGGAGGTGCGTGCATGGGGGTACTCCACAACACCCGATCCTGTATCAATCAGGATGGTGGGAAATCCCTTCACCGTGTATTTGGAGAGAGCCGCCTTGTCACGGTCAGCATCGAGGATGTTTACCACGGCCTTGCTTCCGTCTGCAAGGGTAATGGGGGAGGCAGCCTGAAGTTTCTTAAATTCGGGCGCAGCCGTCTTGCAGTGTCCGCACCAATCCGCTTTGCAGATCACAATCGTCTTATCCTTACCCTGAAAGCCGTCGCGCTGCTTTGACTGGTAGTTAATTGCCACAAGGATCAGAAACAATACGACAATCAATCCATAAACCAATTTCATTCTATCTTATTCTGCTATTTTTTAGACCCGTTGTCCAAAGGACAACATATGCTGCTCCGTTGTCCAAAGGAGCACGGACCATCTAAACCATGATCGCGATTCATAGATCATATGGCACACTGGAATCCATTGCAAGAACACCAGGAAACATGGGTGCCGGTAGGAGGATGGAATGCGAGTTTTTCGGAGATGGATCGAATTCAGGGTAGTACCCTCTTTGCTTTTTTTACAAAGAAGGGATGCCGTGCATCCGTAGCAAGCTCTTTTGTTCATATGGTGATCTATAAACAAAAAAACCATGGTCTACGATATTCGGAGGAGCAAGAATCCCTGTTGAAACGAATGATGCAGCCCATTATTCACTAGGAAGAAGCATGAGACCCAGCATTGTCGTAAAAAATAAGAAGGTAGTAAGAAAGATTCCGCGAATGGTGGGGAGTCCTGATGGAGCAATAAGGGTGACAAAGCTTCCCAGAAATTGCTGGAGAATGATCATGGTTTCAGGATTGGCAAATAGGAAAAAGACGAGCGCGCTATAGAAACTGTATTTCGCTTTTAAAAGGACTCGATGAGGAGTAAAAGTAGTTTCAGTTGGCTGACTCATTCTGATTAGGTGTAAGATTGTCAAATGCAATTAACATACTCATTGCGAGTTCCGTGGAGGTATATGCCATATTATGGTCCATGCCCTGCTGTGAGCGGGGCAGTCTGCGTTGTTCTCCAAACAAAGTATCCAGTGTAAACACATCCTCTACCGTTTCATCTCTTTTGGTTTGGTAGATGGTTTCATAAAATACAGCATCCTCGATATGAAGAGAACTATATTCGATGGAGCGAAGTTCGAGGGGTGTATTCTTTTCTTGGATGTTGTGATAGGTGCTAGAAAGAAGATAGAGATGATTGCCGTCCATAAAGAAGGAGCTGATTGGCTCTTGATCGATAAGGAGTCGTACATTATGATCTTTTACATACAGTTGAATAATAGAGCTCTGTTCGTTTTTAAAAGATTGTGTCGATAATGCATACACTTGGCGATGAAATTCCTCTTGTCGTTTTTTGCTATGGCTGGTGACATAATTCTGAACGGCATCCAATTGATTCGTAACAAAGTTGAGAAGGGAGGAAGGTACATCCGTGATTCGGTAGAGTCCCTTTGGTTTGCTTCGAAGGGTATCGCAGAGATGGAGGATAAGTAAGAGAGAGGGAAGGGTATTCTCCATGGAGGAGGGGATGCCCTTTTTCAAAACAGTATACAAGGGATCAAAAATATCTTTAAAGCGTCGTATGACGGATCCCATGGCATTCTGTAGGGGTTGAGAGAGGTTTTCTGATGTAGAATGAGTGGAAAGATATTTTTTAATGTGCAAAATGTCTAACAAATGTTGAACGCTCTTTTTCATTTCATCGTTGGATGGACTTGTTTCCATGTTCTTAAAATAATTAAGGGATGTTGGAGGAGACATTTCATTCATTTGGCGTAGTAAATATGATATACTCATTTGTTCTGTTTGTTTGCGAATCCCCTTCCATTGTTCCCGTACATCCTCGGGAAGATCATCAATATGTAATAAGAACCAGGCCACTTTAATAATGAATTCTAATTTGTCATTTTCGCTGATATCGTGCATGGTAGCAGGTTTGTCCAACGCAGTAAGAGACGCAGTATGAGAAGTTGTAGGAGATGCAGATTGATCCAATGATTCGATCAGGCGTTCGATTTGTACGATTTCCTGTTGCAGCTTTTTGTTTTTTAGATCCATGCTTGTAAATTCATTGGTATGTTGCATTTTTCGCAGACGAGCGAGTAGTTTCTTACGAAGAAGTGATGACTCCTGTCCTTTTGGTAGTTGTATAATAGACTTCTTTTCGGACAAAGGGTCCATGCTCCGTTGAAAACGGGGCAGCATATTTTGTCCTTCGGACAAAGGGTCCATGCTCCGTTGAAAACGGGGCAGCATATTTTGTCCTTCGGACAAAGGGTCCATGCTCCGTTGAAAACGGGGCAGCATATTTTGTCCTTCGGACAAAGGGTCCACTTTAAAATAAGTGCGAAACAACTGTTCTGTGTCAGGTTTCGCATCAAAGTCTTGCTGAAATTGTTTTCGACCTTTGAATCCTGGATGGGATTGATGCCCCAATGCATATCGGGCTCCTCCCACTTGAATGGTGTCAGAAAAGGGATCCATACCTATAGCATCGGGCGGAATTTCATCATGCCATTCTCACATAGGTCATAAAAATTGATGATAAATAAAGGATCTAAATCATGCCAGCGAAGAACAGATAGAATGAATCCAAATGCTTCTGAAAACACCAAAGTCTTTAATCCATGGAACCCAAAGAATCGGGAGGTCACTCCTTCGGATGTCATTCCGATTCTTCGAAAGTATGGATGGAAGGGCCGTTTCAATAACTTCAAACTATTCGCGCAAGCCTGTTGCCACAAATCGTATGTAGATCGCCCCGAACTCTGGCAGGAACAGGCGGAGAATGGGGAGGAAGTGATTATTGCCCCGCGTCCCGATGACTGTATTCCCCTGCGAACCTCGGACAACGAAGAGCTAGAGTACTTGGGGGATCGTGTTCTGGGTCTCGTGATTGCCTCCTATGTTACCAAGCGTTATCCGGGTCAAGGAGAGGGATTTCTCACCCGTATTCTTTCTCGAATCGTGAATAACAAACAACTCGGTAAACTGGCAAAGGATGTGGGGATGGGTCAGTTCATCATTCTGAGCCGGCACATGGAGGAAGTATGCGATGGTCGCAACAATCTTCGCATTCTGGGCTCGATGTTTGAGGCCTGGTTTGGTGCACTGTATCTGCAGGAAGAGGATCTAGGTCGCGGCCTTCAGCAATGCAACGACTTCCTGGTGCGAATCATTGAGAAGCATATCGATTTCGTGCAGATTATTGTAGAGGACACAAACTACAAGGATCAGCTCCTTCGTAAGTTCCAGGCGATGTATCATGTTCCGCCGCGATACAAGGAGATTGCGGTGGTGGGTCCGCCACATGATCGCATCTTCACGATGGGTGTGCTGGACCCGATGGATCGCATTCTGACGACTGCGACGGCGCGAAACAAGAAGGTGGCAGAGCAAGAGGCGTCACGCGCGGCGCTTGAATTGTTGGACCCGTTGTCCGAAGGACAACATATGCTGCCCCGTTTTCAACGGAGCGCCGATCCACAACAGGTAGATTCTCCTTCCGATGCGAAAAAGGCAAAACAGAAGAAATAAGGCCGATTTGCTATCCTATTTTTATTGGGAGGACCGAATAGAATGGACGCCAGTAAGATTACACAGCTCCTCCAGAAACAGAATACACGGTATATTAATCGGGCGCAAACGGTGGACTCCAGTACATTAACATGGAAGAACCAGATTCAGTCTTCTACTTATATCAAGGGAGTGCCGACATGCCGCGGTGTGACAAATACCAATCCAGTCAGCCAGGGATGTGGCCCCTCGACTATATGCGCAACCAATGGAATTAATGCCTACGGCGGCCAAGGAAAACAGACGAATCTTATGACAGGTTCCAGTCAGCAGTATCCAAATGTTCTCTCAGGAGCATCGGGAAGCGCATCCCAAGTGTACTCCTCGGAAAACATTACACTACAGGCAGCGGGTCGCAATTCGTGCTCGGTTCCTGGCACAAGCCCTGCTCCACCTGAAATACCTCAGAATGCCTATGTCATTTTGCCAGCATGTTACTGCGTGAATACGAATGGCCCAACAAATAATGCTACATATAATTTAATATCTTCTGTTGTATCTACTACGATTACTGGATCTACTATTACATCTGTTTTTTATCCTCCCACTCAAAATCCATTTCCCACGCCGATTAACAATCAGTCCAATCCCTATTTGCCCGCATTTGATACCTATTATTCGATGAAGAACCCGACTTGCAATTTCCCTGTACCCGATCAAAATCTGCAACATTTTGTCAAGCAATGTCATACCCGATTTCCTGATGCAAACAATGGCGTGAATGTTCTATGTACGGACTGCACGACGCCGCCCTATTTGTATAATGGTAGCACGATCACTGCGCCTTATTTTACACCGTCAGGGCAGTACATTCCACCGACATGTGATGGCTGTATCATTGAACCACTTGTAGTTAGTGAAACGGTACCTAATCCAGATCCAGATCCAACCTATACTGTAACATATGATGCGAATCGCCTTTCAGGCCAGCCACCAACAGATCCAATATTATATCCGCCTGGTGCAAATGTTACTGTATTAGGTAACACAGGTTCGCCACCAATTTCCACATTTTCTGAATGGAATACACAGCCAAATGGTTTAGGAACACCTTATCAACCTGGTGATACCTTTATTATTAATGCTAATACAATATTATATGCCATCGCTGCACTATAGATAGTATCCTATTTTATCATACATTAACATCTCCTATCTCTCATCCTACCACACAGTATGTGTTAGCATGGTTATATAGTTTCTAAGTAGAAGATAGATGTCTTCTGTACCGCGAGGGCCACCCGTTTTTAAACGAAACAAGAAGCTGACACATCTGCCAGAGGATGTAAGAGTGACCTTACCTGAGAAGCCTTTGGCCGCCGCGCCTCAACCATTTCAAGGCAGCCCAGCTCCTCCGATCAGTCAGGTACAAAAGAAAAAATCATTGGCAGCACAGGCCAATCCTTTACTACATCCGGCTGTGGCCCCTCTTCCACCGTCGATGGCAGTATCCGCGGTACCAGAGGCACCCGCACCGATCAAAGCGAAGTTACCTCGTGCCAAGCGAACACCTGATCAAACCGAGCGCAAAGAAGAATTGACCGCTATTCAGCGTCAGCAAATGGAGGCCAGAATACCCGAAGTCTTAAAACAATATGAAATCAAACAAAAAGAAATTGTTTCCAAAAACCCATATCGCACAGATACATCCGTATATACGCCGCAAACCCGACGAAGTTTTTATCGGTTCATGACGGATAATTATGCACCGTTTCTCTCCAGTTTTGTCCCCAGAGACAAGATCGATCCGAATGCCTGTAAGAAACTGGAATTGGCGGAGGGAAAGGAGGTAGAGGCCTTTTTGTATCAGCAGTTCGTTCGCGAGTACATTCGTAACGCGGGTCCCTATCGTGGTATGCTGGTGTATCACGGTCTCGGATCGGGCAAAACCTGTTCGTCCATTGCCGCCGCAGAGGCGCTGTATGGAACCGCCAATAAGAACATCATTGTGATGACCCCCTTTTCACTGCGTGCCAATTTTATGTCTGAAATCTCATTTTGCGGATTTCGTCATTTCAATGTACATAATTTTTGGGTAGAGCAGCCCTTTTTCGCCATGGGAAGTGCGGGGCTACTATACGCAAAATCGGTTCTATCTCTTTCGGATAAGTATCTTGAGAGTCTATTGTCACGCAAAGAGCCCAGGCGTATTGTACTATGGGTCATTGATTTCGATAAACCCTCTAATTTTAACAATCTTACTTCGCAGCAACAGGTTGATATTCGCGAACAAATCACCAATACAATCGAGAATCGTGTCACATTTATCAATTATAACGGCATTTCTGCCAAGAAACTTAAAGAAATTGCGTGCAATTCAAATGAACGCCTCTTTGATAATAAAGTGATTATTGTGGATGAAATTCACAATTTGATCCGTTTGATGCGCGGAAACATCGTTCCATTTATCGTGTCGCGAAGCAAGGCAGAGAGAAAGATTCCCGTGGAGAAGATTGAACCAGGCCGATGGAAGCCCAATGCATGTGGGATAGATGCCAATTATTCCCGTGGATATATGTTTTATCGACTTTTGTCAGATGCGCGAAATAGCAAAATCATTGGACTGTCGGGCACACCCATCATTAACTTTCCAGAGGAGCTGGGTATTCTTTCCAATGTGTTGGGCGGATACATCGAATGTGTAGAAATGTTTTTGATGTCGATGAGTGATGAAGATACTAAGAAATTTCGACAAATCGCAGAGAGGGAGAAGCGAATTGATATGGTTCGATTCCTTATCGAGGATCGAAAAATGAAAGTCCTTCTCTCTGTCTTTCCCGAAGGATATGAGCGCGATGATACGAGCGATGTATTTATAGGTGTTCGTTACAATGAAGAGGCACAAGAGGGAATCCGCGCCATTTATCCGCGCATCAAGGCTGCATTAAAGGCAGAAGGCCTACGCATTTCGGACACGGAAGCCTATGTTTCGTATCCGCGATTACCGTTGGATGACGAGAACTTTGTCAGGGAATTTATTAATAAAGGGGATCTTTCCATTCAAAAGGAGAAGAGACTCGTGCTACAGAAGCGCCTGACGGGTCTTATTTCATATTATAAGGGATCCAAGGCGGACTATATGCCGGCCGTTCATGATCATGGTATCGTGGAGTGTCCCATGAGTGATTATGTTCTGAAAAAATACACGGAAACTCGAATTGGAGAGATTGATGGTGAAAAGGGCAAGGAAAAGGGGGGAGACATTTTTGCGGTGGTGGAGGTCTTTGCAAAAATGAAAAATCCGTCGAGCTATCGATTCCGTAGCCGTGCGCTCTGTAATTTTGCATTTCCGCCAGGCATTGCACGTCCATTTCCAGGAAAAGAGGAGGAAACGGATGCAGAATTAGGAGCTGTATCAGAAGCAGTGGATGAGGCAGAAGAGGGAACCTATTCGGAAGAGGATATTGCTGCAGCAAATGCGGCGATGGAAGAGGCATACAATCTAGAGTACCCTGATGCGATTGAGGAGGATGAGGATGAGAACGAGGATGAGGATGAGGATGAGAATGATGATGAGAACGACTGGGAACAAGACTGGGCAAATTCAAATAATGAGGACCCACAATGGATCGAACAGTATATGAATGATGATGGATATACTATTGAGGATGTGGGTGGCGCAGGTGATTGCTTCTTCTTA
>Ga0315276_10005357_pt1 | contig 11823 bp, 9 predicted proteins | sample YL17G05_0_MG_FD_204542 | JGI IMG/M metagenome (GOLD analysis project Ga0315276, IMG submission 204542) | Sediment microbial communities from Yellowstone Lake, YNP, Wyoming, USA - YL17G05_0 | ecosystem: Environmental > Aquatic > Freshwater > Lake > Sediment | place: USA: Wyoming | collected... | reverse complement strand
CGATGCGTACGAGGGCGCGTTCACGCTGCTGGAGTCAGGCGATGTGACGAAGGCCCAGGCGGGCGCGAAGGCGGTAAACGTCGCGACCAAGGCTTACCTCCTGAAGTACCCCGGATAACCCGGTAAGGATTGTGTGCTCCTCGCTCTAGTGGCGTTCATGGGGCATGGCGGACGACCGTGACCACGGAACTCGGTCTGCACGCGTTGGTCGCCGCCGGGGTGACGTCGCAGGGCTGTCCGAGGTTGGCCAGATGAAGGTTGGCCAGATGCTCGCCACGCTGCCGGTGAGCGACCCGAACCGGGGGCTGTGTGACGCTCCTGTGCCGCTCAGATACCCCCGACGGGCTGCGTCGGGGGTATCTGAGGCTCTGACCAAAGGAGTTGTGGTGGCCAGGGGCGGGGTCGAACCGCCGACCTTCCGATTTTCAGTCGCGTGAGCCTCGTCCTCGAGGGTTCGACTAGGACTGCTTCCCCCTCTCGCGCAACGGTTTCGTCCGGTGGCTGGCCTCGCGGGTTGAGTCGTAATGAACTGCCTCGTGACGAGTCTGTGACAGATCCAGAGGGCTCGAGGGCGATGCCCTCCCTTTCCGGTGGGCCTTTCCCGAGCCCAAGCACGCCTCGAGCCATCGTCCGCGCCGTGTGCTTGTTGGAGTTGAACCGCCCCTCGTGTACGGCGAGCAAGAGCCGTCCGCCGTACACGACCCGGATTCGATTCGCAGACCGGCCCGCGTGCGCCTCGGTCGCCGACGGCCAGGGCGGCTGCGTGGATCCTTGACCAGCGGCCGGCGTCTCAGCCCGTGCCTTCAGCCACCGCCCCGCCTGCCGACTCGGTCGCTTCAGCCACCGCCCCGCTTGCGGCCTCAGTGGCCCCAGCCACCGCCCCGCCTGCCGCCTCGGTGATGGTGCTCAAGTCGGCGGGCAACTCGGGCATGTCGATGCCCAGCTGCTCAGTGACCCCGCTCAGAGCATCGCGCATCCTGCTCCACATGTCCTGCTCCTCGTCTTCGCAAGTACCGCCGGTCCATGGAGTTCTCTCCACGGTTGCCTAATCACAGCAGCAGTAGTTGAGCGAGGCAACTTGTCGCCACACGCGTGTTGTTCAAGACGGCGAGCGGTCGAGTGCCGGTCCGGCGTATCGGGACACCGGCTACCTGGCCAAGAACGAGATCGGCGAGCCCGTTCAGCCGGACACGTACAGCGCCGCCTCCAGCGTCTCGCGGCGAAGGCTGGATTGCGCAGGATCCGGCTGCACGACTGCCGACGCTCCGCGATCAGCCTGCTTCTCGCAGCCGGCGTTCCGTTCGTCGCGGTCGCTGGCGTGATGGGGCACGACCCCGTCGTCACCCAGCGCATCTACGCGCACATGTTCGAAGACGACGCCGTCGACGCCATGGCTACGCTCGACAAGGTGCTGCGAAGCTTGTGACATATTTGTGACACGTGGCCGGCCGAAGGCCACTTTGATCATGCCTGTGGGGCTCTGACCTGCGGTGATGTGGTGGCCAGGGGCGGGGTCGAACCGCCGACCTTCCGATTTTCAGTCGGACGCTCGTACCAACTGAGCTACCTGGCCCTGCTGACTATCTGACTTGCCGACTGCCTGACTGCCCGACTACTCGACTGCGTGCCGTGCCTCGAACTTGCGCGACCCCGACCGGACTCGAACCGGCGACCTCCGCCGTGACAGGGCGGCGCTCTAACCAACTGAGCTACGGGGCCATGACGCGCGGCGTACCGCGCGGTCGTGCTGATGATGCAGGTGGTGCCGGTGTGCCCCCAACGGGATTCGAACCCGCGCTGCCGCCTTGAAAGGGCGGAGTCCTAGGCCGCTAGACGATGGGGACTGGTTCCCGCGGCGGGACCGAAGGAGCCGGACCCACGACGCCCATGCCGTCGGGGACCGGCACAGCATAGGGGACGCGCCGCACACCGACCAACGCGAGTTCCCCTCCCATCGAGTCTGGACTTATGACCCAAAAATTGCCCCGAGGTTGGTTGTCAAGTACAGACTCGGGGAGGATCGAGGGCGTGATCGACGTACCGCTGGCTGAGTTCGAGGACCTCGTTGCCGAAGCCCTCGATGGGATACCGCGAGAACTCGCCGAGTTGGTCGACAACGTGGTGATCCTGGTCGAGGACGATCCGCCTCCCGGTGAATACCTGCTCGGGTTGTACGAAGGCATCCCGCTGACCAGCCGAGGTTGGTTCTACGCCGGGGCGCTGCCCGATCGCATCACGATCTACCGCAACCCGATAGTCGCCACCTCGCGTACGCATGACGACGTCGTACGTGAAGTGCGCGTCACCGTCGTTCACGAGATCGCCCATCACTTCGGTATCGATGACGATCGACTGCACGAACTCGGCTGGGGTTAGCGCTTCGCGTGTCGACCGCGCGGGGTGGCGAGTGTCGTGGGATCGGGTTCGTCGACGGGTACGCCGCCGGAGCGGACAACGCGACGGCCGCCCAGGGACTTTGCGTGGTACATCGCCTCGTCGGCGCGTCGGAGAACGTCGTCAGCCGCTTCGATGTCCGTGACCGGAACCGCAATTCCGATCGATGCTCCGAGGGGCACTTCGTGTTCGCCGATGGTCATAGTGCCGGTCACGGCTTCCAGCAGGCGTCGGCCGATTCGATCGACACCGGCGTCGCCGTCAACGTCCTCGCAGATCGCCACGAATTCGTCGCCGCCGAGACGACCCAACGTGTCCGAGTCACGCAGCGCATCGGTGACTCGACGGGCGGTTTCGCGTAGCAGCTCGTCGCCGGCTTCGTGTCCCAGGTTGTCGTTGAGCCCCTTGAGCCCGTCGACATCGAAGAAGCACACCGCGACCGTCCCGCCCACACGTCGTCGTCGCGTCAGGGCGCGTTCGAGTCGGTCGACGAGGAGTCGTCGATTCGGGAGCCCGGTCAGCCAGTCGTGCAGTGCCTCATGTCGAAGCTGGGCCTCCACCTCACGAGCTGCCTCTGCTGAATCGTGAACGTCCCGGATGATCACGAGCGCCTTGGTCAACGCGTCGTCGGCGTCACGTTGCAGCGCCGTACTGCGCAGGTCATGCCAGCGCCACTCGTCTCCCCGGTGCACCCGCAGGGTGACGGTGTCGACATCGCCGTCGACGAGGTCCGCAAGACGAGCGACCCAGACCCGCAAGCGAAAGACGTCATCGTCGTGAACGTCCAACGCATTGAGTGAGTCACCCACGCCCGTGATAGCCGTCTGACCATTGGCATCGAGCACGACATGAGTGCGCGGATCGATGACGAGAATCCCGTCGGGACTTGCCGCGAGTACGGCGTCGAGAAGAGACAGCCGCCCCTCGCGTTGCAGATCGGCTCGGTCTACGCGCGCCGTCTCTCTGACCAGTCCGTGCAGGACGACGCGCTCGCCGGTCTCCTGCCTGATCAGGTGCACGGTGAGCAGTGAGGTCTCGCCATCGTCCCGGTGGCTTCGGTAACTCAGTTCGCCATGCCCTTCTGAGAGGGCCAGGGTCAAGGCGTCGCCGAACAATTCGCGATCCTCGGGGTGCACGGACTCGAGGGCGTCATCGAGAGTTCGAACCCGACGCCACCGTGGCCGGCCGTGGAGGTGGTACGCCGCGTCGGACCAATTCATCGATCCGTCGGCCGTTTCCCAGCGGACCACTCCGAGGTGTTGAGAGTCGACGAGGGCGCGCAGGGCGCGGGAGTCGGACAGCGTCGTACGACGCGCCGCGGTCGGGTCAGGTCGACGGAACGCGCGCACGACGTCGTACGGCGTCAGGTCGACTGAGTCCCCAGAATCCCCCTCCACGTTCGTCATTGTCGCGGTTCGTAAGCCCCTCGGCATCGTCCGGCCGGTTGGTATTCGGCGCTGTCCCGGCGTGGTTTCACGCTCACGTGAGCACCGAACCGTCGATCGGCGAAGGGGCCGGACTGGTGGTGCTCGCGGTCGGCTTCGGCGCTGCGGTGGCGGCACGCAACCGACGGGCGATCTTCTCCCCGACCTTGAGTGTGCTCTTGTAGGTCTGGGTCGAGAGATCGGAATCATCGGTGCCGGACAGGTAGAGCGCAGTCAGGAAGCGGCCGCTCACTTGATAGATCGCGACGATGCGATGCGTTGAGCCGTCCGGGAGTTTGATGTCGGTCTCGTCGACAAGGCGCTGCGAACTGGGCATCAGTGTCGACTTCTTCGCGAGCCCGACGAGCGGGGACGGGTTCTTCGGGTAGTAGGTGACCTTGCCCTCGGGATTTCGGTTCGCGACTTTGCCAGCCTTGCATGCTGCTTGCGCGACGCGCAGTTCCTTCAGAGCCGCGGTCACTTCGGCAGGGTTCTCGTACAGAACCGCCTCGGACGAAATGCCGATGAACGTGCCGGTGCTGCTGTACGCCGCGACTTGATAGCGAGCTTGTCGTCGCGTTTCGCTCGGGAACGAACCACCGCAGAGATCGAGTGATGTTTGACCGGCGACTTCCTGACCGTGGTCGACGAAATCGATGGAGACGTTCTTGCCGATGTCGTTCGGTTGGATCAGCAACGACTGCAACGTCTCGGTCGTCACTTGTTGACTGTTCAGCCCATTGTCCGGCTGGAGTCCGGCTCCACCCGCGCCCGGCAGGAGCAGGCCAGGACGCCAGTGGTCTTCGAGCGGCAAGGGGGTTGCCGATTGGGACGCTCTGGCTCGGGCGCGCGCCTCGTCGAGGCCGCAGCCGCTGAGCAGGAGCGCGCCAGCGGCGACGATCGCGACTGTGCCCACGATGGCACGAGCCGATCTGCGGCCGACGGGGCCCGACGGAGACGCTGTCACCCGGTCAGTATCCGTCACGAAGTACGCCTGATGCTCGCCGGTCGTACCCGGACGAGTGTCACTGGTGGTCAACCTCCTGAGCGGACGCGCGGCGCAGTGATCGACTTCCCGAGAACGCGACTGCGACCACCCGCCGGAGTTCAGGGCGTGACGAGTGTGTTGCCGGACTTGCATTCGACCCGCTTGCCCTCGCCGAGCACCCACACCGATTGACGGCCTTGCACGACCCACTCGTGCGGACCGCCGACCAGTGCGGTCTCCTCGTCAATTCCCACCAGGGTGACGTCCGGAGGATGGCGCATGAAGGCGTTTCGCATCGTGTCTGGCAACCACGCTGCCATGCGATCGAAGTGCGGGATCACTCGCAGATGGGGGAGCAGGTCCAGGGCGGGCGGCGGATCCCCCAGCAAATCACGCATGCGCGGAGCCCAGGACGTGAGCGCCATGGCTCCGGCGCTGCATCCTGCAAGCGCCGCTCCCTTTTGGTGGGCGGCGAGAATTGCCGCCCACACCAAAGTCTCGCGCAACGTCTCAGCGAGGAACGCCGGGTTGCCGCCGGAGAAGTAGATGAGACCGGCGTCCACGATCAGGTCAGCGAGATCTTCGCGGTCGGCGTCCTCCCGGGTGCGTACGTCGATCACCACCTGCTCGACACCGAGACGTTCGGCTTGGGCCCGGCCGAGTGTGTGCCAGCGGTCCAACGACTGCTCGCCCTCGGGCGCTGCTGCCGTCGCCAACTGCACGTAGCGCGGACTACGCCCAGCGATGAGCGCGCGCTCAATGTCCAACATCGAGGGCAGGTACTCGCCGCTGCCGACTAGTGCGATCGGTGTGTGCTCGGGCCCAGTCATCGCCTCATGCTCCACCCTTCGGCGCTCTGACGCACGGTGTCATCGACGCTCACAGTCGTGGTGTCATCGAGTTGTGTGATCGAAGAGGTCACCGCCACCGGCAAACCGTAGTTCAGCTCATGCTCGAGGGGGAAAGGGTGAGCCGGGTCAGACGGTCGGCAGCCTTCGCGACACGATCTCTTCGGCAGAGGACCGCGCCTCGTTGCTCCCGTTGAGCGCGGCGAGGAAGTCATCGCGGCCGAGTGCCCACAGAACTGTGGCCTCGGTCGCTGTCACGGTCGCGGTGCGCAGCACGTTGCGGATGAGCGCGATCTCGCCGAAGAACTCGCCCGCTGTCTCGGTGCGCAACTCGCGTCCCTGTTGGGTGACGCGTACCGCGCCGGACTCGATGACGTAGAAGTTGTCGCCCACATCTCCCTCGGCGATGACCACCGCACCGGCGGGCACGGTGACACTCGTGAGTCGACGGGCCAGACCCTCGAGGGTTGGCCGGTCCAGAGGTGCGAACAGGGCGATCTTCTCGAGGAGTTCGAGACCCGCCGGTGGGCGCAGGGACTCGTCGAGTCGACGCAGGCGCGAGAAACCCGGCACCACGATCAAGGTGATCCCGACGGCGAGGACGGCCAGCCCCCAGCGAAGGCCGATGGTGGAGATGAGCAGCGGCATGATGAGCGCCCCGAGGGCCATCGTGGCGATCAGACCCGTCTCGAGCGCGCCGAAGACCCGTCCGAGCACGGCATCGGGCGCGAGGCGCTGCAGGATCGTCGCAGCGTTCACGTCCACCACCGGGTTCGCGGCGCCGATCACGAACATCGCGGCGAAGGCGGGGACCGCGGCAGGCCACACCGAGATGAGCAGAAGCGGAAGGGCCCAAAAGACGACGCCGATTCCGAAGTCGGTGGCGAGCCGGTGTTTCGAGCCGCGGGCAATCGCGAGCAGGCCGCCGAATATTGCTCCGATGCCAAGAACGGCGTCGAGGTAGCCGACACCCTGCGGACCGCGTCCGACGAAGTCGACCGCGACAGCGATACCGAACACGAGCGAGGCGCCGGCCACCACGGTCTGCGCGCAGTACATCCCAGTGACCATCCGCAGGTCGGCGTTGACCCAGATCGTGTGGAACCCCGCGACAGACTCCCGCCAGAAGTTCTCCGTCGGTTCTTCGTCGCCGTCCTCGGTCGACACGTCGGCGGTCACCGCGGCGTGCGGATGGACTCCGATGACAAGTGCCGCGGACCAGAAGAATGTCACCGCGTTGAGGACGAAGACCAGCGGGATGTCCGCGACGGTGAGCAGGAGGCCACCGATCGCCGGTCCGACGAAGAACGCAAGGCTCTCCAACGTGCTGGCCGTGCCGTTAGCCGCGGTCAACTCCTTTGGCTCGTCCACGAGAGACGGCATCAGCGCCATCTGCGCCGGCCGGAATGGCGCAGCGCAGACGGCCGCCAGCGTGCCGGCCAAGAAGACGACCGCATTTGGGCCGTTCCAGTAGACGACACTGGCGGCGATCAGGACGAGTACGCCGCGCGTGACATCGGCGCTGACCATCACAATCTTGCGTGGGTACCGGTCGGCGAGCGCTGATGCGAACGGCGTCACGACAGCTAGGAGGCTCAGCCGTACGACGCCCCACACTCCCACGGCGGTAGCCCCGCCGACGCCGTACACCCACACCGTGAGCGCGGTCGCGTAGGCCCAGTCACCGATCAGCGACCCGGCGAGCGCGAGGTTGACCCGTCGCAGTCCGGGGTTGCGGAAGACGGTGCGCAGTGAGTCAGTCGTCTCGCGGACTGCCGTACCTGCGGTGCTCAATGTGGGTGCCTTTCGCTGGGATCAGGCATTGACGACCGACTCGATGTCCATCCGGGCCAGCCAGCCGTTCGCGCCGAGAGTGGTGTACGCGGCTCGCGCACTGGCCAAAGGTGCCTCTGCTTCGTCCCGACGTTGGACCGAGATGAGCCAGCGTCCGAGATCTTCCTCGGTGCGAGCGCGGGCCAGCGGGGAGCCGTAGAGGCCAAACGCTCCGGCAGCGGCGAGCAGATCGCGCTCAACCGCTGCGGGGTCGCCGTCCCGTACCGCGGCGATCAGCGCCCCCACACGGAGTCGCTCAGCCGCGACCACCGGCGATACCAGGCCCGCCGGGGCTTCGGACACGACGGCGAACAGCCGATCGACAGCGTCGAAGTCAGCGGTGTCAACTGCGGCGAGCACCGAGGGCCCCCACTGATGCATGAAGTCGTCCCCGATCCCCGAAGCCCGTAGGGCGTGCTGGACGCAGGACTCCCCGCTGCTCGCCGCCGCCTCCAATTCGCCCGCATCTTGGTGATCCAACATGGACGAGAAGGCGAGCCACGACAGTCCGTTCTCGTCGTCGATGTCCAGGGTCTCGTACGGCGCCGAACGCAGGGGTTCACCGGTGGCGTCGGAGAGCCACCGCAGCACGGCGTTGAGCAGGGGAGCCTCCGTGAGCCCGACGTTCTGCTCGGCGCAGAAGTCGAGATGCTCGCCAAGTTCGGCCAGGCGACCGGCGGTCCACAGGCCGAGGGCGTGGTTCGCGGCGGCGATGTTGACCCAGCTCGCGACACCCAACTTCGAGGCGACCGCAAGCGACTCCGTGCTGTACCGGTTGGCCGCCTTGACGTCGTAGGGCAGGGTCTGGGCAGCAAGATTCACCAGCGCTCGACACAGGTGAAGGTTCAAGTCTTGCTCGCGGGCGAGTTGCGCGGCCCCGGCGAGCAGCGTGTGCCCCACGCGCGGTGCGCCTCGACCCCCGTACACGACGCCCAACCCGATCAGCGCATCCGCGAGGTGGGACGCGTCGCCCAACGATTCGGCCAGCAGGATCCGCTGCTCCTGAACCCGTCCGGCTTCGTGCAGCCTTCCTGTTTGCAGGTAGCAGCCCGCGAGTTCCCGCGCCAGCCGGAGCCTCGCCAGCACCGTGTCAGGCCGGTCGGGAAGATTGAGCCAGATGGGCTCAATCAGCGCGAGTGCCTCGGCGTTCTTGCCTGAAGCCTGCAAACCGCGCCCTTGCAGCGCGGTAGCTCGCGCGACGCCGATGTCGTCGTCGATGCCCGCATACAAGTCGACAGCGGACCTGGCGTATGCGATGCCCTCGTCATACCGACCGACGTTCATGACGACCTCGCTGGCCGATTCGCTGAGTCGGGCGATGTCAGCGGGCTGATCCGCGCGCGTCATGGCGGCGAGCAGATAGCGCTCCGCCTCGGCGTTCGCACCAAGGCTGCGTGCCCGCGCGGAGGCTCGTTCGAGCAACCCGGTCGCAACGCGTACGAGTTCTGGCACCTCCGGGTCGCCCTCCGCGGACGCGTCGATCGCGTCGAGGTAGTGCTGAGCGACCACCCCCGCGTTCTCATCTGCCGGGTCGGGCTGCGCCGCGATGTGCGCGGCCACCTGGAGGTGCCTGGACTTGCGGTCGCGCCGCGACAGCGTCTCGTACGCCACCTGGCGGACCACCGCCTGCACGAATCGGTACTGGCCGAATTCAGCGCTGAACCGGTCGTTCTGGACCGAGAGGATCTGCTTGCGCACCAGGCTCGCCAGCACCACGTCGAGATCGTCGTCGATGTCAACCAGCGCCTCGATGCCTTCCCGGGTGCACGAGAAGCCGAGCACACTGGCATCGGTGACGAGGCGTCGTTCGTCCTTGGACAGGGCATCGAGCCGCGCTCCGATGAGGGCCTGCAACGAGGCGGGCGCCCCGATCTCGGTGAGATCGAGATCCGGGGCGGCGAGCACATAGCGACCCTCGCGCGGAACGACTATGTCGCGGTCGATGAGCGCCCGAATCGTCTCAACCGCGAACAGTGGGATGCCCTCAGCGCGCTCCACCAGTCGGTTGCGGGCTTCCTCGGGCAGACCCGCCACGAGCCCGTCGAGCACCTGAGCCATGTCCGCATCGCCCAGCGGCTCCACATGGATGACCGTGGTGCCCCGGGTCGTGACCAGACTCGGTCGGCGCTCCAGCAGTCCAGCGCGGGCGTTCGCGAGCACGAAGAAGCCAAAACGCGCCGTCGCGAGCACGTGCTCAAGGAAGTCCAGGAGAGCCTCGTCGGCGTACTGGGCGTCGTCGATCACGAGCACGACCGGCTGGTCGGCACCGACGCGCTCGAAGAACGTGGTCCAGGCCGAGAACAGCTCCTCCCGGCTGAACCCGACGGCCGATGCCGCCCCGACCAACACCGCCATCCGGGGTCGCAGCCATGTGCGTTCCTCCGCGTCCGGCACGATCTCTGCGAGCGCCCGGTCGAGGTGCTCGGACACAACCGGCTCGACATCGGATTCGAGCAACCCGAGTCGGACCCGAACCGCTTCGCTGAGCGCCCAGAAGGCCACCCCCTCGCCGTACGAGAGACAGCGGCCGCGGTGCCAGATCACGACGGTACTCAGGCCGTTGATGTACTTCTCGAACTCCCACGCGAGCCGGGATTTGCCCACCCCCGGCTCACCCTGAAGGACCACTACTGCGGGCCGACCGGTCTCCTCGGTGGTGTGGAAGAGCTCCTTGACCAGTCGCATCTCACGGTCTCTTCCAGCGAGCGGCGCCTCGAGCCCGTCCATTCGATCCGCGCCGCGAATGGCTGCGACGACAGCGCGAGCGGCGAACAGATGCAGCGGCTCCGCCTTGCCCTTGAGCGCGTGCTCTCCGACGTCGTCGTACTCCACGGAGCCGGACGTCAACGCACGAGTGCCCTCGTCGACCCAGACCTGGCCGGGTGCCGCGGCGGACTGGACTCGTGCTGCTGTGTTCACTGAGTCCCCGGCCACCATGCCCTCGCCCGTGGCGCCGAGCGTCACCGCGACCTCGCCGGTCACGATACCGACCCGCATGTCGAGGTCGGGCAGGCCGATGTCGACACCCAGTGCATGCACCGTCTGGACCAGCTCCAGCCCGGCGCGGACAGCGCGCTGGGCGTCGTCCTCATGTGTGGTCGGGACTCCCCATACGGCCATCACCGCGTCACCGATGAACTTCTCAACCGTTCCGCCGTACCGCTGAACGACCACGCGAGCCTCGTCGAAGTACCTCGACAACAGTTCGCGGACCTCCTCGGCGTCGCGTGATTCGGAGAGTGTCGTGAAGCCGACGAGGTCACCGAAGATGATGGAGGTCAGCCGACGCTCGGCAGTCGGTGCGCTGTCCTTGCGGGCAGCCGGGACTGCTTCGGGAGCGGGACCTTCGATCGGGGTGCCACATTCGGCGCAGAAGCGACCCTTGTCTGCCAGTGCCCCGCACGCGGGACATCGACGCGGTCCCTGAGCGGCGCCGCACTCGGGACAGAACTTGGCGCCGGGCGGGACGTCGGCCGAGCACTGGTTGCACGGGTTGACCACGTCGGCAGGCTAGCGACTGTCGCGCCGGCTCACGCTGAGTTCATGCGTTAGAGATCGACTGATTTGCGTACCTACGACGACTGGCTGGTTCGTCGGCCGTGCCAGCCGCAACGCTCAAAGCCGAGATCCATGCGCATGGGACCGCCCCGGAAACATGGTGTTCAAGACGTCATCGGCCCTTCGATAGAGTCACGCACGCAGCAAGGGCACGCGCACGTTGCATCCAGATTCCCTCTTGGGATTCAGTAGCTGTGCCCCCGGGCCGTTAGCTCAATCGGTAGAGCAGCGGACTTTTAATCCGCGGGTTCCGGGTTCGATCCCCGGGCGGCCCACCCGTTGTGTGTGTGTTCTTTCGGGTGATGCTTGACGCTCGGCGCCGCCTCGCGGGTCAACCTCTGGCTAGGAGTCGGACGGCTCAGATCGCGCGGTGACGAGACCGTCGACCTCCTCGAGGACCTCGGCATTGTCGTTGTGCGAGTGAGTGAATCCGCGACGGCGCTCCTCGGCCACCGTGTCGGTGCTGCGGAACGCCACGATGTACGCGCGGCGCCACGAACCTGCAGAGGAGTTCCCGCCGGAACCGTGCACGATCCCCTCGCCGTGCACGGTGATGTCCCCGCGCGAGATCGGCACCGGGCGCGTGAGGTCATCGGGCCGCAGGTCGGTCACCAGGGTGTGGCTCTCGGAGCGGTCGCCGTGCAACGGTCGGTGCGGCCGCACCGGTTCGTGGTGGGAACCGGGCAGGAACTGTAGGCACCCGTTCTCGGTGGTCGAGTCGTCGACGGCGAGCCAGCACGTCGCCGTACGCCGGTCGTCGGTGTCGATCCAATACGCC
>Ga0315276_10005356_pt1 | contig 11825 bp, 7 predicted proteins | sample YL17G05_0_MG_FD_204542 | JGI IMG/M metagenome (GOLD analysis project Ga0315276, IMG submission 204542) | Sediment microbial communities from Yellowstone Lake, YNP, Wyoming, USA - YL17G05_0 | ecosystem: Environmental > Aquatic > Freshwater > Lake > Sediment | place: USA: Wyoming | collected... | reverse complement strand
AAAAACAGCAAGCGTCAGAAGCCCCTCTCACTATCGGGGTACGTGGGAAAGCCGAAGGGGGCCAGCATTGAGGGTGTTTTGATGGGAGGTCTTCCCGATACGACGTACACCGATTCGACGGGCTTCCATAAAGATACAGTGAGCTATTCCTGGAACGGGAGGGTACGGCCGTCAAAAGGCGGATTCAGTTTCACCCCCGCCACGACCTCCTATTCACAATGGTCGGCCGATACCGTTACGAACTATTTGGGAAACGGTCCGCTGGTGAACATTCACGTGAATGTCGTCACGGCGCCCGCGGGGCTCTCAGTCGTGCTGGACGACTCGCTGCGCGTGAGTCCGGTTGTGATCCATGCGCTTGAAGGGTCGTCCCTGACGATTGCGACCGACAGCATACACCTGTTCGGTTCAGGGGGTCGTTATCGCTGGCTCTCGTGGAGCGACCAGGGTGCCCGGACTCATGCGGTCAATGCAACGAAGGACACCGCATTCACCGCAGCATTTGTCGGCGAGAATCTGTTGAGCGTTTCCTCATCTCCGATACAGGGGGGGTCGACGCATCCTTCGGGCGATCTCTGGCACCTCACCAATGCGGTGGATACGATAAGTGCCCGCCCCTATCCAAAGTTGGGATACCATTTTGTCGGCTGGGAGGGTGATGTTGCTGACGGCGCGAATCCCATCGTCGTCACCATGGATCGACCGAAATCCATCGTGGCTAGGTTCGCGCTGGCCACCAGCGTCGATCGCAAAGAAGGGGCCGTGAGAGAATTTTCGCTCGGTCAAAGCTATCCGAATCCATTCAACCCCAGCGCGACGATCGAGTACGCGATACCGGTCCGCTGTCACGTGGTCCTAGAAGTGTTCGATCTGCTGGGGCACCGCATCGCGCTCCTGATCGACGAAAGCCAGGAGGCGGGGTACAAGTCGGTACGCTTCGATGCGAATGTTTTTGCGACGGGGGTGTACATCTACAGACTCCGGGCCGGAGAATTTGTACAGACCCGCAAGCTTTTGCTGATGAAATGACTCATAAGCGGAATCGGGTGAACAAAAGGCTCGGGATTTCTCCTGAGCCTTTTGTCGTTCAGCTTGACCGCGTCCTCCCAATCAACATCGTTGTCGCGAGCCTCTGGGTCTCATCCGGGATGTGTCCCTCAAAGTTGATGGACCCGAATGCGGCTGTGTGTCCTCACAACGTTCCGGGCAATATTTGGCACGGGCCGCGGTTTCCCGGTGAGATGAACTTCCTGACCGATGGACGCGCCCCCCCCATTGGGGCCTTGTTGTTCTTATAGGTGGGAAGGCGGCGGGGAAAAGGGGACAAATCAGCCGGCCGGCTATTGTTTGGCTGAAACCCCTCAGAATATCAGGTTATTCCTTGACAATCTCCTTTCCATTGTTGACATTTCATCTGAAGCTGCATTTGAACTCCGATCTCTCGCTCTAGTTTTCCAGCCGAATCGACCATCCCGGTCCTGAGGGACTGGTGCTGCGCAGTATGAATCTCGCAAAGTTCCTCAAGACCGTTCTTTCCCACTCGCGGTTGGATTGCATCACCCCTTCCTCCCCTGCCAGAGCAGTTATCTCTTTTTAAGGGATTGCCCGGTTCGTCGAGTAGTGGAGCAACCAGCGCTACCGAGAGCCACTTTCGCAGGATCATTCCGGCGCACGTCCCATGTATCGATCCGCATTCGCCGCCAGGGAGATGCATTCACCATGGCGGTGGAAGATGACGGTGTGGGCTTCGATCCGGAGCACGTCTCTTCAGGCGATGGGCTGAGAAACAAGCGGATGCGGGCCGCCGCAGCAGGCGGGAGGCTCTCCATCGAGAGTTCCCCCGGGAAGGGGACCAGAATCACGCGAGAAGCGAATTCAACTCTTCACATTTTCTGTTTTTTTTGGCAGACAGGCCCCTGGCCTGAAATCCGTGGGAGGTACCACCATGAAGAGTCTACCTGTGCTTGTCGCGTTCTTTCTGGCCGCCCCGACGTTGCTGTTCGCAGACCTCCCCCTTGACAGGAAGACAGCACCCGTCAAGAAGACGGAGCAGGCCGTTGCGCAACCCGTCAGGAAGCAGGCTGATGCTCATGTACAGCCCGGGACATTTGAGGTCCTGAAGAGGATCTCTCTCCAACAGAAGTTGATGGAGCGGCAAAGGAAAGAAGCCGAGAAGTTCCAGGTTACGCAGAAGGCTCATCCCCCGGTGGTACAGAATCGCTTCCGGCAGGCCGAATTCCTTGGAAAGCGCATTCCCTTCCTGAAGGCCCCGGAGTCTTCCCCCTCCCCGAGACCACAAGCCATGAGCCGGATGACGACCACCACCAATGCGCTCATCAACGGGAAGCCCGCCGATACGGTCTATGTCGGAGACAAACAGATCCTCAGCTTTTCTTTTGCTCCCGGGTACGTCTCGGCCGCCCTCCTTTTTTACTATGACGCCAACAACGACGGCCTTGTGAGCGAAGGTGACCCCCTCCTCGGTTCAAGCATTCTCCTGATGGACAACGACGAAAATGATACCGACCCTGCCCCCGGGAAGTACACTCTCAAAGAAAACAGCACTCTCTCCCTGGCGTGGGCTGTGGGATCATACCTTCTCTCGGTGAACGACTTCCAGTCGGTATCGACGGCTCTTCTTGTCGTGCGCCAGAAGCCGGCCCCTGCCGTCGTTCACGTAGCGACGAATCCTCCGGTTCCCATGGTTCTGGTCCAGGTCTACGGGTCGGCGTTCCAGGAAATCCTCTTTACCGATTCCACGGGTAAGGCAGATATCATGGTTGACCGTCTCGCCGATCCGCAACTGCAAATCGGCCTGTACGACTATTTCGGGAAAGCGGGTGGCCGCCTCCCGCCTCCTGTTCAAGTTACATTGCTCGCCGCAGATTCTACGGATGTCGTCTTCAACTACCTCGCAGCCCCTTCCGCTATCCAGGGACTCTATCTGGATGACGGGGGGAAACCGATTCCAGGAGCGACAATTGTCCTGAATGGGAGCTACCGTGCGTGGACTACGACAGATTCATCCGGCGCGTTCAGGCTCGGAGTTACAGGTGGAACCTGGTACGTGTCGGTCCAACCTCCTTCCGCCGACTACCTGACAAACATGACGACCCCAGCGGTTTATGTCGGCCCGTCTGATTCAGCGGTGCATCTGTACCTCACCGGGTTGAAGGCGAATTCGACCATCTCGGGAACTATACGGTACCTCTCGGGAGGAGTGGGGGGCGTTCTGGTTGGTACGTACCTGGACACTCTGAGCAACACCATTCTGACAGGAGCAGGCGGAGGCTATTCTCTTCCCGTGTGGAAACCGCAGTCGGGCTCCGTCACCTACCCGGTCTATCCTTATCTCAACATGTACACTTATTTCGTCGCCGAGTCCTCGGCGGCAGTCGTCCCTCCCGGAGCGCAGAATGTCAATTTCACGCTTTCAAAAGTGACCGGAGGGATGACGGGGAAAGTGTCAGATCTGCGCACCGGACTTCCCGTTGTAGGCGCCACGCTTCAATTGTCGGGACCCGTCTACACATCCTGTACCACAGACGACAGCGGCTCGTACCAGGTTGCGCTGAAGGATGGCAGCTATTGGGTCTCTGCAAGCGCACCGGGCTACTTCAGCTATTCACCCTCGACGAACGTTGTTGTTGCGGGGGGGGTCGTCACGTTCGATATTCTTCTCGGTCCGTGCGGCGTGATTTCGGGGACCGTCCATGACAAGGCCGGGAAGGCGATTCCCTACGCGAACATCTCAGCCCATGACACGTCGTATTTGTATTACGGGTACGGTTATTCCGATGCCCTCGGAAAATACACCGTCACCAATCTGCAGACCGGATCCTACGTTGTAAGTGCCCATGGGAACGCATATCTCACCGGGTACTATCAAAATGCCACTGATCCACTTCAAGCCACGTTGGTTGCCGTGCAGGAAGGAAGCGAATCACCGAACATCGATTTCGTCCTCATACGGGGGGGATCGATTGCGGGGAGGGTGGCAGATAGGATTGGAGTCCCCATTCCCGGAGCGAACATAACGGTCTATGACACCAACTACATGGCAAGAGCCTGGGGCGGTTCCAACGATTCCGGCAACTATGTGTCAGGTGGGCTGCCGACGGGGGACTACCTGGTGAATGTTTCAGTATATCCCTATCTCTCCGCCTGGTACGACAACGCCTCATCGTTTCTTGGGGCCTCAAAAGTACACGTGGTCGTTGAAGACACGACTCGCAACATTAACTTTTCCCTCGCGAAAGGAGCATCTCTCGCGGGGTACGTGTGGGATGATCAGAAGAAGCCCGTCCCTTACGCATGGGTGTATGCATTTGACACGCTCGGTAGTGGATATCAGGGTCAATCGACCAACGATTCGGGACGGTACCAGATATCCGGCCTCCCTGCCGGCGTGTATAAGGCGACATTGCCGTCGGGCTATGCGCCGCAGTGGTACGATCATAAGGCGTCGTTTGAGGCGGCCGACACCATCAGACTCGTCCTCGAACAAAACCGGGGAGACATAAACTTCGATATTCAACGCGCGCCAGGGATCTATGGATCGGTCGTCGATGATTCCACCGGAGCCATCATAGCAGGCGCAACAGTGTACGTTATGTCCGACGATGGCTCCTACTATTCGACCATGACCGGCTATTCCGGATCGTACGGCCTAGCCCTTCCAGCGGGAAAGTACGTCCTCCGCGTTGCCTGTGACAACGGGATTTATGCCTGTAGATACTATTATAGATCAGACGGCCTGACGACATTGGAAAGAGACGCCGACATGGTTTCCGTCACCGACAACGGTATCCGTCCCACCATCAACTTCCGCCTTCCGGTCGATACGAAGGATTTCGGGATTACTACGTCCAACCTCGACGTCACCATGACGAACAGGGGACTCTTCAGCAATTCGGGCGTATCCACTAAACCCAGCGGCCGATGGCCGAACCCCCAGGGGAAGAATTATCTCTATGAATCCGACTTCTGGATGGGGGGAAGTTTTGGAGGCGTGACCCGGCAGTTCGGTGACTTCTATGGAACGGCGTCGGGACGATGGCACGCGTCCACAAATTTCTCCGCACCGGAGGATAAGTATTTTGAAAAAGTCCAGACCTCGTTCTACAACACGGACTATGCGTACTGGTCGTCCGGTATGTGCGTCGTGGTTCGGCAGGAATTGGACGCGTGGCCAGACGCCGATTTCGTCATATGCCGTCAGATGTTATTCCATGACGTGGATCCGTCTAACGTTCCACCGGCGATTTCCAGCTTGTATGCGGGGCTCTTTGCCGATTTTGACGTGTCAAACGGGGCACAAAAGGATCTGGTGGGGATCGACACAGCGAACGGCCTGATCTACATGTATGATGGCGGCAAGACTGACAGCACCTACGTAGGAGCGTGTCTGCTCGGGGCTCACCCGGCAAGGCTTGCCTGGTGGAATGCGCCCAGCGATACAGCGTACCGCAGTGAGTTTGCACGGCAGCAACTGTTGAAGACCGATGCAGGTGTCTCCGTCCCGACGAAGGGGGACGATTACAGGGTGCTGGTGAGCACGGGACCCTATACACTGAATCCGGGGGACTCACTGGCGGTGTCGATGGCTCTTGTTGCGGGAAAGGGGAAACAGGCACTTATCGCAGCGGCCCAGGTGGCGAAGGCGAAGTATATCGAATTGACCACGGGGGTGAACGATCTCCCTCCCTCCAGGGTCCCGTCGGAATTTGCCCTGAGCCAGAACTATCCGAATCCGTTCAATCCCAGCACCAACATCGCCTTTGATGTGCCGCGACGTTCGCATGTACTTCTCAGGGTGTTCAACGTCCTGGGACAGCGGGTGGCCACGCTGGTCGATGAAGTACGATCCCCCGGCCACTACACGGTGCAATGGTCCGGCTTGTCTCTCGCCAGCGGGGTCTACTTCTACTCAATGCAGACCGAATCCTTCGTTCAAACCCAGAAGATGGTCTTGCTGAAATGACCATCCGCTTCGAAGGGGCTGCTGTTCCTGCCGGACTCGTTGTCGCAGATTCGCCAGTTATCGGTGCCGGATCTTCAAAGGTGTGAACAATGACACCTCTTCCGCAGCAGCAATAGCAAAGGGAAGGGGGAGGCGACTCTTCACGGATCTGACAACAAGGGTCATGGTGTATGACTTCTTCTGTGAGAATAGCCTGTGGGAGAGTGAGAGATCATGCTGTCTGTCCGTCGTGACGCGTGTTGGATGGAACCCATTTGATTCAATAAAGAGTACATCGTGAATACATCAACAATCTTCTGCCTGATTCTGACAACCACGTTACTATTACCAGCTACTGCACCTGCCCAATGGATACCGACCAGCGGACCTTACGGTGGTATGGTCAATAGCTTTGCTATCTCCGACACGAATCTCTTTGCGGGGATTGGTGTCGGAGGCGTCTTTCTCTCCACGAACAAGGGGACAAGTTGGACGGCAGTCAATTCCGGCCTGACAAACTTGGACGTTTTGTCCCTCGCCGTAAGTGGCACGAATCTCTTTGCAGGGACAGGCATTGGTGGTGGTGTTTTTCTCTCCACGAATAACGGCACAAGCTGGACGGCGGTCGATTCAGGCTTGACAGCCTCTTATGTCTACTCTCTCGCTGTCATGGGAACGAATCTCTTCGCGGGGACAGGTGGCGGCGTCTTTCGTTCCACCGATGGCGCTACAAGCTGGACTGCGGCCAACGAGGGGTTGCCGACGTACGCCTCGGTCACTGCTCTTGCCGTCTCGGGCGCAAATCTCTTCGCTGCGGCCGGGAGCAGCGTATATCTTTCGACCGACAACGGCACAAGCTGGACGGCGGTCAGTTACCCCTGGAGCAGCAATAGTGTTACCTCCCTGGCTGCGAACGGGACGAATCTCTTCGCGGGGACTTTTGGTATGGGCGCTTTTCGAGCCACGAACAACGGTACTGATTGGACCCCACTCTACCCATTCAGGGTCTATCGGAGCAGGGGGAAACGACCTGCGGCTTAATGCCGGACTGCGAGTGTTCGAGTCCACCCGCGTTGAAGCAGGGTTCGGCGAATACAGCCAACCCCCTTCAGACGCTCAGGTGTTGTACGGGTATCTTTCCTTGCTCGCACAACCGAACCAGCCGCCCCGTCTGCTTCTTATGAGCCAGAGCACGACGCCGCTTGCGCCGGAAGAATCAAGGGTCCTCTTCGCGCGTGTACACCACACATTCATCGTATCGCCATCCCTTGGCGGCCTGGTGACGCGGAAATATACCAGAAGAATGAGAGGGCGGTCATTCTTTCGCAACGATATCCGAGCGTGTTCACCCCGCTGGACTCAAACTCGTTTGAGCCTTCGCAACGATTCGAAGGAGACAAATGGGGCATCGGAGCATCGCTTCTTCTTACCGATGCGTCAAGCGGGATCAGCGCAACATGCTCGTACGCCCGGCAGGGTAGCGTCGTGAGAGACGACATATCGAAATCCGAAATTCCCGCTGGTTCAGACAGGCACAATCTATGGAAAGCAATGATTAAGTTTGAAAAGGTCGCATGGATCATTTCAGCGACGTATCAATACTATAGCGGTTCTCCGACCACGGATCGTCACTTTATTCAGTCAACAGGGATGTTCGGAAATTCATTCTTCGTGTCTGTATGGAACGATCTCAACAGCAGTCGATTACCTTCGTACAGCAGGCTTGATTTCTTCATCAGTAAAACGATTGCCGTTGACTCGTGGGTCGTGACTCCGTATGTCGACATTATCAACGTGCTGAATTCCAGGAACATCTCTCAGTATGATTACACCTTGAATGAATCGAGACCGCCCGGATACGTAGACGAAAGACCGGATTACAATTCACTTCCGTTCTTTCCGATGATCGGTGTGCGGCTGAAGAAAGAATGGTGACATGAAGGAGGGAATGGACATGGCGAGACGCCTCAGCGTGCAGCTCTTCAGGGGGATCTCTTGCATCGGCATTCTCGTCGGGATGAACCTGCTTGGCTGCGCAGGTACCACCGCGGTACAACGTCAGCATCATCTCCTCCTCGACACGTCCTCAACGGCTTCCGTGTACTTGCTCCGGCCCAAGGAAGGGTTCATCATGGGAGTAAGGGGAAAGCCAATCGTCATAGACCTCGATGGTGAAAATCTATTGAGTCTGTCGATAGGAGAATACACGATGTTACATCTCCGACGGGGGAAGTATGGAATGAAGGTTACCAATACAACCCTCGAGGGTCCGGACAATGCGGTGGTCGAAACGTCGCGGGACTTCATTCTGGATCTCGCTGAACAGGATTCTGTGTATCTGCTCTTCACGCTTGAGAAGAGCAAAGTCTGGGACATGTTTAGCCAGAAATTTGCTGAGCAAGCTGCCGCGTCCGCTCAAAAGATTGGTGAGCCATTTGACACTCTCACCGTACCGACAGGGAACCATGGGTCGTTAAGCTTTGTCTCAGTAAGTAGCTCCCGGCTCTCCTCACAGGACAAACATCAACCCGGGATCGGATACAAGGTTGATTCGGTGAGCCGGGAAGCTGCGATGGAGTTAGCATCGAAGCTTGAGCCTGTGGAAGGTGCTCAAAAGTCCCCGCTGCACAGATGATTCCAGGAGGAGGAAGCAGAACATGAACAAGAAATTCGTCTCTTTCGTGATTGGTCTTACGACATTGCTGCTCTCGACTGCCGATTCTCATGCCTTTGGCGGAGCCCCGCCCAATCCGCCGACAAAAAGACCGTTGATGATGGTTCACTTCATGCCCTGGTTTCAGACACCAGGAGTGCATGGTTACTGGGGGTGGCATTGGACGATGAATCATTACAACCCAAACTTCATGGATCAAAGCGGTCGCAGGCAAATTGCTTCTCATTTTTATCCCCTGACTGGTACCTATGATTCCAAGGACGCGCTGATTCTGGAATATCAAACGCTTCTCATGAAAGTCAGCGGGATTGACGGCGTCCTGGCTGACTGGAACGGGATGGAGAGCTACAATGACTTCGGGACCATCAATGAAAGCACCCTGGCGCTCTTTTCGGCCGTTCAAAAAGCTCATCTGTCATTTGGAATAGTCTACGAGGACGCATCGATCAAAACAATGGTGAACGGTGGACATTTAGCTGCGGGCAATGCACTCAATTATGGCAAATCTGTCATGAAGTACATGCAGGACAATTGGTTTGGCTCAAGCACGTACGTCAAGCTTGACAACCGTCCCCTCCTCCTCACGTTTGGACCTCAATACTTCTTTCAGAGCTCAGAGTGGGACACGTTGTTTGCCGGCTTATCCCCAACTCCTTTGTTTGTCACTCTCGACAACCAGCTCGCCCCGGTTGCGTCAGGTGCCTACCCCTGGCCACCGATGTGGAGTTCGGATGCGTCGGGAATCCTCTCTCAGGATGCATTGAACAATTATCTGGGGCAATTTTATCTCAAAGCCGGGAGTTGGTCGCATCTCATCGCAAGCGCTTTCCCGGGATTTTACGACATCTATTATGAAGCAGGAGCAGGACCGAGCTTTGGCTATCTCGATGCGCTGGGTGGATCGACGTTCCGATCAACGCTCCAACAGGCACTCTCGCATAATCCTGATGTCATACAACTTGTCACGTGGAATGACTACGGTGAAGGAACGGTCATTGAACCTACCGTGGAATATGGATATCAGTATCTTGAGATCGTCCAGGCGATACGAGATTCACTTGATCCACTTTTTGAATTTCTGAAGGAGGATTTGGCGCTTCCGTTGCGCATCTATAAAGCCAGACTGCAGTCCGGAGGTAAAGCCGGCATAAACTCAGTCCTTGACAGAGTCTATGCATTGGTTGTATCGGACCAAGGTGTCGCTGCGACAGCCCTCATGGATAGCCTTCTGTCAAACATAGCGATTCTCTCCGTCAATACTCAGACGATAGACTTCGGCAAAATCGATGTCAACCTTCCTCACCGTGACACGACTTTTGCTGTGACGAACCTGGGCGACGTTTCTGACTCCGTCTATATAACTCTGGATTACGTCGGTATGGAACCCGAGTCAGCCGTCACGGTTTCACCGGTAGCCTTTGCCCTCGCTGCCGGATCATCTCAGATGGTAACAGTGAGCGTCAAGCCCGGATTGTTGACCTCAGGCTGGACTTACAATACCGTCGTCATGATAGATTCCCGGTTTGGGTTTGGCACGACGCACCTGGAAAAAACAATGGCGTTTGAGACCAAGGGAACGTTGTCTGCCCGGGATGGATCTCCACCGATTCCGGCTGAATTCGCGCTGCATCAGAACTTCCCTAATCCATGGAATCCTTCAACCACGATTCGATACGAATTGCCGAAGGCAACCCACGTACTGCTGACCGTGCACGATCTGCTCGGCCGGGAAGTGGCGACACTCGCCCAGGGCGAGCAAGAGGCCGGCTATCACTCCGTGCGCCTCGACGGCTCGGGACTTGCAAGCGGCGTCTACTTCTACCGTCTGCAGGCGGGGAGTTTCCTTGAGACGAGGAAGCTTTTGCTCTTGCGATGAGGCCATCGATCACATAAAGAAGAACAGGCCCGGTGAACTTCTCACCGTGCCTTTTGTTGAGACGACTTCTATTCTGTCCGCCCTGGACGACATCGGCCCCGTAGTACCAAAGCGGTAGTGCCTATGTCTCAGCGAATTGCATCACCGCTTCTCCTCGATCTGGTTGAAGAGGACTCGGGACATTTTGATTGAGACGTTTCCGTTCGGTGCCTTCACGATGGTGACTTGTGATCGTGGCACGGTCACGTTTCTTCCTTCCCATGGGAAGGTTATCGTCTCGGTCGACTCAGCAATGGAAGAATATGGAACGAAGAGGGGAGTCAATTGTCACAGAATTGTCAAATCTCAGAACGAGCTATGACGGACGAGGCGAGTCCCGACAGGGAGGGAACGACATTGTCTCAGAATATGACGGTTTTGTGACAAATCTGTACCCCATCTCTTGCACATTCATACGGAAGGGCTGACAAGTCCAGACCATTGTTAGTGTCCCAATCGTACCTAACGTGAGACGGACATGTCAGGACGATCGAACTATCACTCGACCGAGGGGATACAATGAAGACCCTATGCATCACAATGGCGTTTGCAGTGCTCTTCACGGGATGCTACTCCCGTACGGCCATCACCAAAGACACCCCATCACCCCCACCTGATATAGATGTCATCTTTGAGCTACAAGACGGGTCACATATCCACGCAACGAATTACCAGCGAGTTGAGGGTGGGTACCAGATTACAGGAAAGAAGTTTACGCCAGACAAGTTCCAATACCTCCGCGGCCCATTTGATTTTTCAGGTTTCGTTCGAGATGAAGAGATTAGAAGTGCTGGAATTAGTGAGTTCGATTCTACAACCACAATCCTAGTGATAGTTGGCGTACTGATTGTGGTCGGTGTCATAGCATATGTAGCGATTGAGTCTGCATTTGACCATATGTTTGAAGGTGGTTTCCACCGATAATTCAGCTCGAAGCTCAGGAATAGGGATAAATGAAAACTCTTTGTATTGTAATGTCATTCATGATGGTGTTAACGGGCTAGCTCGTTGAGAGTAGACGCGCTGTCATTGGGAAGGAAGATACCTGGGACAGGAAGTTCTCCAGATGGAAGAGTATCGACTTCTCAGGTGTCGTTCGCGACGAGCAAATCGAGGAGATTCCGACTCGTGAGTTTGATGGACTTACCGCTGCTTTGGTAATCGTCGGAGGAGTGGCTCGGGCGGACTTTATTATCGCCGGTTCACTTGCGATGTTTGGTCTTGGGCCGCTTGGAACAAGTGGAAGGTGAACGAAGGAGATCCTTAAATGAAGA
>Ga0315276_10005355_pt1 | contig 11826 bp, 9 predicted proteins | sample YL17G05_0_MG_FD_204542 | JGI IMG/M metagenome (GOLD analysis project Ga0315276, IMG submission 204542) | Sediment microbial communities from Yellowstone Lake, YNP, Wyoming, USA - YL17G05_0 | ecosystem: Environmental > Aquatic > Freshwater > Lake > Sediment | place: USA: Wyoming | collected... | reverse complement strand
CCCGAAAGGATTGACCCATGACCAGGCGATGGAAATGATGAAACGGGCTTATGGTCAGATCATGGAAGTTGCAGAACGCTACAAGATGATCATCGATATCGAACCCCATGGCTTTTACACCACAAAGCCCGAATTCATGGAGAAAATGCTGGCCTTTGTAGACAGCCCATATCTACGCATGAATATGGACACCGGGAACACATTCATTGCCGGACAGGACCCTGTGGCTTTCCTGCAGAAATTCAAGCATAAAGTCAGCCACGTGCATGTGAAAGATGTGAGTGCCTCCCTGGCCGCGGCCGTACGCGGCGAGCTGACCGGCATCGCGGTCAGCCAGTGCGCCATCGGCGAAGGTGTGAATGTGGACAACATCAAGAAATGCTTCGATATCCTGGTGGATATCAAGTACAACGGCGTGGTCAGCCTGGAATGTGAAGGCCAGGGCGGCCCGATGATCGAGAAGAGCTTGGGCTTTGTGCGCGGCCTGGTGGAAGACGCCAACCGCCGCCTGGCAGCCGCGTGATTCTCACCTGACAAAATTGGAAAGGGAGTGTACTATGGGAAAAATCTTTCTGGGCGTCAACATGGAGTTCATCCGCCAGCATGACAAACCGTTTGCGTGGGGTGTCGCCAAGGCGGCCGAGATCGGTTATGAGTATATCGAGCCGATGGTCCACTGGGGCCGCGAGTTGCTCAGCGAGGCCGGTTACTTCCACAGCGTCTCGATGTACGACGACCCCATGGCTGTGAAAGAGCTGTGCGCCAAACATAAAATCAAGCTGTCCGGGCTGTCCTCGCACACACCGCTGGGCAAACCCGAGATCAGCGTGGAATACCTCAAGCTGGCGGTCCGCTGGGCATCGGACGCCGGCGCGCCGGTGGTGAATACCGATGAGGGTCCCAAGGCCGCCTGGACCAGCAAAGAGATGGACTATGCGCTAATGACCTACACGCTCAAAGAGGCCTCGATGGTGGCTGAGCGCTACGGGATCAAGATCGGTATCGAGCCGCACCAGCAGTACAGCAAATCGCGGGAGGGCCTGGACAGCATTTACAACCTGGTGAAATCGCCCGCCATCGGGATCAACTACGACACCGGCAACAGCTACCTGGCCGGGACGGGCGATACCTACGAATGGCTACAGCATGTGAATGACCGGCTGGTGCACCTGCACGCCAAGGATATCAGCTTCCAGCACAGCGCCGAGGAGCGCGGCAAGGTGACCGGAACCCCGGTTGGCTGCGCCTGCGGCGAAGGCGTGGTGGACTGGAAGCGGGTGATCGAGATCGTCAAGACCTGCCCGAACGACATCGTGTTCAGCGTGGAGTGCGGCAACGTACCGGACGCTACCCGCAGCTTCGAGTACCTGAGTAAGCTGATCTGATCCGGCACTTGCTGGACTGGATAATACCCGGGGCTGGCCAAAACGAACTGGACAGCCCCTTTAGTTAATGAAGCAGACAATCTGAGTTTGTCTGGTGGGCCAGCCCCCAACACAAACGGAGGCCGGCATTGTCCAGGAGAGAACCGATGTCAAATGCCTGAGGTTACAACCTACGTGTGTTTGACGGCCAGGCGGCCCTTTTCCTTGCGGGTCTTGACCAGCACATTGGTGTAGAACTTGTTGTAGGTGGCGCAGCCGATCGGAGACTGCTGGATGAGCAGCTCCAGGCAGTTATCACACGTGGTGCAGAAGTTGATCTCTTTCTCGCGCCCTTGGCGCACCTTCAACGGCAGCCGCGGATCCGCCAGCGACTGGCGTCCCAGGGCAATCATATCCACATAACCCTTCTTGATATTCTGGGCGCCGTATGCCAGCAGGGCGGCGTCCTTGGGACTCACCGCCTGCAGTTTGTTCTTACCCTTGCCAAACACGGAATAGTTGGAGCCCACAACTACCGTTTCCGGTTTGAGGTTTTCTTTCAATACCTTGGCAAAATACTGGTGAAGGTAGGCAAAGTAAGGGTGCTCTTTATCCGCCTGGGTGAGGCTGATGGTGATAGAGGGGCTACCGGCGGACTGGATGAAGTATTGAGCGCCGCGCTCTTCCAGGCCTTTGACCAGGTCGATCGGCTCGCTCAGGTCGATGACCGGGGTATCGGGGCCGGCAGTGCCAAAGCCGCCGGGGAAACCTTCCCAGACTGAGATCTTTGAACCGATCAGGAAATTCTCATCCGGGACGGCTTTGCGGATGCGTTCGTACAGGTCGAAGGCAAACTGGCGGCGGTTTTCCCATGGCCCGCCATACTTCCACTTGCGGGTGTTGTAGGGGCGTAGGATCTGCGAACCCAGGTAGCCGTGGCAGAATTTCATATCGATGCCGTCCGCGCCGACGTCATAGGTCATCTTGGCCGCCAGGACGAAATCTTCCATGATCTTCTCAAATTCACTTTCGGTGAAGATATCCGCAGTATAGCCGGGCAGCGGCTTGACGGAGAGGCGCTTGGAGAATTCAGGATTGCTCAGCTCGCCCGAGTGGGTCAGCTGGAAAATGAACAGGGTTTTGGGGTTCACTTCCCGCATGCGCTGGACAAATCGGGTCAGTGCGGGCTGGTTCTTCGGCATGATGAAGAGCTGGTTCATGCGCGAGCGGTTCTTGTCAGTGATGGTGATCGCTTCTAGGCTGACCATGCCGGCTTCGCCTTCGAAGAGGTTTTCATAGCGCTGGTAGGTCAGATCGGTGGGATTGCCATCCGGGTCTGCGTCATTGCACTCCATCGCCTGGCTGAAGAAACGGTTCAGGGAGGTGTGGGTACCGATCTTGATCGGGGAAAGAAGGATTTCACTCTTGTCCATAAGCTTTCAACTCCTGAAAATTATTACTGGCCAATTAGAATATAGTGCCCCGATGGTTGTACTTACCGGGATGATTTTTCACAGAACTCGATGGTTACGCCATTGGGGTCCAGGAACAACAACACGCGTGCGCCGAGATTGGGCAGATCGCAAGTGGACAGCGTGATCTCGACGCCCTGGGCTTTCAAGAGCTGCTCGTGCGCAGCGACATCCTCGACCTGAAATGCCAGATGGCGTAGCCCGCCGTCGCCATCTTGGCGAGAAGCAACCTGATTCTTGCCGCGGTAGTCGAACAGCTCCAGGCGCGAGCCGTTCGGCAGTGCGAAGTAGAGGATGTCAAAATCACCGCAATCGACGGTCTGAAGGCGCTTTAAGCCCAAAATGCGCACGTAGAAGTCGAGCGATTGGTTGAGGTCGATGCAGTTGATTGCGATGTGGTCGATGTTTCCGATTTTCAACTGGATAACTCCAATAATGGCAAAATGCAGCCCATAGGAGGCTTTGGGCTGCATTCTTAGGCCTGTCTACAGATCTTCCCGTTTGGAGATCTCGGGAGAGACAAAGATCTTGAAGAGGCTGGGATCCGTGCGCAGCTCGTGCAGCGCCCATTCCAGGTCTTCCAGCGGGACCTTCATGGAGAAGAGCGGTTTCGGATCAATCCGGCCGTTGGAGATCAGGGTAATGGCATCCGGCCAGTCGTCGCCGATGCCGGCGCACGAACCGGTGATCTTCTTTTCGCCCAGGACGAATTCAAACGGGCGGACCTGTATGATATCCTGCTCGCCGGTGATGCCGAAGGCGGAAAGCACGCCGCCTTTGCGCAGCATGGCGAAGGCCTGCTCGTAGGTCTTGGCCGTGCCGACCGCTTCGATAGCGTAATCCACGCCTCGCCCATCGGTGAGCTTCATGACTTCCGCCACCGGGTCGGCGACTTCATGGATATCGATGGTGTAATCGGCGCCCATTTCCTTGGCGATGCGCAAACGCTTCTTATTGTCGCCGATAATAATCACCGGAGCGCAGGCGCGCAGGACCGCCATGCGAGCGTGCAGCACACCCAGACCGCAGCCGACAATGGCGACGCTACCGCCGATGCGTGCGTTCATCGCCTTGGCGGCGTGGATGCAGCAGGACAGAGGCTCGATGAAGGCGCCCTCTTCGAAGCTCAAATTGTCGGGGAGGTGATGGACCAGCGAAGCCGGGGCCTTTACGTATTCGGCAAACGTGCCGTCGGTATGGATGCCAAGCTGGGTGAAGCTGTTGCACAGCAGTTGCTCGCCGCGGATGCAGTAGTAGCAGTTGCCGCAGGACATATTGATATCCGCAGTGATGCGGTCGCCTTCTTTCACTCCCCTGGCATGCGAACCGACTTTGGCGACTACGCCGGAGAATTCATGGCCAGGGATCATCGGCAGTTTATCCGCAGAATACCAGCCGTTGTAGATGCTCCAGTCGGTACCGCAGATACCAGTGTTCTTAACTTTAATCAGGACGTCGTCGTCGCCAATCTCTGGAATGGGCACTTCCTTGACCTTGATAACTTTGACTGCCTCGAAAACCGCAGCTTTCATCGTGTTTGCCATCTTTTTTTCTCCTATCGACAAATTCGTAGATCAGTTGAACAGGACGTCGTGGCGGCCCTCATAGGGTTTTTCAATCAGGAGGGGTTTCAGATAGGCGATAGTCTTGGTGATGCCGTCGTGCCGGCTCATAGTCACGTCTTCGTGCTCGTAGCTCATCACATAGTCGTAACCGATCATGGAAAGCTCGGTGATGACCTTCTTCCAGGGCACCGAACCCCAACCGGGGATGCGGAAGCGGAAGCCGCGGCCGAGGCGCTGCCAGTCGCCCTGGGGGATCAACCCGGAGCGGCGCACATTGTGGGCAACGATCTCACCGTCTTTAGCATGCACGTGGAAGATGCGGCCGGCCAGGGCGTCGATGAAGTTCTCGACATCGATGCCCAGGTAGATCAGGTTGGCGGGGTCGAAGTTGAAGCCGAATTCCTTGCGCCCGCCCATCAGCTCAACCGCACGAAGGGCAGTCTCTATGTTGTAGGCCAGCTCATTGGGGTGAGGCTCATGGGCGAATTTCACGCCGTATACGGCGAATTTGTCCAGGATCGGGCTCCAGCGCTCGACGAATTCCATTTCCATATCCGACCAGCCCTTCGAATACGGCCAGGGGAAGAAACGTCCAAAGTTCTCGCAGCCGATGAAGCCGGTCACCACGGGAACTTCGAGGGCGTTGGCTGCCTGGGCAGTCTTAATCATGCGCTCGGTGCCAAATTCGATCTTCTCTTCTTTGGTTCCCGGGTAGATGGCGTCGGTATCTTTGCCGTAAGGGCCAAGTACAATCTGACCTTCGGGATGATTGGCAAGCGCAGAGATGGTCAGCCCGTAGGATTTGACCATTTTTTTTAGATTTTCTGAATTATTGCCTTTGATGATTTCTTCGATATCCAGGTGTGGGTTGTTGGCGAATGCGGGCATTTCCACGGCCTGATACCCGAGGCCGGAGGCCATTTTGAACACATCTTCCAGGCCCATATCGAGAAAAGTGGCTGTAAATAAACCGATTTTCATATTGTTTTTGCCCTTTCGAAAGATAGTCTTGTAATCCTGTTATTACAAGAAATTATAAAGAACAGCAAGTTGGATGTCAAGAAGAAGATTGTCATAAGTTGTCACCAATCTTCCAGGCAATTAAGAATGCCGTCGGTTAAAGCTCGACCTCGCGCAAGGCGTCGCTGACCGTAGCCAGGTAGCCGGTGGCGAGATCGAACACCGGCAGAAGTTTTTCGTACAGCCGGTTGTTTTCTGCATCCGGTTCGACCCGCTCGGCAATCTGGTGGATTTCATCGATGCGGCTGAAATCGGGCCACAAACCGGAGCCGACAGCGGCGAGTGCCGCCGCGCCCAGCGCCCCGGCATCCTGGTCAATGTTGGTCTTCAGGATGCGGGTATTGAACACATCGGCAAAAATGCCCAGGTAGAAGCGGCTTTTTGCACCGCCGCCGACGAAGAGGATCTCATCTTCCAGGCTGGTGTATTTGCGCAACAGGTCCAGGCGCAGCCGCAGGTTCAATGCGACGCCCTCCATGGCGGCGCGGATCAGCTCCGGCCTGCCGTGTTTCAGGTCGAGACCGATGTAGGCGCCGCGGATATGCACGCTGCCGTCCTGCGAAGTGCCGCCGGCCAGGCTTGGATTGAACAGCAATTTGTTCGAACCCACCGGCGCCTTTGCGGCTTCACGGTTCATCAGGGTGTACACATCCGCGCCTGTTTTCTCAGCCTCTTCAGTCAGCTCGCTGCAAAGGTTGTCTTTTACCCATTTGAAGGAGCTTCCCGCGGAAAAGATGCTAACCGCCGAGGTGAACATGCCCGGCATAACATGCGTGAAAACAAAGGGCTTGAGCTTCTTATCCAAAACCGGCTGCTCGGATGAAACGGCAATCCAGGCCGAGGAACCCAGGGATGTGTAGACACGCCCCTCGCGGATGTTCTTTGCGCCCAGCGCTATGCAGGAGTTATCCACCCCGCCGCAGATCACCCTCACGCCCTGCCCCAGGCCGAGCTGCCTGGCGACATCCGGCAGGACCTCGCCGAGTATGTGGGTGGAGGGCACGATCTCGGGCCAGACTTCGGCGGCGATGCCGCTGGCGGCGATAAAACGGGGCTCGTATTGCCAGCCCTTTAGGCTGTAAATCCCGGTCCCCGAGGCGTAGGAGTAATCGGTCATGAAGCTGCCGGTGAGTTTGTAGTTGATGTAATCTTTGGTGCCCAGGATCTTATGCACCTTCGCCCACATCTCCGGCTCGTTGCTGCGGTACCACATCACCTTGAAGATGGTGTAGCAGGCCGCAGGAAAGCCGTTGCCGGTGGTCAGATACCAGTCGTCGGGGTCCACTTGCTTGAAAAACTCCGTGACTTCTTTCTGAGCGCGGATATCGGACCAGATGGGCGTGGCTTCGCGCAGCAGATTGCCGTCTCGATCCACTGGAACTGCGCCCAGGCTGTGACCGGAGATCGCCAGGGCGACAATGCTGTCTTTCTCCACGCGGCTGGCCTGGAGCAGCTGGCGCGTGCTTTCAACCACGGTGTTCCACCAGTCGGCGGGACGCTGCTCGTGCCAGCCTACGTGCGGGTAGTACGTGGCGTAAGGGACGAAGACAGATGCCAGGCAGTCTCCTCGTGCATTATATAATGAGGCTTTGGTGCCGCCGGTTCCCAGGTCAAAGGAGATAATTTTTTTATCCAAGGCAGATCCTTTTCGAGTAATTTTTGAAAGATGAAAGAGTTACGGGTCAGATTTCCACTCCCCCTCCGAGAGCGAGGCATTTCTGCACAATTTCGACGCCGCTCTTCAGGTTGATGCCGAAGCGCCGCGCGCCGGCGCGGTACATTGCGACCAGACCCTCGAGATCGCGGATTCCCCCCGCGGCTTTGATCTGAATGCGATCCCCGACGATGGATTTGACCAGGCGCACATCTTCGAGGGTTGTGCCGCGGTTCGCCCAACCGGAGCCGGTCTTGACGAAAGCCGCGCCGGTGCGCAAGCAGATTTCGCAGGCCTGCTGCACTTCTTCCCGGCTGAGGTACATGATCTCGATGATTACCTTGACGGGTATCCGGCTCGCGGTTTCGACGACCGCTCTGACGTCGTCTTCAACTTCCTTCAGCTCACCTGAGCGCAGTTTGCCGATGTTCATGACCATATCGATCTCATCACAGCCGGCAGCCACCATTTCCTTTGCCTGAAAGACCTTTACGGTGGCGGTGTCGGACCCAGATGGGAAGCTGACGTTGCCGATGACGTGGATGTGGGGAGAACCGGCGAGCAGCTGCCGGGTATAGGGGATGAAACACTGGAGCACCGAGACCTGCCCGAAACCGTATTTACGGGCGGTTGCGACCATTTCTTCGATATCGGCTTTGCTGGAAGTGGTACGCACGCAGGACAGGTCGATCATGCCGGCGATGTCGTGTGCAGTGAGGAGCATATGCGGCCAACCTTTCTTCAGGTAAAATGGGTCTCCGCAGACACGATCCGAGCGGGTCCAGGCAGGCTCAAGCTCTGCCGGCGAAGGAAAAACGATGGCGGAGAGCATCCGCCTTTGGATAAACAACAATGATGATTTGCCCGATCTGTGCCTGGGCAGCGGCAAAATCGTGGTGCCGGGATAAGTATACCTCGACTTGCCTGATCGTGTGCGAAAAGGTGCGGAAAGCCGTTTTCGGCACACGGCGTGCCTTTCCTTGACTCATTCAGGAATATTTGTTATCATTGTTCCTGTAATAACAGGATTACAGGCTGCCCGCGCGGCGGCTCAAACCAGCCGGGTCGCAAACCACAAAGGAATCCTAACATGAACAAAGAGTATCTGATCGGAGTTGATCTGGGTACCAGTGCAACCAAGGCCGCTATGTACCACCGGGACGGCCGGTTGATTGCTGAAGCCGTGCAGGAAGTGCCGGTTTACTATCCTCGCCCGGGCGTGGTGGAACAGGAGAACAACGATTTCTACACCAGCGCGGCGCACACCGTGCGGCGCTGTATCGAGTCGAGCGGGATCGACCCACGGCAGGTGGCGGCGATCGCCTTCGACTCGCAGATGGCCGGGGTAGGCTCGGTGGATGAGGATTACCGCCCGGCGACACGCTTCGACTCGTGGCTGGACATGCGCTGCCAGCCGTACATCGAGTGGATGAGCCGGGAGGCCGGCGATCAGGTCACCCGGCTGAGCGGGTGCCCGCCAACCTGCGACCACGGCCCCAAGATGCTGTGGTGGAAGAACGAACAGCCGGAGAAGTACCGCCGGGTGGCGAAGTTCCTGATGCCGGCCGCCTATGTGGCCGGGCGCATGGCCGGCTTGAAGGGTGAGCTGGCGTACATCGATTACACGTTCATCCATTTCTCCGGCTTTTCCGACGCGCAAAACGGGCGCTGGTCGGAAGAACTGTGCCGGACTTTCAACTTCGACATGGATAAGCTGCCGCGCATCATCGCCCCGTGGGACGTGATCGGCGAAGTGAGCGAAGAGGCGGCGCGGGATTTTGGACTGGCGGCGGGAACGATCATCGCTGCCGGGGCAGGCGACACGGCCGCCAACGCCCTGGGGGCGGGCATTGTCCAGCCTGGGATGGTTTTCGATGTGGCCGGGACTGCGGCGGTGTTGGCCGGCTGTACGGATGCGTTTGTGGCGGATGTCAAACACCGCGCCCTGCTGAACATGCGCTCGGTTATCCCTGGGCTGTGGAACCCGCTGGCGTACATCGCCGGGGGCGGGATCGCGCTGCGCTGGTTCCGGGACTACTTCTACAACACCGCCCGCGGCGCCTCCATCCCGGCGGAGGGCGACCTGTACGACGAGATGACCGCCTGGGCGCTGAAGGCGCCGGCTGGAGCGGACGGCCTATTCTTCTCGCCCCACCTGGGCGGGCGCATCTGCCCGTCCAGCCCGACGATGCGCGGCGCCTGGGTGGGCTTTTCCTGGGCGCATACCCAGGCGCATTTCTTCCGGGCGGTGCTGGAGAGTGTGGCCTATGAATATGCTTACTACCTGCGCATCCTGAGCGATTTGCTGCCCGGCCTGCGCCTGACCGAGGCCAGGGCGGTGGGCGGCGGGGCGCGCAGCCGGGTCTGGAACCAGATCAAGGCGGATGTGCTAGGCGTGCCTTACCAGCGCCTGGATGGGAACGAGTTTGGCACCTGGGGCAGCGCCCTGATTGCCGGCAAGGCCGCCGGGCTGTTCGAGGACCTGGCTGGGCGGGCAGCCGAAGGGGCGGTGCCCTCCGCCGAACCGTTGCAACCGAACGCTGAAAACCACAGCCTTTACGGGCCGATGGTCGAGAAGTATATCGAGCTGCTTGGCTCGCTCGACCAGTTCTTTCACTGATCCATCGTTTTGGCTGGCCCGGCAATAAAAACGCCTGCGCGGTCAAAATGCAAACCTTTGAGGAGATTTATTTGATGAGCAGTCCAATTCGTTTGTGTATGATCGGTGCCGGGCGGGTGGGCAAGAACCACTCTCGCGCCATCACCCGCCACGTGCCGGGCGGCGAGATCGTGGCCCTTGTAGACCCGATGGTCGAGGTGCGCGCCGAGACCGCGGCGGAATTTGGGATCGATGCCCAGTTCGACAGCCTGGAGCAGGCGCTGGAGAAGACCGACTTCGACGCGGTGATCATCACCACGCCCACCCCCACCCACCTGCCTATCTCTGCCCTGGCCGCCGGTTACGGCAAGCATGTATTCCTGGAAAAGCCGATGGCGATCAGCCTGGAGGAATGCGACCACATTCTGGATGTGACGCACAAGAACGGCGTCATACTGCAGCTGGGATTCATGCGCCGCTTCGATCCGGAATTCGTGGCCGCCGCCCAGCGGATCGAGGCGGGCGAGATCGGCCAGCCGATGATGATCAAGACCAATACCCACGGGCCGGGCCTGCCGCCGCCCTGGGCGCGCGACCTGCGCACCTCCAACGGGATGCTGGCCGAAGTGAACAGCCATGACTGGGATACGGTGCGTTGGCTGATGGGCAGCAATTACGAGCGGGTGTACACCGAGGTGGCGAATTTCAAAGGCCCGGCCAACAAGGTCGATACCCCGAATTTTTACGACAATGCCCTGGTCAATATCAAGCTGGAAAGCGGGGGGCTGGGATTGATCTCGGGGGTTTGCCCGTGTGGGTACGGTTACGATGCGCGGGTGGAGATCGTGGGCGAGAAGGGCATCATGCAGATCGGTGAGCTGCAGGGCCAGGCGGTGGTGGTGTGTACCAACCGCGACCAGGGACTGATCCAGCCGATTTTCCGCACCTGGCCGGAGCGCTTCCTGTGGGGATACATCTATGAAATGGAGCACTTCGTCAGGTGCATCCAGCAGCAACGCACGCCGAAGGTGGGCGGGGCGGAGGGCCGCTGGGCGGTGGCAGGCGTCCTGGCCGGGACGCGCTCCTTCCTCGAGCAGCGGCCGGTTTATTTGAAGGAAATTCTGGAATAACGCGTTCCGATAAGGAGAATACCATGCTGGCGGCAGTCTATCACGGTCCGCAGGACCTGAGAGTGGAAGAGGTTTCGCTCCCGGCGATCGGGAGCGGGGAGATTTTGATCCGGGTGTTGGATGCCAGCATTTGCGGCACCGACCTGCGCATCTTTCACGGCACCCACCGCAAGTACCCGGCGGGGACGGTGCGCATCCCCGGGCATGAAGTGGTGGGTACGATTGTGGAGACTGGCGTAGGGGTAGAAGGCTATGCAGCCGGGCAGCGCGTCTTTGTGGCCCCGAATATGGGCTGTGGGCACTGCCGGGAGTGCGTGGCCGGGCGCAACAACCTGTGCGCCAACTACGACGCGGTGGGGGTGACGATGGACGGCGGTTTTGCCGAATATATGCGCATCCCGGCCAATTCGGTCCGGCAGGGGAATGTGATCCCCATCCGTGATACAGTCGATCCGGCCGTAGCGGCGCTGGTGGAGCCGTTTGCGTGCGTGCTGCGTGGCCAGAACGCCCTGCACATCCAGCCGGGCGAGGTGGTGCTGGTGATGGGCGCCGGGCCGATCGGGGTGATGCATATCAAACTTGCGCGCCTGCGCGGCGCGGCTAAGGTGATCGTCAGCGAGCCGGTGGCGGACCGGGCGGCCCAGGCCGAGCGGATGGGCGCCCAGCGGGTGGTTAATCCCACCCAGGAGAACCTGAAGGAGGTGATTGCCGAAGAGACCCGCGGCCTGGGGGCGGATGTGGTCATCGTAGCCACCCCGGCGCATGCCGCCCAGGAGAGCGCCATCGACCTGGCCGCAATCGGCGGGAGAATCAACCTGTTCGGCGCACTGCCCAAGGACCGGCCGTTAATCCAGCTTGACTCCAACCAGGTGCATTACCGGGAGCTGGTGGTCACTGGCACCACAGCCTGCTCCACCGCCGACTGCTGCCAGGCCAGCGATATCGTCAACGGCGGGTTGATCGACCTGAGCGACCTGGTCAGCCGCCGCTTTCCTCTGGCGGAGGCGGTGAGCGCTTTTGCC
>Ga0315276_10005354_pt1 | contig 11827 bp, 7 predicted proteins | sample YL17G05_0_MG_FD_204542 | JGI IMG/M metagenome (GOLD analysis project Ga0315276, IMG submission 204542) | Sediment microbial communities from Yellowstone Lake, YNP, Wyoming, USA - YL17G05_0 | ecosystem: Environmental > Aquatic > Freshwater > Lake > Sediment | place: USA: Wyoming | collected... | reverse complement strand
AGGCGGTACAGATAACCGAAGAGGATACCTCCCACAAAACAGAGGCCCAAATAAAGCGCGAAGGGCTTTTTGCGAACCAAGGCCAGGAAGGTGACCATGGGGCTCACGCGGGTCGCCGGGCCCACGATAAAAAAGGCCAGGGCGGAACCCCTATCCATCCCCTGTTCCATGAGGGAGAGGATAAAAGGAACGGTCGCCCCGCCACAGATGTAAATGGGGATCCCGAGGGTGGCCCCCCAGAGGATGGAGAATCGATTCTGGGCTCCCAACAGCCCCCCGACCAGGCCGTGAGGCAGGAACGCTTCCAGGGCCGAACCCAATATGATGGACAGGATGAAGTATTTGCCCGAGAATTTGGTGATCCCCCACATCATCTTTGCGGCGGCTTTCCCTTTTTTTTCCGGATCGAGCTTCTTCCCCGCCAAGGACCAGAAGTCTTTGGAATTGGACGGGTCGAGCAAAGCAGGATTGATCTTTGCCCACTCATCCAATTTGCCCCTCCCACTGAAGAACTTGATGAGCAACCCGCAGGTTACGGCCAGGATCAGAGCTGTAGCCAATCGAACCAGGGCCATTCGGGGACCTAAGATCCCCCAGGTAGTAATCAGCACATAGGGACTCATCAACGGAGAGGCGGTCAGAAAGGCCATAACGGGAGCCAAGGGAAACCCGCTAGCCAGCATGGTGCCAAAGATGGGAATGACGGCATAGGAGCCCAGGGGAGAGAGTACGCCCAGGATGCTGGCAAAAATAATTGAAAGGTAACCAGAATGGTTAAACGCCCGCGCCAGGCTCTTTTTAGGCACATAAATGGAGATTAACGACCCCACTACAATCCCGAGAACAAGATAGAGCCAGGTATGGGAGATATGACGCAGAGAGATCTGGGCCACTTTCGCCAGGCCCAGAAGAATTGCATAGAGGAAATGGCTGATGGAAGAATTCATTTACACCTCTTGGATTTAGATGCAATGACCTGAAATATAGATTCATCCCTGGCCCGAGCATATGATACAAATCATAGGAAAATCCCGAGCCCGGGCACTAGGATACAAAAAAAAGGGAAAAAGGAGATCTCCTCTTCCCCCCAGGCGAAATTTCTTTTCTCAAGATACCTTTACATGCATAACCTGCAAATTGTCAAGGGTTTTTTGGGACTCCACGCAGCGGAGTTACGGAGAACCTTCAGATGCAAGGAATTCTCTTTGCTATCTATCTGAATTCGCTAGCCGATCCCGCATGAGGCCACGGGGATTGAGCTCGCTATTCATTCTTGGATCCTTGGATCCCCTCGTAGCCGACTTCACTTTCGCTTGATCTTACTACCTCGTTGACAGACCGAAAAAAAGAGTTACAATGTCATTTGGATCCTGCCGCGGTTCCGTCATTTGTTGCTTTTGAAGAGGAGAAAAAATGGATTTAGACAAACTTTGCTCATTACTGAAAGAGGTCAAGGAAGGTACGGTCGAGATCGAGGAGGCGCTCTTCAAGTTGAAATGCCTCCCCTTCGAAGACCTCGGTTTTGCCAAGCTCGACTACCATCGCCCATTGCGAGGCGGATCTCCGGAAGTCGTTTTTTGCCAGGGAAAAACTCCGGATCAGGTGGCCCATATCGTGGAGAGGCTGGCCAAACAGAGCCAGGACATCCTTGCGACCCGCGCCAGTACGGAGGTCTTCGCCCGAGTCCGCAAGCTTCCTCTCGAAATCGAGTGCCATGAAATGGCCCGAATCATCGTGGCCAACCCCAACCGGAATCGCAAGCAGGTGGGAAACATTGTAGTCGCCAGCGCGGGAACCGCTGATATGCCGGTGGCCGAGGAGGCAGCGATCACGGCCGAAGTCCTGGGAAACCGGGTGGATCGCCTCTACGATGTGGGCGTAGCGGGTCTTCACCGGCTTCTGGAGAACCGGGAGAGACTTTTCCGCGCCAATGTGGTCATCGCAGTGGCAGGGATGGAAGGGGCCCTGGCGTCGGTAATCGGAGGCCTTCTGGATAAACCCGTCATCGGGGTTCCCACCAGTGTTGGATACGGGGTAAGCCTGGGGGGGATCTCCGCACTCCTGACGATGCTAAACAGCTGCGCTTCCGGGGTCTCGGTGGTCAATATCGACAACGGCTTCGGTGCAGGATTTCAGGCCAATCTGATCAATAAATTAGCCGCGGAGAGAGCCGTCGAGAGCAGCGCGGCAAAGGTAGGGTAGGCGTTACCGCTATCATAGATCGATAAGAGCCCAGGCAGCCGAACCGAAGTCCTTTCTATATCCATAAATCCTCGGGTTCTTCAGGCCAGTTCGCCATAGATTCCGGGTCGCCGATCTCGAAAGAAGGCCCAACTCTCGCGAGTCTCTCTGATCAGGTTCAGATCTACATCGACGAGGACCGCCCCGTCCCCTTGTCCGCTCGGCTCGCACAGGAATTCCCCGTGGGGATCCACACAAAAACTCCTCCCGTAGAAGGTGATGTTCCCCTCTTTGCCTACCCGATTGACGCGAAAGACGAAGATCCCATTGGCTATGGCGTTGGCAGCGATCACCTTCTCCCATTTGGCCGCTGCTGCCAATGTGGAGGTAGCGGTGGGGGCAAAGATCAGCTCTGCCCCCTTTAAGGCCAAGATGCGCGAGCTTTCGGGGAAGTAGTTATCCCAGCATATCTCGACCCCCAAAGTAGCAAATTCTGTGGCAAATACCGGAAATCCCAAATCCCCTGGACGGAAGTAGTATTTCTCCTCATAGTTGGACATCTGGGGGATGTGGTTCTTCCGGTATTTCCCGAGAAGTGTCCCGTCCGGGCCGATGACGGCTGCCGAGTTATAGTAGACCCCTGGCATTTGCTTTTCGAAGAGGGGACAGATGGCCGTGGCACTGAATCTTTTGGTCAGCTCTCCGATCCTCTCTGTGGTCTCTCCCGGGATCGTTTCGGCGTAGGAAAAACGACCGCTATCAGAGAAAGCGGGGACCCAGGGGGTCTGGAAGCATTCCTGAAAGCACAGGATTTTGGCCTCCCTTTCCAACGCGGTCTCAGCCAAGTTGAGCGCTCGGTTCAAATTCTCTTCCTTCTTCTCCCCGCAGGCCATCTGTATTCCAGCGATGCGCAGCATTGAGTTTCTCCTCTATCTCCCACAGCACTTCTTGTACTTTTTCCCGCTGCCGCATATGCAAGGATCGTTGCGCCCGATTTTGCGGGATCCGGCACCGCCGCCTTCGAGGACCGAGGTGGCCACAGAGGAGGAGACCTGGCCCTTCATCGCCGAACGCTTCGCTTGCGGCCTAGGCGGTTCAGCCCTCGGAGCCGGGGCTGCCTCTTCCCTCGCCGGCTGCAGCTGGACCCTGAAGAGGTACTGCAGGCTCTCCGATTCAATTCGCTCCACCATGGCGCTGAACATGTCGTAGGCCTCTCGCTTGTACTCAATCAAAGGATCCTTCTGACCGTAACCCCGGAGGCCGATCCCCTCCTTTAGGTGATCCAGGGAGTAGAGGTGATCCTTCCACTGGCTATCCAGCACCTGGAGCATGATCATGGTCTCCAGTTGCCGCATAATCCCCTCTCCCAGCTCCGCTTCCTTCTTTTCGTAAGGCTGCACCACAGCCTCGCGGACCCTCTCTCTCAAGACCTCCTGCTTGAGTCGGCTAACCTGGTCTATCTCCAACGCCAGATCCAATCCAAACTGACTCACTAAGGTTTCACGCAGTCCATTCAGGTCCCACTCCTCCGGATGGACATCCTCATTCGTGTAGAGACCCACGACCCGATCCACAACCTCCTCGATCATATTCAGGGTATGATCTCTGAGGTTCTCTCCTCCCAAGATCATCCTGCGTTGCTCGTAGATGACCTTGCGCTGATTATTCATCACATCGTCGTATTCGAGGAGGTGTTTGCGGATTTCGAAGTTGTGCGCCTCCACCCTCGCCTGAGCGGTCTCGATGGCTCGGTTCACCATTTTGTGTTCGATCGGTTGACCTTCTTCCATCCCCAATTTGTCCATGATCCGAGCCAGACGATCAGACCCGAAGAGGCGCAACAGGTCGTCCTCTAAAGAAAGATAGAACTGCGAGGAGCCAGGGTCGCCCTGCCGTCCCGCCCTTCCCCGCAGCTGATTATCTATTCTTCTCGCCTCGTGGCGTTCGGTTCCGAGCACATGGAGGCCTCCCAGACTGACAACCTCCTCGTGTTCTGCCTGGGTGATCTTCCTCATCTCTTCTACCGCTTGTTTAAATTGTTCCGGGGCGGCCTCCCGAGGATCGATTTCTTTACGCCGCAAAAGGTCGAGGGCCAGGAACTCCGGGTTGCCACCCAGAAGGATATCCGTACCCCGCCCCGCCATGTTGGTGGCGATGGTCATCGCTCCCTTTCTTCCCGCCTGGGCTACGATCTCTGCCTCCCTTTCATGGTATTTGGCATTGAGCACCTGATGGGAGATGCCCCGGCGCTTCAACATCTGGCTCAGTCGCTCCGACTTCTCGATCGAGATCGTCCCCACCAGGACCGGTTGCCCCGACGCGTAACGCTGCGCGATATCTTCCACCACGGCCTCGAATTTTTCCCGTTCCGTCTTGTAGATCAAGTCAGGATTGGTGTAGCGGACCAAGGGACAATTGGTAGGAACGACTACTACATCCAGGTTATAGATAGTGGAGAATTCCGCCGCCTCCGTATCCGCCGTACCCGTCATACCTGCCAATTTCTCGTACATGCGGAAGTAATTCTGGAAGGTGATCGAGGCCAGGGTCTGATTCTCCCTTTCGATCTTCACCTTCTCTTTGGCTTCCAGGGCCTGATGGAGCCCATCGCTATACCGTCGCCCCGGCATGAGCCTGCCCGTGAACTCGTCGACAATAATCACTTCCCCGTCCTTCACCACATAGTCCACGTCCTTTTTGAAGAGGGCATGGGCCTTGAGCGCTTGATGGATGTGATGAAGGATCTCCATTTGCGACGGATCATAGAGGTTTTCCACTCCCAGGAACCGCTCCGCCTTGGCAATCCCTTCTTCGGTGAGGCTCGCAGTTCTGGCCTTTTCGTCCACCTGGTAGTCCTGATCATGCCTCAGACGGGGAAGGATACGGTCAATCTGGTAATACTTCTCCGTCGACTCCTCCGCAGGACCCGATATGATAAGCGGGGTCCGGGCCTCGTCGATGAGGATGGAGTCCACTTCATCGACAATGGCGTAATGCAATGCCCTCTGGGCATAGTCCTCCAGGGAGAACTTCATATTATCGCGGAGGTAATCGAAGCCAAATTCATTGTTGGTCCCGTAGGTCACATCCGCAGCATAGGCGCGTTTCCGCTCCGCATCATCCATTTCATGCTGGATGAGTCCCACCGACAGGCCCAGGAAACGGTAAATCCCGCCCATCCAGTGGCTATCCCTCTTGGCCAGGTAGTCATTGACCGTTACCACGTGAACGCCCTTGCCAAGCAACCCATTCAGGTAAACCGGGAGGGTGGCTACCAGGGTCTTGCCTTCACCCGTTTTCATCTCCGCAATCTTACCCTGATGGAGCACCATCCCGCCCATGATCTGGACGTCAAAATGCCGCATCCCCAGCACCCTCTTGGACACTTCCCTCACGACGGCGAAGGCCTCCGGCAACAGATCTTCCAGGGCCTCCCCCCTTTCGAGCCTCTCCTTAAACTCACCGGTTTTCGCCCGAAGTTGGTCATCGGAGAGTCCCGAGATGGCCGTCTCCGGCTCTCCAACCTGGTGTACGGTCGGCCAGAGTTTCTTGAGATCTCGCTCATTCTTAGTTCCGATCATCTTTGTCAATATGCTTTTGATCATACCTTGCTACCTCAATCTCCCTTCCCTGCCCGTACGGACAAGATGGGCAAGAGGGATCTTGCTATCAAACCGCTGAAAGGCCACCCGGCCTTAAGGAAAACCGGCAACACCGAGAATAAATTATCAGTCGATAATGTATTGCAGGGGGTCTCGGGGCACCCCATTTATATGGACCTCGTAATGAAGGTGGGGACCTGTGCTTTGGCCCGTATTGCCCACATAGGCGATGACTTCTCCCCTCTTCACCTTCTTTCCCGCGGGTACCAGATTTCTGGCCTGATGGGCATAAAAGGTTTGATACCCATATCCGTGATTCAAGATAAGGACATTCCCCCAACCTGCCATAAAGCCGGAATAGACAGCCGTACCATCGGCCGGGGCTATAATCGGTGCCATCGGGCTTGCAGCGATGTCCAGGCCTTCATGCAACTCCTTATAACCGGTGAAGGGAGAGCGTCGATAACCGAATCCGCCCGTGAGCCAACCCCGAACCGGCCAGATAGCCGGGGTGCAGGAAAGGCGAGTCCTCTTGTTCTCCAAGAAGTACCTTAGCTCGGAGAAGCTTGACTCCTGATGCTTCGCGGCTCCCTCCAGTGCCCTGATCTCCTGCTCCATCCTGGCCATGAGCTGTTCCTTTTCCAACCTCATGGTTTCCGCCAAATTTGCCTTCTCCCAGTGTTCGCCCCCGCCTGTCCCTATGACCGGCTCTCCCAGGTCACTCGGCTGCAGTTGAGCGAGGGTGCGGATCTTCCTGTCGAATGTCTGCAGGCTCACCATCTCCTTTTGCATTCCCCGTATCTTCTCTCCCAGCAAGGAGAGATGGGCGACCTCCTTACGGAGCCTCTTCAATTCCAACATATTGGCATTCATGTTGATATATTGAAGGATGAAAACGAAGATACAAAGAAACAAGCCGCTCAGCCCCACGGCAATGCTGATCAGAGTGAATCGGCTAATATGAAACTTCAGGGGAGGCCGGGTCGCATCTGGCAAGATGAGAATGGTATAGAAGCGCTTTGCCATCGTCATCCCTCCGTGAAATTCGTCAAAGTACTCGTCAAGATTCCCATATGCGGGGAAATCATCCTTCTCGCAGAGATCCCGGTCGGAAGTTCCCTACAATCTCCCTAAAGATCCTACGATGGAAAACCCATCTTTTGGTAGAGGAAGGGGAAGTCGATCTCCTGCTCCACAACCTGCTTGGCCTGTTCTATCTTCTTCTCCTCGCAGAGTCCTGCCCTTTCTACCATCGATTCAAAATGCTCCACCACGGAAAAGGTATCCTGGTCCACCAGGATCAAAGGGATGCCCCTTTCTTTGGCGCGGGCGACAATAATATCATGGGGATAGAAACCCCCGGTCAGGATAATCCCTTTGACCGGAGTCTCCAGTGCGGCCAGTTGAATATCCGGTCGGTCTCCGCCGACGATGACCGCAATGTTCTTCTGCCGTTGAAAGAATCGGAGGGCATTCTCCGGACTCATGGCCCCTACCATGAATCCCTCGACCAATTCATCCAATGGCGTATCCTCCCGGCAGATCACCGAGCCTGAGAGCATCTCTGCCAGATGGCGTACGCTAACGGCCCCCAGAATCTTGTCCTCCGGAATCACCCCTATTATATCAATCTCTTGAGCTTTTAGAAAGTGGAAGACCTTCTTGCGCACGAAACTGATCTTGTCTGGCCTTACGCGGTTGATGACCACGCCTACGAGCCGATCTCCTACCAACTCTTTGGCATCCAGGAGGGAATCGATGGTGGCAATCTCATCCCGATAAAGATCAACAAGGAGAATTCTCGCGTCCAGGGCCGCCGCCAGCTCAATTCCTCTGGCGCCGATGAAGGCTCCCTCAAAGAGGCTTCCTCCCCCTTCCACTATGAGGATATCCTTACCCTGATGGACCAAGCGGAAGGTCTCCAGGATCTTCTTCGCTACATCCTGGGCCTTCCCCTCATAGATGGACTGGATCACATCCTGGGTCATGACCACCGGACATATCTGTTCCAGCGGTTCTCTCAGGTCAAGGGCCTTCTTCATGAAAATGGCATCCCGATCGGCCATCTCACCGTGGATCTGCTCCGGAATCCATCCCACTGGCTTCAGGTAGCCCAGGCTGTACCCATCCGCCCTGAACCTGAGTCCCATCCCCAGCGCCAGAAGGGTCTTCCCCGAGCTTTTGGCTGTGGCATTAATGAGAATTGGAACCATGCCTCTTTCTCCTTCAGGATGATGAACTGCGAAGGGCCAATTGAAAGGTTGAGTCGAGGAACTTCGCTTGGCCGCAAGTTTGCTTTCTCCTGCGGGTCATGGAAAGAGGCGGGCACACTTGTCCGGGCATTCGCTTGCCATTGCCCCTACGGCAGCAGACCTTGCTTTGGCATAGGGGAACCCCAGGATGGGGGTTTCCCTCGAAAATGCGAGGTTCCCCTTACACTCTAAATGGTTCGCGTAATCCGCCGATCGGCGGGGGGAACTCGCCCTAAGGAATCCTCCTCTATTGCTATTCACTCGCCAATCCCCCAGCAGAACTACGAGGATTGCGTTCCCTGTGCATTTTTAGATCCCTCCTTTAGGTTGGAGGGACTAAAAATGTGAGGAATTCTCATTCTATTTCGGGCTCGCTCGCTGATCCTCATAAAGCCGCGCGGATTAATCTCGCTATGCATTTTCAACTTGTCGAGTAGGCATCGGTGGCGGGGGAAGAGATAAGGATGCCCTGATCCGTTGCCCCGGGAATCCTTGCCACAATCTTACGAAGCTCGGGGACCTTCAGGCATTCCTTTTCAAAGGATTTGTCCCGGAAGGCATTCCTATAATCCAGTGATTGGAATTTGTAGGTAAAATTGGTGTGAACGTCATACCTGCCTTCGAGCAGGGCGACCACGTCCTCTATGAATACCCTTTCTTCGTCTGTGGGAATCACGAATACCTTGGCCTTCGACCCATTTGCCGTAATATCACATTCGGCATTTCTCGTCTTGGCAAGGGCGTTCTTCTCTTTGCTGTACTTGATCCCCATAAACTCAAGCCCATCTAATGCCTTCGCCCTCATCAACGGGGACATCTCTCCCACGCCTGCGGTAAAGACGACTGCATCGATCCCGCCTACTGCGGCTGCATAGGCACCGATGTATTTCCTTATCCTATGGCATTCGATCTCGATGTCGAGTTTCGCTTGAGCTCCTCCTCTTTCCGCCGCCTCCTCGACATCGCGTCGGTCGGTGTATTTGCCTGTAATTCCAAGGACTCCGGATTGTTTATTCAGGATGGTTTCCATCTCCTTCGGGGAACGATTCTCTTTCCGCATAATGTAGAGGTCAATCGCGGCATCATGGTCCCCGGGACGGGTCCCCATTACCAATCCCTCCAGGGGCGTAAATCCCATACTCGTATCATAAGACAGGCCGTCTTTCACTGCATTCAAGGATACGCCATTTCCAATATGGCAGGTAACAAGATTGCATTGGAAGGGATCCTTGTTGAGTAAAACAGCCGCTCTCTTGGCGACGTACAGAAGCGAAGTGCCGTGAAATCCGTATCTCCTTATCTTATATTTTTCATACCACTCGTAGGGCAAGGCATAGATGAATGCATACCTGGGCATGGTCTGGTGCCAGGCGGTATCCATGATCGCCATATGGGGGATGCTGGGCAGAAGATCTTTTGCCGCCTCTATACCAAGGATATTGGGGGGATTATGTAGAGGGGCCAGATCTGATAACTCTTTGAAGGTGTTGAGTATTTCGTCGTCTATGGTTACCGATTTGGCGAACTTCTCGCCCCCGTGAACCACTCTGTGCCCAACAGCGGAAATAACTGACATATCCTTGATGACTCCGTGCTCCGAATTGGTGAGTGTATCCATGACCAGCTTGATCGCCTCTCGATGATCCGGGCAAGGCTGCGACCTCTTTACCTTCTCCCTCCCGGGCACTTGGTGTGCAATAAAACTACCGCCAACGGTTACCCTCTCCACAATGCCGCTTGCAATGGTCTCCATCTCATCCCAATTATACAGCAGGTACTTGACGGACGAGCTGCCACAGTTGAGACACAATATGATCATTTCAATCCCCCCGCGAGCACAGCACCCAGGGCGATGGAGTAGAACTTGCTATCCTCTGAATCGGCCCGCGAGGTCAGGATGCAGGGCACCTCTGTTCCGGCCACCACTCCTGCAATCTCACCGCCTGCCAGCTGCGTGCAGGTTTTAAAGAATACATTGGCCGCCTCGATATTCGGAAATATGAGTACATCGGCATCTCCGTCCACGGCTGATTTTAACCCCTTGATCTCGCAGCACTCCTTGCTCACCGCCGTGTCCAGTGAAAGAGGTCCATCGACGATCCCTCCCTTGATCTGGCCCCTTTCCGCCATTTTGGAGATCACTGCGGCATGTAAGGTTTCATCCATCTTGAGATTCACTTTTTCCACCGCCGCAATAATCGCGACCTTCGGCTTTTCAACGGCAAGGGCATGCGCCACTTCAATGCAGTAATTGGTCATGGCGATCTTCGCCGGCAAGTCGGGCTTGGGTATTACCGCTGCATCCGATACGACCAGGAGTTTGGAATACAAGGGAAACTCCACCACGGTAACATGGGAGAGGATCTGACCGGGTGGCAAAAGGCCCGTTTCTTTATCGAGAATGGCTTTCATGTATTTGGAGGTATCGACCAGACCTTTCATCAGGAAGTCCCTATCCTTCTGCTTCACTAACCTGACGGCCAGCCTCAATGCCTTCCCTGTCTCGGGCTCATCCATGATTTCAAAGGCCTGCGGATCCACGTTGTGTTCCTTAGACACCTTCTCGATCTTACCCTTGTCGCCGATTAGGGTGGCCCTGACTATGCCCTCCTTAACTGCCCTGCCCACCGCCTCGATCGTGTGAGGATCCTCACCGCAGGCGACGGATAAAGTCATGGATTTGCCTCGCTTAGCCTCTTGGACGATCTCAGTTAATCGTTTGATCATTTTTGGCCTCCTGATCGTTGCTCTGTAGCAATTGGCCTGTTTAGTGCCAACAATAAGAACAAGAAGAGTATCGTTCCCGTCTCAGGTCGTAAAGAGGGCTTCCTCGGCCCTCGGATAACGGCGCTTTCCCCAAGCTGATGTGCCCCCATGATCTATCTATGCCTGCCGGTTAGCGAACCAGGGTCCTTGATATCCCGCTTGGATACTCCGGAGGTCGCGTTCACTGTCCCCTTCACTCTCACTCTCATGCAGGTTTTTGGCCGCGGTGCTGCCAGCTATTTGACAAACCCGTTTGGCTCCTCTGCGGAGAAATTTGCAGGATTTCCCCGATCACGGGCTACAGAAATCTTCGGGTCGGGAAAACGGCTCCGCCACCTTCGGGGACCACGGAAAAGTCCTGCCTTCCCCACCGTGGCAATTACTCATTACTCTGGCTTTTTAGGGGAATGAGGATCGGATCTTTGCACCAACCTTCAATAACCTAACCGGTTGGGGAGATTAGCATAAATTGACACGGCTGAAAATTGTTTTGTTGAGTCTTGCCTTTCGGCCATGATGCGGTTTCCCATTCGCCCTTTTGTACCCCACTTTCGCTCAAAGGGAGGATGCTATCCTCGCCATATCCAAATAATCAGGCGAGGGTCTTGCGGAATCTCCTCGAGGAGAGCCATAAAGTGAAAAGGCCCATTCCGGCCAGGCCCGCCATCTGGGGCCAGAGAATGCGAGATCTCACCCCCTTGAGGAAGATACCCCGGATGATCACCAAGAAGTAGCGCATCGGATTCAAATAGGTGAGCCATTGGACTGGCTCCGGCATGTTCGCTATAGGGAACATCAATCCCGAGAGGAGAATCGCCGGCATGAAAAAGAAAAAGGTAGTCATCATGGCCTGTTGCTGGGTTCGGCTGAGCGTCGAGATCAGGAGCCCTATCCCTAAGATCGTCATCAGGTAGAGGGTAGTAGCAAAGAAGAGCAGCAGAAGGCTTCCCCGGATCGGCACCGCGAACCAGAAGACTCCCACGACGGTAACCAGGACCACATCGGCAAAACCGATCAAGGCAAAAG
>Ga0315276_10005350_pt1 | contig 11829 bp, 11 predicted proteins | sample YL17G05_0_MG_FD_204542 | JGI IMG/M metagenome (GOLD analysis project Ga0315276, IMG submission 204542) | Sediment microbial communities from Yellowstone Lake, YNP, Wyoming, USA - YL17G05_0 | ecosystem: Environmental > Aquatic > Freshwater > Lake > Sediment | place: USA: Wyoming | collected... | reverse complement strand
CGGTGACGGCGCCGATCTCGGGCAGCACGGCGAGGTAGCAGACGGTGACGACGCGCATGCGCGGATCGCGGCCCGGGTCGCCGTATGCGCGGATCTGCTCGAGATGCGCCGACGCATCCACGCCCGTCTCTTCGCGCAGCTCGCGCGCCGCCGCTTCTTCGAGCGTCTCGTCGGGCCGAACGAAGCCACCGGGCAGCGCCCAGGCTCCGCGCCACGGCTCCACAGCTCTTTCGACGAGCAGTACGTGCAGCCGCCGCTGCTGCAGCGTGAGCACCACCACGTCGACGGTGACCGCGACGCGCGGGAAGGCGTCGGGGTCATAGCCCTCGGGAGCGCACGGACGAGATTCCTTGCTCACGCTCGCGAGCTTGCCCGGTTCAGGTCAGGTTGACAAGTAGCATCGTCATGTTAGAGTCTTACTGACTCAAGCGAGCGTGCGCTCGCGGAGGAGGGATCTCATGACCGAGAACGCGACCACGCCCACCACCAACGACGCCGTCCACGTCAGCTTCCTGCTCGATCGCTCCGGCTCGATGGCGCCGATTCGCAACGACGTGATCGGCGGCTTCAATCAGTTCCTGCGCGAGCAGCAAGCGCGTTCGGGCGTCTGCCGGATGACGCTCGTGCAGTTCGACTCGCAGGCGCCGTTCGAGGTGCTCGTCGATGCCGCGGACGTGCGAGACGTCCCGCCGCTCGACGCTGCGCGCTACGAGCCCCGCGCCGGCACGCCGCTCCTCGACGCGCTCGGCGAACTGCTGGAGCACGCCGAGCGCCGGGCCCGCGGCCGCGACGAGGACGCGGTCGTCGTCGTCTTCACCGACGGTGAGGAAAACGCGAGCCGATCCTGGCAGCGCGAAGCGCTCTTCGAGCGCATCGCGGGGCTGAAAGCCCGGGGATGGGCGTTCGTGTTCCTCGGGGCGAATCAAGACTCGTACGCCGAGGCCGGAGAGCTCGGATTCGCGACCGGCAGCACGTCCAACTGGAAGACGAGGTCGTCCGGATCTGCCTTCGCCCAACTCAATCGGTCGGTCGGCTCGTATCGGGGCAAGGACCGAGCTGCGCGCGTGGCGCAGAGCCGCGATTTCTTCGAAGGCGTCAAGGAAGCCGAGACAGATAGCGAAACCTCTTCCAAGAAAGGCGACGACAAGATCAAGCACTAGAGCACGCGCGGGCGCCGCATCGGCGAGGCACTCCGGGCAGCGGATCAGACTACACAACGATGAGGAATGGGCATCGGTAGTGTCGAGGGTGACAGGCTGGAGTGATCCTGGAGGGTGATGCATAGGCGGAATGAGCGGGATTCCCGGGTCCGGGAAGGGGCGTCATTGCAAGCTCAGCCGGGGAGCCATTGCCCGCAGGACCCAGCGGGCGGTAGCCGCCGATCTGGGTGATGTACCAAGGCTGACGTCTCGCCATTCCTGGCCTTGCAACAGCGTTCCCTTCAAACGTTCTTGGCAACATTCACGACTTCTTTTGCTTCGCGTGCCTGTTGACGCGCCCCACGAGGTTCAGGGCCGCCGCCGGAGTCTTGAGGCCTGTGCTCTTCATCAGGGACGCGACGCTCCCGTCCTTGGTGAAGGCGGTCACCGCAGCGACCTGCTCTCGACTGGGGGGGGCAGCCTCCTTGCGGGTGCGGGTCCGATCCTCGGCGTAGAGCCTGAGGAACTTGGCGGGGTCCGCGCCCAGCTCTTGCACGACCCTCAGCACCTTTGCCGTGCTGAGGATCTTGGGGACCGCTCTTCTCTTCGGGGTGCTTCGCTTGTTTCGTCCAGGCATTGCGTTCGCTCCTTTGAAGCTCGGATTGCTCGCTGTCTAGAGTCTATGGATAGCATGGTTTAGCTGTATGAATGTTGGCATGGATACCGGAACGATTTCATAACATGATTTCGCGACAACGCCTCAGATCGCGTTCCCGATTGCCGATCAGTCTCAGGGATCCGCACCAGGTGGCTTGCGTCACTTGGCACTGCCCTGCCGCCGGGGCACCCTCTGTGGCCCGACATGGATCGGCGCCGGAGCAGCCCTTGCCGCCTAGCCGTGACACCCGCCTCCCCGCCCACCCGCCGGCGCCCGTCGCCGAAGCTGCGCCCGGCTGGCTGCGCCGCAGGCTCGAGGCGCCCTTCGTCGGTGTCGAGCGCGAGGTGCGGGCGCGGCTCGCGCAGGCGCCACTCCAACTCAACGAGTTCGGCTTCGACCGTTACGGCCTGCGCCCCGCCGACGCGGCCCGCTTGTACGTGCTCGGAACCCTGCTCTATCGCAATTGGTTCCGCGTCGAGACCCACGGCATCGAGCGCGTGCCGCAAGGCCGCGTGCTGCTGATCGCGAACCACGCCGGCCAGTTCGGCTACGACGGCGCCATGCTGTCCACAGCGATGCTGCTCGAGGCGGCGCCGCCGCGGCTGGCGCGCGGCATGGGCGAGTACTTCTTCTGGCGGATGCCCTGGCTCGGCGGGCTCGCGACACAGATGGGTGGCGTCGTCGGAACGCCCGAGAACTGCACGGCGCTGCTCGACGCCGACGAGTGCTTGATGGTGTTTCCGGAGGGCGCGCGCGGCGCCAACAAGCCCTTTCGCAAGCGCTACCAGCTCCAGAACTTCGGTCACGGTTTCATGCGCCTGGCCCTCGCCACCGATACGCCGATCGTCCCGGTCGGCATCGTCGGCTCCGAGGAACAGCAGCCGGGCTTGGCCAACTGGGAGCGGTTCGGCCACGCCCTCGGCCTGCCATCCTTCCCGATCACGGTTTCGATGCCCTGGTTCGGCCCGCTGGGCGCGACCTTCGCCCTCCCCGTGAAGTACCACCTGCACTTCGGCGAGCCGCTGCACTTCACCGGCGGAGCGAACGAGGAAGACGATGCGATCGCAGCCAAGGTGTCGCAGGTGAAGCAGGCCATCGCGGAGCTGCTCGCCGCGGGCCTGCGCAGCCGGCGCGGGATCTTCCGCTGAGCGGCCGCGCCGGACCGATCTCGATCGCTGCATCATGGAGGGGATCTACGTGACGCGCGTCCTCGAGCAGAAGACCAAGATCCGCCATTCGCATGCGCTCCTCGAGCAGTGGCTCCAGCGTTGAAGCCGGCATGAGGCGCCTTGCGGTTGGGTTCGCGGTCGTGCTGGCCGGGTTCGCGGTCTGGTGGCTGCGACCGCCCGAGCGCGTCGCCTACGTCGGCGGCGCGGTGCTCACGATGGACACACAGGATCGCGTCGTGGGCGGCATCGCGATCGAAGGCGAGCGCATCGCGCAGGTCGGGACCGAGGCCGAGATCCGCGCGTGGGCCGAGCGCGTGCGCGCGCGCGTCGTCGATCTCGAGGGTCGCGCCGTGCTGCCCGGCTTCGTCGATGCGCACAGCCACTTCCCGGGCGCGGGCATCGACGTCGTCGCCACGGACCTGAACGCGCCGCCGATCGGGAAGATCCAGCGCATCGACGAGATCATCGCCGCGCTGCGTGCGCAGGCGGAGACGAAGCCCGCGGGCGAGTGGATCTTCGGCACCGGCTACGACGACTCGCTGCTCGCCGAGCGCCGCCATCCCACGCGCACCGATCTCGACGCCGTCTCGACGCGCCACCCGGTCGGGATCCTCCACGTCTCGGGACATCTCGCCGCCGTGAACTCGCTCGGGCTCGAGCGACTCGGCTACAGCGCGGACACGCCCGATCCCGAGGGAGGCCGCATCCGCCGCGACGCGAGCGGCGCGCCCGACGGCGTGCTCGAGGAGAACGCGGCCGAAGGCGTCACGCGAGCGCTCGCGGCGCCCGGTCCGCTCGATGCGCTCCGCATCCTGCGCCGCGCGACGGCGCTCTATCTCGCCGCGGGCGTCACCACGGCGCAGAACGGCTTCGCAACCGGCGCCCAGCTGCGCGGCCTCACCTGGGCCGGGCGGCTGCGACTGCTGCCGCTGCGACTCGTGCTCTGGCCGGGCGAGGCCGACGGCGATGCGCTCATCGACGGCTCGTTTACGCCGCCGCGTGACGATCCGTGGGTGCGCGTTGGCGCGGTGAAGTTGATCGCGGACGGCTCGCTCCAGGGCTACACCGGCTACCTGACGCAGCCGTACTTCGTGCCGCCCGGCGACGACCCGGGCTACCGCGGCTACCCGCGCATTGCGCGCGAGAAGCTCTTCGCCTGGGTCGAGCGCTTGCACCGCGCCGGGCTCCAGATCGCGATCCACGGCAACGGCGACGCGGCGATCGACGACATCCTCGACGCGCTCGAGCACGCGCAGTCGGTGGCGCCGCGCCCCGACGCACGGCACGTGGTCGTACACGCACAGACCGTGCGCGAGGACCAACTCGATCGCATGGCCGCGCTGGGAGTGATCCCGAGCTTCTTCGTGCTGCACACCTGGTACTGGGGCGATCGGCACCGCGAGCGCTTCCTCGGGCCCGAGCGCGCCGCGCGCATCTCGCCGACCGCGAGCGCCGCGCGGCGCGGGATTCATTTCACGTTGCACGCGGACACGCCGGTGGTGCCGATGGAGCCGCTGCGCATCGTGTGGTCCGCGGTGAATCGCACGACCACGAGCGGCGCGACGCTCGGTGCGGATCAACGCATCGACGTGTTGCGCGCGCTACGCGGCGTGACGATCGACGCCGCGCGCCAGCACTTCCTGGAGGGAGATCGCGGGTCGCTCGAGGCTGGGAAGCTCGCGGACCTGGTGGTGCTCGATCGCTCGCCGCTCGACGATCCGGCCGGGATAGACCGGCTTCGCGTGCTCGAGACGATCGTCGGCGGGCGCTCGGCGTATCGGGCGCCGTGACCCTGCGCTTGGTCAGCGCCGCGTTGCAGGGACTCACCGGGCGCCGCGCGGTCGTGGATCACGGGGCTGCTTTGACCTCTCGGAGGGCGGTCCGGAGCTGCCACACGCCGAGGCGCGCCGGAGCGCGGGATTCGACGACGACGCCTTCGGGTGTCGCCTCGACACCGAGCGCCTTGAGCAGCGCGAGCAGCGGTCCCGCGTGTGCATTCGAGTTCATGACCGGGAACTCGCGCATCGGCGTCGCGGGCTGGACGTAGGTCTCGCCGGGGTGTTCGCCGTGGTGCGAGTTGTAGGCATCGGGGCCGCTCCAGATCCCGTACCATACGTGTGGGTAGGCGCGCGCATGCGCGGCGAAGGTCTGCTTCGCGAGGCTTCGCCACGCGCTCTCCGGGTCGTGCAGCGCGAGTCCCCACACCGTGAGCGCGCCGATCGCCGGCCAGACGCCGCCGTTCACGTCCCAGCCCGGTGGCAGGATGCCCCCGCGCACGCGGTGCGGGCGGTCCAGGATCGTGGGACCGATCGGCGAGGGGTCGTCGCAGCGCTCGATGATCGAGCGGACCAGCGTCGCGCGCTGCGCATCGCTGCCGATCCTCGCGACGAGACACCAGGCGTTGGCATCGAGAAACAGGTGCTCTCGGCCGAGAGCGCCGCCGAGCCCGTCGTAGCCGCGCAGGAACCACGCGCCGGCCCAGGTCGCGGCGGTCGACTCGCGGAGTGTGGCGGCGAGTTGCTGCATCGCCGACGCCTCGGCGGGAAGCAGCGCGGCCGCACGCGGGAGCACGTACACGGCCATCGCGGAGTCGAAGGTCGATTCGCCGTCGCGATGGAACGCCCGGCGGCTCGCTACGAAAGCCGTGATCGGATCGTTCCAGTCCCCGCTGCCGACGCGCAGCAGGCCGTGCGCACCGAGGCCGATGCCGTCGCGCAGCCAACGCCATGTCCTCGCGAGTGTCGGCGCCGCTTCCTCGGCGAAGGCTCGGTCACCCGTCGCCCACACGTAGTCGGTGACCGCCCACAGCAGGAAGAGCGGCAGGTCCGACGGCGCCTCGTGTACACCCGCCGAGGTCGGTCTGCCCGCGCCCACGTGGGCATAGTGAACCGCGCCGTCGGCGCGCACGAGCCGCAGCGCCAGGCGCAGCAGCTCTCGCGCGCCGTCAGGATCGATGAACGTGAGCGGCAGCGCGCTGAGCGCGTAGTCGCGCGGCGCTCCCTGCAGGCCGTGTACGTAGCCGTAGGCGCCTCCCTGGGGCAGATAGCGGCTGCCGAGGACGACATCGCGCACCTGCGCGCTGCGGAGCTGCGTTGCGTGCCACGCGCTCTCGCGTCCGAGTGCCGGGGCGCCCGGCAGCTCGAGGCGCCAGGTCCGACGCCACGCAGAGGCGCTCTCGCGCGGCGACGCTGCGCGCAGCGTCGCGAGCAGCTCCGGCAGCGCGGCAGGCGGCGCGACGCCCACCGCAAAGGCGAGCCGTGCGCACGCAGCGCCGCTCGGTATCGATGCCTCGATCGACGCAACTGTGTGACGACCGCGCGAATCGATCCGTGCACGCAGCTCGCCGTCTCCGAGAGCTGCGACGAAGACGACCGGCGGCAGTCGCGGGATCATGCTCCGCTTGCTCGCGTCGCCTCGCGGTGCCGACGGCGCGAGGACGATCGCGCGCAGCGTGGGATCGAAGCGACCCCGCAGACGCAGGCGCCAGCCGAGCGCGCGGCGCAGCGTCTCGGTGAGCGCACGCGAGGCGCTGCTCGCGGTGAGCATCGCGTGCCACAGGACGCGCTCGCCCAGCGTCGCGTTGCGCGGGGCGGGGACCCGGCGCGACATGAGCCCGCCCGGCAGAACCGGATAGGGCGCAAAGTTCCAGGTCTCGGCCCACGCCACGGGCAACGCGCCCTCGAGCGCTACGTCAATGCGCAGTGCCGGTGCGTCTCCGAACGGCGCCCATACCCGGCGCTCGACGGACATCGCGCCGGCCCTGTGACGCCAGCTCGCGTAGCCACAGCCGAAGCGCGCGGCGAGCGCCGCCGGCGCGCCGAGGTGCGCCGAGCGCCCGACGCGGACGAGGCCTTCCTCCGCCCAGTACAGCGTCGTAGCGCCGTCCGCGTGTGCCGTGGCGGTGATGCGGTCGTTCCCGACCTGATGCCATACGTCTTCTGCGACGGCCTCGCCGCGCAGGTCGAAGCACGGAAGATCGTCCGTATCCGTGGACCAGTCGCCGAAATCCCCGCCGTCTCCCACGCGAGACCCTCAGTCTCGTGCGCGCGATCCGAGCAGCTCTCGGAAGGCTGCGCGCTGGTGCTCGCCGATGCGGCACGGCAGAACGACGCTGGCGAAGAGCGCGCCGCGCAGCGCGTTGTTCAGCGCGTTGTTCAGCGCGTTGCGCTTCTCGAACCGGTTGAGCCTCAGGCGCCGCACGCCGCGCGCGGGATCGTCGACGAGGAGGAGCGGTTCGCTCGACATGGAGCGGCAGCATACCAGCAGCTCGCCGTCGGGAGAGCGCCGGAATCGCGTGTGGGCGCCCGAGATCGGCCGAGGCGAGGCCCCGGACGTAGGATGCCCGCTCGAACCGACGATCCGCGGTAGCGTGTGCGGCCATGAATTCGCTTCGCTTCGATTACTCCGGCGCGCGAGTGCTCGTGACGGGCGGCTCGAACGGGATCGGGCTCGGCATCGCGCGCGCGTTCGCGGAGGCGGGCGCCGAGGTCGCGATCACGGGGACGAAGTCGAGCGCGGCCGACTATGCGCACGATCTCTCCGGGTTGGCGTACTTTGCACTCGACGTGCGCCATCCGGACGCCATCGCGCGCGTCGCCGGGGGACAGGCGCGGCTCGATGTGCTCGTGAACAACGCCGGCGCGAACTTCCCCTTCAAGCCGAGCGAGTGGGACCCGACCGTCTTCGAGGACGCGGTGCGCGTCAACCTGTTCAGCGCGTTCCGCATGGCGTCGGCGTGCAAGCCGCTGCTCGCGAACAGCACGCTCGCCGGCGGCGCCAGCGTGCTGAACGTCGCGAGCATGTCGGCGTTCCGCGCGATCCCCTTCGTGCCCGGCTACGGCGCGGCCAAGGCCGGTATCGTGCAGCTGACCCAAAGTCTGGCCGTGGCCTGGGTGAACGAAGGCATCCGCGTGAACGCGGTCGCGCCGGGCCTCGTCGAGTCGAACATGACGAAGGGAATGAAGGGAGTCGCGGCGCTCGAGGGGCCCGAGTTCGCGAAGATCCCGATGCAGCGCTGGGGCACGCCCGGGGATCTCGCGCCGGCGTTCCTCTTCCTCGCGAGCGAAGCTGCGCGCTTCATCACCGGGGTCACGTTGTGCGTGGACGGCGGCTATTCGTCGACCTGAGCCGAGGACTCACATGGGCACCCCCCTCTACCGCTCCCGCCCCGACGCCTTCTCGATGCAGCCGGCGACGAGCGTGCGGCACAAGCCCATCAACGACTTCATCTATCTGTCCGAGGGCAATTCGAACGCGTTCCTCGTGGTGACGCGCGAGGGCCGCGTCGTGATCAACACCGGCATGGGCTTCGAGGCGCCGGTACACAAGGAGTACTTCGACTCGATCGACCGCGGACCCGTGCGTTACATCGTGCTCACCCAGGGCCACGTCGACCACGTGGGTGGCGTCGATCTCTTCCGGGAGCCGGGGACCAAGGTGGTGGCCCACGCGAAGAACGCACTGCAGCAGGCCTACGACGCGCGGCTCGCTGCGTTCCGGGCGAGGCGTAGCTACTTCGCATTCGCCGAGAGCTTCGAGCGCATGCGGCGCGCGGGCGCGGGCGGCGCGCCGCCGCTGCAGGCCCGGCCGACGCCGACGATCACGGTCGAGGGCCGCGACGCGTTCGAACTCGGCGGCGTGCGCTTCGAGCTGATCGGCTGTGACGGCGCCGAGACCGAGGACTCGCTGCTGGTCTGGCTGCCGCAGCAGCGCATCTGCTTCACGGGCAACGTGATGGGCGCTCTCTTCGGCCACTTCCCCAACCTCGTGACGATTCGCGGCGACCGCTACCGCGACCCGCTGAACTACGTCGAGGTGCTCGACCTCCTCCTCTCGCTGGACGCGGAGATGCTCTGCGTCGGTCACTTCGACCCGGTGGTGGGTCGCGATCTCATCCGCAGCGAGCTTACGCGCATGAAGGGCGCCGTGCTCCACGTGCACGACGCGATCGTGGCGGCGATGAACGCGGGCAAGGACGTCTGGACCGCGATGCAGGAGATTCAACTGCCGCCGGAGCTCGAGGTGGGACAGGGCTACGGCAAGGTCGCCTGGTCGGCGCGCGCAATCTGGGAGCAGTACCAGGGCTGGTTCCACGGCCGCGCGACGAGCGAGCTGTACGCGGTGCCGCCGTGGAGCGTGTCCGCGGAGCTGGTGGCGCTCGCGGGCGGCCCCGGTCCCGTGGCCGACGCCGCAGCGAAGAAAGCGGCCTCCGCGCCGGTCGAGGCGCTGCATCTGGCGGAGGCGGCGCTCGCGGCCGACCCCGCGCATCGCGGCGCGCTCGCGGCGAGCCTCGCCGCGCATCGCACGCTGCTCGCGGGAAGCGTCAACTTCTGGGAGACGCGCTGGCTCGAGTGGGAGATCCAGAAGCTGCAAGAGAAGCTGGGAGACGCTGCGTGACGAGGCCCGACGACATCCGCATCGCCGACCTCGCAAATCCCGTGCTGACGCGCGCGCAAGCGGCGGCGGTGGCGTACGCGGAGACGCAGCCGGTGCAGTTCCGCGTCGACACGATCCTCGCTGAGGCGGTGAAACGCACGCAGCTCTCCGAATTCGGGAAGGACGACTTCCGCGCGCGCCTCGCGGTGCAGTGTCAGTCGATCGACGAGGACACCGGCCTCAACGAACTCGGGCGGCTCGGCGCCTTCTCGAACCTCGTGCGCTACGCGACCAACCGCCTGCGCTTCGAAGATCTGCTGCGGCGTCACCCCGAGATCCTCGAGGTGAAGCTCGAGCGCCCGCTGATCGTCGCCGGCATGCCGCGCACCGGCACGACGCATCTGCTGAACCTGATCGGCGCCGACACGCGCCTGCGCTCGCTGCCGTACTGGGAGTCGCTGGAGCCGGTGCCGGTCCGCGGTGAAGGGCCCGGACGCGACGGACGCGACCCGCGTCATTCGCGCTGCCACGTGGCGTATCAGCAGATGGTCGCGAACATGCCGCTGATCGTGGCGATGCACGACATGCCGCCCGAGCACATCCACGAGGAAATCGAGCTCGAGGAGCTCGACTTCGCCTCCTACCTGCTCGAGTGGCTGTGTCGCCCGACGCGCTGGCGCGACCACTACCTCGCGCTCGACCAACGCCCGCACTACGCCTACATGAAGCGCGTGCTGCAGGCGCTCACCTGGATGCGCGGGCCGCGCCGCTGGGTGCTGAAGTCTCCACAGCATCTGGAACAGCTGCCGGCGCTGCTCGACGTCTTCCCCGACGCGACGGTCGTGATCACGCACCGCGACCCCGTCTCGGTGCTGCGCTCCACGATCACGATGCTCGGCTACGGCGACCGCATGCGGCGCACACACGTCGACCTCGCCGGCCTCGCGGACTACTGGATCGACCGCGTCGAGAAGCTGCTCGCCGCCTGCGTGCGCGATCGCGACCATCTCCCCGCCGCGCAGGCGATCGACGTGCCCTTCCACGAGTTCATGGCGGACGACCTGGGCATGGTCGCGCGCATCTACGAGAAGGCGGGGCTCCCGATGACGCCCGCCACGCGCGCCGAGCTCGGCGCCTTCCTGGCCGCGAACCCGCGCGGCAAGCACGGCCAGGTTCGCTATGACCTGAAAACTGATTTCGGGCTCGAGCCCGCCGAGCTGCGCAAGCGCTTCGGCGCGTATCTCGCGCGCTTCCCGGTTCGCGTGGAGGACTGACGATGGACGCGCCGCGCCGCATCGGCAACGTCGAGCTTCCGCCGATCGACCAGGTCGGCTACGTGGTGAAGAGCCTCGACGAGACCGTCGCCCGCTACCGGCATTTGTTCGGCCCCTTCACGTTGATGGATTCGCCGCTCACCGGCGTTCTCTACCGCGGCAAGCCCACCGACGTGAAGCTGCGCATCGCTTTCGGCTCGACCGGCAACCTCGAGATCGAGTTCATCGAGGTGGTGTCGGGCGCGTCGCCGCACAAGGAGTTCGTGGACGCGGGCCGCGAGGGCATCCACCACATCCGCTACCGCGTGTCCGACTGCGACGCGACGATCGCCGCGCTCGCCGGCGAAGGCTTCGCGCCGATCTGGTACCACGACATGGGCTTCGCGAAGTTCGCCTACCTCGAGCACGCGAGCCGCGACGGCGTGCTGCTCGAGCTGCTGGAGATGGCCGGCGCGCCGGCGGCGACGTCGCGTTGATGGCCACACCCCCATCGCGCGACCCACTGCCTCTCAGCCCAGACGACGGGGATGATCCCAGTCATATCGGCCGCCGGGCCAGCTGCGTAGACTGGCCGGACGGTCGGGGGACGCGGTGGCCGACGCAACGTACGACGCGGTGATCATCGGGGCGGGCCACAACGGCCTCGCCCTCGGTACCTATCTCGCGCGCGCGGGCTTCGAGGTCGGCATCTTCGAGAAGCGGGCCGAGGAGGGCGGCGGGCTCTGTACCGAGGAGTTGACCCGGCCCGGCTTCCTGCACAACGTCCACTGCAACTACCACACGCTGGTGGGCGTATGCCCCGTCTACGAGCACCTGAATCTCGAAGCCCACGGGCTTCGCTACGTACGCCCCCCCGTGCAGATGGCATCGGTCTTCCGCGACGGGACGGCCCTCACGGTCCATACCGACCTCGACAAGACGTGCGCCTCGCTGGCGCGTTTCTCGCGCAAGGACGCCGACACTTTCCGGCGTCTATACGAGGAGACCCACGGCTACCTGGACATGATCCTGCTCACCCTCATGTACTCGCCTCCGATCTCGATGAAGGACATCACGAAGGCGCTGGTCGCGTGGGGCGTAGAGGAGAGGGCGGAGTTCCTGAGCGTCCACCTGCGGCGTCTCAGCATCGACCAGTTCCTCGACCAGCACTTCGAGAACGAGAAGGTGAAGGCGCATCTGGCCTTCCACGCGGCGTGCGCGGGCTACTCCACCGA
>Ga0315276_10005349_pt1 | contig 11830 bp, 11 predicted proteins | sample YL17G05_0_MG_FD_204542 | JGI IMG/M metagenome (GOLD analysis project Ga0315276, IMG submission 204542) | Sediment microbial communities from Yellowstone Lake, YNP, Wyoming, USA - YL17G05_0 | ecosystem: Environmental > Aquatic > Freshwater > Lake > Sediment | place: USA: Wyoming | collected... | reverse complement strand
TGAGCAGACTGAACATTTGTTCCTGATAGACTGTTTTTACAGTTGGAATTTTAGGGCCGTGTTCCGATGGAGTATAAAACCACAAATCCAACTCTTTATCCGTTATTGACGGCACAATTATTACGTCGAACAATGGCTCCGAATCTGCGTTGGAACAAACCGCGAAACTGCACAGAATAAAAACACAGGATAAAAGCTTCATATTAACTCCCATCGTTTTTCTAACTAAATCACACAATATTATTACTACAGCCCATTTCATAACCTCGAAAATAGCGGTTTTTGATACTGATAACGCGGCTCTGGGAGGTTATGAAATGGCTTCTAACCATTAATCCGGTGATGCTTCCTCCCAAAAGTTGCTCACCAAATTCTACCCCCTTTTCTGTCCCCGTCAACACCAAAAAAATCTCGTAGCGACCTGTCCGCCATCCTGTCCACCGTAGCTTTAGCGAAGGTGGAAGCCCTTCAGCGACGGCGGAAGCAAAGACCTCGGCGCCTGCCGCGGCGTAGCCGTAGGCGAAGACGGGCGAAAAAGCCATTATTTTCGCTCCATTTGCGCAGGTCCGTCCTATTAAGGAGAAAGTCTGTCTATGAAACATGAAATGCCATTTAACCAATTAAAACTGTTTGCAATTCATTTCTCTGTGTCCTCTGCGCTCTCTGTGGCTAAAAATGTTTCAATCAAAACAACTAAATTATGCAAAACAAACCCAATTTCCGAAATGCCTAAAATGAACTTAACCACCTGTTGGACAATGACTAACAATAAAAAACTGCGAACAATGAACTATCAAAAACAAAGCCAAAACAAACCCAATCAAAGCCAATTTATAGTGCTTGCCCTGCGAAGCCCCGTCGTGTGGGGCGAAGTAGGGAGCTTGCCTGCATTGAGCAAGGTCGAAGTGTCGAATCTATTTCAAAGGGCGTCACCATTCAAGATTTTAGATAAATCGTTGGGATTGAGAAAGGCCCTTGGGCCGTTGGGGTTGTACTTGGTGAGCATCTTAATACACGCGGCGAATTTTTTGTCAAGCTTAGCAATGAAACAATTGGGTCGACTGGAAGAATTGTTAATCAGATTCCTCGACTGCGCCTCCGGCTCCGCTCGGAATGACAATTGGTTAGGGATAGGCTCCGCGGGAATGTCAGATTGATTAGGGACAGGCGCCGCGGGAATGACAGATTGGGTTTCCGCAACATTAGGAAATTCAAGCTGATAGGCGTGGAGGGTCAAGCGTTCAATGAGTGGTTTTTCGGTCTGGTTCCTGCCGAGGCGATATCCCGATTTGAATTCTGAAAGAAATATCGGCCGGCTGCTGCCATATAACGGATCGAAGGCCAACGGCAATCCTATGCTGGGCAGGTGGACACGGATTTGATGCGTTCGGCCCGTCTGCGGGCTAACCGCTAAAAGGGCAGTCGAGCCGAAGTCGGCGAGCAATCGCCAATTGGTGACTGATTCTTTTCCCTTTTTCTTGGCGATGCACATAAGGTTGGCGTCTTTGCGGTCACGGGTCAGGGGCGCATCGATTGTACCCTGGCTATCCGGTACGAAGCCTGATACGATTGCCAAGTAGGTTTTTTTGACCTGTCTTTCTTCGAAGTAAGTAGAGTATTTGGTCTGGGCCTGAACATTTTTAGCGAGGAGCATAACGCCTGATGTGTCTTTATCGAGTCGATGGACGAGGCGGAGCTGGTCGCCCCCAGTAACTGGTTGAGAGGTTAATCGCGGAGATAAAAGAATATCCTTAAGCTCGGCTTTGCCGGTGCGGTCTTTTGTTACCGATATGCCTGACGGTTTGTTGACGACAAGGATATCGTCGTCCTGATATATTATCTCAATCGCTGCTTTTGACATTCGATTCTTTCCGAAAAAAGGCGTTATAAAGTTTAGGGTTCATTATAAGGATTTGAGCTAAAAAATCCATATAATTGAGTTTCTTGACGGCAGTTGGCGGATAGCTTATAGTATCCGGCGTTTAGTGAAAGTCGTTTTTAATTTGTATATTCAGGGATTGTCGCATTGGCAAAAGAAAAGAGTTTGTGCAGTAAGTGTTCGGGGTTGTGCTGCCGGTATTATGCACTACCGATAGATACGCCGAAAAAAAAGGGAGACTATGACGATATACGATGGTTCCTGTGCCATAAAGGCACTGAGATATTCGTAGAAGACGGCGATTGGTATATAAATATAAAGAACAAGTGCAAGTACTTGTCCGCGAAGGACAACAAATGCAAGATATACGACAAAAAGCCGCGAATATGCAATAAGTACAGTCACAAGGAATGCGACTTTATCGATAAAGAATACGGCTATGAGCTGCACTTCACCAACGATAAGCAGATAGAAGAGTATGCGAAGGAAAAATTAGCAAAGAAGCGTAAAAAGAAAAAGGGCAGCAGGAAGAAATGAAAATACCGCCGGTAAAAGGGACAAGGGATTTTTATCCGCAGGAGATGGCTGTTCGGAACTGGATAATCGACGGCTGGAAGAAGACATCTCTGCGCAACGGGTTCGAGGAGTATGACGGGCCGATATTCGAGTATTTGGATATGTACACAATAAAAAGCGGCGACGAGATTGTCGAACAGCTTTTCTCATTCAAAGACAGGGGCGACAGGAATCTTGCGCTACGGCCTGAAATTACGCCTACGCTGGCACGGATGGCAAATCAGAAAATCAACACGCTGCCGCTGCCTATCAAGTGGTTCTCGGTGCCGAGGTTGTTCCGCGCGGAGCGTCCGCAGAAGGGGAGGCTTCGCGAATTCTTTCAGTGGAACATCGATATAATCGGCATAGAGGGGCCGCTGGCTGACGCGGAGGTGATATTCTGTGCTTTGGATTACCTGCGGGGAATCGGGCTGACGCCTGACGATATTGAGGTGAGGATATCCAGCAGGAAGCTGCTGGCCAGCGTCCTCGAAAAGATGGGTGTCCCCGAGAAGCGGCTGGAAATGCTGTACCCGGTGCTCGATAAAAAAGATAAGGTCCCGGCGGGTGAATTTAAGCAAATGCTTAGTCAAAAGGTTGCGGACGGCAAGATAGCCGAGAAGATTGTTGAGTTTATGGGGATTAAGGCGGTCTCGGACATCAAGAATATAATCGAGCCGAACGATAAGGTTAACGCGGCCATCGATAGAATCGCGGTTTTGTTTGACTGGCTCAAGCGAATGGGGGTAGTGGATTATTGTCAGTTCGACCCAGGTGTTGTCCGGGGGCTGGCTTATTACACGGACAGTGTGTATGAGATTTATGACAAGCGAGGCGAGCTGCGTGCCATCGGCGGGGGAGGCAGGTACGATGATTTGCTGAAGCAGTTCGGTGGGCCTGCGATACCGGCGACGGGATTCGGTATGGGCGACTGCGTTTTGGGATTGATGCTCGAAGAACGAGGGCTGCTGAAGCCGGCTCCGACAGAATTAGATTATTTTATCGCCTGCGTAGAAGTTGAACAGACCCAGCAGGACGCGGTTAAGATAGCTGCGGAACTGCGAACAAGAGGTTATTCAGCCGAGTTCGGTTACAAGTCCGCGAGTTTAAGCAGGCAGCTCAAACAGGCGTCGGCGAAAAACGCCAAGAAGTGTATCATCCTCGGCGACGAATTCAAAAACAATGAGCTTGTGGTCAAGGATATGGTAACCAGCAAACAGAAACTGATTAAATTAGACGCTTTTTTCGCAGAGATGGTGACTCCTAACACAGAGCTGAATAAAGAATCTTCCTAAGGGACATCTTACGGCGCTGATTAGAATGAAGGATTTATCCCCAAATCATTACGAGCGAGCATTTCAAAACTGGCTGATTGATAACAAAATCCAATATGCCTCGGTCGATGAACAAAAGAGAGCGGAGTTCCCGTCTTCGATATGCTCCGCCGAGGCAAGCGGGCCTTGCAAAATCAAAAGTTTCGATTTTCTGTTATATCCGCCAGGCGGAGAGATAATAATCGCAGAGGTAAAGGGCAGGGCCTTCAAGGGGACAAGTTTTGCCGGGTTAGCCAGGTTCGAATGCTGGGTTACTGCGGAGGACATCGACGGGCTGGTGAATTGGCGAGACGCACTCGGGCGGGGGCATACCGCAGTTTTTGTCTTCGCTTACAAAATAGAAAACATCGACGTCGATTTTGACGGCAGGGAAGTTTACGACTTTGACGCGAATAGATATGTGTTCTTCGCCGTCAAATTAGACGATTACCGAGCATTTATGAAACGTCGCAGTCCGAAGTGGCAGACGGTAACGCTGCCTGCGGATAAATTTCGTCAGTGCGCAATTGAACTGCGGCAGCTATGGAATAAATAGCCTGATAATAGGAATCATTTTGAAAAATTCGGCTGCCTGATGGCTGCTATGCCCGATGCTCCAGACACATTCTCCAGCTCCCATCTGCGCTATTACGTATTTGCCCAGAGCGAATTGGCCGATGGCGGCGTAGCCGATGGCTAATTGGCCAAATGCCAAATATGCTCCGATAGCAAGCTGCCCTATCGCTAACGCTCCGGAGGACGCTTGGCCCAGACCGAAAAGTACTCCAATCGCGAGTTGTCCGATTGCAACAAGGCCCAGAGATGCGTGTCCAATGGCGATGAAGCCGCAGGCAAGTCTGCCGATGGCGACAATTCCTTTGGCAATTTTGCGTCTGCCGGTTTCCGGACATTTGCCATAGGTAAAATGCACAAGGGGCAGGCCGAAAAATACTTTATGTGATTTGAATTCGTGGAAGCTGGCTCCGCTGGTATATAAATACCGCCGCCAAGTGCCGAAGTTTGTTTCTTCGATTTTGTAGTCGATTTTTTCTAACAGCAGATTGCCCATAATATCTCCCTTATGTAAAGATTTCTGTTTGTGTAGATTATACCTTTATCCAGCAGGGCAACAACCATTATTTGGGGCCGAACAAGGCAAAATTTCTCGCTCGAAGCGTGTTTTTATAGTATATTACAGCGGATGAGAATCATAGCTGGCTCAAAACGAGGGGTGAAGTTGTTTAGTCCCAAGACGGACGTGTCCCGGCCGATTACCGACAGGGTCAAGGAGTCGCTTTTCAACGTGCTTTATAAATACGACCTGAACGGCAGGGTGGCGGCTGATTTGTTCTGCGGCGTCGGCTCTTTAGGACTTGAGGCACTGAGCAGGGGCGCAAAGTTTGTTAGTTTCGTTGAAAGAGACCCGAGGATTATCGCAACGTTGAAGGAGAATATTGAAAAAGCAGGGTTTGCCGGCGAATCTAAAGTTATAAGGGCTAACGCGTTTAACGTTGGCGCACCGAGCAGAGAGCAGAAGTATGACCTTGTTTTTGTTGACCCGCCTTATGCGGCCTCACGGGAAACGGGGGCGGGTTCGCCGTTGGGCAAATTGCTGGTAATATTAGCCGAGCAATTATCGCAAAATGGGATTGTTGTAGTCAGGACAGAAGAACGCGTAGAATTGCTGGACAAGTACGGCGGACTCGAAGTTATAGACCGGCGACAGTGGGGAACTATGACGGTGACAATATTAGGAAAAAAAATAGAAAATGGATTCCTGCTCCTTCGACCCCGCTCAGGACAGGTTCCGCAGGAATGACATTCTGTAACACGAGATACGAGACTATGACAAATAAAGCAGCGGCTATAAAGATAATCAGGCAACTCCACAGCAGCGGTTTCGAGGCTTTGCTGGCGGGGGGGTGCGTGCGGGATATGCTGATGGGGAGGAAGGCGAATGATTATGATGTCGCTACGAATGCCCATCCGGAAGAGGTAATAAAGATGTTCAAACGCACGCTGAAAGTCGGAGCGAAATTCGGCGTGGTGATTGTTTTGATTGAAGACAAACAAGTGGAAGTGGCGACGTTCAGAACCGAAACCGGCTATGCCGACGGCAGGCATCCCGGCGCCGTTGAATTTGTCGGCGCGGCGGAAGATGCCAGCCGAAGAGACTTCACTATCAACGGTATGTTTTACGACGCCTTGAAAAAAGAGGTTATCGATTATGTCAACGGCAGGGCAGACCTCAAAAAAAAGCTGATACGAACTATCGGCAGGGCAACTGAACGGTTTGGCGAAGATTACCTGCGGATGCTGCGGGCCGTGCGGTTTTCAACTCAGCTCGGGTTTGCGATTGAGCCGCGGACGTTTTCGGCGATTCGCAGCAATTCGAAGCACATAGCCAGGATAAGCGGCGAACGCATAGCGATGGAACTGGAGGCAATCTTAGTTAGTCCCAGCAGAGCAGCGGGTGTGTCGCTGCTGGTTAAGAGCGGATTAGCTGAAGCGATTTTCCCAGACTTTTCTGCCAGGGATATAAAATTTGGTATCAAGGTGCTGGGGCAACTACGAAAAAAGAGCGATTTTGCACTTGCGATGGCGGCTTTTTTCGCAGACTGTACGACGGAATTTGCACTCGATAAATGCGATTGTTTGAAGCTTAGTAAAAATCAAACCAGGCATATAAAATTCCTGCTGGATAACATGGGAAAACTGCTCAACGAGAAGATGTCACTATCGCAGTTAAAACTGATTGTCAGTGAGCCTTATTTCGAAGATCTCTACGAATTGGAGAGGGCGATTCAAAAATCCCAGCGAAGAAGCACTGCCGCGTTGGTAAATTTGCGGAAACGAATAAAGGCGCTGGGCGATGTCGAGCTGCGGCCGAAACCTATACTCGATGGACACGACCTGATTCGATTAGGCGCGGTGAAGGGGCCTGGGCTGGGATTGTTGGCGAAAGAGATGTATATCGCCCAGTTAGAGGGAAAACTGCAAAGTAAAAAACAAGCTGAGCGATGGGTGCAAAACTGGCTTAAAAAACATAAATTTTATTGACCAGCCCAATGAAAGGCAAGCCATGAAAATGCACCTCCTGCAAAAAGCAAGTAATAAACCAACGGTTGTAAACTATGCCTCTTCGCAAGTTTTTCTGCTTCCTTGTAATACAAAGGGAAAGTTATATCATGGGCCGGCAAATTGATAATATCTTTCAATTTGTGAGAGAGCATTACCCACGTCCCATCCCATCCATGACCCATTTTGTGTAATTTTCGGTCAAGAGCGCACAAAATAGCCATCAACAATGCAAGAACCGTTGATATCATATATGGCGTTAACTTCTGCGACTTAACAGTAAGACCAAAGGCAAACAAACCCGAAAAGATAACTAAGGTAATGGACATATTATACTGACGTAATTTGTCAATATGATTTCGCTTCTCGGCTGCATTCTCGATCAATTTCATCATAAAAGTAATTCTTTGCTCTTTGGATGAGGCTCCGAAATCCTGTTTAAGAGTGATATTGTTGTTTTTTTTGAAGCTACTTAACTCTGGAATCTGAGTATCTTTTGAATTTGGGTGTGTCATATCTATTTCTCTCTTTCCACAACAGTATTTTGTGTCCTCTTTAATCCGCAAAATCTGGGGGCATTATATTAATTTTTATTACAATACAAAAGTTTGCCCGCCTTTTTTGTGACCGGCCATTTCCGGCCTTAAGTTTCTATCAAACCAACTATAAATTCCCCATAAGAGGATGTCAATCCACAAAACTTATTAGTCGTTAGTCGCAGGTCGTTAGTATAGAAGTAACCCACCGGATAAACCGGTGGGCTAACCGATTTTTAAGATTGCCGCATTCGCCTTCGGCGAATTCGCAATGACCCTCCTTCGCACTTCGTGCTATGGAGGGCGGGCACGTACCGGCGACTGCTAAACAAACCCAGGCATACAAGATGGCGGGGCTAAGCGAGGTCCGAATCGCCTTTTTTTGTTGACAAAAAGGGCATTTATTTAGTAAGATAGCTGGCTCAAAGGACGATTATCTATAAAGACCTGCCTTTTCAACGAATTAAGGGCGTTTTGAGGAGATATTTTGATGCTTAAGAAGAAGATTATCGGAGCAATTTTAGCAACCGCACTTTTCACAGTCAGCGCTTGTTTCGGGGCGACCCTTAAGGGGGATTGGAACGACTTTCTGCATTACACAAAGATAGGCCAATTCGATTTGGCCAAGGGATACGCAAAAGCTGTTCTCGAAAGCAATCCTGACCCTGTGGAATTGCTCACTCTTAGTGAAGAAAATGAGCAGGGATACGCAATTTTATTGAGAGTTACTGATACTTCGTCCGACGCAGAGCTGGTTGAGCTAAGCAAAAAAATTCTGGGCATTATCGAGCAGGGCAGGTTTATCCGCAGGGCTGACCCGAAGATTATCGGCGAGGAGATAAGAAGATTAAGCAGCACCGACCGAGGTCGGCTCGCGGCAGTGAAACGACTCCAGAACGCCGGCGAATACGCCGTAGTTTATATGCTCGACGCGATGACGGACAATACCCGCAAAGAAGAATTTCCGAATATCGTATGGGCGCTGCCGCAAATAGGCAGGGACGCGATAAGACCTCTTTCGGCGGCTTTGCAGAGCGAAGACGTCGGATTAAAAGCCGAGATAATAAAAGCGATGGGCGAAATTAAATATCCTCAATCGCTGCCTTATCTAAAATATATTGTAGAGAAGGGTGATTCAGCCGAGCTTAGCAAACTGGCAGACCAAAGCATCAAGCAGATTGACCCGGCAGCATTGAAAGTTCCCGCGGCGCAATTGTTCTTCCAGCTTGGGGAAGAGTATTATTATCATGCTTCGTCTTTAGCGCCGGTGGAAGACACCAATTTTGCCAATATATGGTTTTGGAGCACAGCAGACCGACGGTTAATCCGTGAGAAGGTCGATAAAAAGTATTTTAACGAGCTTATGGCGATGCGTTCGTGTGAGTTGGCACTTAAAGCCGACGCAGGGTTAGGCCAGGCGATTGGTCTTTGGCTGGCGGCGTATTGCAAAGCTGAATCTGCCGAGGTTAATATGCCCGGTTATTTTGGCACTGGTCACGCCAACGCGTTTGTCTACGCCACCACGGCAGGGCCCGAATATCTGCATCAGGCACTTGCTCGCGGGATTAAAGACAAAAACGCGCATGTCGCGCTTTGTATGGTCGAGGCGTTAGCCACAACCGCAGGCGAGAAATCATTGCTTTATCTTCTTGGCCCCACCCAGCCTTTGGTTCAGGCACTGTCGTTCGATGATAAGGCTGTAAGGTACAGCGCAGCGATAGCGATAGCGGCGGCAGGGCCAAAAGGGAATTTTGCCGAAAGCAAGCTCGTCGCCAAGAATTTAGCCGAGGCCATCGGGCAAAAAGACGAGGGACAAGGGACAGTAGATGTAAACAGTTATGCCCTTCGGGCTGCTGAGGCCATGCTTAAATTAGCTCAAACACGAAATGCGGTTGTCGGTTTATCAGCGGTTCAGGAAACCATTGTTGACGCGACAAAGGATAAGCGGGCAGAGATTAAGGTACTTGCCAGCCAGATTTTGGCTTATCTGGGCAATCCTGATGCTCAGGGCGCGATAGCGGCGATGGCTCTTGCGGAAGACAATACTATGGACGTCCAAATATCCGCCTTTGAATCTCTGGCCATATCGGGGAAACTCAACGGCAATCTGCTTAACGATGAAAAGATAGATGCTATTTATTCGCTGGTCAGCTCGAAGGAGATAGACCCGAAACTTCGCAGCGCCGCGGCTGCGGCTTATGGTGCACTGAATTTGCCCAGCCGAAAAGTCAAAGACCTCATACTCGACCAGGCAAAAATCTAAAGACACTCCGGCCTAAATATCCTCTTCAGGAGGCGGGCCGAGAGGCTCATTCTGTTCAGGAATGCCTGTTTTGGCATTAGTGGGTTCGGCGGGTTTGGCCGGGGTGACTGGCGCGGGTCTTTCAGGCTTTGCGGGTATTTGGGTTTGTACTTGCGGTTCTTCACTTTTTAGCAAATCATTGATGGTTTTTTCCGCAGAATCCATATCGTCGTGAGAGACTATCGCATTAACCAAATCACAAAAGCCGGCAATATACGATACGCCGGTTTGCTGGTACCGGTCTGTAAAACCGATTTCCTTTACGAAGGTATTTTGCGAAGCCGGTGTTATATAGATTAAGAGAGTTAGAAAACACCAGACAAGAAAGCCGACTGCAAAACCTAAAAAGCCGCTGCCGAGTGTGTCAAATACTTTTGGAAACTGGACGTTAAACTGCCCCGTAAGACATATGTATGATATGCCGTGTAAAACCAAAAAGGACGCTAACGCAACAGCCGCCATAGCCAGGACGCTGCTATATGGTGTATCACCGACCGCGGAGATATTTGCAATTACCGGCTGAAGGTATATAGCCAGATAGATTGAGATTATAATATTGAAAATAAGTGCCCATGTCTGATAGAAGCGCAATTTTACGGCAAGCCATGCGAAGGCCCCACTGACTAATATGCCTATCCAAAACACCATAAAACTCTCCGTAAGCAGTCCTCTGGGGGACTATCCTATCACTCTTTTTATCTCTTCGAGACTTGTTATCCCTGATACCACAGCCTTCAATCCCTGTTTCTGAAGGTTGGACCTTCCTCTTTTATCGCCTTCCTTTTTCAACTGATTTACCGACAATTTATTATTGGCGATATCAGCCTTTAATTCGCTGTCGAGATTGAGGATATCGAAAACCGCTATCCTGCCGCGATAGCCGGTTTCGTGACACTGGTCACAACCTTTGGCCTGGAAAATATTTCTATAGTTTATATTTTTTTTGCCGAGTTCGTGGATTCGGCTCTGACTTAATTCAGCAGGGGCCTTACATTTTTTACAAAGCAGGCGAACCAGCCGCTGAGAAATAAGCATGTCTAACCCTGATGACAGCGACAGGGGGGATACGTTTAAGTCCAGCAGCCTTACCAGAGCCGATGCGTTGCTGTCGCTGTGTATTGTTCCCATGACAAGATGGCCGGTTTGTGACGCCCGAAGCGCAATCGCCGCGGTTTCTTCATCCCGTATTTCCCCCACACATATCACATCGGGGTCCTGTCTCAGGATACTTCGCAAAGACTTTGCAAAAGTAATATCGGCCTTCGGGTTAACTTCAATCTGACTGGCGTTCGGCAGCACATATTCAATCGGGTCTTCCACCGTAATAACATTGCGTGTTAGCAAATCGATTTTGTTGAGCATGGCATACAAAGTTGTGGTCTTTCCGCTACCTGTTGGGCCGTTCATAAGAACCATGCCTGACGGTCTGGCAATTACACTTTCGATAATTGCGCGTTGCTTTTCCGTCATTCCGATATTTTCGAGCGTGAACATACCGGCGTTTTGGTTAAGGACTCTGATAGATAATTTTTCGCCGTTGACGGTGCCTGCGCTTGCGACCCGGAAGGACACAGTGCCGTCGCCAGTTTTGGCCAAAAACGCACCATCCTGAGGCCTGCGCCTTTCGGAAATGTCCATATTGGAAACGGCCTTAATGCTGTTTATAACCGCTTGGCAGGTAGTCGAGTCAATCTGTCGGACCATTCTCAACATACCATCTACCCTAAATCTGACTATTGATATTAAAGTATCCTTTGGGTCAATAAGAATGTCGCTGGCTCGTTCCACAAGGGCATCGGCGACAATTTGCTCAGTTAATTCAAGAATATGGCTGTCTTCCCGCCCGCCCTTGCTCTGGCCATATATCTCCGTAATGCTTCTGCCCGATGAATCAAGCAGCCTTAATGTTATCTTGTTTTTGAAACCAAAACGTAAAGACCTCGCACCCGCAGAGGTACTTTGAAGCTGTTCTTTCAATATCTCAAAGATGCTGCGGTGTCCCTCGATGGATTTTCTTACTGCATCAATTATCAGCAGCACAAATAAAAGTACAGGCCCTAAAAAAAGCGTAACAACATAGGCTATTGATTTATAGTTCTTCGGCACCAACGCGCTGAACTGAATACGCTGGACAAAATACAAACAAAGATATACCCATCCTACAAAG
>Ga0315276_10005345_pt1 | contig 11837 bp, 9 predicted proteins | sample YL17G05_0_MG_FD_204542 | JGI IMG/M metagenome (GOLD analysis project Ga0315276, IMG submission 204542) | Sediment microbial communities from Yellowstone Lake, YNP, Wyoming, USA - YL17G05_0 | ecosystem: Environmental > Aquatic > Freshwater > Lake > Sediment | place: USA: Wyoming | collected... | reverse complement strand
GAGCCGCATTTCGAGCGGATGGCCGGCGGCACGGTTGACCTCGGCGATGCGCTCCACATTCACCATCCACGATCGATGGACGCGGAGGAACCGTCTCGAATCAAGGCGTCCTTCCAGCGCCGAGAGTGAGTCCCTGAGGACGAACACGTCGCGGCCGCAATGAAGGACCGCATAGACGCCGGCGGCCTCGATCGCATCGACGTCCCGTGCCTTGATGAACCGGACGCGATCCTGGTCCCGCACGACGAACCGGTCGAGCGTCGGCCGGCGCGTTTCCATGTCGCCGAGCAAAGCCAGCAGCCGACGGCTGGACTCCTGCTCGTGTCGTCCGGAGAGGATCTCGCGCGCGTGTCGGAGCGCGTCCCGAAACCGCTCTGGCTCGACCGGCTTCAGCAGGTAGTCCACCGCGTGCACCGCAAAGGCCCGGAGGGCGTACTGGTGGTAGGCCGTCACAAACACGACGACCGGGATCTCGGCCGGCTCGAGTTCCTCGATCACCTCGAAGCCGTCAAGCCCAGGCATCTGCACGTCGAGCAGCACGAGATCCGGTCGCAGCGAGCGGATGGACGTGACGGCCTCGAGCCCGTTCAGGCACGTGCCGGCGATCTCGATGTCAGGTTCGGCCGCGAGCAGTGCCCGCAGGGCTTCGATAGCCAGCGGTTCGTCGTCCACGAGCAGCGTACGAATCATGGTGTCCCGCCACGAAGAAGCGTCACCGTCGCTGTGAACCCGCCTTCTTCCCGCTCCCCGCACTCGAGCACCGCCCGGCCGCCGTACAGCCGCTCGAGCCGCGCTCGCAGGTTCGTCAGGCCGACGCCCACACCCTGGCTTCTCGACGATCGCGAGCGACCGACGCCGTCATCGATAACGGCCAGCCGGATGCCGCCGGGGATCGGGCCTGCTTCGATGCGGATTGTGCCGGGTTCCGTCTTCGGGCCGATCCCGTGGCGCACGGCGTTCTCGACGAGTGGCTGGAGCACGAGATGCGGCACGGGCGTTCGCGCTACGGTCGGGTCCGCCACGATCTCTACGGACAGGCGATTCGAGAATCGGACCTGCTCGATCTCCAGGTACGAACGGGCGAACTCAATTTCCTGCGCGAGTGTCACCTCCTGGATCTCCGCTTCTGCCAACGCGCGCCGGAGAAGTCCCGACAGCAGCAGCACGACACGCCTGGCTGCCGGCGGATCGCTGGCGGTCAGCGCGGCCACGGCATTGAGCGAGTTGAACAGGAAGTGCGGATGCAACTGACTTTTGAGCGCGTGCAGTTCGGCTTTGGCTAGTTGCGTCTGGAGGCGGCTCGCTTCCAGGGCTTCCTTCCGGTACCGCCAGGCATACGAGAGCGTGAGCACCGCCAGCCAGGTCAGCGTGGCGACGAGCAGCCAGCCGAGGAGTATCGGCAGAGGCACGCGAAAATTCTCGAGGAACTTGTCGGCGAGCGTACGCTGAGAGCCCCGCAGGGTCAGAAGTTCCGACATGAGGATGTCGGACATGAAGATGACGGGCACCGTGACGACGATGGCCGCCACGTGGATGGCCCGATTGCGGAACCGCGGCTCACGATCGATTCGAAAGCGTCCACCGAGCCACACCACCAACGGCGTCCAGCCTGTCCAGACGAACCACTGCGTGAAGCGGTTGCCCAGCCAGGCGAGCCAGGGAACCGAGAGGCCATACCTCGGGGCGAGCAGGTAGTCCTGGGTGGCGAGTACCATCGCGACGCCCGTGTAGAACAGTGCCAGGCCCGCTAGCCACACGGGCCACCGAATTCTTGTGCGGGCGCGCTCAGCCATCGCGGTGTCTTTCTCCCCTCGGAGCCCTATTCGAACACCGAACGTCCCGCGCCGCAACCCATCCGAACGCCGCTCGCATCATGCAGACCACCGCTCGCAACGTTTGGACGTCCAGCGCACCGTGGACGGTCGTCTACTGACCATAGTGAGGTTGATGCCATGTTGCTGACACGTTTCTGTTTCGTCGCGCTCACATTGCTCTCTCCGGCGTGGTTGCTTGCGCAGACGTTACCCGCGACTGCGACGCCGCCGGAGGCCGTCTCCCTGCTCGCGCTCGCTCCCTCGGTCCAGGCGCTGGCCTCGCCCGAGAAGCCCGCTATCGCAGACGCTCTCGAGCGGTACTTCAAGGGCTTCGACGCAATGGACGCCGACCTGGTAGCGTCGGCGATTCATCCCGAGGCCACCTTCGCCGGAGGCGTGGGCCAGCCTGCCGTGGAGAGCGCTTCGTATGCCCAGATCCTCGACCAGTTCCGGAAGATGCGGGGGAAGATGACACCCCCCTCCGTCAAGGCCGATCGGACGCTGACCGCGCTGTTCCTCCGCGGCGAAATGGCCACCGCCTTCGTGCGGATGACGTACCTGCCTCCGACACGAGGAGCGGGCATCCCGATTGACTACGCCTTCCAGTTCTACAAGTCCGGCGGTCGCTGGACCATCGTCAGCGTGCTGAACCACGCCGGACCGTACGCGGGAGAAACCGACGACGCGACCCTCGACGCGATGGGCATTCGGCCGGGCCTGGTGATTGGCGAGATCGGTGCGGGCAGCGGCCGCGTCACGCTGGCGCTTGCGCGCCGGGTAGGCGACCGAGGGAAAGTCTATGCCAACGACATCGACCCGAAGCCGCTGGCGAAGCTGCGTGCGATTTGCGAGCGCAGGGGCGTGACCAACGTCGAGACGCTCGTCAGCAAGGTGGACGACCCGATGTTCCCCAACGACTCGCTCGATCTCGCCATCATGGCTATTGTGTACCACCACCTCGAACGACCGGTGGCGTTGCTCGAGAAGCTGGCGTCCTCGCTCAAACCCGGCGCCACGGTTGTGATTGTGGATCCGGCCTACGACAGGACCGGCGACAAGGATTCGGAGCGGCCCACCACCCGGGAACGCGTCGAGTCCGAGGCGGCCCAGGCGGGCTACCAACTGGTCGCGTTCAACGCGTCGCTGCCGCGCGACAACGTCTTCATTCTGCGCCGGAAGGCCGTCGGTCCCGCCGCCGAGGTGAGGGTCACGACGACTCCGTGGACGCCGCCGCGCGAGGGCAGCGATCGGACCGCCGTTCTCGCCACGATCGACACCTGGTGGAAGGGGCACGACAAAGACGAGGCCGCGTTGCTCGACAGCGCGATGGCTCCGGGCACCAGGAGTTGGTTCGTTCACGAGGGTACGCTCCAGTTCGTCCCATACGCTCAGGAGATCGAAAGGATCAAGTCGGGCAACCGGCGGCCGGCAACCCGCCCGCTGCCAGGGGAGAAGCGAACGGTTGTGGATTTCAAGCAGGAGGGCGCCTCGGCAGTCGTGACGATGCTCGTCGAGATCCCGCGAAACGGGATCACGAGCCGCAGCTACACGACGTTTCAGCTCTACAAGGCCGACGACCAGTGGCAGATCGTGAACCTGGCGGGAACGTAGCGTGGCGGCGGCGGGCGCGGGCGGCGGATCGGTCGGGACGATTCACTCGTGTCTCAGCACGTCGGCTGGAGCCAGCCGCGTCACGCGTCGAACCGGGACGAGACTGGCCGCCACGATCACACCGAGCACGAGGACGATCACGGCGCCGTAGGTCACCGGATCCCAACCGACGATGCCGAAGAGGAATCCCGACAGCGTCCGCTGCAGCGCGAGGGCGGCCGCCAGGCCGACCGCGATCCCGAGTACGCCAACGACGACGCTTTCGCCGAGCACCTTTCGCACCAGCAGCCGGTGTTCGGCCCCGAGCGCCAGGCGAATGCCGAACTCGCGCGACCGTTGCGCCACGCTGCGCGCGGACACCCCAAACACGCCGACGGCGGCAAGGGCGCATCCCAGCGCGCCAAACACGGTCATCATTAGCGTGCGATAGCGCTCGTCGCTGGCGGATGCGCGAATCAGGGCGGGAACGGTGCTCAATTCCGTGACGGGAATTCCGGCGTCGACCGACGTGACCACTCGTCTGATGGCCGGCAGGAGCGCCGCCGGGTCGCCGGCGGTGCGAACCACCAGCCTCAGGTCCCGACCGCCCGCCTGCATCAGCGACACCCAGATGACGGGATCCGCCTTGGCGCCGAGGCTGTTCCGCTTGACGTCGCCCGCCACGCCGACAATGGTGGCCTCGTCAGGACTCAACCCCCGGATTCGGGCGCCAATGGGTGACTGGCCAGGCCAGTACCGTCGGGCGACGTTCTCGCTGATGACCAGCACGCGCGGCGCCGACGCCGTGTCGGCATTCGTGAACGCGCGTCCCTCCCGCAACGGAATGCGCAGCGTCTCGTGATATCCGGTCGTCACGCGCTCGATCTGAGCGCTGAATTGGCGCGTGGTTCCGTCGCGTTCGACAATCGACACGGTGCTCGTGTTGGTCTCTCCGGGAAACGGCAGGCGGGTGGTGGCGGCCGCGGCCGACACGCCCGGCAACGCCTGCAGCCGCGGGAGAATCTCCGTGTACACGCGGGCGGAGGACTCGCGCTCGCGCTGGATGATCTCGGCCAGCGTGGGGCGCGCACCGCCACTGCCCGCGATCGGAGGGGCCGCGAACGCGATGCGAGCGGTAGCCAGGCGCGCGGGATCGAATCCCGGGTCGACGGCCAGCAACTGCGAAAGGCTGCGTCCGAGCAGACCGCCGACAACAAGCAGTACCACAGTCAAGGCCACCTCAGTCGCAACAACCAGGCGCTCGAGTCGGCTGCGCCGCCGTGTCGCGCTTCGCATCGGATCCAGTGTCAGCGACTCGCGCGACCGACGGGCGCTGACCAGCGCGGGCAGCGTGCCGGATGCCAGCACCGCGGTGATTCCGGCAGCAACCGCGAACGCCAGAACGCGCAGGTCGATGCGGACCGCGTCGAGTCTGGGCAGCGGCGGGCCGATAACCGCCATCAGGCGTGTCCCCGCCAGCGCGAGCCCGATGCCCAGCAGGCTGCCGAAGAAGCCGAGCACCAGGTTCTCGGTGAGCAACTGGCGCACGATGCGCCTGGCGGGAGCGCCGAGCGCCAGCCGCGTCGCCAGTTCCCGACGCCGGGTGACCAGTTCGCCCAGGGAGAGCGCCGCGACGTTGGCGCATCCAATCAGCAGCAGCAACCCCGTCGCCCCCAGCAACAGCATCAGCGGGGAGGTCAGCCCGTCGGTCTCGTCGGTCGATCGGCTGATCAGTCGCACGTGCGTGCCCGGTTTCGCTTTTTCGAGAATCCGGGTGAGTTCCGCGATCGCTCGTTCGTGGGCGACCCCCGGGGCCAGTCGCGCAATCGCCTCGAGGTTGTTGCCGCGTCCGAACGACGACGTCCCGATTGTCACCCATGCGTCCCGTCTGCCGTCCGAATCCGCACCCAGCCAGTGCATCCCCAGATACCGCAGTCGGAATCCAGGTGGCAGAACGCCAATCACCGTGTGGTCGCGTCCATCCAGGTTGATGGTCGCGCCCAGCACGGCTGGATTCCCCCCCAATCGAGTCCGCCACATCTCGTGGCTGATCACGGTCACCGGCGCGGCACCGCCTCCGGCAGTCGGTCCCTCCTCCTCCGGTCGGAACCAGCGTCCGAGCGCGGGCTGCACGTCCAGCACAGGCAACAGTGACGCGCTGCCGATTCCCAGCCAGATCCGGTCGGCGCCGTTGCCGGTCGTCAACGTCGTCTGGATGCCATTGTGAACCGCGAGGGCCTCGAACGCCGTGTTGGCGGCCTGCCAGTCGCGGTACTGCTGTTGCGACAACGGGAGGCGATCCCAGGTTCGTCCGATCAGTCCCGGACCGTTGCGCGCACCCTCGGCGACAAGCCAGACGTTGACGAGCCGGCTCCCCTGGCTGAACGGGACGCTGTCGATCAGCACGGTGTTCACCACGCTGAACATCGTCGTGGCGCTGCCAATGCCAAGTCCGAGCGCGCCGATGGCGATGGCCGCGAACAGCGGGCGCTTCCGAAGAGATCGGAACCCGAAGCGCAGGTCCTGGAGGAGTGTGTCCATGCTAGTCCTGCCTGAGCGCGACGATCGGATCGACCGATGCCGCGCGGCGCGCGGGGACCATACTCGCGGCGAGGCCCGCCAGCGCGATCACCGTGAGCGCCACCGCGAACACGCGCGGGTCGGTCGGCTCCAGCTCGAACAGGAAGCTCTTGGCGAGCCTGCCGGCGTACCACGCCACGCCGGTGCCCATCGCGAGGCCGACGCCGATGAGCAGGCCCGCTCGGCGCAACACCATCGTCACCACGGAGCCCGGCGTCGCGCCGAGCGCCATCCGCACGCCGATCTCGCTCGTGCGCTGCTCGACGAGGTACGCCATGACGCCGTATACACCGACCGCGGAGATGACGAGGCCCAGCACGCCGAACAGCGCGAACAGAGTCATGGTGAACCGGCGCTGGGCAATCAGCCGGCGCATGAAACCTTCGAGCGTGGAGACGGTGCCGGACATGCGCTGGTCCTTGTTCACGCTCCAGATCGCCGCCTTCACCGCCGGCAGCACCTTCAGCGGATCGCCGGCGGTGCGCACGAAGAGCGTCGCTCCCAGGACCCGACCTTGCGCCAGGGGGAGATAGCCTTCCTGACGCACGGATGCTTCTGGTCCGAACGACCTGGTGTCGCCGACGATCCCCACCACCACGCGTTCCTTCCCGCCGACGGTGCACCGCTGGCCCACGGCATCCTGGTCCGGCCAGTACTTGCGCGCGGCCGCCTCGTTGACGACGATGACCGGCTGCGTGTCGGCCCGGTCGTCGTCGGACAGGTCGCGTCCGCGTAGGAGCGGCACGCCGAGCAGCTTCAGATAGCCTGGCGTCACGAACCGGCGTTCGAGCGCCTCGCCCATGCGGAACTCGCGTCCGCCGGGCAGCTTCACGAACGCTTTGGCGAAGCCGCCCGTGAACGGCAGCGCGCCGCTCTCCATCGCGGCGCCCGCCTGGACCCCAGGCACGCGCCGCACGGCCTCCAGCATCCGCTGCGTGTAGCCCGCGACCGGCTCGGAGGCCTGGGCCACGCTGTCGGATCGCACCTCGGGGTCCACGTTCACGACGAGCAGCCGGGTATAGTCGAAGCCGGTATCGACCCGCATGAGCTTGACGAAGCTGCCGGTGAAGAGCCCGGCGCCGACCACCAGCACCACCGCCAGGGCGATCTCCGACACGACGAGCAGGCTGCGCAGGACGTGGCTCCCCGCGCTGGCCGTCGTCGAACGGCCGTTGCTGAGGGGCGTCGACAGGTTCGGTCGCGATGACTGCAGTGCCGGCACGAGACCGAATCCGACGCCGGTCGCGAGCGCGGCCGCCGCGGCGGCGGCCAACACGCGCACGTCGATCCCGATGGTGGCCACTCGCGGAAGGCCCGATGGCAGCCACGGGATGACGGCGCGCACGCCGAGCCATGCGAGCAGGATCCCGAGGGCGGCGCCCCCGAGCGAGAGCAGGACGGACTCGACGAGCAGCGTCCGCACGATCGCCGCGCGCGAAGCACCCAGCGCGGAGCGGATGGCGATCTCGGTCCCGCGCACGGTGGCGCGTGCCAGCATGAGACTCGCCACGTTCGCGCACGCGATGAGCAGCACGAGCGCCACGGCCCCAAGCAGCATCAGCATCCACGATCTGACCTTGCCGACCAGTCGTTCGTGCAACGTCAGGCAGCGCGCATGGTCTCCCGCCCTCAGCCGACCGACCGGCCAGTCCGGATACTGCGCGTCGAGCGCCGCAGCCAGACGGCTCATCTCGCCGGATGCCTGCTCCACCGATACGCCGGGTTTCAGCCGGCCAATCGGCGTCCAGATGGAATTCCGACTGTCGCCCCGCACGCGGTCTTCATCGCGGAAGGCGGGTGGAACGTAGATCTCCGTCGGGACTGCGGCAGCCACCGGGTAGGCGAAGTCGCGCGGCATCACGCCGACGACGTCCCAGATCTCGTCCTCGAGCGCAACCGTCTTGCCGACGATCTGCGGGTCGCCTCCAAACTGCCGCTGCCAGAGCCCGTAGCTCAGGATGGCGACCCGGTGGCGGCCGTGCGATTCCTCGGCGGTCGTGAACGACCGGCCGAGCATCGGGACCACGCGAAGGACGCGGAGGAAGTCCGCCGTCATGCGGAGCGCGCGCACGGTCTGGCGATGGCCCTCGGCGTCCCGCAGGCCGAACGAAGCGCCGGTCACGGCGGCCAGGCCGTCGAACAACTGCTGCTGCGCCCGCCAATCGAGAAACGTCTGGGGCGTAGTCGTATTGCCCAGTACGTCACTCGCTTCGGTATTGGTCTCGAGCACGGCCACGAGCCGGTCGTGCTCGTCGAAGGGCAAACCGCGCAGGACGACGGCATCGACGATGGAAAAGATGGCGGTGGCCGACCCGATGCCGAGCGCGAGGACCGTCAGCGCGACAGCGGTGTAGGTGGGAGACTTGCGCAGTACGCGCACGGCGTAGACAACGTCCCGCCACAGCGCCGCGAACGGGTTGCCGCGGCGTGGTGCGGGCGGTGGCGGCACCATCGGCCGCGCGCCCGCCGTTTCGTCCTGCCAGTGCTGCCGCACAAACGCCGTCCAGTTCTTCACGGTTTCACTCCAGCATCAGGCGCCGGCCGACCCGTTCCACCAGGCGCCCGGCGATGAGTCCGCGGCGGTTGATACTTCTCTTCACGCTATAGACGGAACGACGCGCCAGCAGGTTGGTCGCTCGAGACCAGCGCGAAGCCCTTTTCCGGGCCGAGAAACGCATCGCGGCGAAATCGAGGGAATACCGAGCAACTCCTGCTCCCTGGGGCGCGTCACACCCGCTCAGTCGGGCACGGAACGCTCGAGACGCCATGACGAGCCGCGCGCTCGACAGCAGGAGGATGCACTCGTGGTCAGGATGCCCATGACATCTCGCTCGTGGCTTGCCGTTGCGCTCTTCCTGGTGCTTCAGGCCGGTCGCCAACGCCTGCAGGATTCCCGCGCGAACGCCCGGGCGGTCTGACTGAGTTCCGAATTCTGCCAGACGCCGGCCGCGAAGAAGTAGCAATTCCTGCCACGTCGCGATCACCGCGACGTGGCAGTTTCTGCAATCGGGTGCTTGAGCGTCCGAAGCGGGTCGTGTGTTTTGGCCTCGAGTGCACCAGCATCACCTCCGGATTCACACCCGGATTCGTGGGTGTTAGCAGGCCGATTGCGGGCGAATCCGATGTCTCTTCCGCCCGCGATATTCGCAGTCTCCAACGGCATCAGTCCTGCACAAGGACGATGCTATGATCCACCCGATGCCGCGCGTTCCGCCCTTCGATCGGCCCGCCACTTACGACGATCTCGTTGCGTTGCCAGACAACCTGGTGGCCGAGATCCTCGATGGCGAACTGCATGCCAGCCCAAGGCCGGCTGATCCCCACACGAGGGCCGCATCCGCCGCGGGCATGCTGCTCGGGCCGCCGTTCGACTTCGGTGAGGGGGGACCCGGCGGCTGGAAGATTCTCCTCGAACCCGAGATTCACTTGGGCGCCGACGTCGTGGTGCCAGACTGGGCCGGGTGGCGCCGTGAGCGATTCACGCCGCCGCTGACGGCTTACTACACGGTCGTTCCGGACTGGATTTGCGAAATACTCTCGCCATCGACATCGAAAATCGATCGCGCGAAGAAGGTGGCAATCTACGCCCGAGAGGGCGTTCGTCATGCATGGCTCATCGACCCGCTCAATTGCACGCTCGAGGTGCTGCGGATCGAGAACGGCCACTATGCCATCATCGCCACTCACGTCGACGACGAGATCGTGCGGGCTGAACCCTTCGCCGACATCGCGTTGAGCTTGGGTCGTCTCTGGGCGGTCTAGCCTGAACGGCGGCTCGCTCCGGACTCCTGTCGCCGTAATTGGGAACCAGGGGACTTCGGGCGCCCCTCTGACCCCCGAGGATTGCGCATGCGGACCGTTCTCTCTCGGCGTGGGCGGCCCGGGCGGGTGGTGGATCATCGACGAGCCCGAACTCCATTTCGGCGCCAACGTTATCGTTCCGGACCTGGCCGGATGGAGGCGGGAACGGATGCCGCAGATTCCCGACGTCGCCTATTTCACACTGGCGCCCGACTGGGTGTGCGAGATCCTGTCGCCATCCACCGGAGAACTCGACCGGACGAAGAAGCTCTCGATTTACGCGCGCGAAGGCGTTGGGCACGCGTGGCTGATCGACCCGCTTGCTCGCACACTCGAAGTGCTGAGACTCGAGAACGGCCATTGCGCCATCATCGCGACGCATGTGGGCAACCAGGTCGTGCGTGCGGAGCCTTTCGCAGCGATCGAGTTGAACCTCAAAGATCTGTGGATCGAGTAGTCGACCGCGGTGGCCATCGACCAGCACGTGGAAGACCTCGAGGGCGTGCGCGCGGTCTACGGGTTGGACCGCATGGATATCGCCGGACAGTCGTGGGGCGCCGTGATTGCGCTGAACTACGCGTTGAAGTACCCCGCGCGCGTCCGTCGACGCACTGAGTACGCCACGACTTCGTAGATGCCGGCAGACGCCAGCGCCAGGGCGAGGGCGCCGAACACGAGGAACAGCCTCATCAGTGTCCTCGGCATCCATCACGCGTCATCGACCACGCCGACGACCGTGCGCGAGCATCACGTTGGCGAGGTTGACGCCCGAGAGCGATCAAGCTTTCTTGCGCCACGTCCTCGGCCAGGCCGGCGTCACCGATCCGGCCCAAGGCATAGCGATAGAGCCTCGGGGCGAGATCGCGGACGACGTTGTCCAGGTCCACATTCATGAAGAACCTCGGAGCCGGATCCGGTCACACACGGCGTGCTCCGAGAGAGCGAAACGTCACCGCGCTGGGGCCCGAGCCGGGCCACCGGAGAACGTCTTCGGCGCCATGCCCGACAGGAGCAGGAAGATGTCCTGGTAGGACTTCCGGACGGCATCGACCTTCGCTGGCGTCTCGGCTTCGCGATCGATCGGCAGGTGGGTCAAAGCCATGTGGTCCGGACGAAGCACCTGCTGAAGGAAGGCGGCCAGCGTGGGCTCGAAGGCAAACCACTGGTGCACGAGGGCCAGATCGACGCGCGCGGCGCCGAGACCGAACCGTTTGTACTCCTCGACGTCGCCCGGCGAATCCCCTTCGTGGAACAGCCGCCATCCGTTCAGGTCCACCCGGTACATCACGTTCGGCGGCGTTTCGCTGCTGCCGTGGCGGGTCCGGAACGTGGTGACGGAAACGCCCCGCACGTCCCGCATCCCGCGGTCGCCCACCGGGCCATCGATCGCGATGACGCGCGGCGCAACCTTCGGCCAGTCGGCCACCGCACTCCTCATCGCTGCCACGGCGTCACCGGGTGCCACCAGCACCGCGTCGCGGCGGCTTTCGAGAAACCGAAGCGCCACGCGCGCATCGAAATGATCTGGGTGGTTGTGGGTGACCAGCGCCGCGGTCACACCGTCGAACGGTGCGATGCCGTTCACCATCCGGTCGATCGTCTCAGGAGACGGGGCGCGGTATGCCGGGTTGGGCCGATCGAACAGCGCGTCAATCAGGATCTTGCGGTCCCCGGCGGCAACGAGGACGCCCGAATTGGCGACGTACGTCAGCACCAGCGCCGGCCTCGCCGTGGATGGTGCGGTCTGCGGGGGATCGCCTCTTCGGGCAGCCGAAGCGGGTTGGGTCACGCCGACGGCCAGCATAACCGCGACGGCAAGGACATCCGCGACGGCCCGTGTGCGCTTCGAGAGCCTGCACGATGAGCCGCCGTTGCTCGGTGCGTCTTCCATCCAGATCCCCTTTCACACACTCGTTTCGACGGCTGGCATCGGCCCGGCTGGCATACCAGCGCCAGCGGGGCGCCCCCGAGGTAGTCTGCCGCCGGCCGTCCCGCACTACCGCTTGACGGCCTTGGTCAGCACCTCGATTGCCTTCTCGATGACGGTGTCCT
>Ga0315276_10005343_pt1 | contig 11839 bp, 12 predicted proteins | sample YL17G05_0_MG_FD_204542 | JGI IMG/M metagenome (GOLD analysis project Ga0315276, IMG submission 204542) | Sediment microbial communities from Yellowstone Lake, YNP, Wyoming, USA - YL17G05_0 | ecosystem: Environmental > Aquatic > Freshwater > Lake > Sediment | place: USA: Wyoming | collected... | reverse complement strand
CTGCCCGGCGCCGATCTTTCCGGTGAGGAATTGTCGGTCCGGGTGGTTCCAAAGCAGGCCGACGAATTCACCTGCGCCAGTTGCTTTCTCGTCCATCATCGCAGCCGGTTGGCTAGTGAAAAGAAGGGCGTGATGATCTGCACCGACTGCGCTACGTAGACGGCGTCTGACGCCTGCTCAGTTGCCCCTGCTCAGCTTCGCAGCGCGGCCAACAGCCGTTCCGGATGCCGGCAGCTCACCAGCCAGTAGGGCGTCGGATCATCGGCATCGTCGAGAACGACGAGCGCCATCGGACCCACCCAGCTGCAGTGCACCACGAAAGCAGCCGGATCAAGTTGGCGCCCCAGGGCAGCCGACTTGGCGGAACGTGGCACCGTTGCTGAATTCGCCATCGCTGAGGCGGGCAGGTGCGCCTGGCCCGCGCGCAGCTCCAGCCCGGACCCGGTGTCTGTGACCTGCACTTCGGTCCGGCTCAGCCACAGCAGGACGCCGGCTGAGGCCAGCGCCAGAACCGCATAGGGCAGCCAGTTCGGCAGATTCCGCACGCCCATGTTGACCTCGGTGGCGAACACCGCCGACACGCCCGAGCCCACCAGCCACCACCACCACGGCACCCACAACCGCTCGCGATAGCGAACGGTTTGCGTACTCATGCGCGCACCGGTCACCAGGCCAAGGGTAGTCTCTCGGATCGTGCCCACCAGCCTTGCGGTGGTTCGCCTGGACCGCGATCTCCCTATGCCCGCCCGTGCCCATGACGGCGATGCGGGCATTGATCTGTGCAGTGCCGAAGACATCGAACTGGCGCCCGGACAGCGGAGCCTGGTGTCCACCGGCATCGCAGTCGCCGTCCCGCACGGCATGGTGGGGCTGGTTCACCCGCGTTCCGGTCTGGCTGCGCGCGTTGGGCTTTCGATTGTGAACAGTCCGGGCACTATCGACGCCGGATATCGCGGCGAGATCAAAGTGGCATTGATCAACCTCGATCCAACCGTGCCGATCGTGATCCGGCGCGGTGACCGGATCGCGCAATTGCTGATTCAGCGGGTCGAGTTACCAGAGTTGGTCGAGGTGGCTTCGTTCGATGAGGCCGGACTGGCTGATACCACCCGGGGCCAAGGCGGCCACGGTTCCTCCGGCGGACATGCGAGTTTGTGATGGCATTCGGTAGACGTAAGCGAGATCAGGAACCCCAGGACCGGGACGACAGCGTGGCGGCCCAGGCCGATGGGTCCGTGGAGGCGGCTGAGTCCGTGGACTCGGTAGCCGAGGAGATCGTCGACGATGGCGTTGCGGTGCCGGGTCTGTCCGGGGACGCCGACGGCCCCTTCGACATCGAGGACTTCGATGACCCCGCCCAGGCGACTCTGGCGCGCCTTGACCTGGGGTCGGTGCTGATCCCGATGCAGCCCGACGGCCAGGTGCAGGTGGAGCTCAATCAGATGGGCGTCCCGAGTGCGATCTGGATCATCACCGGCAACGGCAGATTCACCATCGCCGCCTACGCCGCGCCTAAAACTCCCGGGCTCTGGCGTGAGGTCGCCGGCGAGCTCGCTGATGCGTTGCGCAATGACAACGCCGCGGTCTCCATCCAGAACGGGCCGTGGGGTCGTGAGGTCGTCGGAACCGGCGCCGGTGTGGTGCGCTTCATCGGCGTGGACGGATACCGCTGGATGATTCGCTGCGTAGTCAACGGGTTGCCCGAATCCATTGACGCGCTAGCCGCCGAAGCCCGGGAAGCGATGGCGGATACCGTCGTCCGGCGCGGCGAAACCCCCCTGCCGGTGCGGACTCCGCTGCCCGTGCAGCTGCCCGAGCCGCTGGCCGCGCAGCTCAACGCTGCCGCCGTGCAGCAGGCCCAGCAGGCTCAGCTGGCCCAGCAGGCGATGTTCGCCGCGCAGCAGGCCATGCTCGCTCAACAGCAGCAGCAACCGCAGCCGGACGATCCGGTCGGCGAGCGCGGAGTCCCCGGGGCGGCGACCCAACAGTTCCGCACCACCAGCAGCACCGGGGGCTGAGCGGCGGCGTTCAGCCGATCGCCCGCAACGCCGCCACGGCCGCAACGCCGAGTGCTGCGGGGTTCGGTCCGAAACGCTCAAGGGTGACCGTGACGAGCGCGGCACGCGGGACCGCGGCGGCCCACTGCTGCGCGACCGCGATCGGGTGGATCGGGTCATCGGAGGCCCCCACCACGCCCATCGGTCGTGCCAGTCGCCCCAATTCGGCTGCAGTCGGGCCCGCATACCCCGCGGCCTCATCCATCGCGTCGGGCAGTGCGGGCCACTGCCGGCTCCAGGAGCGGGCCAGTTCGTCGGCCAGCCACGGTGGGCTCGACGACCTCATCGCCCCGGTAGTGGCAACCAGTCCGTCGCGGCGCAGCAGAGCGGCCGTGTGCCGGGCGGACAGTGCCGCCGGCGCGGCATCGGAGATCCCGGTCCATGGCGGCAGCACCGCGAGCACGGCGACGACGCGATCGGGATTGGCCAGCGCCCACCTGGTCGCAACCGCCGCGCCGATCGACACCCCACCGACGGCGATCGGTCCGGCCGCCGCCGCCTCGTCCAGCGCCTGCAGGTAACCCGACACCAGGTGATCCGGCCGTGGCGGCACCGCGACCACGATCGCACCCGCCTGCTCCAGGGGGGAGGCGAAGGCGCGCTGCAGGTAGTCCTCGTCCGAGCCCGTCCCGGGCAGCAGGACCGTCGACACCGCGAACAGGTCTACCGCCATCGGTTGATGGTGCCCGTGGGCGCTCGGTGACCAGCCAGCGGGTGGGCTTCGTGGCGCTGCCGAACCAAGAGGGCTACCGTTGCTGGAGCGCCACCACCACCGCGTGCGTCTGAGTCGTGTACGCGGGAAGCGACAACAGGAGTGACCATGGCTGCGGCCGAAGGTTTTGTACGCCGTCTCACCCGCCGACTGGTGGAAAGCACCGAAGTGCGCGATGCCGAGGAGCTCAGCGGGATGGCCGCCAGCACCGGGGCCCACCGCGCCATCGACTGTCAGCGCGGCCAGGAAGTCACCATGATCGGCACTCTTCGCAGCGTCCAGACCAACGCCAAGGGATGCTCCGGCGGCGTGCAGGCCGAGTTGTTCGACGGCACCGACACGGTGATGCTGGTCTGGCTGGGCCAGCGGCGAATCCCCGGTATCGACAGTGGCCGGACGCTGCGTGTGCACGGCCGGTTGGGCATGCTGGAGAACGGGAGCAAAGCGATCTACAACCCGCACTATGAGATCCAGCGGTGAGTCGCAGACCCAGCGGTGATCCAGCGGTGAGTCGGAGATCCAGCGGTGATCCAGCGGTGACGCCTGACCCGGCGGTGACGTCCCAGGGATCTGTTGGTGAGCCGTCGACCGAGGCCGCTCGCACCCCCGGTCAGGCGCTGCTCGGCCAGATGGGCGGCATCAGCGGCCTGATTTACTCGGCCCTGCCGGTGATGGTCTTGGTGCCGGTGTCGACGGCGTTCGGTTTGCTGCCCGCGCTCATCGCGGCTCTCAGCGTCGCCGCGGGGATTCTGATCTGGCGTCTGGTCCGGCGTGATTCCGTGAAACCGGCTCTCGCCGGATTCCTGGGCGTTGGCATCAGCGCGCTGATCGCCTGGCTGGTCGGCGCCTCCAAGGGCTACTTCCTGCTGGGAATCTGGACGTCGCTGATTTGGGCGACGGTGTTCGGGTTGTCGGTGCTGATCCGCCGGCCGATCGTCGGATACGTCTGGAGCTGGGTCAACGGCCACGATCGCGGTTGGCGCCGGTCGCGTCGTGCGGTGCTGGCGTTCGACGCGGCGACGCTGACCTGGGTGCTGGTGTTCGGCGCCCGGTTCATCGTTCAGCACCACCTCTACGATGCGGATCGGACCGGGTGGCTCGGCGTCGCCCGGATAGCGATGGGCTGGCCGCTGGCCGCCATCGGAGCCCTGGTCACCTATCTGGCGATCCGCGCCGCCCAGCGCGCGTTGCACGCCGAGGACGACGGCAGCAGGCCAGTTGAGGGAGCCGACCAGCTGCCCGGCTGATCGGCTCCTACTGGGGCTGCGCGCCGCTGGCGAGCAGGTTACGCAGGTCTTCTTCAACCTCCGGTGCAGCGACGAACAACAATTCGTCGCCGCCCTCGAGTGGCTCATCGGCCTCGGGCACGATGACGCGATTTCCACGCAGGATTGCCACGATTGCGACATCGCGGGGCAGCGCAAGTTTGCGCACCGGCCGTCCGCCCCAGGGGGTGTCATCGGGAAGTGTGATCTCCACCAGGTTTGCGTGGCCCTTGCGAAACTCGATGAGCCGCACCAAATCCCCGACAGCGAATGCCTCTTCGACCAGTGAGGCCAAAATCCTCGGCGTCGACACCGCGACGTCCACCCCCCACGCGCGCCACCACGCGAGACACCGCGAATTCGGTCTTCGCCAGCAGCGAGAGCACCACGTTTGCCTTGTCGTCGCCGGTAGCGGCGATCACCACGTCGAACTCCTCGAGGTGCACCGACTCCAGCAGGCTCAATTCGCAGGCGTCACCGAGGCGCCAGTCCGCGCCCGGGATCGCGTCGACGTCAACGTGGTTGCGGTTGCGCTCGATCAGGGTCACCTCGTGGCGATTCTCGACCAACTCCCGGGCGATCGAACGCCCGACTGCGCCGGCGCCGGCGATGGCGACCTTCATTCCCCGACTCCGTCCGCGGGCGGTTGTGCGGCAATGGCCAGTGCTTCGGCGCACTGACCGGACACCGCGGCGAGATATACCTGGTCACCGGCCTGGATGACGGTTTTGGGTTCGGGGAGCACGCCCGTGCCGAACCGAATCAGGAACGCCACCCTGGCTCTGGTTGACTCCTCGAGGTCGGTCACCCGGTAGCCCATCCACGACTCGTGCAGTGCCGCCTCGGCAACCGCGACAGTGCCGGTGGGATCCCGCCACCGAGTGGCCTCGACGTCGCCGATAAGCGTGTTGAGCAACCGGTCGGTGCTCCACGGCACGGTAGCCACGGTGGGGATGCCGAGGCGCTCGTAGACCGCCGCCCGCTTGGCGTCGTAAATGCGGGCCACCACTTTCTGCACGCCGAACATCTCCCGCGCCACCCGGGCCGAGATGATGTTGGAGTTGTCGCCGGAGGACACCGCGGCGAAGGCGTCGGCATGCTCGATTCCCGCCCGCAGCAACACTTCCCGATCGAATCCCATACCCAGGATGCGCTCACCGGTGAAGTCCGGGGACAGCCGGTGAAACGCCGTCGGATCCCGGTCGATCACCGCGACCTCGTGCCCGAGTCGGGACAGTGCATCGGCCAGCGAGGTGCCCACTCGACCGCAACCCATCACCACAACCCGCACGCGAGGTCCTCCCGGCTATCTCGTGTGCGGCCCACCCGGCGGGCGGCACGGTAGTCCGAACGCTACCTCCACCGGGGGCAAGGCTTACTCTTGGCTCTCGTGTCCAAGGTTTCGATGGGCGTGCGCCGGTTGCTCCTCGGACAGCCGTTCCGCAGCGACACGCTCAGCCATACGCTGCTCCCCAAGCGCATCGCCCTGCCGGTGTTCGCCTCCGACGCCATGTCCTCGGTGGCGTACGCACCCGAGGAAATCTTCCTGGTGCTGTCGGTGGCAGGCCTGTCCGCACTGGTGATGGCGCCCTGGGTCGGCCTGGCGGTGGCGCTGGTCATGTTGGTGGTGGTGGCCTCCTACCGGCAGAACGTGCACGCCTACCCCTCCGGTGGCGGCGACTACGAGGTGGTCACCACCAACCTCGGCCCGACCGCCGGCTTGACCGTGGCCAGCGCGCTGATGGTCGATTACACGCTGACGGTGGCCGTGTCGATGGCCTCGGCGATGTCCAACATCGGTTCGGCGGTGCCCTTCATCGCCCAGCACAAAGTGGCGTTTGCAGTGACCGCCATCGTGCTGTTGACGGCGGTCAATCTGCGCGGAATCCGCGAGTCGGGCACCGCGTTCGCCATTCCTACTTACGCCTTCATGGCCGGCATGTTCGGCATGCTGGCATGGGGTTTCATCCAGATCTTCGGGATGGACCGCGATCTGCAGGCGGAGTCGGCGGGGTTTGAGTTGCGCTCCGAACACGGCGACGTCATGGGCTTTGCCCTGGTGTTCCTGGTGGCCCGGGCATTCTCGTCGGGTTGCGCGGCGCTGACCGGTGTCGAAGCGATCAGCAACGGCGTTCCGGCGTTTCGCAAGCCCAAGTCGCGCAACGCCGCGACCACACTTGCCATGCTGGGCGGTATTGCGGTGGTGATGTTCATGGGCATGATCACGCTGGCCATCGAAACCGGTGTGAAAGTTGCCCATAACCCCGCTGAGCAACTCATCGGCGCACCGGATGGTTACCGCCAGAAGACCCTGGTGGCCCAATTGGCCGACGCGATCTTCCGCGATTTTCCGCTCGGCCTGTATCTGATCACCGGCGTCACCGCGCTGATCCTCATCCTGGCGGCCAATACCGCGTTCAACGGTTTCCCGGTGCTCGGGTCAATCCTGGCCCAGGATCGCTACCTACCCCGGCAGTTGCACACCAGGGGCGGCCGGCTGGCCTTCTCCAACGGGATCGTGTTCCTCGCGTTGGCGGCGATCGCGTTCGTTGTCGCGTTCGATGCCGAGGTCACCGCACTGATCCAGCTCTACATCGTCGGTGTTTTCGTGTCGTTCACGCTCAGCCAGATCGGCATGGTGCGGCATTGGACGCGGCTGTTGCGCACCGAGGACGACCCGGAGGAACGACGCCGGATGATCCGATCCCGGATCATCAACGCGATCGGTCTCAGCGCAACCGGTTCGGTTCTGATCGTGGTGGTGGTCACCAAGTTCCTGGCCGGGGCGTGGATCGCAATCCTGGCGATGGGCGGGCTGTTCGTCATGATGAAGGCGATCAACCGGCACTACGCGGTGGTGTCGCGCGAGTTGACACCGGTCGAGGCCGAGCAACGCGAAATCGTGCTGCCCAGTCGCAATCACGCGGTGGTTCTGGTCTCGAGCATGCAACTGCCCACACTTCGGGCGCTGGCCTACGCGAGAGCGATGCGCCCAGACGTGCTCGAAGCGCTCAGCGTCGATGTCGATGCGCGCGATACGCGCAAACTCACGGCCGAATGGGAGGCCAGCGCTGTCACGACCCCGCTGAAGGTCGTCGCGTCGCCCTACCGCGAGATCACCGGTCCCATCCTCGACTACATCAGACGGATCAACCGGGAAGCCCCGCGTACCGTGATCACGGTATTCATTCCGGAATACGTGGTCGGGCACTGGTGGGAGAGCCTCCTGCACAACCAGAGCGCCCTGCGGCTCAAGACTCGCCTGCGGTTCATGCCGAATGTGGTGGTGGCTTCCGTTCCATGGCAGCTGAATTCGTCGACTGACCTCAACCCGCTCGACGTGCAGAATGCGCCGGGCGACGTGCGCCGCGGCTTCGTGGAGTGACAACCGGGACGCCGGGGGACCTGATGCCGGGGGACCTGATGCCGGGGGACCTGGTGGTGCGCGCCGGCTCGGCCGCCAACGGGGGCAGCTGCGTGGCCCGACACGAGGCGCGGGTGGTGTTCGTGCGCTACGCGTTGCCCGGGGAACTGCTGCGGGTGCGGGTCACGTCGCAACGCGGGGCGTACTGGCATGCCGAGGCGGTGGAGGTTCTCGAACCCTCGGCTGACCGGATCGCGCCGCTGTGCCCGATCGCCGGAGTCGACGGTGCAGGGTGCTGCGATCTGGCCTTTGTCGCTCCGGACGCAGCCCGGGTGATCAAGGGCCAGGTGGTGAGCAATCAACTTGAGCGGCTGGGCGACTACGCGTGGCAGGGCGAGGCCGAGCCGGTCGGCTCCGGCAATGCGCTGGGTTGGCGCACCCGGGTACGCCTGGATGTCGGGGACGACGGCCGGGCCGGTTTCCACCGCTACCACAGCGGCGAACTCGTCACCGACCTGCGCTGCGGGCAATTGGTCGAGGGGATGTTCACCGACGGCGCGGTGTCCAACGAACTGCGACTGCGTTCGGGCGACCGGTTGCACGTCGTGATCGATGATGACGATCACCGGCATGTGGTGTCGACCACTCGCGGCCGGCGCGGTGGCACCGTCATCGAGGGATCTGGTGAGTCCGTGCACCGGGTGGGCCAGCGCGTTTGGCGGCTGCCCGTGACGGCCTTCTGGCAGTCCCATCGCGACGCGCCCGCGTTTTACAGTGACCTGGTGAAGCAGTGGGCGCAGGACTGCGACGCGCAGCGGGCCTGGGATCTCTACGGCGGCGCCGGCCTGTTCGCCGCGACCCTCGCGGAGGTAGTCGGAGAACAAGGACGGGTGCTGACAGTGGACACCTCGCGCGCGGCATCGGCAGCGGCACGGTCGGCGCTGGCCGACCTGCCGCAGGTGCAGGTGATCTGCGATTCAGTTCGCCGTGTCCTCGCTGCTGAGTCCGGCGGGGCCGACATCGCGGTGCTCGATCCGCCCCGCGCCGGAGCGGGCCGGCCGGTGATCGAACTGCTCTCGACTTCTGGCGTGCGCCGCGTGTTCCACATCGGTTGTGAGGCAGCGGCTTTCGCGCGCGACATCAAACTCTATCGCGAGCACGGCTACCGGGTGGAATCCATCCGGGTCTTCGACGCTTTCCCGTTGACGCATCACGTGGAATGCATTGCGCTGCTGGAGAAGGCCGATCATGTCGGAAACTGATCGGGGCGGCGGTTCTCGGCAGCCGGTCAGATTGTTCGCCCGCGGATCGTGGTCGGAGACCCGCCGCATCATCACGATTCTGCATAAGGAAACCGTTGGCGGCGCGCTCTTGCTGTTCGCTGCTGCCGCCGCTCTCATCTGGGCGAACTCACCGTGGGCGGAGTCGTATCACGCTCTGAACGATCTTCGTGTCGGTACCGATGACTACGGACTACACCTGAATCTGAGCCTGGGCGGGTGGGCGGCCGACGGGCTGCTGGCCATCTTCTTCTTCGTCGTCGGTCTTGAACTCAAGCGCGAGTTCGTCGCCGGAGACCTCCGCGATCCGGCGCGGGCGGCGCTGCCGATTGCCGCGGCGGTGGGCGGAATGGTGGTTCCCGCCGCGATATTCGTGACGCTCGCCGCCGGATCCGGTGCGGGAGCGGCCCGCGGGTGGGCGATACCGACCGCCACCGACATCGCGTTCGCGGTGGCGGTATTGGCGGTGATCTCCACCCACCTTCCGGCCGCGCTGCGCACCTTTCTGCTCACCCTGGCGGTGGTCGACGACTTGCTCGCGATCACCGTGATCGCGGTGTTCTATACCGCCAAGATCAACCTGGGCGCGTTGGGTCTGGCATTGGTCGCACTGACGGCGTTCGCGTTCCTGGTTCAGCGGCGCGTCACTTCTGTGTGGTTGCTGGTTCCCTTGGCATTGGTCACCTGGGCGTTCGTGCACGAGTCCGGGGTGCACGCCACGGTTGCCGGTGTGCTGCTGGGCTTTACCGTGCCGGTGCTGACGTCCAAGACCGGCGCGCCCGGCCTGGCTGAGCGCTTCGAGCATCTGATGCGGCCCATTTCGGCCGGCTTCGCGGTGCCGGTGTTCGCCTTCTTCGCGGCCGGAGTCACGTTCGGTGGCTATAACGGATTTGTGACAGCGCTGCGCGATCCGATCGCCCTCGGCGTCGTCGCCGGCCTCGTCGTCGGAAAGACCATCGGTGTGTTCGGCACCACACGGTTGGTGGCCGCCGCGACCCGCGCAAGCCTCGACGCATCACTGCGCTGGATCGACGTCCTCGGGGTGTCCCTGCTGGCCGGCGTCGGATTCACGGTATCGCTGCTGATCGGGGACTTGGCCTTCGGCGCGGACCCGGCTCGCCAAGAAGTGGTGAAGGTCGGGGTGCTCACCGGGTCTTTGCTGGCTGCGGGTTTGGCGGCGGTTCTGCTACGGATCCGCAACCGGCACTATCGCTCGGTCTTTGAACTGGAAACCTCCGACGCGGACGGCGACGGGGTGCCGGACGTCTATGTCGCCGGACCGGAATCACCCGGCAAGAGTGCGTAGACTGATCCGATGCTCGAACAGATCCGGGGCCCCGCCGATCTGCAGCACCTCACCCAGGACCAGCTGACAGAACTCGCGGTGGAGATCCGCCAGTTCCTGATCCACAAGGTTGCTGCCACCGGCGGGCACCTCGGCCCGAACCTCGGTGTGGTGGAGCTCACGCTGGGCCTGCACCGGGTGTTCGATTCCCCGCACGACCCGATCATCTTCGACACCGGCCACCAGGCCTACGTGCACAAGATGCTGACCGGACGCAGCGCCGATTTCGACACCTTGCGGATGAAGGGTGGTTTGTCGGGTTATCCGTCACGTGCCGAGAGTGCTCACGACTGGGTCGAATCCAGCCACGCCTCTGCGGCGCTGTCCTACGCCGACGGACTGGCCAAGGCCTTCGAACTGAGCGGGGAGCGCAATCGGCACGTCGTCGCCGTCGTCGGTGATGGTGCGCTGACCGGCGGGATGTGCTGGGAGGCGCTGAACAACATCGCCGCGGCCGAACGGCCGGTGGTCATTGTCGTCAACGACAACGGCCGTAGTTACGCGCCGACCATCGGCGGATTCGCCGACCATCTCGCGGGCCTGCGGCTGCAACCGGGCTACGAGCGGATCCTGGAACGCGGCCGGGTCGCGCTTCGCGGCGTGCCGGTCATCGGCGAGGTCGCGTATCAGGCCATGCACAGCGTCAAAGTCGGACTCAAAGACGCGATCTCCCCACAGGTGATGTTCTCCGATCTCGGGATCAAATATGTCGGGCCGATCGACGGCCACGACGAACACGCGGTGGAGAATGCGCTGCGTCATGCCCGCGGCTTCAACGCCCCCGTGATCGTGCACGTGGCGACTCGCAAGGGCATGGGTTATCCGCCGGCGGAGAACGACGAGGCCGAGCAGATGCACGCCTGCGGCGTGATCGACCCGCACACCGGCCTGGCGACGAAAGCCGCGGCACCGGGCTGGACCGCGGTGTTTTCCGATGCCCTGATCGCCTACGCGACCAAGCGCCGCGACATCGTGGCGATCACCGCGGCGATGCCCGGGCCCACCGGTCTGGCGGCCTTCGGCGAGCGGTTCGCCGACCGTCTCTTCGACGTCGGCATCGCCGAACAGCACGCGATGACATCCGCTGCCGGGTTGGCGATGGGCGGCATGCATCCGGTGGTGGCCGTTTACTCGACCTTCCTCAATCGGGCCTTCGATCAGGTTCTGATGGATGTCGCCCTGCATAAACTGCCGGTCACCATCGTCCTGGATCGCGCCGGTGTCACCGGAAACGACGGCGCAAGCCATAACGGCGTGTGGGATATGTCGATCCTCAACATCGTTCCCGGAATCCGGGTCGCGGCCCCGCGGGACGGCGCCCGGTTGCGCGAAGAACTGGGCGAGGCACTGGACATCCATGACGGCCCGACAGCAATTCGTTTCCCCAAAGGGGAAGTGGGCCAGGACATTCCGGCACTCGAGCGGATCTCCGGGATCGACGTGCTGGCCCGGCCCGCACCGGAATTCGCCCAAGACGTCCTGATGGTCGCGGTGGGGTCCTTCGCCGGGATGGCGCTCAAAGTCTCAGAACGACTCCGCAAACAGGGCATCGGCGTGACGGTGGTGGATCCGCGCTGGGTGGTGCCGGTGCCCGAGTCGCTGGGCGCGCTTGCCGAGGCGCACAAACTCGTGGTCACCGTAGAGGACGGCGGCGTGCGTGGCGGCGTCGGATCGGCGGTCTCGGCTGCGCTGCGCGCCGCGGAGATCGACGTGCCGTGCCGCGACGTCGGTGTGCCCCAACAGTTCCTCGACCATGCCGCCCGCGGCGAGGTCCTCTCCGAGGTGGGCCTAACTGAACAGAACATCGCCCGCCAGG
>Ga0315276_10005340_pt1 | contig 11841 bp, 7 predicted proteins | sample YL17G05_0_MG_FD_204542 | JGI IMG/M metagenome (GOLD analysis project Ga0315276, IMG submission 204542) | Sediment microbial communities from Yellowstone Lake, YNP, Wyoming, USA - YL17G05_0 | ecosystem: Environmental > Aquatic > Freshwater > Lake > Sediment | place: USA: Wyoming | collected... | reverse complement strand
AGGTTCGAAAGCACCTTCGTGATCGCCGAAGTCAAGGTCGTCTTGCCATGATCAATGTGCCCAATCGTCCCTATGTTCACATGTGGCTTCTTCCGCTCAAACTTCGGCTTCGCCATCTCAGCCTCCTGGGTTGGATCCAGCATAAGCTGGATCGATCTGATTCATCTTCTGCTACCAGCGATAGTGCGCAAAGGCCTTGTTCGCCTCGGCCATCTTGTGGGTGTCTTCCTTCTTCTTGATGGTCGTTCCGCGATTTCCGGCTGCATCGAGGAGTTCCATGGCCAGTTTTTCGTGCATCGATTTTTCGTTGCGCTTCTTGGAAAAGGAGATCAGCCATCGGATGGCGAGGGAGGTCCTTCTCTCGTGTCGCACCTCAATGGGAACCTGGTACGTGGCTCCACCAACTCTTCGGGAGCGTACCTCCAGGAGCGGTTTCGTATTCTCGAGAGCCTGCTTGAAGATCTTCAGCGGATCCTGCTTTGTCCTCGTTTGGATGATGTCGAAGGCTCTGTAGAGGATTGACTCCGAAACGCTCTTCTTGCCTCGACGCATCAATCCGTTGATGAATTTTGCCACAAGCTTATCGCTATATTTCGGGTCGGGCAGGATCTCTCGCTTGGGTACTTCTCTTCTTCGTGGCATAGCGTAATTCCCCGTGATTCACAGCCTACTTCGGTCTCTTGGCGCCGTATTTCGATCTGCTTTGCTTTCTGTCCTGGACGCCGAGCGTGTCCAGCACGCCCCGAATGACGTGATAGCGCACCCCAGGAAGATCCTTGACACGCCCGCCGCGGATGAGGACTACGGAGTGTTCCTGAAGGTTGTGGCCGACCCCAGGAATGTACGTGGTAACCTCCATTCCATTGGTGAGCCTGACCCGTGCAACTTTGCGGAGGGCCGAATTGGGCTTCTTCGGCGTCGTGGTGAACACGCGAATGCAAACCCCCCTCTTTTGAGGGCATCTCTGGAGAGCCGGTGAGGTTTTTCGTTTGGCGACGGGCCGTCTGCTGCGGTTAATCAGCTGGTTCGTGGTCGGCATGAGTCGCTTTTCCTCTCAGGGGTATCATTTTTCTATCGGGGAAAATTAAATCAATATATTAACCAGATTGCGACGAAGATGTCAACGTGCAAACCCTTTCCCGCGTGTCTCTTCAAGCGGCTAAGGGGTGTCTGAACCGGGAGCGTCAGCCGCTTGCGTTTCCTTGCCCGCAGGGATCAGGCCTTCGCTCTTTACGCGAATGCCTTTCGAGCAGTATTCTCGGAACCCAGTACCCGCGGGGATGAGTTTTCCCATGATCACGTTTTCCTTGAGCCCTCTCAGGTAGTCCACTTTTCCGCAAATCGCTGCTTCCGTGAGAACTCGTGTGGTCTCCTGGAAAGAAGCTGCCGATATGAAGCTTTCCGTTGTCAGAGAAGCCTTTGTGATTCCCAGGAGCAACGGATCCGCGATGGCAGGCTTTCCGTCTTGGGAGACGACCTTTTCGTTTGCCGCTTCAAAGACATGCTTTTCAACCTCCTCCCCGATCAGAAAATCAGTATCCCCGACTTCCTTGATCTTCACGCGCCGAAGCATTTGGCGGACGATCACCTCGATGTGCTTGTCATTGATCCGAACCCCCTGTAGTCGGTAGACTTCCTGGATTTCATCCACAAGGAATTTCGCCAACTCCTTCTCTCCCCGAACGCGGAGGATGTCATGGGGGTTTGCGGAGCCGTCCATGAGGGCCTGCCCCGCCTTCACAAAGTCCCCTTCGTTGTAAAGAATGTGTTTCCCCTTTGGAAGAAGGTATTCTCTCTCTTGTCCCTTTTCCGGTGAGACGACGATCTTCCTCTTCCCCTTGGCGTCCTTTCCAAAATGGATGGTTCCATCGATTTCGGAAATGAGGGCTACCTCCTTGGGCTTTCTTGCCTCGAACAGTTCTGCAACCCGGGGTAGACCGCCGGTGATGTCCTTTGTCTTGGTCGTTTCGCGGGGGATGTTGGCGAGGGTATGGCCAGCAGGTACGACATCTCCGTCGTTCACGAGCAGGTTTGCACCCACAGGCAGCAAATAGGTCGCCATGTTCTTGGAATTCGGGATCTTCAGGGTCTTACCCGATTCGTCTTTGATCGAAATGCGGGGACGGTGGTCGAAGTCCCTGGATTCGATGACCACCTTGCGGCTAAGCCCCGTTACCTCGTCCAGCTTTTCCACCATCGTCACGCCTTCGAGGATATCACCGAATTTCACGATTCCGGAAACATCGGTGAGAATGGGCACGGAGTAAGGATCCCATTCAGCCACGACATCCCCGGCTTTGATCCGGTCTCCCGACCGGACCCGCAGGATCGCACCGTAGTTGACCGGATATTTTTCCCTGTCATGGCCGCGCTCATCCTGAATCGCGATTTCCGCATTTCGGTTCATAACGATCAACTGGGAAAGCTCGCCGGATCTCTCAATGAACTTGAGGTTGATGAACTTCATCGTACCTTCGTTCCGCGCCTCGAGAGTCGTCTGCTCGGCGCTTCGGCTTGCCGTGCCGCCGATGTGGAAGGTACGCATGGTCAACTGTGTCCCGGGCTCTCCAATGGACTGAGCTGCGGTGACCCCGACAGCCTCCCCCTGGCAGACCAGACGGCCCCTCCCTAGGTCGCGGCCATAACACTGTGCACAGATTCCCCGATTGGCCTGGCAGGTCAGAACGGAACGAATCTTCACCCTTTCGATTCCTGTCCGCTCGATCTCGCGGGCAAGATGTTCGTCGATATCCTGGTTCGCCTTCACCAGGATGCGGTTGTCAATCGGACTGCGGATATCCTCCAGTGTAACCCGACCCAGGATTCTGTCGGCCAGGTGTTCGATCACCTCCCCGCTCTCCACCAGGCTCGTGACATAGATGCCGTCGAGGGTTTGGCAATCTTCCTCGGTGATAATCGTGTCCTGAGCAACATCCACGAGACGACGGGTGAGGTATCCGGAGTTGGCCGTCTTGAGGGCGGTGTCGGCCAGCCCCTTTCGAGCGCCATGGGTGGAGATGAAGTACTGCAGGACCGAAAGGCCCTCGCGGAAGTTGCTGGTGATGGGCGTTTCGATGATTTCCCCGGAGGGCTTCGCCATCAGTCCGCGCATTCCCGCCAACTGTCGAATCTGCGCTGCGCTCCCACGGGCTCCGGAATCTGCCATCATGAAGATGGAGTTGAAACTCGGCATCTTCCTCTCTTTTCCTTCCTTATCCAGGATGACATCCGTGCCCAAGGCGGAAACCATTTCCTTGGCGATATTGTCACTCGCTCGAGCCCAAATATCGATGACCTTGTTGTACCGCTCCCCATCTGTGATGAAACCGTCCGTGTACTGATCTTGAACTTCCTTCACTTCTTGGTAGGCCTCTTCTAGAAGCTCTTCTTTGCGCTTGGGAATGAGCATGTCATCGATACAGATGGAGATCCCGGCTTTCGTGGCATAATAGAAACCCATGTTCTTCAACCGGTCCGCAAGAACGACCGTCTGTTTGTTGCCGCAGATTCGTACGCACGTGTCGATCAGCTCTGCAACCTCCTTCTTGCCCATGACCTTGTTGCAGAACTCGAAGGGAATTTCGGAGGGAATGATTTCGCGCAAGAGAATCCTGCCCACAGTGGTTTGCACGAGTTCCCTGTCGATTCGGACACGAATGGGTGCGTGCAGATCCATCTCTTGCGCGTCATAGGCGATTCGAACTTCATCCGGGTTGGCAAAAACTTTACCCTCACCCTCTGCGCCCGCCCTCTCACGCGTCAGATAATAGAGTCCGAGTACGATGTCCTGTGTGGGCACGATGATCGGTTTCCCGTAGGCGGGAGACAGGATGTTGTTCGTGGACATCATGAGGACGCGGGCTTCCACCTGGGCCTCCAACGAGAGGGGGATGTGGACCGCCATCTGATCGCCGTCGAAGTCCGCATTGAATGCCGTGCACACCAACGGGTGCAACTGAATGGCCTTACCTTCGATGAGGATCGGTTCAAAAGCCTGGATTCCCAGGCGGTGAAGCGTTGGGGCTCGATTGAGAAGAATCGGATGCTGTTGGATGATCTCTGCCAGGATATCCCAGATTTCGGGCCTTTCGCGTTCGACCATTTTCTTCGCGGTCTTGATGGTCGACGCGTACTCGAGTTTCTCCAGGCGGTTAAAGATGAAAGGCTTGAAGAGCTCAAGAGCCATCTTCTTGGGCAGCCCGCACTGATGGAGGCGAAGCTCCGGCCCCACAACAATGACGGTGCGTCCGGAGTAGTCGACGCGTTTGCCAAGGAGGTTCTGTCTGAAGCGGCCCCCCTTGCCCTTCAACATGTCGCTGAGCGATTTCAACGGTCTCCGGTTGGACCCGGTGATGATTCTGCCCCTTCTGCCGTTGTCAAACAGGGCGTCGACCGCCTCCTGTAACATCCTCTTCTCGTTGCGAATGATGATCTCCGGCGCATTGAGCTCCAAGAGGCGTTTCAGTCGGTTGTTTCGGTTGATCACCCTCCGATAGAGGTCATTCAAATCCGAAGTGGCGAAGCGTCCGCCATCCAGGGGAACCAAAGGTCGCAGATCGGGCGGCAAGACAGGGATCACCGTCAGAATGAGCCATTCGGGCTTGTTCTTCGAATTGCGGAAGGCTTCCACAACTTTCAGGCGTTTTGCGATCTTCTTGCGTTTTGCCTCAGAAGTAGAACTCTTCATCTCGGCACGGAGCGCCTGAGATTCCTTCTCGATATCAATCTGCTTCAGCAGTTCGTGGATGGCCTCGGCACCCATCCCCACGCGAAGTGCGCTACCATGTTTCTCGAGAACTTTTCTGTACTTCTCTTCTGTGAGGATCTCGCCTTTTTTCAGATCGCTGTCGCCGGGATCCAGCACGATGTACGTTTCAAAATAGAGCACCTTCTCGAGGTCCTTAAGTGTCATGCCGAGCAGGTTGCCAATCCGGCTGGGGAGACTCTTGAGAAACCAGATATGAGCGACCGGAGCAGCGAGATTGATGTGCCCCATCCGTTCTCTTCGAACCTTTGACTGAATCACCTCAACACCGCATTTCTCACAGACGACCCCGCGGTGCCGCATTCGCTTGTATTTGCCGCAGTTGCATTCGTAATCCTTGGTCGGCCCGAAAATCTTCGCACAGAACAGGCCGTCTCGTTCGGGTTTGAATGTCCGGTAATTGATCGTCTCCGGTTTCTTGACCTCACCATGTGACCAGGATCTGATCTTTTCTGGCGAGGCAATCGAGATCTTCACCGCATTGAAGCGTAGAGGATCCTTTGGTTTGCCGAAGAAATTGAAGAGATCTTTCAAGGCTAACCCCCCCTTTGTTGCACACGGGTGGCAAAAGCCGTATGGGGTTGGTTTGGGAGTTCTCTCACTGGGATTCTTCTACGTCAAGGAATTCGACGTCCAGGGCAAGAGCCTGCAGTTCTTTTACCAACACATTAAAGGATTCCGGGAGGCCAGGCTCAAGGACGTTCTCTCCCTTCACGATCGCTTCGTAGGTTCTCGTTCTTCCGGCGACATCGTCGGACTTCACGGTCAAGAACTCCTGGAGACTGTAGGCTGCGCCATAGGCCTCCATGGCCCAGACCTCCATCTCACCTAGACGCTGCCCACCGAATTGAGCCTTGCCCCCCAGAGGCTGCTGAGTAACGAGAGAGTAAGGGCCAATGGATCTTGCATGGATCTTGTCATCCACGAGGTGGTGAAGCTTCATGAGATACATGATTCCGACGGTCACTTTTTGATCGAAGGACTCTCCGGTTCGTCCATCGCAAAGCTCGACCTGTCCCGACAAAGCTAAACCGGTGCTCTTCAGGATGTCTTTGATCTCGTTCTCGGTCGCCCCGTCGAAGACCGGCGAGGACATGAGCAGGCCGGGTCGAAGATGATTAGCCAACTCCAGAATGTCCTTGTCGTTTAGGTTCTCGATCCATTTCGAATGTCCATAAGCTTCCTTGAGAGCCTTGCGGAGTGCGGAGGTCGCGGTAGCCCTGGCAAGAATCTCTCCGATCTTCTTGCCAAGCCCTTTCGATGCCCACCCGAGGTGCGCCTCGAGAATCTGGCCGACGTTCATTCGGGAAGGCACACCCAATGGATTCAGGACGACATCGACCGGGGTGCCGTCTTCGAGATAGGGCATGTCCTCTTCCGGCAGAATACGCGAAAGAACTCCCTTGTTTCCGTGTCTTCCGGCCATCTTGTCGCCAACGGAGAGCCGCCTCTTGATGGCCACGTCGGCCTTCACCATCTTGATCACGCCAGGAGGAAGTTCGTCCCCTTTTTTCAGACGGTTGATCTTTTCGTTGAAAACGAGCTGGATCAGCTCAATCTGCTCTTCCCGATTGTCCATGATCTGCTTCAATTCCGCCTCAACTGCATCACCATCCTTGATGGAGATATCCTTCCAATAGAAAGGAGGGATGGCTTCGAGGTCAGGTTCCTGAATGACCTTTCCCTTCGAGAGTAAGACGGTGTTTTTGTGTCGGTCCATCAACGCGGCAGAGGCCTTTTTGTTCAGCAGCAGCTTCTTCACTTTTTCGTATGCGCTCTCGCGCAAGATTTTGATCTCGTCTTCCATGTCTTTGGAAAGACGGGCAACCTCCTTATCTTCGATCATCTTCGTCCGGCCGTCTTTTTCCACGCCCTTTCGGGAGAAGACCCTTGCATTGATGACCGTCCCCTCCACGCCAGGGGGAACACGAAATGAGGTATCCCTCACGTCTCCGGCCTTTTCCCCGAAGATGGCCCTGAGGAGTTTTTCCTCGGGGCTCAGCTGCGTTTCTCCCTTGGGGGTTATTTTGCCAATTAAGATGTCCCCTGGTTTCACCTCTGCGCCGATGCGTACGATACCGCTGTCGTCGAGATCCTTAAGAGCCTCCTCTCCCACATTCGGAATGTCTCGAGTGATTTCTTCCTTCCCGAGCTTCGTGTCCCTTGCGACGGCTTCGAATTCCTCGATGTGAATCGAAGTAAAGGCGTCTTCTTTGACGAGTCTCTCACTGATCAGGATCGAATCCTCGAAGTTGTAACCACCCCAAGGCATGAAGGCGACGATCACATTCCGTCCCAGCGCGAGCTCTCCCAGATGCGTAGCGGGTCCGTCCGCAAGGGCGTCTCCCCTCTTGACTTTGTCGCCAATTCGTACGATCGGCTTCTGGTGAATACAGGTGTTCTGGTTTGACCTGCGGAACTTGATCAAATTGTAGATATCAACTCCCGGGTCTCCCTTCGCAGAGGGAGCAGGTGTGACTTTCACGACGATCCGGGTGGCGTCAACGCTTTCCACAATCCCGTCTCTTCTTGCAACCACCGTGACGCCGCTGTCCTTCGCAACGACCTCCTCCATACCCGTGCCCACGAGGGGAGCTTCCGTTCGAAGCAGCGGGACCGCTTGCCTCTGCATGTTCGATCCCATGAGGGCACGGTTCGCGTCGTCATGTTCCAAGAATGGAATCAAGGAGGCTGCAACGCTCACGAGTTGGGTGGGAGAAACGTCCATGTATTCGATTTGCGGAGGCTGGACCATCGTGAATTCTCCGCCTGATCTGGCTGAGACAAGGTCCCTTAGGAACCGTCCGTCGGGGTCCAGAGGAGCATTGGCTTGGGCGATTTTGTGCTTTGCCTCCTCCAGGGCTGAAAGATAGCGGATTTCTTTTGAGACTTTTCCGCTGACCACCAGCCGATAGGGTGTTTCGATGAAGCCGAATTCGTTGATTCGTGCATAGGTGCTCAGGGAGGAAATCAGACCGATGTTCGGTCCCTCCGGAGTCTCCACGGGACAGATCCGTCCATAATGGGTCGGGTGTACGTCCCGAACCTCGAAACCGGCTCGTTCCCTCGTGAGACCACCTGGACCCAGGGCGCTGAGCCGCCGCTTATGCGTGATTTCGCTCAACGGATTCGTCTGGTCCATGAATTGCGAGAGCTGACTGGAACCGAAGAACTCCTTAATCACTGCAGATACAGGCTTGGCGTTGATGAGGTCATGGGGCATGAGCGTGTCGACTTCTTGCAGACTGAGTCTCTCCCGAATGGCCTTTTCCATGCGCACCAGGCCGATCCGATATTGGTTCTCGAGCAGTTCTCCTACAGAACGCACTCTCCGGTTGCCGAGATGATCAATGTCATCAATTTCGCCGTGGCCATTGCGAAGTTTCAGCAGATACCGGACGACTTCCAGGATATCCACCCTGCGGAGGGTCTGGAGATCGAGGGGTACGTCCATTGCCAGTTTGTAGTTCAATTTGAGGCGGCCGACTTGCGATAGATCGTATCGATCAGAGTTGAAGAACAGGTTGTTGAAGAAAACCGTGGCCGTATCCAACGTGGGGGGATCTCCTGGACGAAGTCGGCGATAGATTTCCAGGATTGCCTCTTCTTGAGTGGATACCTTGTCCATGAAGAGGGTCTCTTGAAGAGCAGGCCCAATGATGCGGTCGTCCACATACAGAAGAGAGAAATGATCGAAGCCTCTTTCGAAGATCGCCTCAAGCTTTTCTTCCGTGATCCTCTCGTTGTATTCGACCAGGATCTCGCCGGTTTGCATGTCCACGATATCGGAAGCAGCATATCGACCAATGACATCTTCGTTGTGTATGGGAATCCGGTCGATCTTTGCAGATTTCAGTTTCTTAAGGATGGCCTTCTCAAATTTCTTGTTCTTCCGTGCCAAGACCTCTCCCGTATCCGGATGACGGATATCCCTTGTAATCAGCTGATCTTCGAAGACATCTGGATCAAGTTTCTTGGCGAGCTTCTTGCCTTCTTGAATGTGGATTCCTTCGGTTCGATAGAAGGAATTCAGCAGTTCTTCGGTCGTATAGCCCAAGGCCTTCAGCAAAACTGTGGCCGGGATCTTTCTTCTCCGGTCGATCCGAACATATAGGATATCTTTCGTGTCAAATTCGAAGTCGAGCCAGGAGCCTCTATAGGGTATGATCCTTGCGGAATACAAGATCTTTCCACTATGGGCCTTGCCTTTGTCGTGGTCGAAAAATACACCAGGGGACCGATGCAGTTGGCTGACGATCACCCGCTCCGTCCCGTTGATGATGAAAGTACCGTTCTCCGTCATGAGAGGAATTTCGCCGAAATAAACCTCCTGTTCTTTGACATCCCGAATGTTCTGTACACCAGTCTCCGGGTCCTTGTCCCACTTAACCAGTTGGATCGTGATCTTAATGGGAATGGCGAAGGTCATCCCCCTTTGGGTACATTCATCAACATCGTACTTGGGTTTCCCGAGCGAGTACCTAACGAACTCTAGGGAACAGGTATCATTGAAATCCCGGATGGGAAATACGCTCCGAAAAACCCCTTCGAGACCAAGCGGCTTTCGCTTCTCCGGGGCGGTTTGGATCTGCAGAAAGTTCTCGTAGGAGCTCTTCTGAATGTCGATAAGATTCGGGATATCGACGATCTTTTCGATTTTGTTGAAATTCCTGCGGAAACGTTTCCGGTGCAGGTTCAAGGGATGCATGTTGTTCTCCCTTTTGCGAGAAGAGAAGCGTCCCAAGATCAAGGAAGCAAAATCACCCAGGAGGTCCTATGATCTGTTGATCGGTGCACGTCTGAGGATACCCATGCGCAGACATGACCTTCGTATCAAGATCTCCACAAGATCTCCAGGCTCTTCGCTCGGATGGGAAATAAAGAAGCAAGGTGGATGCAGTGAAAGGGACAAAATCCCGGGAAAAACGCTCTACTTGATTTCCACGGTAGCACCCACTTCTTCGAGCTTCTTCTTGATGTCCTCCGCTTCCTCTTTGGGGACGGCTTCCTTCACTGGCTTTGGGACCCCTTCCACAAGGTCTTTGGCTTCCTTAAGCCCAAGGCCGGTAATTGCCCTGACGACCTTGATGACCTGGATTTTCTGGGATCCAAAGTCCTTCAGGACAACTTCGAACTCCGTTTTTTCTTCCTCTTGAGCTTCGGCGCTGGCGACAGGTGCCGCAGCCCCACCGAAAGCCGCCATGGGGGCAGCTGCCGTCACCCCAAATCGCTTCTCCAGGTCAGAAATGAGATGGGAAAGATCGAGAACGGTCATTCTCTCAATGAATTGAATGACATCTTCCCTCGTGAGCTCTGGCATGGTGTCTTACCTCCTCCTTATCATGGGATGATCACGAATTGCCTGCCTTCGCCCTCTCTTCATCAATGGCACGAAGGACCCACAGGAATTTCCTGATTACACCACTCAAAACGTTGACGAGCCCGGTCGGTGGGCTCTTTAAGGTGCCCAGAAGCGAAGCTAGAAGCGTCTCCCGCGAAGGGAGTTTTGAGAGTTCCTCAATGCTTTCTGTTGAAAGGACCTTCCCTTCAAGAAGAGCGGCCTTCAGCTTGAGCTTAGGATTGTCTTTGGAAAAGCGAATCAGGACCTTGGCTGGCTCCACAGGATCGTGGGCACTGAACGCGACCCCAGTTGGCCCCGAGAAATGCTCTTCGAGGACCTCGAGAGGCGTTCCTTGGATGGCTCTCTTTGCGAGGGTGTTCTTGACGACATGGAATTCCGTATGAGAAATCCGCAAGGCCTGGCGTAAGGATGTCATCTCCTGCACGTTCAGCCCTTGGAAATCGCCCAAACACAGAAGCCTAGCATCCGAAAGGGCCTTGCTCAGCGACTCGACCTTTTTCCCCTTCTCCACTCGCTTCAATTCTTTTCTCCTGGAAGATTACGTATACATGTGTGATTGGCTACAGACTCAACGAACCAGATTTCGAACACTTGCAGGATCGATCTTAAGAGATGGCCCCATCGTGGAAGAGACCACAAGGTTCTTGAGATAGGTTCCTTTACTCGATGCGGGTTTGGCTCGCAGGATGGCATCCAGAAACGCTAGGAGATTATCCCTGAGTTTTTCCGGGCCGAAGGTGGCCTTACCGATCATAACGTGCACGTTTCCGCCCTTGTCCACTTTGAATTCCGTTTTGCCTGCCTTGATTTCCTGGATGGCCTTCTTGAGTTCAAACGTAACTGTCCCGACCTTCGGATTTGGCATGAGACCCCTGGGACCCAAGACTTTCCCTATTTTCCCCACCAGAGACATCATATCGGGGGTAGCGATGGCCTTGTCGAATTCAAGCCAGTTTTCCTGCCCAATCTTTACGACAAGTTCCTCACCTCCAACATAGTCCGCACCAGCCTCCTGAGCCTCCTTAGCCTTCTCGCCCTTTGCAAACACAACGACCCGTATTGTCTTGCCGATTCCGTGAGGTAGAAGAACGGTGCCCCGAACCAATTGGTCAGCTCTCCGTGGATCCACCCCCAGACGTGTTGCCACGTCTACAGACTCATCGAAATTGGCGTATCTCAAATTGGGCATCAATTCGAGAGCTTCTTCGATGGTGTACCTCTTGGATGAATCGTACCTATCCTTGACCGCACGATATTTCTTGCCGCGTTTTGCCATCTTCGTGTCTACTCTTCGCAAGGTTGACGTGAACTATGTATCCAGAGACTCGACAATCTCGAGGCCCATGCTCTTGGCGGTTCCCTGGATAATCCGATAAGCATTTTCAAGGTCGACTGCATTCAGATCCTGAAGCTTCTGTCGGGCGATTTCCATCGCCTGTTTTTTTGTGACCTTTCCGACGCTTTCCCTTCCCGGGGAGTTCGCCCCCTTTGCAATCCCAGCTGCCTTCTTGAGAAGAACCGAGGCGGGGGGAGTCTTCGTTAGAAAAGCGAAGGAGCGATCTGCGAAAACAGTAACGACGACCGGGGTCAGCATGCCTTCCTGATCCTTGGTCTTGGCGTTGAATGCCTTGCAGAATTCCATAATGTTGACCCCGTGCTGACCTAGAGCAGGTCCAACAGGGGGAGCAGGGTTTGCCTGGCCAGCTGGGACGAG
>Ga0315276_10005339_pt1 | contig 11841 bp, 10 predicted proteins | sample YL17G05_0_MG_FD_204542 | JGI IMG/M metagenome (GOLD analysis project Ga0315276, IMG submission 204542) | Sediment microbial communities from Yellowstone Lake, YNP, Wyoming, USA - YL17G05_0 | ecosystem: Environmental > Aquatic > Freshwater > Lake > Sediment | place: USA: Wyoming | collected... | reverse complement strand
GACGGCGACCCGGTCGGCCAGCGCGCGCACATGGCGCGGGTGGTGGCTGACGAACAACACCCCCAGGCGCAGGCGCTGGAAGATGCGCTTGAACTGCAGCAGGATGCGCATGGCCGTCAGGTCGTCCAGGGCGGAAAAGGGTTCGTCGAGCACCAAGAATTCCGGCTCCAGCACCAGGGCGCGCGCCAGCGCCACCCGCTGCAGTTCACCGCCCGATAATTCGTGGGGCAGCCGCTGCCGGCAGTCACCGGGCAGCTCCAGCAGGTCCAGGACCTCCGCGATTCTTTCCCCTGCCGAACGGGCCCCGCTGCCGGCGATGCGCAGCGGCTCGGCAATGATCTGCTGCACGGAAAAAGCAGGGTTCACGGCCAGGTAGGGATTCTGGAACACCATCTGGTTGCGGCGGCAAAAGTCCGCTCGCGGGGCGACGGACAGGGGGCGTCCGCGGTACAGGACCTCGCCGCTGTCGGGAGCCTCGAATCCCATCACGATCCGGGCCAGGGTCGACTTCCCGGCCCCCGACCTGCCGACCAGGGCGTTGGCCTGCCGCTCGTGGATATCGAGGTCCACGCCGGCCAGCGCCGGCACCGCCGTTGCGCGGCCGAGCCGGCGGCTGCGGAAGGTCTTGCCGACGGCGCGCAGGCGAAAGCGGATAGCCATCAGGTCGCAGCGAGATACGCGGCGATCTCCCGCGTATACGCGTGGCCGGGGGAAGCGAGAACGGTTCCCTGGGGGCCGCAGGCCACGACCTCCCCATGGGACATGACGCAAAGGTTCTGGGCGATGCTGCGGATGAATCCCAGGTGGTGCGAGATCAGCAGGACCGTCAGGGAGCGGGCACGCTGATAATCCAGCAAAATCCGGACGAAGTCATCGTGGGCGCCGTCGTCGATCTCGGAGGTCGGTTCGTCCAGGATCAGCACCTCGGCGCCGCAGGCCAGGGCCAAGGCCAGCAGGCAGCGCTGGTTCTCGCCGCCGCTCAGGGCAAAGGCATGGGAGCGCAGGACGCGTCGCGGGTCGGCGAATTGCAGGCGGGCGAGCAGCTCCTCCAGCTCGGCGTCGCCGATGCGGCTGCACTCGCGGATCTGCCGGCCGATGGTCAGGACGGGGTTGAAACTGGCGGCGGCGTTCTGCGGGGCATAAAATATGCTGCCGCCGCGGACGCCGTTCCATGAACCGGGGGCGGCCAACGAGCGCCCGCGGTAGAACACCCCGCCGCGGCGGATGCGCAAGCCTTCGGGCAAGAGGCCGGACAAGGCCCGGGCCAGCAGGGTCTTGCCGGCCCCAGATTCCCCGAGCAGGACCGTGACCTGCCCGTTCGGGACCTCCAGGTCGATGCCGCGCAGGAGGGGCAAGGACCCGCCGGCGTCGACTTTTTCAACCCATAGATCTTCCGTGCGCAGCATGTCCGTCAGCAGCGGCGGTTGGCGGCGATCAGTCCATCATGGCGGCGATGGCCTCGATCTCGACGGCGGCGCCCAGGGGCAGCTCGGCGACGGCCACCGCGGCGCGGGCCGGATAGGGCGGCGGCACCTCGGCGGCATAGATCTCGTTGACGGCCTTGAAATGGGCCATGTCCTTCAGGAACACGGTGGTCTTCAGCAGGCGGCGGCAGTTGATCCCGGCCGCGGCCAGGACGGCGGCGAGGTTCTTGAAAACCTGCCGGGCCTGGGCCTCGACGCCGCCCTCGACCAGCTTGCCGGTCGCCGGATCGATGCCCACCTGGCCGGAAAGGAACAGCAGGTTGCCGTAACGCACAGCCTGGGAATAGGGCCCCAGCGCCTGCGGCGCCTGGGTCGAACTGATGGCATGCTTCTCCACGAACACCTCCTTAAAAGGGACAGACTCAGGGCAGTATTTCCACGACCGGTTCCCTCTTGGGCATGAAAAATTTCAGCAGCAGGAATCCCAGGATGAATCCCCCGACGTGGGCCAGCCAGGCGATGCCCGAACCGCCGGCGGCGGAAAGGAACTGGAAGAGGAACCAGATGACCAGGAAGACGGAGGCCGGGATATCCATGGTCGTGACCAGGATGAAGAGGAAGACCAGGGTGCGCACGCGCGCCGTGGGAAAAAGGGCCAGGTAGGCGCCCATCACCCCGGAGACCGCCCCGCTGGCGCCGATGACCGGGACCAGTGAATCCAGGTTGAACAGCACATGGGTCAGGCTGGCGACGATGCCGCACAGCAGGTAGAAGAAAACGAACTTGATCCGGCCCAGCCGGTCCTCGATGTTGTTCCCGAAGATCCACAAAAAAAGCATGTTGCCCAGCAGGTGCAGCCAGGAACCGTGCATGAACAGGGAGAACAAGAGGCTGAGCGGGGGGGAGGTGCGGCGCTGGTAGATGACGGTCCGCCCGAAGCGGTCCGTCCCCACCGGTATCTCCACGTTGCGCCCCCCGACCAGCTCGGCCGGGACCAGGCCGTCCTTCAGGACGAAATACTCCAGGCTGGAAGGCCAGGCCAGCGCCCGCATGTCGGCTGCCCCCTCGCCGGGGACCTTCAGGGCGCGCAAGGGATGCTGCAGATGCTCGCGCGACAGGTAGCCCTGGTAGATGAACACGCAAAAATTCAGCAGGATGATGCCGATGACCACCACGGCCGGGCGTCGCGTCGGGTTGAAGTCCTTCAGTGGTATGAACATCTCCCTTGGTTTCTCCACAACAAAAGAAAGTTCATTCTATCAATCCGCTCTCAGCAAGTAAAGCGGAGCCCCGGGTCGGCCCGCCCGTGCGGGGATGGATGCGCAACCATTCATCCAGCTGATGTCAAATTGCCAATAGCCGTCGCCGGGATGGCGGATGCCGATCATTCGAAGTCGGCGGTGATCCAGCTGCCGTATACGCCGATGCCGATCTTCGTAAAGATTCCGAGCATGATGGCGTTGTGTCCGGGGCTCGCCTTCCAGGCATTGAAGGCGTCGGGGGGAGTGTCCAAGCCTTGGAAGATAGTCTCGGAAGCGCAGGAGCAACCGGCCCATTGGCAGCGTTCGGCCTGTTCGCTGCCGTTCTTCCCGACATGGTCGAAAATATGGTTGGCGGACATCCACTCGCTGTGGCCTTGAGCCGCGTTGCTGATGCAGGGATCGAGGGCCAGCGGCTTCAAGCCGCTGCCTTGCCGATGCTGGTTGATCAGCGCGGCCAGCTGTTGGCGGTACATCGGGGTATAGGTGTCGTACACGCCTTTGGCAATCGCCGAACCGAGCAATTCTTTTTCATTGTTGTTCATGTTGTTGTCGATGTCCTCGGGCTTGGCTTGGATGCCCGGAGTGAACGCGATTTTTAACGTGTAATTTTCGAAATATACCTGCCCCTGAGAATTTGGCCGATAATCTCCGATGACAAAAAAATCGATCGGGAACGACTGCTGGATCGCCAGGGTGGTGAAATTTTTTTGCGCCGCGATTTTCTGACCGCGGAACAACGTGGCCGTGCCGCCGTAAGTGAATTCCACGGGGCCGATGTTCTTCACGGTACCGATTATTTTCAGGTCCGCGTAGAACTGGTTGGCTATCTTCATTATCTGGTAGGTCAATTGCGTGACGGCTGGATCGGGCCGCGTCAATGCCTTTCCGATCGACTTTCCCTTTATATTCTCGGTGAGAAAGACAACCGGACGATCCCTTTTTTCCTTTTGATAGATGGGGGGAGCAGCAATAGTAAATGGCTCGCTGATACCTAGTTCGGTTCCCCCGACCTCGCGCACGCGCACAGTATAGGTCCCCGCCGTCAACGTGTTCGGCACCGTCCAGGCATAGCTGCCTCCGACCACGCCCTGGACTATATCCATGACTTTGACGTCCTCATGAAAAAGCCTGATCAGTATGGGATTGTTGATTTTCCCCGGCCAGGTCCAACTGATCGTGCAGGCGCTGTTCATGTTCCAGGTAACTCCGGCTGTCGGGCTGGTGACGGTGATCTGCGCCTGCAAGGCGACGCTTGCGCCGAACAGGACAAGGCAACAGGCCATGATTTTTTTCATATTTCCCTCCCTTTCATTGCTAAGGCTCTTCGCAAAGGATTCCGTGGAAACTGGCAGGAAAATCAATTTCCACTTGATGGGATTGTAAAAAAATCTTGAAAAAATTGCAACAGATGGTCGGGAATGCGGAAGAAAACCTACTGGAGAAAATCGCTGGCGACCAGAACGCCGACGTTCCGCTTTTCTACTTTTCCTGCTGCGCCTTTTCGATCTTGGCCCAGGAGTCGCGCAGGGTGACGCTGCGGTTGAAGACCAGCATGCCGGGCGCCGAGTCGGCGTCAACGCAGAAATAGCCCTGCCGCAGGAACTGGAAGCGGTCGCCGGGGGCGGCGGCGGCCAGGCCCGGCTCGACCTTGCAGCCCTCGAGGATCTCCAGCGAACCGGGATTCAGGTATTCCTTGAAGTCCTTCTCCTCCTTCTCGGCCGCGGGGTCGGGGACGGAGAGCAGCTTGTCGTACAGGCGGACCTCGGCGTCGACGGCGTGGGCGGCCGCCACCCAGTGGGAGGTGCCCAGCACCTTGCGGCCATCCTTGGTCGAGCCGCCGCGCGACTCGGGGTCATAGGTGCAGCGCAGCTCCGTGATGTTCCCCCGGGCGTCCTTGACCACTTCGTCGCAGCGGATGTAATAGGCGTGCTTGAGGCGGATCTCGCGGCCCGGCGAGAGGCGAAAGAACTTCTTGGGCGGGTCCTCGCGGAAATCGTCCTGCTCGATGTAGATCTCGCGCGCAAAGGGGAGCTTGCGCGTGCCGGCGCCCGGGTCCTCGGGGTTGTTCTCGGCGTCCACTTCCTCCACCTTGTCCTCGGGGTAGTTGGTGATCACGACCTTGAGCGGCCGGAGCACGGCCATCACCCGCCGGGCCCTCTGGTTCAGGTCCTCGCGCAGGCAGTACTCCAGCAGGGCCATGTCGACCATGCTCTCGCGCTTGGCCAGGCCGACCAGCTCGGCGAAGTTGCGGATGGCCCCCGGGGTGAAGCCGCGGCGGCGCAGCCCGGCCAGCGTCGGCAGGCGCGGGTCGTCCCAGCCGCGCACGTAGGCCTTGTCCACGAGCTCCAGCAGCTTGCGCTTGCTCATCACGGTGTAGTTCAGGTTCAGGCGGGCGAATTCGATCTGCTGCGGATGGCAGGGGACGGGAAGGTTGTCCAGGACCCAGTCGTAAAAGGGGCGATGGTCCTCGAACTCCAGGGTACAGATGGAATGGGTGATCCCCTCCAGGGCGTCGGAGATGGGGTGGGTGTAGTCGTACATCGGGTAGATGCACCAGCGGTCGCCGGTGCGGTGATGGCTCTCGCGGCGGATGCGGTAGAGGACGGGGTCGCGCATGTTCACGTTGGGCGAGGCCATGTCGATCTTGGCGCGCAGGACATAGGCGCCGTCGGGGAACTCGCCGGCGCGCATGCGCTGGAACAGGTCCAGGCTCTCCTCGGGCGCGCGCTCGCGGCAGGGGCTGTTGACGCCGCATTCGGTCAGCGTGCCCCGGTATTGGCGCATCTGCTCGGCCGTCAGGTTGCAGACGTAGGCCTTGCCGCTGCGGATCAGGTGCATGGCGAACTCATAGAGCTGGTCGAAATAATCAGAGGCGTAATACAGGCGGTCGGCCCAGTCGAACCCCAGCCAGCGCACGTCGCCCATGATGGAGTCGACATATTCCACGTCCTCCTCGCCGGGGTTGGTGTCGTCGAAGCGCAGGTTGCACAACCCCTTGTACTCGGCGGCCAGGCCGAAATTGAGGCAGATCGACTTGGCGTGGCCGATGTGCAGGTAGCCGTTGGGCTCGGGGGGGAAGCGGGTGTGGACGCGGCCGCCGTTCTTGCCGGCGCGGATGTCGGCCTCGATGATGGTGCGGATGAAATTCAGACCCGGAGTAAAATCGTCAGCGCCCATGGGTACCTCGTTGGCAAAGATCCGGATGCGATGTGTCCACTCGCTTCACGCCTTCAGGGAAGCGGCGATCCAATCCCTGGCTTTTTGCAGGCGGCGGCGGACCGTCTCGCGGCCCAGCAGCTCCAGCATTTCGAACAGGCCGGGGCCGAAGCTGACGCCGCTGACGGCCAGGCGCGTGGGATGGATCAGCTTGCCGGCGGACAGCCCCATCCCTTCAGCCAGCTGACGGTATAGCCCCTCCAGGGCGTCGTGCGTGAAGGGCTCCAGCGCGGCCAGCCCGGGGAGCATGGCGTCAACGAGCGGCAGTGCCTCGGTCCGGAAGTACTTCTTGGCCGCCTGGGGATCGTAGGCCGCCGGATCGCGGAAAAAGTAAAGGGAATTTTCGGCGATGTCGCTGATCTTCTTGCTGCGCTCCCTGAACAGGCCGATCACTTTTGTCAAAAAGGCTTCATCGGCGAGCGCTTCAGGCGGCAGCTCCGCCTGCCGCCAGAGGGCCAGCACCTCGGGCAGCAGGGACTCGACGCTGCGCCGCTGGAGATAGACGCCGTTCATCCATTCCAGCTTGGTCTGGTCGAAGACCGCGGCCTTGGCCTGGACGCGCTCCAGGGAAAAGGCGGCGGACATCTCGTCCAGGGTCATGATCTCGCGGTCGCCGCCCGGAGCCCAGCCCAGCAGCGCCAGGAAATTCACCAGGGCTTCGGGGAGAATGCCGGCGCGCTGGTAATCCATGACCGAAGCGGCGCCGCGGCGCTTGGAGAGCTTGCCGCCGTCGGGGGCGAGGATCACCGGCATGTGGGCGAAAATGGGCGGGGACCAGCCGCAGGCCTCGTAGATCAGGATGTGCTTGGGGGTGGAAGCGATCCACTCGTCGCCGCGCAGCACGTGGGTGATATGCATCAGGTGGTCGTCGACCACGTTGGCCAAATGGTAGGTGGGGAAGCCGTCCGATTTGAGCAGCACCAGGTCGTCGAGCTGGGCGCTGTCGTAAGTGATGTCGCCGCGGATCAGGTCGTGGAAGGAGACGGCGCGGTTGTCCGGGACCTTTAGCCGCACCACGTACGGGGCGTTCGCGGCCAGGAGTTTCTCGACCTCCGCCCCGCTCAAGGCCCGGCAATGGCGGTCGTAGCCCGAGCCGTGGGCCATCTTGGCCTGCTCCTGCTCCAGGCGCAGGCTCGCCAGGCGGTCTTCGCTGCAGAAGCAGCGGTACGCCTTGCCGGCTGCGAGCAGCTCATCGGCGTGGCGGCGGTAAAGGGCGGTGCGCTGCGACTGGGAATAGGGGCCGGACTCCCCTCCGACCTCCGGGCCTTCGTCCCATTGCAGCCCCAGCCACTTCAGGCTGGCGAAGATCTCGGCCAGGGCCTCGGGCTGGTACCTTTTCTGGTCGGTGTCCTCGATGCGCAGGATGAATTTGCCCCGGTGGCGGCGGGCGAACAGGAAGTTGAACAGGGCGGTGCGGGCGCCGCCGACATGGAGATAGCCGGTCGGCGACGGGGCGAAGCGGACGATGGGGGCCATTCCGTCTTTGCAGTCGGGCATTTCGCTTATTTTTACCCTAAAACGCCGGGCGTGTCAATCCGCCCGGGCGGGAGCGCCCACGGCGGACGCGGCCGCGCCGATTATTTCGCCCGCCGGTTTTCCTTATTGAATTTTGCCATGCGTTGTATTAGAATCGAAGGCGTGGACAACCTGATCGAAATTCAATGCCCGGTCTGCCATGCCAGCCTGTGGGTGGACGCGGACAAGAAAAATGTCGTCCAGCACAAGCGCAGCGAGAAAAAGACCGTCTCCTCGTTCGAGGAGCTCCTGAGCAAGGAAAAGAAGAAAAAAGAGGCGGTGGACGAGCGCTTTTCCCAGGCCAAGTCGCTGGAACAGGCCAAAAAGAAAAAAGCGGCGGAATTCTTTGAACAGACGATCAAGGAAAAATAAAAGGCAAGCAGGAGAATAAAATGGATTTTAGCGATTTGAAAAAAGCGGTCAGGAAGCAAGTGGCCTTGCAGGAACCCGAGTTCATCAAGGAAAACGAGGAAGCGCTGAACCTGGGCTTCATGGACATGAACGCCACCCAGAAGCTCATTTTTTCCATCTCGACCTTCAAGGGCAAGAAGTATTTCAGCGTCCGCACCTGGTTCCAGGCCGAATCGGGCGAATGGGCGCCGACCAAGAAGGGGATCAATCTTTCCTTTGAAAAATTCGCCGATTTCGAGAACATGATCAAGCTCTTTGCCCAGGCCATCGTGCTGGACAAATAAACCGCGCCCAACAGGCCGAATTTTCGCTCTCGGAGAAAGCCCATGCCCAAACAGATCGGTTTTGACAATGAAAAATACCTCGGAGAACAGACGGCGGCGATCCTGGAGCGGGTCAATCTGTTCCACAACAAGCTCTACCTGGAGTTCGGCGGCAAGCTGCTGTACGACCTGCACGCCTCACGCGTCCTCCCCGGCTTCGACCCCAACGTCAAGATGCGGCTGCTGCAGAAGCTCAAGGACAAGACCGATGTCCTGCTCTGCATCTACGCCGGGGACATCGAGAGGAAAAAGATGCGCGCCGACTTCGGCATCACCTATGATGCCGACGCCCTCAAGCTGATCGACGACCTGGGCGCCTGGGGCATCAGCCTGCGCGCCGTGGTCATCACCCGCTTCGCCGACCAATTCGCCGCCAAGGCGTTCAAGAACAAGCTGGAACGCCGCGGCGTCAAGGTCTATACCCACAGCTTCACCAAGGGCTACCCGACCGAGATCGACACCATCGTCAGCGACGAGGGCTACGGCGCCAACGAGTACATCGAGACCGCCAAGCCCATCGTGGTGGTCACCGGTCCCGGCCCCGGCAGCGGCAAGCTGGCCACCTGCCTCTCCCAGCTGTACCACGACCACCGGCGCGGCCAGCGCTCCGGCTACGCCAAGTTCGAGACCTTTCCCATCTGGAACCTGCCCTTGAACCACCCGGTCAACATCGCCTACGAAGCGGCCACCGCCGACCTGAAGGACATCAACCTGATCGACCACTATCATCTCGAGGCCCACGACGTCAAGGCGGTCAATTACAACCGCGATATCGAGGCCTTCCCCCTGGTCCGGCGCATCCTGGAAAAGATCACCGAGAACCCCCTCATCTACCATTCCCCCACCGACATGGGGGTCAACCGCGCCGGCTTCGGCATCAGCGACGACGGGGTGGTGCGCGAAGCCGCCACCCAGGAGATCATCCGCCGCTATTTCCGCTGCCAGTGCGAGTACGCCATGGGCGTGGTGGACAAGGACACGGTGGAGCGCCTGCGCCTGTTCATGGAGGACCTGGGAGTGAGCGAGGAGAGCCGCAAAGTGGTGCATCCAGCCAGGAAAGCAGCCTTAGAGGCACAGCTGGCTGGGAAGGGCCACGCCGGGATCTTCTGCGGGTCGGCCATCGAGCTTGCCGACGGCACGATCATCACCGGCAAGAACTCGCCGCTGCTGCACGCCGCCTCCAGCCTGATCCTCAATGCCGCCAAGCACCTGGCCGGCATCCCCGACCAGATGCACCTGATGCCCCCCATTATCACCGAGTCGCTGGGCCATTTGAAAAAGGACGTGTTGAAAGGGCGCGAAGTGAGCCTGAACCTGGACGAGACCCTGATCGCCCTGGGCATCAGCGCCAGCAGCAACCCCGCCGCCCAGGCCGCGGTGGAGAAGCTCTCCGAACTGCGCAACTGCGAGGTGCACATGACCCACATGCCCACCCCGGGCGACGAGGCCGGCTTGCGCAAGCTGGGGGTCAACCTGACCTCCGACCCGGGCTATTCCAGCCTGTCCCTGTTCGCCGGGTAAAAAGATCGGCTGGCGGTTGACGGCCGACGGCGGACGGTAAAAACACTCCTTCGCCAAAGTAGCAAATTCACAGGCATCTCTATTTCCTTTCGCCAACACAAGGCCTCTCTACGGTCTTTATCGGCGAATGTCAAACTAGCTTAGGGTTTCCCTTCTTGCCGTCTGCCGTCCGCCCTACGCCGTCCGCCTTCTTCTATTCCTTGACCACCTCGGCGTTGCGCACGTCGCCCTGGATGGTCGAATCCTTGTCCAGGTAGACCTTGACCTTGCGGTCCGGGTCGCGGACGTCGATGCCGCCTTCCACCGTGGAGCCGCCCTCAATGCGGATCTCCAGGCCGTGGTCGTGGCCGCCGAAAAAGTGGCTGTTCCGGCCCTTGATGACGATGCCGCCGCGCACGACGCTCTTTTCCCGCAGCCGGACATCGCCGTTGACGGTGCTGACCTCATCGTCCACCACCGTGTTGCGCAGCTCGACGCTGCCATTGACCGTGCTCACGTCGCCGTGCACCTTGCTGCCCGGGCCGCACTCGATCGAGCCGTTGACCGTCCCGGCGTCCCCGCCCACCACGACATTGGCGCCGATGCGGATGCGGCCGTTGACCGTCTCCAACGCCTCGACCTGGGAGCCGTCACCGACCTCGATGCGGCCGTTGACCGTGTGGCAGCTGCCGTCCACGGTGCACTTGGACCCCACGAAGATGCTGCCGTTGACCGACGTCAGCCCGGTGCTGCGCTCGCCGTCGCCCAGGTGCCGGCTGCGGTTGACGCTGGCGTCACAGCTCCAAAAAAATAATGCGAACAAGCACAAAAAATGGATCCCGGCAATTTTTGTCTTCATGCTTCTCCTTGCTTCATAACTACTAACGGTTCAGGGGGATAAAAGGTTCCCGGGAGAACGGGTAGCCCCCCCGGGCGGCTAGAAGATCTTGCCCGGGTTGAGCAGGTTGTCGGGGTCGAAGACCTTCTTGATGCGGCGGAACAGGTCGAGTTCCAGCGGGCTGAACTGGTAGTGCATGAAGGGCTTTTTGCTCAGGCCGATGCCGTGTTCTCCCGAGATGGTGCCGCCGATCTCGACGACGCGCTTGAAGATCCTGTCCAGGGCGGCCTCCGCCTGCTTCATCTCCTCGGCGTCGGCGGGATCGACCATTATGTTGGTGTGGATGTTGCCGTCGCCGAAATGGCCGAAAAGGATGATGCACAGGCCAAACTCGCCGGCCAGGCCGTCGATGAACTCCACCATTTCCGGGATGCGCCCGCCCGGGACCACGATGTCCTCGTTGATCTTTTTCGGCTTCAGCTTGGCGATCGCCGCCGAGATGTTTCGCCGGGTCGCCCAGAGGGTTTCCTGCTCGGCGAACGTCTCGGCCCGCTGCCGGTCGAGCGGCCGGGCAGCGGCGACCTGCTTGGCGAACAGCGCCTCCCTCTCGGCCACCTCGGCCGGGCTGCCGTCGATCTCGACGAGCACGGCCGCCTTGACCCGCTCGTCCAGGGAGAGCTGCTGGTAGGCGTACACGGCCTGCAGCGAACTCCGGTCCATGAACTCCAGCACCGAGGGCTGGACATGGGCCTGGATGAGGCTCTGCACGAACCGGGCGCCGGCGGACAGCTGCGAAAAATCGACGCGGAAGAGGAGACGCCGCGGCGGCAGCGGCAGCAGGCGCAGCACCACCTTGGTGACCACGGCCAGCGTCCCTTCCGAACCGATCAGCAGCGACTTCAGGTCGTAGCCGGCCACGTTCTTGATGGTTTCCGAGCCCAGGCGGACCTTTTCGCCGTTCATCAGGAAAGCGTCCAGCCCCAGGACGTAATTCCCGGTCACCCCGTACTTGAAGCAGCGCGGCCCCCCGGCGTTCTCGGCCACGTTGCCGCCGATGGTCGAGGTCTTCAGGCTGGCCGGATCGGGCGGATAAAAAAGGCCGGTCTTTTCCGCCGCCGCCTGCAGGTCGGCCGTGACCACTCCCGGCTCGACCACGGCCAGGAAGTTCCCCTGGTCCAGGCGCAGGATGCGGTTCATGCGGGTGAAGACCAGCACCAGGCCGCCGTTGACGGCCAGCGCCCCGCCGGTATAGCCCACGCCGGCGCCGCGCGGGATCAGCGGGACCGCATGCCGGCGGCAGAACCCGATGACCGCGGCGACATCCCCCTCGTTTTCGGCGAAGACGACCGCGT
>Ga0315276_10005337_pt1 | contig 11844 bp, 14 predicted proteins | sample YL17G05_0_MG_FD_204542 | JGI IMG/M metagenome (GOLD analysis project Ga0315276, IMG submission 204542) | Sediment microbial communities from Yellowstone Lake, YNP, Wyoming, USA - YL17G05_0 | ecosystem: Environmental > Aquatic > Freshwater > Lake > Sediment | place: USA: Wyoming | collected... | reverse complement strand
CAGTTGCTCATATTGCGCCAATATCAGCTCGATTAATTCATCTTTCGTCAGCGTTTCGAAATCTGTTTTTCCCACACGCGCATCTTACCAGATTTCGCGAATTCTGAGGAGGGGTGAGTAATTACATATTCCTGGAACCCCTGGCACGGGCAATGCGGAGCAAGTCCTCCGCTCACCTGTGCCACTTTCTTTTTAACGCCTTTGGGCAGCACCGCTATCTGCCCGGCTCATCCGGCGCTTTCCCTTGCCAGGGAACAAGGCACTGCCACATCTTCACACACCCGTGCCAGGGGTTCAACCTTTGATGCGTTAGTATGTTGACACGTTTAAACGTTCCCAAGTTCAGACCTCAGTTATCAATAATTAAACGCCTGCGTCACTTTTTTTTATTTACCATTTCCACACTTTTTATATCCATCGGTACTCCATTTATTAAGCGAATTGCTAACTGCTAATAGCTAATTACTTTCCTTATGCCTAATTCCCGCGGCGCCCCCAAAGGCAACCTGAATGCCCTCAAGCATGGTTTTTACTCGCGCCTGTTCCACTCGGGCGAAGCCAGTGACCTATCAAATGACCTTCCCGCCAGCCTGGAGCATGAGATCACCCTTCTAAGGGTGATGATCCGGCGCACGATGGAGCTGGCAGATGGTATCGATGATCTGCGTAATGCCACCCGTGTGCTAGATGCCCTCGGGGCAGCTGCCGACAGGCTATCCGCCCTGTTGCGAGCCCAGAAAAGCCTGAATGAGGGTCAATCCAAGATGGCAGATGAGATCTCAATTGCCATACAACAAGTAAATGCAGAATTGAGGAATAAAAAATGACTAAGTTCCCCCCCAAGCCCCTCCAGGTCGGTTCACGACCGATCGTTCCAGGTATGCCCAACCCCACTTGTCCCATCCTGTTGGAAGCCAAGAGCGTGCTGGATAAAGCCCAGGATCTGCACCGGGCGATCCGCAAGCTGCGCCGTTCCACGCAACGCTGCCCGACCTGCCCTGAAAACGCGGAGTGCCCCACCATGCGCTATTTCGCCCATGCGTTGGATACTGCCATCCGTGAAGTGCGGCAGGAGTGGGGACTGGATCAGGAATGATTCCAACGCTGCTTGTCATCTAGTATCGCGAATGCTTTTTGTGAGCGATATGCGAGATCTTCTATAAAGTTTGATTTCAAAGTTGGATAAGCATGTTCAACCTATTCGTTTGGAGATTGCTTCGGGTCGGGAAAATCACCCAACCCTCGCAATGACATTGGATAATTGGTTGCTTTCCTTTGCAATACATTAGAGCGGTGTTAAATAGCAACGGATATTGAGCAGGAGTAAGGTAAGCAGCAATGACTTTAGAACAGGAAGATCCTCAAACCCGGCTGATCGCCGAACAGCTTGGGCATACCCTGGACCTGATCAGGGCGGAGATATCCAGCCTACAGGTGGAGCAGGCTCACCAGGCTGAAATGAGCAGCCTGAGATTAACAACCCTGGAAGATAAGGCAGCGGATTTTGAGAAACGTTTGCGCGAGCTTACCGAGAGTGCCACCCAGTTCAAGCTGCTGGTTAGCCTGGCAGTGGGTGGGGGCATGCTTTCCGTGATCGCGCTCCTCCGCAGCCTGGTAAACCCATGAGATACGATGAAATTAAGTTTCAATCAAATTTACAAGGAGCTCCTGCGGGATGTGTCCCTGTTTTCCGCAGCCGGCTGTGGTATACGCCTGCGCAGCTACCAAATACAGGTGGCACACGCAATCGTCGAATCAGTGATATATGGGAAAGGTCTCTCGTTTGTGGTCATTTTCCCCCGCCAGTCTGGGAAGAACGAGCTGCAGGCTCAGATCGAAACCTACCTGCTCAGTCTCTACTCTGTGACGATGTCTGAGATGGTTAAAGTCTCACCCACCTGGAAACCCCAATCCCTCAACGCCATGCGTCGGCTTGAACGGGTCCTCAAACGCAACTTTATCACCCGTGGCCACTGGACCAAGAAATCAGGCTATATCTACCAATTTGGTGAGGCCATGATCCATTTTCTCAGTGGCTCTCCCACATCCAGTATCGTGGGCGCAACCGCATCTTTGTTACTTGAATGTGACGAAGCCCAGGACGTGACCATCTCCAAATGGGATAAGGAGATCGCCCCCATGGCGGCCTCGACCAATGCCACCAGGGTATTCTGGGGCACAGCCTGGACCTCTAAAACGCTGTTGGCACGTGAGCTGCGGGTAGCCCGTCAGGCTGAACAGATGGATGGGATCCGCCGGACCTGGGTGCTGACTGCTGAGCAGGTAGGTGCGGAGGTGCCGGCCTACCGCAATTTCGTTGAGGAGCAGATAAGCAGGCTCGGGCGGAATAACCCGCTAGTGCGCACCCAGTACTTTAGCGAGGAGATCGACGGAGATGGTGGAATGTTCCCACTCAGCCGGAGAATGCTAATGCTTGGTTCCCATCTCACCCAAAACGAACCGCTTGCAGGAGGGGCGTATGTGTTTACGATCGATGTTGCGGGGCAGGATGAGGCTGCCATCGATGTAGGGTCAGGTCTCAGACCTGACCTGCAGAACCCTGCTCGCGATAGCACGGTGCTGACCATATTTCAGGTAGATACTTCCAGCGTGGCAGACCTGTTGATCGGAAAGCCGACCTACAAGGTGGTTAATCGTTTTGCCTGGCAGGGGGTGAAACACTCCAGCCTGTATGGCATCATCATCAGCCTGGCGGAGGTGTGGTCACCGGTCAGGGTGATCATCGATGCGACCGGTGTTGGTGCGGGATTGGCTAATTTTCTACTTGACCGGCTTGGGTCGAGGCTCATCCCCTTTGAATTTACCCAATCCAGCAAGTCGGACCTGGGATGGGATTTCCTTTCCACCATCGAGACCGGGCGCTACAAGGAGCATCACCCGCTGGATAACGAAATGTCGCTCCAGCTCGAATATTGCCAATACACCGTTCTGGAAGGACCGGGCAAGGTCATGCGCTGGGGTGTGCCCGATGGGACCCGCGCTGTGAGCTCTGGCGAGTTGGTCCACGATGATTACATCCTGTCAGCAGCTTTGATCTGCCAGCTTGATCGTGAGGCATGGGGAGTGGGTAAGAGCCAGGTTTTACAGCCGAAGGATATTTTGGAGGAGATGAAGTTTCAATGAGCAAGTCTCTAATTACTCATAGTCAAAAGAACCAATTATCGTTATATCATTTTCCCCTCCCCCATTTTCGCTTTATCAAAATGGGGGAGGCGGGAGGGGGCTCCATTCATGTTCTTGAATTGAATGCAATTGAATTCAAAGGCGGTTTTTGCCTGCAGCATCGCGAGAATTTTTACCGAGCGATACAAAGGCGGTTTTTTGCCTGCAGCATCGCGAGAATTTTTACCGAGCGACACAAAGGCGGTTTTTGCCTGCAGCATCGCGACCGATCTATGGGAGCTATGTTTCGAAACAATCCTCCGTGTGTCATCTGGTATCGCGAACGATTTGTGTGAGCGATATGCGAGAGCCCGGGTTTTTCGGGCTCAAAGCAATCTCCAAGAAGGCATGAGTATCAGGATAGATGATCACCATAAAACCCATCGTAGAAGATTGCTTCCCCCTCGCCTAACTCGGTGCCGGGGCAAAAAGCGCCTCGCAATGACAAATAAAGAAAGGAGTTATTTATGCGTACTTTCGGAATAGATGTCTCACACTGGGAAGGCAAAACCGACTGGCAGGCAGCTGCCCCAGCCATTGGTTTTGCCTACTATAAGTGCACGGACGGAATCAGATACGTCGATGACCAGTTCCTCAATAATCAACGCGGTTGTATGGAGGTTGGTCTACCTCATGCCCCCTACCATTTCTTTCAGCCTTCACTCGACCCCACCACACAGGCAGAGCATTTCATCCATACAGCCGGTAAGCTTTATAGCAAGTTTATCGTGGATGTTGAAGCCCAGGAACGCGACCCAAAAATCACCTTAAAGCTATTTACCTTTCTGGAGCGGGTCGAGCAGCTGACTGGCACCAAACCCGCCATTTATACCTCGGCTGGGTACTGGAATGACTTCATCCACCCGCAGCCTGCCTGGGCAGGAGCTTATGACCTTATCGTCGCTCATTACACGGCAGCACATGCCCCCATGCTCCCAATCGGCTGGGATCAATATACCATTTGGCAGTTCTCAGATTATTGGGACTTCCCTGGTTGTGATGAGCAAGCTGACGCCAACTGGTTCAACGGCAGCCTGGAGCAATGTCGAGCCTGGTTCGGTAATTATCACGAGATACAGCCTCAACCACCATCTGCCAAGCCTCTCAAAATCCGGTCTCTGTTCGACAACCTGCACATCCGGCAGTCTCCCAACATGAATGCCCGCATAACCGGAAAACTGACAAAAGATGAATGCGTGGAGATTGAGCAGCTGGGTGGTTACGATGTTTGGGTAAGGCACGCCCGCGGCTGGACTGCGATAGAGCGGGGTGGTTACCGCTACATGGAGGTGGTGAAATGAAGAAATCCATTAATCTCCTCCCCCATTTTTCTTTCCCGAAATGGGGGAGGCGGGAGGGGGGTGTGGAGGGAAGCCGTGTCCAGCGTTCCCTTCAACGGGAAACTGGTCAACAGTTTAGCTTAACTCCCAACATGGCTACAGATGCAGGCTGGCAGACCATCAGTGGGCGCAAGCATGATCGTTCCTGGTCAGAGATCCAGGAGCTGTACACCGATGCGTTGACCGCCTGGCGCAAGAACCCCATGGCCTGGCGTGTGATCAATACCACAGTTAACTATGTATGCGGTACAGGTATCACGTTCACGTCACCTGAGCCGGCCATGGATGCGTTTATCAAGGCCTTTTGGCTGCATCGTAAAAACCACATGGACTTGCGCCAGGTGCCGATGATCGAAGAGCTATCCAGGTCCGGTGATCTGTTTGTCCTGCTATTCCGTAACCTGTTTGATGGCATGTCTTATATCCGCTTTGTCACCAAAGATATGATCCTAAAGATTGAGACAGCTCCCAATGACTGGGAGACTGAGATGGTTTACTACGAAGCACCACCAGACGGCGAGTTTGAGCCTCGTCGTTGGTTATCCCCCGACCACCCTGATGCTCCCATGGCAGATGCTGTCATGCTGCATTACAGCGTAAACAAGCCAGTAGGTGCGTTGATGGGCGAAAGTGACCTTACTACGATTATTCCCTGGTTACTGCGTTATAGTCGTATGCTCGAAGATCGTGTTCGCTTACATTGGGCAGCGAGAGCGTTTCTGTATTTAGTCACCGTACCCTCCAATAAGGTCGAAGCCAAAGCGGTACAGTATTCCAGCGCACCCGAGAGCGGATCGATCGTAGTAAAGGACGAGAGCGAGAATTGGGAAACTTTAACGCCGAGTTTACGAGGCGCCGACGCATCTCACGACATGAAAGCCGTGCGACAACTTATAGATGCTGGGTCGGGGTTCCCTCCTCATTGGCGTGGTGAAGGTGGCGAAGTAAACGTGGCCACAGCGGAGGCTATGCAAGCCCCACCTGAGAAGTTCCTAATCAAGAGACAAGAGTATTTTATTTGGGCGCTCGAAGATATCATGTACCAGGCCTACCTCCGCTCAGTGGAGATCGATGCTCAGCCGGCTTTTGCATTGACAGAGTATAAAGACATCTTCAAAGTCTCAGCACCAGATGTAACCTTGCGAGACAATGATCAGCTTGCCAGTGGAGCCACCAAGATCGCAGAAGCTTTCTCTATCCTGCAGAACACTATCCTTGGCAAATCGCCCACATTACACAGGATTGCCGTGGACCTGGTACTCAAGTTTGCCGGCGAGATACAAGACGATGATGTTCTGGACACGATCATCACCGAAGCTAAGGCTGATCCCATCGAACAGGTGATCATGCCAGGCTTAGAACCCGCTGCAGATGAATCTCCCAATGATGGAACGGAGAACCATGTCCCATAACGAAAACCCTATTCGTATGGTGCGTGAGCTCAAAGGAGCTCCGCTGTCTATTCTCATGGTCCTTACCCTGGTACATCAGAGGGTCTCACAAAGTTATCTCGAAAGAGCCACGAGCTATACCGATAAACCCATCAGCAAGGCACTAGCCTATATGCGTGAAGTTGGCCTGGTTGATGAGACGCGCTCAGGCTGGCAGTTGATTAAAGAAAATGTAATGCAGTTGCCACTCACCTTGGAATTGGAGGAAGGAGAAGTTTTAGACAACTCCTCCCCCAAATCGGTTTCTATTTGGGGAAGGCGGGAGGGGGACCATATAGCTGAAAAGGAGACAGACGATGTCCATTTAAGTCGGAATAATTCCGACTCTCTTATTACTACTACTTTAAGTATTAAAGATGTAGATAGTTCTCTAGTAGTAATAAGTAATAATGCAGAAAAGCGGAAATATTCCGACTTTGACCTCAACCTTGAAGAATTTAAAAAGCATGGGATCGCAAGAAATAAACGCACTGAAGCACTTGCATTGATGAACCACGTCAACCCAGATTATATCCGTGCTCACTTGAAGTCATTGGGTAAAAAGGATACGAAAGGATTGGCAATCATGCGCATGGAGCAAGGAGAAGATCCTCCGAAAACGCTTCTGATCAATCTAACAGACGAAGAAAGGTGTAGAAAATACGAAGAATGGGAACGTGCGTAGATTCCAACAAGGGGATTTATGTCACCTGCACGATCTTGGTGCGACCCCTTGCAATTCGAAAGGAGAAAAAGATATGGACCTTAGTGTATTCACTCTAAACCCTGTCACCCTAGCCGTGCTGATCCTCGGTGTGGTCGAGTTTCTAAAACGATTAGGCCTGGCAGGTAACAAGCTCATGCTTGTTTCAATGGGTGTTGGTATCTTGTTTGCTACAGTATATAAAACATCTGAGCTCTACCCATCATTCGGCCCGTACTTGGAGATTGTCTTCTTTGGCATCGCAGCCGGACTATGCGCCAGTGGCATCTATTCATTCGTCAATAATCGCTTTCCCGATAGAACGAAAGCTACCCTCAAGCACACCAAGATCGTTCAAACAAGGAAGGTAAATAATGAATAATGTCACTATCATTATTCATAGGGTCTTATGGAGTTCACTATGACAGAGAAGTTTCGTAGGGGCGTAGCAGGTTTATCGCTACGTCCATTATCCTAAAGGAGGTCCAATGACAGAAAAATTCAGATCAACTCCCATTACATTCGCAGGCGAAGTTATCGACGAGGCCATCCTGGGTGTGAGCATCGCCACCACCGGTGAAGCCCTGGGTCATAGACTGATGTTTGACGAGACCAGTCTAGCCAAGTTGCTGCAGCTAGGCAACAGCAAACCAACCGGCATCAAGTCCAGGTACACACACCCTGACTTCTTCACGGATGGCATGGGTAAATATCTCGGCAGGTTCAAAAACTTTAGAGTAGTTGGCACCAAACTCCTCGCCGACCTGCAGATCAGCAAGACCGCACATAGCAGCCCGAACGGAGACATTGGGCGCTATGTGCTCGACCTGGCCAAAGAAGATCCAACCGCCTTTGGTGTCAGTGTGGTTGTGGACCTTGACCGGGTGTGGATCACCAAGTCCGGCGAAGAACTACCAGCAGCTGGCGGCAGACCCGCCAGCGCCACAGGCCTCTATCCAGTGGCACGTATCACATCATTGTATGCTGCGGATTTAGTGGACGATCCAGCCCTAAACCCTGCGGGTTTATTTCAACAAGCAGACGAGTTACCCCAACAAGAGGCTTTAGCCCCTTGCAATTCAGAAGAAGGAGAAGAAAAAGTGACCGATGAATTACTTACCCGTATCACCGAACTGGAAGGTACTGTCTCTAAGATGAATAAAACCATCGAGGACGGTATCATTCAAATTGGAAACCAACCCCCTCGAGGGCAGCAACTATCAGGTGGCATAGCCCAGGTTGATCAATTCCAGGGTTACTTCGATTGGCTGTTTGGCGCACCTGGTGCCAAGTTACCCCCTCCAGAAATGCGCCGTTCAGATGCTTTGTATCGTGCTGTCACAGGTGACGTTGAGCTGCGTGGTGTGTTTGATCCATCCCATGTTGCATTTGCTGCAGCCACCACCACCACCCTCGCAGATATGGCAGTCAATGCCATGAACAAGGTTGTCCTGGACTTATACAGCAACCTCACAGCGTACCGATGGTATGAGCAGATCGTCTCAGTCCAGGCTACAGACGGATCACTACACGACATGCAGTGGCTGCAGATCGGTGGTGTAGTCAACCTGCCAGTGGTTGCCGAAGGAGCTGCATACACTGAGCTGGCAGTCACCGATACGAAAGAGACCTCCGCTTTCGTGAAGTATGGAGGCTATGTCGGGATCACGGATAAGATGATCCGCAACTCACGCATTGATGAAATGCAAGCTATTCCACGAGCACTTACGCTTGCATCCATACGAACCCGCTCAGCTGCAATCGCAGCCATATTCACCCAGGCCAGCGGAACCGGCCCAACCATGGCACAAGACTCAACTGTCTTGTTTCATTCCAACCATGGCAGCAACGTACAGACGACCGCCTTCTCAGTGGCAGGTTGGGCTGCGGCTCGTCTCGAGTGCGCTAAGATGGCAGAACTTGGATCAGCCAAGCGCCAGGTACTTTGGCCTAAGTATGCCCTGGTACCAGTTGACTTGTACGATGCAGCGTTGATCTACTTCGGTTACGGTGCCGGCCCAGGTGGGTACCCAGGCACACCTAACAATGACGTGCATCCCTACGCTGTTGATCGCCCTGGCGATACTCGACCAGTACCGATCGTAGTACCTGACTGGACAGATACTACCGATTGGGCTTACATCGTTGATCCACGTATCAGCCCTGTAATCTGCATGGCCTATGCAGACAATCCTGGTGGCACCTCCCACCCCGCACCTCAGTTGTATTCTGTCACAGACCCTTCCAGTGGCCTGTTGTTCAGTAATGACACATTACCTATCAAGGTGCGTGATTACTTCGCTTATGGCGTTGGTACATGGCGCGGTATCGGCAAGCGTAACGTGACCGGTGCATAAACCCCTCCGCCTCCAAGGTGTAGGGGCGCAAGGCTTGCGCCCTAGCCTGGGTGAGGGTGAGGGTAAATAATAATTATTGCAATAAGGAGCAAATAAAATGCAAGGTAATCATTTCGCAGTTTCTTATCACACAGCCGGCAACGCAGCTGCTAATCATGTATTCACTTTCACCGCACCCTTCGATTGTACGTTGGAGTATGTGAGTGCGGTTGGGAGCAATACCAACAACGGCATCCTTGATATAGGATATACCGGAGCGCTCGAAGCCTATGTCCTCAATAAAGACGTGGGTGATGGACTTGTACCAGGTACAGTCGATGCACCAGGTGAGTTCGTTGGCAGCAACTATCCACACATCGCAGCCGGCACAGTCGTGACCGCTTCCCTCGACTACGATGGAGCCGGAGGTACAGCCGTAGCAGACTTCACCCTGGTGATGGTCTTCACCGAAGGGTAAGACCATGGTCAAAAAGATAGCCATGGTCCAGCCTAAGCCCGTAGGGGCGGATGGTATCCGCCCGGATGGTAAACGCCCTGCAACTGATGCGCTTTATCTGATCAAGATCCTCGAGCTCATGCACAATAACCGTGCGTACACCGTGATCAGCCACGAAGGTAATACCTGGGTGGTCCACTTCGAAGGTGATACCGATCACACGATTATCACCTTCAAAGGATAAATCTTACGTAGGGGCGGATGGCATCCGCCCCTAACCATTATCTTTCTAATTGCTAATAGCTAAATGCTAATAGCCAGGAGTTACTATGAGCAACATAATGTCTCAACAGATCTCTATCGATACCGTCGGTTCAGCCGGCGCAGCTGCAGGAACAGGTTACTTTACTGGCATCAGTGGCTTTCTACTGGATATCTTTCTTAACTATCATGCCAGTTGCCCTAACACAGCAGATGTGACCATCACCGATCCAGTCTTTGGCACAGTCTTTACCAAAGCAAACAGCACCACAGATGCCTGGTATGCACCTCGCAAACAATCCAGTGATCAAGCTGCAGCCGATTCAGGTTTGTATGATCTTATCCCTGTCAATGAAACCTTGACAGTCGCTGTCGCTCAAGCAGACGCATTGACCGCTTGCCTTGTAGCCACAATCCGCTGGATCACACCATGAGTATGCGATGCTCACAAATTATCTTATTCGTCCACGAGGTAAAGTAGCACCCTGGTATCTAAAAGGTAGTGTACCTAAATCCAATTGCCTGGCTTCATATCAGGCAATCGGAGCTGCATCTTTGGCAGCCAGCTTTATTAACCTGGCACATCCAGGAACATACGACCTGAGTGGAGGGGTTGATCCAACTTTTGATACCGCCATAGGTTGGACCTTCAATGGATCAACCCAATATAAATCTACGGGTATAGATCCACCAACCAATGCCACTAACACATGGTCAGTCGTTATAAGATTTTCGGGGTTATCAGGCGATACAGGTATGCCTTTTGGTGCTACCGATGGTTTAGGAAGTTATTGGACTGTAGCTCCAAGAAGGAGTAGTGGTTATCGTAAATATTATAATGGCGGACAAGTTAATGTAGGAGTTCAAAATACCACCAGCGGAGTAATGGCTATGGGTGGCGCACTTTGTTATTACAACGGGATTTATGAAACTACCGTCGCAACACCTTGGGAAAGTCCTATCCTCTATATCGGTGGGTTAAATCAGGGCAACACACTTTATTTATCCTATGCAGGAAATATTGAAGCCATTGCATTTTACGACATAACTCTTTCTGCAGCTCAGGTACTAGCAATCAGTAATGCGATGGCGGCATTACCCCTCCCTTTTGATCCAGCCTGGCCAGCGTTCCCTGGTCCGATACCACCCAGTATAGACTTGGGTGAATTCACCATCGTAGATATCGGAGATATGCACATTGGAACGTGGATCACCCAGGCACAACCAGAAATAATGTTGAAGTATCTAAAAGATAATGCCACCAGACTGAATATCCAGGCAGTTCTTAATACAGGTGACTTTGAAGATAACGTGGATCATACAGATGATATGGATATCTTTGTTGCTGCTATGGCTAACTTGGCAGCCATCCCACATCTAACAGCCATGGGTAATCATGAATATGATTACAGCGGAGGTCCAAGAAACACATCAGTGTTTGATCATCATTTCGACGCATCCTATTACACAGGTAAATCCTGGTGGTCGGGTGGGTTCTATGAAACAGCTAAAACAGCTAACGCTTATATGCTGCGTACAATAGGATCCGTGGATTATATATTTTTTAACATGGAGTTCTTCCCCAGGCAAGGTGTACTTGATTGGATGAATACTTTGCTCACCACGTACGCAGCCAGGAAAGCAATCATTAACACACATGCCTATTTATACGGTGACGGTACACCGTACACAGTCGGTGATAGCTTCGGTCCAGATGGAGATCAGGTAGGCATTACCGATGCAGACTACCACTGGGGTGACGAGATATGGACGGAGTTATTAAAGATACACGACAATATAATCCTGATCATTAGTGGCCATGTAACCCCTCCACGATTGCTTGTCACAAATTCAGATGGTGGCCAACCGATAAATCAAACCTTATTCAACTTTCAAGGGGATTGGGGTGTTCCAAATATCGCTACTTATATGCGCTTCATGTTATTCAATCCAACCAATGAAACCATAAAAGTAATGACGTATTCCCCGATAACCAAAACTACGTCTGCAATTTCAACGTACTTTATGACGACATATTAAGAAAGGACTGATCCCATGCCAATCACGTTCACTCAATTAGTAGATGACATTGGATATCAGTTAGGATACCTTGGACCAGGAGGTGGTTTGCCTG
>Ga0315276_10005335_pt1 | contig 11845 bp, 11 predicted proteins | sample YL17G05_0_MG_FD_204542 | JGI IMG/M metagenome (GOLD analysis project Ga0315276, IMG submission 204542) | Sediment microbial communities from Yellowstone Lake, YNP, Wyoming, USA - YL17G05_0 | ecosystem: Environmental > Aquatic > Freshwater > Lake > Sediment | place: USA: Wyoming | collected... | reverse complement strand
GCTTGGTGCGCTCGAATTCGGCGCGACCGGGGCGGCGCTTGCCGCGATCGGCATCGGCTGGGCGATTCTTACGCCGGCGCTGCTCCGCGCCGCGCGGCGACTCGACGGCTACGCGCAGCAATGACCCCGATCACTCTTTGGCTAATCGCACTGCCGGCGATGCTTGGACTGGCGCTGCCCGTGTGGGTCATGGCGACCGTGCGCCGCAATTCCGGGCTCGTGGACATTTTCTGGTCGGGCTTCTTCCTGGCGGGCGCTGCCGTGTACGCGGCCGCGAGCCCTGCGCTCGAAGCTCGCGCGCTGCTGGTGCTCGTGCTCGTCACCGTCTGGTCGCTGCGACTGTCGGTCTATCTCGCCGCGCGCAACTGGAATGCGCCGGAGGACCATCGGTACCGCGCAATCCGGGAGCGCAACGACCCCGGTTTCGCCTGGAAAAGTCTGTACCTGGTCTTCGGCTTGCAGGCGGTGCTCGCGTGGCTGATATCGGCGCCGCTTGCCGCCGCCATCGTCTCTGCCGCGCCCATCGGCGTGATCGACGTCATTGGCGCCGCGCTCGCCGTCTTCGGCATCGCGTTCGAGACGTTCGCCGATGCGCAGCTCGCGCGCTTCAAGGCCAAGCCTGCCAATGCCGGCCGCGTCATGGACAGCGGCCTGTGGCGCTATACCCGGCACCCCAATTACTTTGGCGAATTTTGCGTCTGGTGGGGCCTCTACGCTATCGCGTTAGCCGCAGGAGCGTGGTGGACAGTGTTCTCCCCGGTCCTAATGACGGTGCTGCTGCTCAAGGTCTCGGGCGTGGCACTCCTCGAGAAGGACATCGGCGAACGGCGCCCCGCGTACCGCGACTACGTGGCGCGCACCAACGCGTTCTTTCCCGGACCGCCGAGGGAGGTCTGATGCGTTCGCTGGTCGCCGCCATTTTGATCGTCACGGGTCTGTCTCCCGCGCACGCCGAGCCGAATGCCTGGAACTTCCGCGTGTTGCTGGACGGGCGCGAAATCGGGCGCCACCAATACACCCTGCGCGGCGTGGGCGAAGAGCGCGAGCTGCGCAGCGAGGCGCGATTCGATGTGCGCGTGCTGTACGTGAGCGTGTACCGCTACCTTCATGAGGCGGTTGAGCGCTGGAGCGGCAATTGCCTGCAATCGCTCGTTTCACGCACCGAAACCAACGGCGAGAGCCAGGCCGTGAGCGCGGCTGCGCGCGGCAACCGCCTCGCGGTCGAGCGCCCGGAAGGGCGCGACGAGCACGAAGGCTGCATCATGAGCTTCGCTTACTGGAATCCGCAGATCCTCAAGGAGCGCCGCCTGCTGAACAGCGAGACCGGCGAGCTGCTGCCGGTAAGAATAACGCCGCAGGGCGACGAAACCGTTGAGGTGCGCGGCCAGCCGCTCGCCGCGCAGCGCCACCGCATCAGCGCGCCGAGCTTGCAGATCGACCTGTGGTACGCGGGCGGGCGCTGGATTGCGCTCGAAGCGCCTGCGAAAGGCGGCCGGCGCCTGCGCTACGAGCTGATGTGATGCGCAGACCTGCCGCGCCCCCCCGCTTCCTCCTCGTCGCCGTGCTGCTCCTAGCGGGTTGCCAGAGCACGCAGCATCCGCCCCTTGCCCTTGCGTCGAGCGTGGATCTCGCGCGCTTCATGGGCGACTGGTACGTGATCGCGAACATCCCGACCTTCATTGAGGAAGGCGCGCACAACGCGGTCGAGTCGTACCGGCTCGCTGCCGACGGAACGATCGAAACCACGTTCACCTTCCGCGCGGGCGGCTTCGACGGCGAGCCCAAGCGGTACACGCCACGCGGATTCATCCAGGAACGCGCCTCGAACGCGGTCTGGGGCATGCAATTTATTTGGCCGGTGAAGGCCGACTACCGGATTGCGTACCTGAGTCCGGACTACACCCAGACGGTAATCGGCCGCGAAAACCGAGACTACGTCTGGATAATGGCGCGCACGCCGCAGATACCCGAGCTCGATTACCACCGCATCCTGCAGTTCGTCGCCACGCAGGGGTACGACGTCGCGCAGATCCGCAGAGTCCCCCAACGCTGGGAATCCCCGCCTGCCACTTCGCGGGCTCCGTCAAGATGATCGAGAGACTCGCTACTGCGCTGCGGCGCTGGATCGACAGCGGCGCCGCCGAAACGCTGGCCGGCAACGACGTGGGGCGACGCATCGACTGGCCGCGCGTGCTGCCGTACCTCCTGCTGCACGCGGGCTGCCTCGGCGCGCTCTGGGTCGGCGCGAGCCCCGTTGCGGTGGGCATCGCCACCGCGCTATTCGTTTTGCGCATGTTCGCGGTGACCGCATTCTACCACCGCTACTTCTCGCATCGCGCGTTCCGCACCTCGCGCGCCGCGCAGTTCGCCTTCGCGCTACTCGCCGCGTCAGCGGTGCAGCGGGGGCCGCTGTGGTGGGCCTCGCATCATCGCCATCATCACGCGCATTCCGACCTCCCGGGGGACAGCCACTCAGCTCGCGTGCACGGATTTCTATGGAGCCACCTCGGGTGGTTCCTAGCACGCGAGAAATTCGCGGCGCGGCTCGACCTCGTACCCGATCTCGCGCGCTATCCGGAGCTGCGCTGGCTCGACCGGTTCGATGTTGCCGCGCCGGCACTGCTTGCCGCGGCGCTCTACGGCTTCGGCGCGTGGCTCGAGCAGGTGGCACCCGCGCTTGGCACCTCCGGCGGGCAGCTCGTGGTATGGGGCTTTTGCATCTCGACGGTGTTGCTGCACCACGCCACTTTCACGATCAATTCGCTCGCGCACCGGTTCGGCGCGCGTCGTTACGCAACGCGTGACGACTCGCGCAACAACCCGTGGCTTGCTCTGCTTACGTTCGGTGAGGGCTGGCACAACAACCACCACCATTTCCCCGGTGCCGCGCGCCAGGGCTTTTATTGGTGGGAAGTGGACTTGAGCTACTACGGCTTGCGCCTGCTGGCCGCGCTGGGACTGGTCTGGGACCTGCGGTCCGTGCCGCTCGCCGTGCGCGAAGCGCGCCGCGTGTCGGAGAAGGACGTGCAGGCGTGAAGATCGCGATCATCGGCAGTGGCGTCGCGGGAAATGTCGTCGCGCGCCGGCTGCATCGCGCGCACGACATCACCGTGTACGAGGCGGCGAGCCACATCGGCGGCCACACCCACACTCACAGCGTCGAGCAGGCCGGACGCCGCTATGAGGTCGACACCGGCTTCATCGTCTTCAACGACCGCACCTACCCTCACTTCATCGCACTGCTCGACGAGCTCGGCGTCGCGTCGCAGGAGAGCAGCATGAGCTTTTCCGTGCGCAACGAGGCGAGCGGCCTCGAATACAACGGAACCACGCTCAATACCCTCTTCGCCCAGCGGCGCAACCTTCTGCGGCCGTCGTTCCTCGGCATGATCCGCGACATCCTGCGCTTTAACCGCGAAGCCCCGGCGCTGCTTGCCGAGCGCGGCGGCGAGCTTCCCCTCGGCGAGCTTCCCCTCGGCGAGCTGCTCGCTCGCGGGCGCTATGGCCGCGCATTCGTCGAGCACTACATCGTTCCGATGGGTGCGTCGATCTGGTCCAGTGACCCAGCTTCCATGCTCGAGTTTCCGGCGCGGTTTTTCGTTCGGTTCCTGCACAACCACGGCATGCTGACCGTGAATGACCGCCCAGTGTGGCGCACGATTCGCGGCGGCTCCGCGCGCTATGTCGAGAAGCTGACCGCGCCGTTTCGCGAGCGCATCCGCCTCAACACCCCCGTCGAATGGATGCGGCGCCTGCCCGGCAGTGTGATTGTCAAGGCGCGCGGATCGGAAGCGCTGCGCTTCGATGCTGCGTTTCTCTCCTGCCATAGCGATCAGGCGCTGCGCCTGCTCGCGGACCCCAGCCGCGTCGAGCGCGACGTGCTGGGCGCCATTCCCTACCAGACCAACGAAGCCGTGCTCCACACCGACACGCGGCTGTTGCCGAAGCGTCGCCTCGCGTGGGCCGCGTGGAACTATCACGTGCTGCCGGAAGACCGCGGGCCAATAGCGCTCACTTACAACATGAATATTCTGCAGCGGCTCGATGCGCCGACGCCCTTCCTCGTCACGCTCAACCGGAGCGAGGCGATCGATCCTGCGCGCGTCATCAAGCGCATCACCTACCACCATCCGCTCTTCACGCCGTCCGCCGTCGCCGCGCAGGCACGCCAGCGGGAGTTGAACGGCGCGCACCGCACCTACTACTGTGGCGCGTGGTGGAGCAACGGCTTCCACGAGGACGGCGTCGTCAGCGCACTGCACTCGCTCGCCCATTTTGAACAGGACCATGCACAGCGCCCTTTACACCGGTCTGCTTAAGCACCGGCGCTTCGACCCAACGCCGCACGCGTTCGAGTACCGCCTGTGCATGGCCTGGCTCGATCTCGCGGAGCTGGACGAAGTGTTCCGCGGCCGCTGGCTATGGTCGACTCAGGGTCCTGCGCTCGCCTGGCTGCGGCGCGCCGACTACCTCGGCGATGCGCGCGCGCCGCTCGATCGGGCCGTGCGCGACCGCGTCGAGCGCGAAACGGGAAGACGACCGGCGGGTCCCGTGCGCCTGCTAACGCACCTGCGCACCTTCGGCCACTGCTTCAATCCGGTCAGCTTCTATTATTGCTACGACACGATGGGCGAGCATATCGAGACCGTCGTCGCCGAGATTACCAACACGCCCTGGAACGAGCGTCATGCCTATGTTCTGCCGGCGCACCGGAGCGAGAGGCACGGCGCGAAACTTCGCTTCCGCTTCGGCAAGTCGTTTCACGTGTCTCCTTTCATGCCCATGGACCTCGACTACGACTGGTGCTTCACGCTGCCCGGAGCACGGCTTGCCGTGCACATGGAAAATCGGCGCGCGAATGAAACCCTGTTCCATGCCACGCTCGCGCTCGAGCGGCACGAGATCACCGGCGCGAGCCTCGCGGGCGCGCTGGTGCGCTACCCCTTTGCCACGCTGCAGGTACTCGGTGCCATCTACTGGCAGGCGTTGCGCCTGTGGGCGAAACACGTCCCCTTCCATGCGCACCCCGCGAAGCGTGCTGAGGAGAAAACCACGTGGCCGACACCACGCTGATCGAACTGTCCCGCAGCGCACCGCGCGTCAACCCGCTCGGCGCGCTCGCGCGCCGGCTCGTATTCGCGCGCGTCGCGACCTTGAGCGCGGGCCTGCTGCGCATACGCGAGGGACACGAGGTCCACGAATTCGGTGCCCGGAGTACGGGCGTTGATGCGACTATCACGGTGCTGGATCCGGCGTTCTATGCCGAGATCGCCTTCGGCGGCTCGGTCGGCGCCGGAGAGTCGTACATGCTGGGGCACTGGCAAGCGGATGATCTCACTGCGTTGATGCGGCTGCTGCTGCGCAATCGCCACGCGCTAGACGCGATGGAAACGGGACTTGCGCTCATCTCGGGGCCTCTGCGTGTCGCCGCGCACTGGCTGCACCGCAACACGCGTTCAGGCAGCCGGCGCAACATTTCGGCGCACTACGATCTCGGCAACGACTTCTTCCGGCTGTTCCTCGACGAGACCATGATGTATTCGTGTGCGCTTTTCGAGCGGCCGGAGATGACCCTCGCCCAGGCTTCCGCCGCAAAGCTGGACACGATCTGCCGCAAGCTCGCCCTCGGCCAGCAAGACCACGTGCTGGAGATCGGCACCGGCTGGGGCGGTTTCGCGCTTCACGCCGCTGCGCACTACGGCTGCCGCGTCACCACCACGACGATATCGCCGAGCCAGTATCAACTCGCCAATGAGCGTGTGCGGGCCGCCGGCCTGGGACATCGCATTACCGTCCTTCTTGAGGATTACCGCGATCTCAAGGGCAGCTACGACAAACTCGTCTCCATCGAAATGATTGAAGCGATCGGTCACCAGTACCTCGGCGAATTTTTCCGCCGCTGCGCGGAGCGCCTCATTCCAGGCGGACGGATGCTCCTGCAATCCATCACCATTGCCGACCGCCACTACGCCCGGGCGCGCGACGAGGTGGATTTCATCAAGCGTTACATCTTTCCCGGCTGCTGTATTCCCGCAGTCAGCGCGCTGGCGCAGGCGATGGCGGACTCCAGCGACCTGCGCATCGTGCACCTCGAAGACATCGGGCCGCATTACGCCACAACACTCGCGTGCTGGCGCGACAATTTTTTCACCAACCTGGATCAGGTTCGTGCCCTCGGCTACCCCGAAAGCTTCTGTCGGATGTGGGAGTACTACCTCAGCTACTGCGAGGCAGGATTCACCGAGCGGGCATTGGGCGACGTGCAGATGCTGCTGGCCAGAGAGGCATGACGCAGAGCGAGGAAACCGCGCGCGTTTGCGAGTCTACTCGGCTCTGATGTCCTTCAGTTCTATCCTGAACGCGCCCGATTGCTTGTCCGAAATGAGCAAACCGACATACTGCACGTCGACGAACCTCACGATCGGCGCCACAACGGCACGCCCGCGGAAACTGGCCGCGAAATCAGCCGGTTTGAAACGCAGAGTTTGCCATTCGCGCGGGGCAACGAAGGCGGACTGGTATTGGGCTGTGTCGGTGCTGTCGTCGAGTTTGAGTGTCAGCTTGTAGCGCTGCCCGTCGCCGCGCGCCGTCAGCAGCAGTGCCGCAGACTCCGCCGGGAACCTGACTGGGCCACGCAACGAGGCGAAGCCGCCGTTATTTTCGAGCGACACCTCCCCTTCGAACACCATTGCGTCATCCGTCGAGCGGCGCCGCGACGTGGACACGCCGCCCATGACTTCATCGTTGACGACCCGAAACGTCTGCACGACTTCTGAACTGGAGAAATCGAGCAGCGGTGGGCCGGCATGTGCGAATGGCATGAGCGTAAGGGTCGCCGCAATGGCGAGCGCATGAACTGCAACAGGATACCGCATCAAGCAACCGGCCTCGCCCCTTATGGTCAATCCTCGAGCAGGCTGCGGAGCATCCACGCAGTCTTCTCGTGGACCTCAAGGCGCTGGGTGAGTAGATCGGCCGTTGGTTGATCGTTCGCGGCGTTCACCAGCGGAAACAGTTCGCGCGCGGTGCGCGCAGTTGCCTCCTGGGCGGAAACCAAGTGACGAACCATGCCCGTCGCCTTGGGCACGCCTTCAACTTCTTCAATCGAGGCGAGCTTGACGAACTCCTTGTAGGTCCCGGGCGCCGGATGGCCCAGCGCGATCTTCTCGCGCTGCTTTGCGTCGATGCCGATGTTAATTGATGGAGCCTTTCCTTCCTTCGCATTCATATTCGATTCTCCTCGCAAAAAGTAAACACTTCCCGACGGTGATCATTCCCTCGGAATGTGAATTCCATTTCCGAGATCACAGGTTCGCTGTTTTTGGTTGCCGCGCGAGCCAGCGTTCCTCGTATTGCATTGGGCTCATATAGCCGAGCGTCGAATGCCGCATTCGACTGCGATCCCAGTCCAGCCAGTCGATGACGTCGTCCGTGGCACGGCGATTTGGTATAGAACCTTGAAGACCGTTGCTCCGAGATCACGCAAGGTCGTAGCGATCAAGGTTCATCACCTTGTTCCAGGCCGCCACAAAGGCATGCACGAACGCCTGCTGCGAGTCGCTGCATGCATAAACTTCCGCGAGGGCTCGGAGCTGGGAGTTCGAACCGAACACGAGATCGACGACAGTGCCCGTCCAGTTGAGCTCGCCCGACGCCCGATCGCGCCCCTCCAATGCGCCTTCAGAGGTGGCGGACTTCTGCCACTTCGTGCGCATGTCGAGCAGATTCACGAAGAAGTCATTGGTCAATGTCTCGGGCCGCTTGGTGAAAACACCGTGCTTGGACTGGCCCGCGTTCGCATTCAGGGCGCGCAGGCCGCCGATCAGAACCGTCATCTCAGGGGCGGTCAGCGTCAGAAGTTGGGCCTTGTCCACCAGCATCTCGGCAGCTGCTGCCTCGAGTCCCTTGCGGGCGTAGTTGCGGAAGCCGTCTGCGGCCGGCTCCAGCACGGCGAATGAATCCACATCGGTCTGTTCCAGCGATGCATCCATGCGCCCCGGCGAGAAGGGAACCTTCACGTCGTGGCCGGCCTTCTTGGCAGCTGCCTCGACGGCCGCGCAGCCGCCCAGAACGATCAGGTCGGCAAGCGAAACCTTCTTGCCGCCAGACTGTGCGCTGTTGAAGTCCTTCTGGATCGCTTCCAGCTTAGCCAGCACCTTGGCCAGTTCAGCCGGCTGGTTGACGTCCCAATCCTTCTGCGGCGCCAGGCGGATGCGGGCACCGTTGGCACCGCCGCGCTTGTCGCTGCCGCGAAACGTTGCAGCAGACGCCCAAGCGGTCGTCACCAACTGGGAGATGGACAGGCCGGACGCGAGGACCTTGGCCTTCAGCGCCGCAATGTCCTTCTCGTCGACCAGTTTGTGATCGACTGCGGGGATCGGGTCCTGCCAGATCAGCACTTCCTTCGGCACCAGCGAGCCCAGATAGCGGGCGCGCGGGCCCATGTCACGGTGCGTCAGCTTGAACCAGGCGCGCGCGAAGGCGTCGGCGAACTCCTTCGGGTTCTGGTGGAAACGGCGCGAGATCTTCTCGTAGGACGGATCCATGCGCAGCGACAGGTCTGCCGTGGTCATCATCGGCGAATGCTTTTTCGACGGATCGTGCGCGTCCGGAATCATGTGCTCCGGCTTGACGTTCTTTGCCACCCACTGGTGGGCTCCGGCCGGACTCTTGGTCAGCTCCCACTCGTAGCCGAATAGCATGTCGAAATAGCCGTTGTCCCATTTGGTGGGATTCGGTTTCCAAGCGCCTTCGATGCCACTGGTGGTGGCGTGCACGCCCTTGCCGGTGCCGAAGCTGTTCTTCCAGCCCAAACCCTGCTCTTCGATCGCAGCTCCTTCGGGCTCGGGGCCGACCAGCTTGGGGTCACCTGCGCCGTGGGCCTTGCCGAAAGTGTGGCCACCAGCAACCAGCGCCACGGTCTCTTCGTCGTTCATAGCCATGCGCGCGAAGGTTTCGCGAACATCGCGGCCCGAGCCCAGCGGGTCCGGGTTGCCGTTCGGGCCTTCCGGGTTGACATAGATCAGCCCCATCTGCACGGCGGCGAGCGGATTCTCAAGATTACGGTCGCCGGAGTAGCGCTTGTCACCCAGCCAGGTGCTCTCAGAACCCCAGTAGATATCTTCTTCCGGTTCCCAGATGTCCCGGCGGCCACCGGCGAAACCAAAGGTCTTGAAGCCCATCGATTCCAGGGCGACGTTGCCCGCAAGGATCATCAGGTCGGCCCAGGAAATCTTGCGGCCATACTTCTGCTTGATCGACCACAGCAGACGACGCGCCTTGTCCAGATTGCCGTTGTCCGGCCAGCTGTTCAGGGGAGCAAATCGCTGGTTGCCGGTCCCGGCGCCGCCGCGACCGTCGTGGATGCGGTACGTGCCGGCGCTGTGCCATGCCATGCGGATCATCAAGCCGCCGTAATGACCCCAGTCAGCGGGCCACCAGTCCTGCGAATTCGTCATCAGGGCATCGAGTTCCTTGACCAAAGCATTGAGGTCGAGAGTCTTGAACTCCTTGGCGTAGTCAAACTCCTCGCCCATGGGGTTCGACTTGGCGGAATGCTGATGCAGGATTTTCAGCCTCAGCTGATTGGGCCACCATTCGGCGTTCGTTTGGGCTCCCCCGCTCACCGCGGGGTTGACGGTGGTGCCCGAGAAGGGGCACTTGGCTTCTGTTGACATCGTTCTCTCCACAAACTGTTTGCAATTTATTTTGTGATCCAAGTGTAGAAATCGCGTTTCGGCGTCGTGACGAGCGGGATTATGAAGATACCCGCGCAGTCGATACAATGAATAATAATTATGATTATAATCGATATAATCGATAACAAACCCGAAACCCCATGGCCACCCTGTCCTCGCTGAGGCAATTGCAATACCTCGTCACCCTGTCAGAAAAGCTCAACTTCACGCGTGCGGCGGAAGCGTGCTTTGTCACCCAGTCAACGCTGAGCGTAGGCCTCAGAGAACTTGAGGACGTGCTCGGCGCACGACTGGTGGAGCGCGACAGGCAGACCGTACTGATGACGCCGATCGGAATCGAGGTCGCGAAGCGGGCCCGCGCGATATTGGTGGCTGCGCAGGACCTGGTGGAAATTGCAGCCGAGTCGCGGGCGCTGATGACGGGCCTGCTGCGGCTTGGCGTCATCCCGACCATCGCGCCCTTCCTGCTGCCGCCTTGCCTGCGGCTGCTTCGGGAGCGTTATCCGGAGCTGCATCTGGCCCTTCGCGAAGACCTGACGGCGAATCTTCTGTCGCGGCTGGAAGACGGCCAGCTCGATTTGGCCCTGATCGCGCTGCCCTACGAAACGGGGAACCTGATGGTGGTACCGCTCTTTGACGACGACCTGTGGATCGTCGGGCAAAAGAACGATCCCCAACTAAGGGCGAGAACGGTGGACATCACGCCGTCCCTAACCGACCGCCTGCTGCTCCTTGAGGAAGGGCATTGCCTGCGTGATCATGCGCTATACGCGTGTGGTGCGTCCACCGGGCGCTCAACGGAGGGCGTGGAGGCGACCACCCTCTTGACCTTGGTGCAGATGATCGAATCCGGACTCGGTATCGGGCTGGTCCCAGAAATCGCTGTCAAAAGCGGATTGACAGAAAGTCCCACCCTGGTCGCGCGTCCGATGGCCAAGCCCAGCCCCAAGCGCACGATCGCACTCGTGGCACGGCGATCGACGACGCGGCTGGCCGATCTGAAGTCGCTAGCCGAAGTGATTCTTAGGGTCAGCCGTCGTTTACGAAAAGTCGCGCCGTGAGCGCTGATTGACGTTGAAGCGACACCCCTGAGATTCGGCTATGCCACGGCTACATGTAACTTTTCGAGGCGGGCAAGACAGGAGCAGGTAGCGCGCGGCGCTGCGCGCACCCTTCGGGATCTATCGGGATCTATCGCTGGCAACGTTCTTCTTGCTTCGTGTGCATTCAGTATCTATCGAGGTCTATCGGCAGCGCGGATCCAGTCGCAGACATACGCGCTACGCGACGACTTCTAGACCGCGCTTCTGCACGAGGTGGAGCAACTTCAACGCGGTTCCTGTGGGACGCTTCTGACCAATCTCCCACTTCTGCACGGTCGAGACACTGGTATTGAGCAGCGCTGCGAATACCGCTTGGCTAACACGGGACTGTTATTAAATACTTTTTACTCTATTCCCACTCAATCATCAACGGCGCTTCTAAACCGTTGTCACGTATAGAACTTTTTTCAGTGAGTAGCATTTCTACCGTCAAATCTACCGTCATTTGAATCTGATACCCAAAATTAGCATTCAGCATCTATCGGCACGAATCGCGGACAATCGACAGCCTGTTGCATCTACCCCTTCAGGATCGGTCGGTATCTATCGGTACCTATCGCTGGCAACGTTTTTCTTGTGCTCTGATCGTTCAGTATCTATCGCTGACTGTCGATAGCGCAAGATTTCAGTTCGTCGCTTTCCTCGCGAATCAAATAACCCATTGCGCGGTAGCCACGCTGGCGCTTGTCCCACATCCGTCGCAAGGCTGGATGGGCGGTATCCACGAAGTCAACGATCCGCACATCAATCTTCGTCGCATGCTCACGGTGGAGACGCCCGGCGTATTGCTGCAAGGTTCCCTTCCACGACACCGGCATCGCCAGAACCAGGGTGTCCAGAGGAGGATGGTCGAAGCCCTCCCCTACCAGCTTGCCGGTCGCAAGCAGTACGCGCGGAGCTTCCGGTGGCAAAGCCTCGAGTTGCCCAATTAGCGCGGCGCGCTGCTTTCGTGACATCCGGCCGTGCAGGACGAACGGCGGCGGAATCCTTCCCTCCAATGCCGTCGAGATGGCATCGAGATGGTCGGTGCGCTCGGTCAGCACC
>Ga0315276_10005334_pt1 | contig 11849 bp, 13 predicted proteins | sample YL17G05_0_MG_FD_204542 | JGI IMG/M metagenome (GOLD analysis project Ga0315276, IMG submission 204542) | Sediment microbial communities from Yellowstone Lake, YNP, Wyoming, USA - YL17G05_0 | ecosystem: Environmental > Aquatic > Freshwater > Lake > Sediment | place: USA: Wyoming | collected... | reverse complement strand
GCCAGCGGCGTACCAGCGCAGGCAATCAGTGTCGCGCCGGCTGCGTCCAGAGACTCGATGCCCTTGAGCCGCTCGAGTGATAGCGCCAGCTCTCCCGGTCGCGGTGTGGCGCCGCCGGCGAGACCGGTGAGTCCCCCCTGCACAACGATCGGCTGCGCGAATTCGTTGCACAGCTTCAGGCAGCTGGACACTTCTTCAGTGCTGCGCGGACGCACCAGCGCCGCGGGCGCGCACGGATCGTGCCCGGACCAGTCCGCGTGGTAGCGGGCGCTGATGCCGGCGCCAGTTTCGAGCGCGTCGGCGCCGAGTTGCGAGCGCAGCGCGCCCAGGAGTTCCTTGCCCAATCCCTGCATGCTTGCTCCTGCCCGAGGCGCTCACTCGGTAACGCGGACCACCAGTGAGTCCATGTCCGCGGCCCGCAGCTGCTGGCGCAGGCGGTTGAGCTGGTTCAGATCCTTGAGCGGACCGACGCGGGTGCGAAACCAGACGTCGGCGTCGAGCTGCACGCGCTGCACGCTGGCACTGATGTCCTGGCGCGCGAGCTGTGCGCGCACGCGCTCGGCCTCAGCTTCACTGTGGTACGAGCCGACCTGCAGGAAATACGTGCCGGGCTGCTCGACGCGCGCCGCCGCATCGACGCGCGTGCCGCGCTCTTTCTCCGGCACCACGACTTCAAACTTCGGCAGCATGTCGTAGAAGGCGTAGTTGGTATCGGCATCAGTACTGCCGACGCCGGGCTCGCGGGCGCCAGTGCGGCCGGCCGCGCCCGTGGCGTTGTTGGCGGCGGCGTTGCCTGCTGCTGAGCGCGCGGCGTTGCCGTTGACGGGATGGCGCGCGGTCGGATCGGTCTCGATCGTGGCCTCGCCGGCGCGATGATCGCTGACATAAACGATGAGCGCGACCAGCAGTCCCAGCCCCAGGCCGATGCCCAGTTCGCGCCAGCGCCGCCAGTCGAAGCCGCCGCGCTGCACGCTCTTGTAATCGCGCGCACTCAGACGGCGCTGGCTCACATGCTCTCCGGTGCGCTGACGCCCAGCAGCGCGAGGCCGTTACGCAATACCTGCTGCGCGCCCACCGCCAGCCCCAGTCGCGCATCGCGCGTGCCGGCGTCTTCAACGATGAAAGTGGCGGCGTTGTACCAGGTGTGAAAAGCCTGCGCCAGTTCGCGCAGGTAATGCACCAGCGTGTGCGGCGTGCGATTGGTCGCGGCTTGTGCGATCACTTCCGGATAACGGGCGATGGCGGTGAGCACGGCCATTTCCTGTGGGCCGTCGAGGCGCTCGAGTGCGCCCAGCGCACGCTCACGATCAAACTCCAGGCCGCGCGCGGCCAGCTGTTTCATCACGCTGGCGACCCGCGCATGCGCGTATTGAATGTAATACACCGGGTTGTCGTTGCTGCGCGATTTGGCCAGCTCGAGATCGAAATCAAGCGGCTGATCGTGACTGCGCATCAGGTAAAACAGGCGGCAGGCATCGTTGCCCACTTCCTCGCGCAGCTGGCGCAGGGTAACGAAATTGCCGTCGCGTTTGCCCATCGCCACTTTCTCGCCGCCACGAAACAGGCTGACGAACTGGATCAGGCACACTTCCAGGCACTCGCCGGGCTCGCCGAGCGCCATCAGCGCGCCGCGCATGCGTGGAATATAGCCGTGATGATCGGCACCCCAGACATCGATGAGCCGTGCGAAGCCGCGCTCGCGCTTGTCGAGGTGATAGGCGAGATCGGGTGCGAAATAGGTCTGCGCGCCGTTGGCGCGCACCAGCACCCGATCTTCACTGTCGCCAAAGGCGCTGGTGCGCAGCCACAGCGCGCCGTCCTTCAGATAGGTGTGATCCTGTGCGGCAAGTCTGGCCAGCGCCCGCTCCACGGCTCCGGAGCGCGCCAGCGCCCGCTCCGAAAACCAGCTTTCAAACTCCACGCCGAATTGCGCCAGGTCCGCGCGGATGTCGGCGAGCATCGCCTCGAGTGCCAGCTCGAGCACCGACTCAAAGCCTGTGGGCCCGAGCAGCGCGCGCATGCGTGCGATCAGCGCATCGATGTATTGTTCCTTGTCGCCGAGCGGCGCGTCGGCGGGCAGGTTCTGCACCACACTGGCCGCCGGATGCTGCAGGGTGGCGCCATGTCTGGCGCGCAGTTGCACGGCAATGGCCTGCACGTATTCGGCGCGGTAACCATTGTCCGGAAACGGCAGCACTTCGCCCGCCGCCTGCAGATAGCGCAGCCAGACGCTGACGGTGAGGATATCGACCTGGCGACCGGCATCGTTGATGTAATACTCGCGGTGCACGCGATGACCCGTGGCGCGCAGCAGATTGGCGAGCGTTGCGCCATACGCGGCCTGGCGACCGTGACCGACGTGCAGCGGCCCGGTGGGATTGGCGGAGACGAACTCAACCATCACTGCGAGGCCCGCGCCAACTTCGCTGCTGCCATAGCGCTCTGCTTCGGCATACACCCGGCGCAGTGCGTTGCTCTGTGCATCGCTGGCCAGAAACAGATTGATGAAACCCGCGCCCGCGACTTCGGCGCGCGCCAGCAGTGGGCTCGTGGGCAGCGCCGCCACGATGGCCTCGGCCAGCTCGCGCGGCTTGCGGCCAGCCAGCTTGGCGAGGCGCAGGGCGATGTTGCAGGCGTAGTCGCCGTGCTGCGCGTCGCGGGTGCGCTCGACGTTGATCCACGAGCGCTCAACCGGCGCGCTGAGCATGCCGCCGGGCAATCCGGCCAGCGCCTGTGCCAGCAATTCTTCCAGCTCGATTTTCAAGGGCGATCCGAATACGGGGAATGGCCGCGCAGTCTACCGAAAAAGCTGCGCGCGCTGGCAAACCACGCTACTGAATGTCCAGCGGATCGACATCCAGCGCCCAGCGCACCCGCCGCGCTGCCGGCAGGCGCTCGACTTCGGGCAGCCAGCGCTCCAGAAAGCGATGCAGGCCGCCGCGCCCGGCGTGTTCGATCAGCAGCTGCGCGTGGTGGCGCCCGGCGCGGCGCGCCATGCTGGCACTCACCGGTCCCAGCAAGCGTGCCTCGGGCTGCGCTCCGGCGCACTCGCGCGCGGCGTTCAGAAAATCGAGCGCCTGCGCCGCGCTGAGTGCCGAAGCGCGCAGCAGCGCCAGTCGGCTGAAGGGCGGCCAGCGCGCGCTGGCGCGCTCGAGCAGCGCGTCGGCCGCGAAACTTTCATAGCCGCCGCTGAGCAGGCTCTGCAGCAGCGGGTGATCAGGATAGGCCGTCTGGATCAGCACTTCACCGGCGCGCTCACCGCGCCCGGCGCGCCCGGCCACCTGCACGATGGTCTGCGCCAGGCGCTCGGCGGCGCGAAAATCGGTGCTGAACAATCCCTGATCGGCGTTGAGCACGGCCACCAGCGTCACGCCGGGGAAATGATGGCCCTTGGTCACCATCTGCGTGCCCACCAGAATGCGCGCGCGACCCTCGAGCAGTGAGTGCATCACCGCGTCGATGTCGGCCGCGCTGCGTACCGTGTCGCGATCGAGCCGCACCTGCGCGGCGGTGGGAAACAGTTCCGCCAGTGTTTCGGCCACGCGTTCGGTGCCCTGGCCAACCGGGCGCACGGCGAAGCCACAGCGCGCGCAGCGTTGCGGCAGCGGCTGCGCCGCGCCGCAGTAGTGGCAGCGCAGTTGCGCGGCGCCCTGGTGCACGGTCAGGCGCGCATCGCACTCGGTGCACGGTGCGATCCAGCCGCAGCTGGTGCACAGCAGGGTGGGCGCATAGCCGCGCCGGTTCAGATAAACCAGCACCTGGCCATCACCGGCCAGATGTCGCCCGATGGCCTGAATCACCGGGCCCGCAAGACCTGCGTGCACGGCGTGCGCGCGCAGATCGATGAGCGCCACGCTCGGCGCCGCGGCCTGGTCGGCGCGGCGCGGCAGCGGCAATTGTCGATATCGACCCTGCTGCACATTCTGCAGCGTCTCGAGACTGGGGGTGGCCGAGCCCAGCACCACCGGCACTGCCGCCTGCTGGGCGCGGCGCACGGCCACGTCGCGCGCCGAGTAGCGGCAGCCGCCTTCGTGCTGTTTGTAGGAGCTGTCGTGTTCTTCGTCGATGACGATCAGCCCCAGGTTCGGAAGCGGCGCGAACACGGCTGAGCGCGTACCGATGACGACCCGCGCCTCACCGGCACGGGCCGCGCGCCAGGCCGCCAGGCGCTCACCGTCCTTGAGCGCGGAATGCAGCACCGCCATCGGTACCGGCAGGCGCTCACGAAAGCGCGCCAATAATTGCGGCGTCAGCCCGATCTCCGGGACCAGCACCAGTGCGCTCTGGCCACGCTCGAGCGCGCGCACCACCAGGCGCAGATACACCTCGGTCTTGCCGCTGCCGGTCGCGCCCTGCAATACAAAGGCGCTGAAGTGCCCGGCTGCCGCGTCGATGTCGTTCACGGCACGCGACTGCTCGGGGCTGAGCTCAGGGCCGCGCGGCCAGCGGGTTGGTGGGGTTGCCAACGGTGGCGAGGCCGCCATGTTGCGCTCCTCGATGGCGATCCAGCCACGACGCTGCAGTGCCCGCGCGCTCTCGCGCCAGCCGGCAGCATCGGCGTCGAGCTGCACGGTGCGTAGTCCCGCAGGGTCTGCGGCCAGGCGCTGCAGGAGTTCGCGTTGTCGTGGCGCGCGCCTGGGCTCGCCGGCCAACAGCGCCTCGCGCCCGGCGGCCGTCAGCTGCAGCCAGCTGTGCTGCGCCCGCGCCGTCGCGCCGCTGCGTAGCGCTGCCGGGAGCGCCGCGCAGATCACCTCTCCGGGCGGGTGGTGGTAATAACTCGCCGTCCATAGCAGCAGATCCAGCAGGCCAGGCTCGAGTAGTGGCTCGTCGTCGAGCACCTCGATTACGGCTCGCAGCCTGCCGCTCGCCAGCTCGGATTGCGTCGCCTGGCTGATCACTACACCGATGGCCTCACGCCGCCCCATAGGCACTCTCACCCGCATACCTGGGGAAAGCTCGTCTGCCGCGCGGCCCTTGGGAGGGAGGTAGTCCAGGAGCGTGCGCAGCGGGCAATCCACAGCGATTTTCAGCACTTCCGGGGAGGTGGAAAAATCGGGGTTCATTGTGGATAAGTCTGTGGATGGCTTGGGTTTTTCAGCCTGGCACTGGGCAGCTGATCGATCGAATCAGTGCGACGCCCCGACTTAGAAAGTTCGAAACAATACATAATTATCAATACGTTACAAAGCTTCATGCACTATCGGGATCGCCGCTTGCAAGCTCACTTCCAGCATTTTCCCTAAGATCCAGGCTAAGTGGATGATTTTGGCGCATTCCCCGCCTGGCAGCGGTGGTCAACCAAAGTGCAGCCAATGCGTTGCTCCATTAAGGGCCATGAACACCTTTGCCAAATTGCTGACAGAATCTGCGAGCTTCGCCTCGCCAGAGGTCACCGCATTGCAGGATTCGACGTTGCAGGAGTCACGGCAGCTCGCCGATTTTCTGGCCGCCACAGAGCGCCGGGCATTCAGGATCGCACAGATTGCGTTGCGCCACGACCAGGATGCGCTCGACGCCGTGCAGGATGCCATGCTGCGCCTCGTGCGCCGCTACGCGCGCCGACCGGCCGCCGAGTGGCCGCCGCTTTTTTACCGCATTCTCGAAAATGCCATCCGCGATATGCAGCGCCGCCGCCGTACGCGCAGTGGCGTCCTCGCCTGGCTACCGTGGCGTGGTGCCGACGATGAGCACGATGAGTTCGATCCGGTGGCGCAAGCGCCCGATCCGGCGCCAACGCCCGCCGCCCAGGTGCAGACGGCAGAAACATTGCAGGCTCTGGAGCGCGCGGTGGCCGCACTCCCGGCCCGCCAGCGCCAGGCCTTCCTGCTGCGTAGCATCGAAGGTATGGATGTCGCGGCCACGGCGCAGGCCATGGGCTGTTCTGAAGGCAGCGTAAAAACGCATTATTTTCGTGCCCTGCAGTTTCTGCGCGGACAACTTGGGGAGTATTGGACATGAACGCGGACGAGCAACGGCGCCTGGAAGAATTCGCGCGGCATGCACGCGCACTGTTGCAGGACAGTGTGGCCAATCTGGACGGCGCGACGCGCTCGCGCCTGACGCAGGCCCGTCATGCGGCCCTGGACCAGGCCCGCGTCGCTGCGCCGCTGCTGCAGTGGCGGCGCTGGCTGCCGGCCGGCGCGGTTGCCGGCGCCGTACTGGCGGTGCTGATCGTCGTGGGTCAACAGACTTCAGGTCCGCAGTTGCAGGCCAGCACCCGCGGCGCAGGGGATGACATGGAACTGCTCGCCGACACCGATGGCCTGGCACTGGCGCAGGAATCCGAGCTCGACTACGACTTTTACGAATGGGCGGTGAGCACCGCACAGCAGGCCGACGGTGGCGGAGTCGGCTCATGAAATGGTGCTCGGCCGCTCTGCTGGCACTGCCCTGCGGATTCGCGCTGGCCGGTGCGCCCGTGTCGCAGGCTGGCGGTACCGTGCCACCGATCAGCGCAGCAGTGGATGCCGAGCTGCTCGAGTTTCTCGGTTCCGTCGATTCAACTGAGCCGGGTTGGCACGACTATCTTGAAGACACTGATCTTGAAAAAGCGGTGACGGTGCCGGAGAAAAAAGCGCCGCCGCCAGCGGACCAGGGGAACAGCACATGAAAACTTCGCGCGCCACAATATTTGCCTGGGCAGTGCTGACGCTGGCTTCGGCATGCGCACTGGGCGCAGCTGCACCCGCAGCGCCCGCAGCGCCCGCAGCGCCGTTGCCGGCCGCGCCGGCCAGCGCGCCGAGCCCGTCGCTGAATTGGTCGGCACTGAGTGCCGAACAACAAAAACTCCTGCAGGGCCACGCCAGCGATTGGGCTGCACTGCCGCCCGCGCGTCAACAGGCGCTGGCGCGCGGCGCGGATCGCTGGCTCGCCATGCCGCCACAGGAGCGCGCCAGGGCGCGCGAACGTTTTCAGACCTGGCGTGAGCTGCCCGAGGAGCAGCGCGAACTGATCCGCCGTCGCTGGCAGCGCTTCCAGTCGCTGGAACCACGGGACCGGGCACTGGTGCGCGAGCACTACCGCGACTTCGTCCGGCTGCCGCCCGAGCAGCGCCGACTATTGCGCCAGCGCTGGCTTGAGGCCAGCCCCGCAGAACGGGACCGGATGCGTCAACGATTGCATGAGCGGCGGGCCGAGCATCACCAGATTCAATAACGCGTGACTTGCGCCGGGCGAGTTGAGGCATGATGCCGCCCTCACTCAACCGGAGCTTCTCATGGGCTTACTCGATGGTTTGATTGGCGGCGCGCTGGGTTCAGCAATGGGCGGCGGCGCGCAGCAGGGCAACAACCCGCTGGGCTCTTTGCTTAGCAGCCTGACCCGCGGCATGGGCGGGGCCCAAAACGCGGGCCAGAACGCGGGCTCAAATATGGCCCAGGCGGGCGGTCTGGGTGGTCCCGCCGCAGGCGCTTTGCTGGCCGCAGCGATGGCCCTGGTGCAGCAGCAGGGTGGGCTCTCCGGCCTGCTCGATAAATTTCGCCAGAGCGGTCTCGGTCAGCACGCGGATTCCTGGGTAGGCACGGGCCCAAACATGGCAGTCACGGGTGATCAGGTGCACCAGGTGCTGGGCGGCGACGCGCTCAGCGGGATCGCGGCCAGGCTGGGCGTTCCGGTTCAGCAGGCGGGCACTTCAATGGCGCAGCTGCTCCCGGAACTGATCAACCAGCTGACACCGGGCGGTCAGGTGCCTGGCAATCACAACAGCCTCATTGCCGATGGCCTGAAGATGTTGCAGAGCCTGGGGCACTGACGCCTGTAGCGCGAGGTCGGCGGCCTTAGCCCGCCACCTTCACGTTCTGCGATTGCGCCGCAGCTGCCTGCAAAGTCTGCACATCGTGTGAGCCGTGGTTCGTGCCGGCACCAGCCAGAGTCGGCAACAGCGCCATGCTGCTGGTGATGAGCATGCTGAGCAGCGCGGCGCGCAGCGCAAACGGATGCATTTTTTCTGAGTGGTTCATGTCGGTCTCCTGCACCTGAATTTCAGGTATTTCGTTAGTGGGTGCTGCAGAGCTTTGGTCTCTGCGGCGGTAACGGTAATACTCGCCAGCAGCCAATTGGTTGCAGGAATTTTGCAGCAGGAGTGGCCGCTGGGGCGCCAGCGGGCGGCGCCCACGCGCCGCGGCGCGCGTGGGCAGCGTGTGGCTAGACTGCCTTGACCGCCTGAATGAGTTCAGCGGCCGCCTTCTGGCCATCGCCATAGAGCATGCGCGTGTTATCAAGATAAAACAGCGCGTTTTCGATGCCCGAAAACCCGGTGCCCTGGCCGCGCTTGATCACGATCACGTTTTTTGCCTTGTCGGCATTGAGGATCGGCATGCCATAAATCGGGCTCGATTTGTCACTGCGCGCCGTCGGGTTGACGACGTCATTGGCACCGATGATCAGCGCCACGTCGGCGGTTTCAAATTCTGCATTGATCTCATCGAGATCACTGATCAGATCGTAGGGCACGCCGGCTTCGGCCAGCAGCACGTTCATGTGGCCGGGCATGCGGCCGGCCACCGGATGAATGGCGAAGCGCACCATCACGCCGCGATCGATCAAGAGCTGGCACAGTTCCCACACCTTGTGCTGGGCCTGCGCCACCGCCATGCCGTAGCCCGGCACCACGATCACCTTTTGCGCAAACGCCATCATCACGCCGACATCGGCGGCGTCGATCGGCTTCATGCTGCCGGTGACATCGCCGCCGGCGGTAGCAGCGCCACCGGTGTCGCCGAAGCCCGAGAACAGCACATTGCCCAGTGAACGGTTCATCGCGCGCGCCATCAGCTGCGTCAGCAGCGTGCCGGCCGAGCCGACCACGGTGCCGGCGATGATCATCGCGGCGTTCTGCATCACGAAGCCTTCGAACGCGACCGCGAGGCCCGTGAAGGCGTTGTACATCGAGATCACGACCGGCATGTCCGCGCCGCCGATCGGCAGCGTCATCATCACGCCGAACAGCAGCGCCAGCACGAAGAACAGCGAGACGTGAAACGGATCGGCGTGGTAGCCCGAGGCGATGAACGCGCCCACGGTCACGGCGGCGACGATGACCAGGATATTGACTATCTGCTGGCCGCCGAAGCGGAACGACTTCTTGATGAGGCCCTGCAGCTTGCCAAAGGCGATGAGGCTGCCGCTGAAGGAGATGGCGCCGATCAGTCCGCCGCTCACCGCGAGTGTGCCCATGGTCGGGCTCATGGCCTCGCCGCTATAGAGCTCGACCGCAGCGATCGCCGCAGCCGCGCCGCCGCCGAAGCCGTTGTAGAGTGCGATCATCTGCGGCATGTCGGTCATCGCCACGCGCTTGCCGCTGATCCAGGCCAGCAGCGTGCCGATGATGATGGCCGGCAGGATCCACTCGTAATTGCCCATTCCCGGGTAGAGGAACGTGAACAGTGTCGCGACCAGCATGCCGGCGCCCGCCCAGACAATGCCGCTGCGGGCCGTGACCGGCGAGCTCATGCGCTTGAGCCCCATGATGAACAGGAAGGCGGTGACGAAGTAGCTGGCCTGAATCAGCCATTGCCTGCCATCGGCGCCGAGCATCGAGGTATCCATCAGTGGCCCCCGCTCTTAGGTCTGCCGGCCTTCGCGCCGCTCGATTTGAACATTTCGAGCATGCGCTCGGTGACGACGTAGCCGCCGGCGGCATTGCCGGCTGCCATGAACACGCCGATAGCGCCGATGACTTTCTCGAGCGTGGTGTGCGAGTTGCCCAGCGCCACCATCGCGCCCACCAGCACGATGCCGTGCACGAAATTCGAACCAGACATCAGCGGTGTGTGCAGGATCACCGGCACCTTGGCGATGATCTCGTAGCCGGTGAAGGCCGCGAGCATGAAGATATACAGAGCAACTATGCCGGTCATGTTCCCTCCACACTCTTGCGCGTGGCTTCGTGTTTGATGGCGCCCTCGTGCGTCAGGCACGATTGCGCGAAGACTTCATCCTGCCAGTCGATCGCCAACCCGCCACTCTTGTCGATGGCGGGCTTCAGAAAGTTGAGAAGGTTGCGGGCGTACATTTCACTGGCGTGATAGGCCAGCTGCGCCGGCAGATTGACCGGCCCGACGATCTTCACGCCATTGTGCAGCACGGTTTCGCCGGCACGCGTGAGTTCGCAGTTGCCGCCCGATTCCGCGGCCAGATCGATGATGACCGCGCCGGCCTTCATGCGCTCGACCACGGCGGCTGAAATCAGCCGCGGCGCGCGGCGACCCGGCACTGAGGCGGTGGTGATCACCGCGTCCGCCACCGCGATACGCGCGTCCAGCACTTCCTGCTGCTGGGCCTTTTCCTCGGCGGTGAGTTCGCGGGCATAGCCGCCCTGGCCTTCGGCCGATACGCCGGTCTCGATGAACTTGGCGCCCAGCGATTTCACCTGTTCCCGGGTGGCGCTGCGCACGTCGTAGGCTTCGACCACCGCGCCGAGCCGCCGGGCCGTGGCGATGGCCTGCAGGCCGGCTACGCCGACGCCGACAATCAGCACCTGCGCCGGGCGGATGGTGCCCGCCGCCGTGGTCAGCATCGGCAGGAAGCGATCGAGGGTATTGGCCGCGAGCAGCACCGCCTTGTAACCGGCGATGGCGGCCTGCGAGGAGAGGGCATCCATCGACTGCGCCCGCGAGATGCGCGGGATCAATTCCATGGCAAAGCTGGTCACGCGCCGCTCGCACAGCGCCTTGACCTCGGCGGCGCGCGCATGTGCCTGCTGGTAGCCCACGACCACCTGGCCGGCGCGCAGCGCGCCAATCTGCGCCATATTCAGGGGTTGCACGCTCAGCAGCACATCGGCCTGCGCCAGCACGCTGGCGGCCGAATCGGCCCATTCCACGTCCTTGTACAGGGTGTCGGGGAACTGGGCGCTGACTCCCGCACCTCGCTCCATGAGCACCCGTGCACCGGCCGCCTTGAGCTTGGTGACCACTTCGGGCACCAGGCTGACGCGGGTTTCGCCGGGCACGCTCTCGCGTAGCGCACCTATGGTCACGGGCATGCTGGACTCCTGTGGATGATGGGTTTAGCCCGGTTTTTCACAATCCCGGACCCCATACATTGAATTCTCTCACAAGGCTGCCTACTCTTGCACGAATGAGTGCCAAGGCCATACCCCATAGCCGCCCTGCGGACGAGGATACCCGCCTCGTGCTGCATGCGGCTGCGCACGGCCTGACGCAAATGGTGCTGCGTACCGATATCGCCGGCATGCCGCTCGAGTGGATCGACTACCGCGAGGCGGCGCGCCTGTATCACCAGGAGCAGATCGCCTATACCTGCGGTTCGCTTATCTATTCCTTATATGGCGGCGTCAGTGCGCGCACCGGCCTGCGCACCGTGGTCGAGGTCAGCTCCATCGTTGCCACCGTCGGCCACACCGGTAACCCCGGCAATACCCGCCACGACTATGTGCCGCCGCTGAACAACGAAACGCTGTTCCGGCGCGATGCCCACCTGTGCCTGTACTGCGGCGGGCGCTTCCCCTCGCGCGAACTCTCGCGCGATCACATTCGTCCCTTCAGCCAGGGCGGGCGCGATGTCTGGACCAATGTGGTCGCGGCCTGCCGCCGCTGCAACAACGTCAAGGCCTGGCGTACGCCCGAGCAGGCCAAGATGCAGCTGCTGGCGGTGCCGTTCACGCCCACCTATGCCGAATATATTTTCCTCAAGGGCCGGCGCGTGCTCACCGACCAGATGGCCTACCTGCGGGCGCACTTCCCGCGCAGCAGCCCGCTGCACGATCGCATCCAGCGCTGGCTGAGTTGAGCGGCTGCGGCCACGCTGGCGTGGTTGGTCGTCAATCTGGTTCGACAGTGCGCCGCCGCGAGATCGCCGCATAGCACACCCAGATGCTGATCAGCAGT
>Ga0315276_10005332_pt1 | contig 11851 bp, 13 predicted proteins | sample YL17G05_0_MG_FD_204542 | JGI IMG/M metagenome (GOLD analysis project Ga0315276, IMG submission 204542) | Sediment microbial communities from Yellowstone Lake, YNP, Wyoming, USA - YL17G05_0 | ecosystem: Environmental > Aquatic > Freshwater > Lake > Sediment | place: USA: Wyoming | collected... | reverse complement strand
TATCACTTGGCATTGGTTAGTCCTTTCTAGGGTTGTTTATATTCCGCCCATTCAATATCAAGCCATTTATCACATGTTTTTAATGATCGTCCAGTTAAAGAATGTCCGACTAATTTTATATTCATATGATCTTCTGGCGCGCGGTCTTTTTCTTCCTTGGTTTCTTTATCTTCTTAGGCATTAGTCCCCCTATGAGCATTTTTTCTATTTCTTCTATGCTCTTTTTTCTCTAATTGCTCAATCGCCCAGGATAAACTTTCTTGGGCTTCTTTATCCATAGAAATAATCGCATTGTCTGTATCCTCTTGCGCTGCGGATTGGCAAGCCGCCGAAATCGCTGTAAGCACTAATATAACTCTGTGTAATTTATTACTCATTTACTCCCCTCTTTAGTGTCCTGGGTGGTTAAAGGTTTTAAATTTATACCCCACTTAACCGCACCTTTGTTAATTTTTGTTTCTTGTTTTAAATTGGATTCTCGGATCATTTCTTCGTTTTCAACTTGTTTATTCAGCATTAAACCACCTCCGATATTTTTTCAATTTCAGCGGAAAAAGTTTTTATTACATCCACTAAAGTTCCGGTAATTAACTTTTGATTTATCAAAATTTCAACAAATTTTTTCTTTTGATTGCGATTTAAATTGTGATAATAAGTATCAAGTCGGCTTTTTAGACGTTTGGCACGGGTTATATCTTTATCTTCATAAATACACTTTTTTAATGTTTTATATAAGTTTATTCCTATGACAAAAATATCCATTTTTCACTTTTTATACTATGATACCGTGTAATACCGTGTAAATCGACCGTAACGGTATCTTTTTCACGCTAACTCTTTATATTGTATAAGTTATAATAATAAAAAATGATACTATGAAACCATTACGCTTGGAGATACATACAATTCAAAATTTTCCTACCGGAGGAAGAAAAACAATATGCCTCACTCTCGAAGCGTAACGGTATCACAGTATTGTAAGTCTTTATATTGCATAGGTTTGATACTGTTACGGTTGATTTTGACGGTATCACGGTATCATTATAACCTATTGAAATTAAAAGATTTAAAAATTTAGCGATATAATGAGTTTTATTTTTCATTTCCATTAACCGGGTTATAAAATAACTCTTTTGGGCAAGGATAAAGTTCTGTTAACTCATTTACTTCAGGTAAAAAGTATTTATAATCACTTTTTTTATGTTTATTGAAACGCATAATTGCCTGTTTAAATTTACCTCCGCCATTCTCTGTATACTCAATTACGCCATTCTTAATTAAAGATAACATCCACTTTTTGGTTTTATCTTTAGTCCATTCTAATTTGTCCGCAATATCTTGATAGGTAAAATTAAATTCCACCTTTTCATCAATCGGCACAAATTCTTCTTCCATTTGTTGAATGACACAAAAGAGAGTATCGGCCGCGGGGCTACTTTCAAAAATAGTCTTAATGAGTGTTTCTTCGGCTAACACTTTAGCAATATGATAATCAGCCAGGGTAGAATATATCTTGCCATCTTCAATTTTCCTATGCGCTTGGTGTAAAATTGTAATTACATTTATAAGCACTCGAAAACGTTCTCTATCCCGGCGTATCCTAACCGGTTTGTTTGGAAAACTTCCCAACACTTCTTTGGCATACGGTATAATAACTTTTAAATCAGATTTAAGTAACCGTTGCATATTCTTCCAAAGGTTAATTTCTTTTTCGTCCAACTCAAATACTTCACCTTGGGCCTTACGAATACTAATATCTCCAATATTTTGGGTAAGTTCAGGGCTGTCGTCGGAGAATATTGAGAAATTCCGGGTTTCATTTTCGTCAAACATCCGAGCTTTGGTAGTAGTTATTAGAAAACCTACTGGCCCTTTAACTTTCTTAGTTATAGTTTCCATATTACCGGTGCGCTCATCTTTAATCGGCATCATAAGAATAAGATCACCCTCTGACTGCGCTGTTCGGATAGAATAATCGGCTTGTTCTGATCCTTGCATTTCGTTGATATAAACGATTCGGTGTTGTAAACCATCTTCCGGCATGTGAAAAAAAGCCTGTTGCGTAGCTTTAGTGATAAAATGGTAACCTTCTTCTGGAATAAGGCGTTGAACACTTTGGCAAGAAAATGATTTTCCGGAAGAACTTTCTCCTTTTACGGTCATAGAAAGAGGCTCTTTGAGTATCCGGGAACTAAAACAAAGGTAAACCATAAGCCGGAGTGTTTCTTCACCAACTACACCAATCCGATTTGTAGCCATTATTACTTTATAAAGGATGTCCTGTGTTTCTTGCATAAATTTAGTAGCCTGTTCTCGCTCCTCATCTGTCATTATATAGGCTTGTTTTGCTTTTAAAACAGCATCTTCTTCTTCTCGCTTTAACTGTTTACGGATTAGATTTTCTAATTCAACTAAAATTTGCTCTATATCTTTATCCTTAGTCGCTTGAATAAACTTTTCTCTATGCGCCTGGATACTAAGATTTATTTCGGTTTTAAGCAGATATTTCTTATCTTTAGAAAGCGTAAGAATTGATTTTAACTTACCATTCCCAGAAATATTTAAATTAGTAAACCTAAATTCATATCCGTTTTTACTGAATATCATTACATCCGCATCTCTATGCGTAAGTGTAATAATATTATTATCTACTGGAATAAATTCGGTTTCATACCGTGCTATACTCTGGGAAATTCGGCTAACTTCTTCTTCCCGTAAAGGTGGATTACAAGAAGCCATATTAGTTTTTTGTAAAACCTCGGTTATTACCTGTTGAGAAAGTCCAGTATTACGGAGTTTAACCCCGATACGCATTAAAGTAGTATTACGGCGCCCCTCTGGTATATCTACTTCATTATCCAAAGAGTCCAGTCTTGGCCGGTTTTCTTTGACTAAATCAAGCAACCATTGGGGAGCTGGGGCTAAAGGAGTAGTTTCGGGATGGCAGGACACCTCCCAGGCGTATTCTTTGCCATTAAATTTACTTGGAGCTATAACTATATATCCGCCTTGAGATTTAATATCAATTCCTTTTCTAATTCCTGTTTTACAACCTATTGCTTTATTTTCTGGAAATTGAAATAAGATATGTCTACCGCCGCTCCAAGTTATTGCCTCTATGGTATGTGGTATTTCTCCATAAATTTTTATAAGTTCGTGCCAAGATATATCGCCTTGAGCATTGTTCTTAATATCTATATCAACCACAAATAATCCAGATTTATCTCCAGTGGCAAGTCCTATATTGCTATTGGGATACTTCTTAAATAATCTTTCTACTTCTTTTGGATCATTTGTGGCAGAGTAAAATCCGTCTGGTGTAGCAGGAATTTTTCCCCCAGCGATACAAGGAAAAACTGCCCATCCGCGTGCAGCATATTTTAAAGCAGCAATCAAAATTTTATTTTCCATTATTTTTTAATTCCGGTAAGTTTTGTTTATATTTACATCCTGAATTTATACAAAATTCTACGCGCTTTATAGATTGGTATATTTTAGTTTTAACGCTTTTTTCTTTACAATTAGGACAGGTTTTTAGCATATTCTTCTTCTAATAATTTTTTAATAATTTTAGAATCAGCATACGGAATCCATTTTATCCATCTATCACAATGTGGACAACTACCTCTAATTTGAATCATCCCATTACTGGTTTTATTTAACCTTTCTTTAACTTCTATATCTTTATCGCAAGAATAACAGTGTAAAATCATTATTACTCCTTATTATTAGCGGTTCTTACCAAAGAGCGCTTTGAAGGCTGCTGGTTATTTTATTGGTTTTACCTGCACTACTTTAGGCTTTAACGCCGTTTTGGTTTCACCTTCGCGATCAACCCATTCTTCTTGGGAGTTTTCCACCTTACCGGATATTTCTTTGCCGATAATATCCTCAATTTCCCAGTCATAAACGCCATCTTCACCGGCTTTGATGGTGCAAGCTATAAGAATCTGTTTCAAAAACCATCTTTTACCCTGAGTGGCGATAGCGTAAACATCTCCTTGTTGTCCAGTTTCTTTATCTTCTAACACAAGGATATACATTTCATTACCGGCCTTACTTTCACTTTCCTTGCAATCAAGGATTGTAAAATTACGCCATCCATCCGGCAATGCTTCAAATTCATGTCTTTCATTTTCTTGGCTCATATCGTGTTTCATTTGTTCCTCCTTTGGTAGTTATAAATTTTTAAACTTGATAAAAATACTTCATTAAACTGTCCCTCAATTTCCTCCTTTTCCATTGGGTAGGTATTATAGGCGATCTTATCCTTTGCAAAAGACACAATTAGCGCCTTATCTATATTGGTCTTATTGATTTCGTTATATGCCATAACGTAAGCTGCAACCTGCGCTTTATGTTCATCGTATATATCCGGTTTGTCTTTCTTTTTCGCTTCCCCGGACTTCCAGTCTAAAATTATTGGTACATCTTTAATTTTAGCTTTACAGTCCATCGTGCCATTGTATTTATGCTGTTCCGAAGTAAGCATTATCTCTGACCACTCTAATTCGATCTCCGGGCGTTCTTTACGGAATAGCATAAAACTTTTCAGAGCATTAGTTACTTCTTCCGGATATTCTGTTTCTACCACGACTTTATTTTTTAAAATATAGTTTTCTATGGCCTCGTGAATTTGAGTTCCAATAAGTTTACCTTTGGAACTTGCTTTATCGCAAAATTCAGCCGTATGCCATTTAAACCACATTTCCAAACCTATTTTTCGCAATACCCCTAAAACCGTAGTTACCGATGGATATTCGTTATCGTAATTTCTTTTTATCTTTTTATCCACTTATCACCTCGCCTTTATCATCAATAACCACCGTAGCTGTCGTATCTATTATAGGTAAATCTTCAACTTCTTCGGGAGTATAAGCGGTAATTATATCCGGGCAGAATGTCCGACCCCCCATAGATATTGCCCTGGCATAAAGCATCGCTTTTGGATAATTCTTCCAGACATCTTTGTTGACGATTCCGGCTTTAGCGGCATCCTTAATGGTAAAAGAAGATTCGCCTATTTTAGTCTTAACTTCCTTAACAATTTCAAAGAATGATATTAAACATTCTTCGGCATCCATCTTTTCAATATGATAATCATACTTACCCGACTTCTTGATTGCCGCAGCGATTAACTTAGCTGACATAGCTATCCGGCCATTAACCATATATAATTCTGTTACCGATTGCAAAGGCGTTAAACCATATTCTCTACCTGCGATGATCTTAACTACCGCCTGACACTGTGTCGTTAAATCTGGAAACATTCCACTTTTAACAAAAACATCTGCTAGCGCCATTGGTTCTCTTAACGATTCTATAACCGTTAAATCATTTGGGCGCAATTCTTTTTTTACTTTTATTTCTCCATTTTCTTTTTTCATATCATCCTCCCCAAATAAAAGACCCTGGCTGGGTGAACGGACAGTTCTGTTGTCTTGGAGAGGCAACCCCAGCCAGGGCATAAAAAAATAGCGGCGAGTATCTTCTCGTCGCTGTTTGTTTGATTTTTTTGTCCGTTTCTTTTTACCATTACCTCTCCATTTATTAACTTAATTATATTCTTTTTTTTACATTTGTCAACTATTTTCTTTACTTTTTCTTTTCCTCTCCAACGCCCAGAAGTAATGAATAATATACTCACTCATTTCTTCTCGGTCTTTTACAAATACTGGCAGGATGCCATAACGACACCACACGCTGAATAAAGTTTTAATGATACTTACACCTTGAATCTTACTATGCCGGTATCCTTTAAATATTTTGCTAAGATTGCCTTCTACGATTATGATTAAAGTAACTCCTACGGCCCGCGCTCTTTCAATTTCTTTCTTTATTCTATTATAATCCTTGGTAAGTGATCCCCAAAGGTCGCCAATTGCCTTACGTTCAAAGTATACTCCAGACATTATATTATCTTCAAACATTGCTGTATAATCCCCAACATCCAATTTACAAGTTATTGCTGTGGTAATTTTCGGATGATTAAATGTAAGCGGATTTTTTTCGCGACTATCAATAAGAATTTTTAACATTATACCGCCACTTCGTTTTTCTTCTTCATTTCATCTCCTTTTTCTTGGTAAATTTATTCTCAAATATGGACAACCTTTTTTTAAACAACAACTTAATCCTTTCCTATTGGAAATTTTACATCCCCCCTTTCTAATGTTAGTGCATTCGTATCTGCTCATTTTATATATTCGTGAAATTCTCTATCCCCTCCGCCAACCGCGCGGTCGTAAATCCTTCTTACCGCCGCCTCCTGTTTTAAGCTCAATGCTCGGCAAGGTTTCATCATTGAGATATTCTTGACGAAAACCTTTTCCCAGTCGTTAAGTTTATATCCCGCCTTGATCGCGTAGTCTATCATTATAAGGGAGTTCTCTTTTGTAATCATAGCCTCACCGTTTTAAACCCTTTCCCTCGGCAATTATCGCAATCAATAAATCCTTCCGCCTGGAATTGCTGAATAGGCGCAAGGTGTTGATCGAAACTCTGGGGATGATTTTCGATATAATCAATAAGCTCATCCTCGGTGTTAAAATAAAGACGACCTGTGCCGTGGCAACAATCGCAGGTGTCTTTAAATTCCATTGGCGGTAATTCGCGCATTGCCTTCATTTCACCACCTCGACTATTACCGGAATAAGACCTTGTTTAAGATCAGCAATTTGAGCAAATGCCCCTTTGGATAAATCAATCCTTGTCTTGGTGAAACGCTTGTTAATACGATCGGTAACTTTGACGATAACTGACCTCCCGCTTGTGCTTGTAATCCGCAAAGTAGTGCCGAGCTTGTGTCTTCTTCAGCGGAAATTCTCCCACCAAACCGACAAATTTCTTTGATAATCCTTGTAGCGCCGTTAGCAAGTTTTATTTCTTTTCGGGCAAGACTACATTCACGACATCCGCTTAATTGCACTAACTTATTCGGTTTGAAATATTTCATAACCCACCTCCAAAATTAAAAACTCACTCCCGATTCCGCCAAGGTCTTGTTTTCCCATTGAAAACAAAAAAACCCGCGCTTTCACACAGGTTAATCGAGAGTGAGTTAAGTTTAGTTTTTCTTTACCCTTGGCGGTAATGATATTCATAGACAAAAGTATATCACGATTATTTTACTTGTCAAGATATATTTTCTCGTCGATAAATGAAAATAGTTTGACTAACTAAAATTTACTTTTAAATTTAGAGGGGAATTTACTTTTAAATTTTGAAGGGAACTTCGTCTGCGTAGTTTTTGGTTCGTTTGGATTCTGCGGGAATACTCTGCCCTGGAAAAATCTTCCTGCCTGGCCACCCATTGGAATAAAATTTGTTACGGCTCTAATTGCGGCATTCTGCTTTGTTTCTGGTTTCTTCCCGGTGAATATGGTGCCTATATTCTGTGCTGTTCTTACCAGGGGTGGAACAGATCTGCCCAATCCCGGGATCCGCGGAATGGCGCTTTCTACCTCATAAGGTTGTCTTAACCCTGCTTTCTTGTATAGCATATTCAATAACATTGATATTGCCACTAGAGTAAAGAATGCACCCCATCGCACTGGTTTCTTGGTTTTTCCTGTAAATTTGCCTATGATATTACCCGGAATGTTCCCAAGTTTTAAATCATAGATTAAATGGTTCATCATAGCAAAAGTCCAAGTCTGGAATTGGCTTAATAGCATTCCGGTGTTAGATCTCATCCATGCGTTTAGTTCATATTTTTTATACCCTACCTGTGTCCGGCGCGCGATTGAATCAGCATACTTAATAGCCTTTGCTTGGTTATACCCTAAGTCTATACCCTTAAAATATGCCCCTATGAATGTTGACCCTACGTTGTTATATTCCAAAAGATTAGTTACATAGCCGGCTACTTCCTCAATAGTCTTAAATGTTCCCGGATCGATGTCTGGATCTATGGTTCTTCCTTTCATTAAATTAGAGTGCTTAAACGCAAACTGCCGCCATTGTTTCGTCCCCAGGAATTTCGCCAACCCTTTATTCATATAATTGCCAAGTTCATCATAAGAAATAACAAAATTCGAGGAGTTCATTACCCAGAAGTTAATATTCGCAAGTAATGCGCTCTTGGCTTGTAACGATCTAATTTTCTTAACAATGGGATGACTAGCAATCATACCAATAGCGTTCTGATCCTGAATAGACGTCTTACCTTTTAAGTCATTGGCTAACCAATCTAAAGCCTTCCAAGCGTTAGGTTGTCTGACAAGAGAATACTCTATAAATTTACGTGCGTGAGTTATCGCCGGAGTATAGTATATTTCTTTGAGTATTGTCCGGAGATAAATTTCGTAGTTACCGATTGCGTCATACTTAGTTTTCTTCCCGGTTCTTTGTTGCGCAAACTTATTAAACGGCATATTCCCTTTTGTGTAATCTCCCTTACGAATAGCATCAAGTTGGCCTGGAGAAATATTTTTCATCTGGTCAAAATCACCTTTAAAGAAATCAGATAATAAATTCTGTTCTCGAATATGAGTCATATAATCCTGGCGGTATGGAATAAGTCGTTTGCCTAACCTGCCTCTCATCGCATTGGTTTCTGTAATTAAAGAATCGTATTTGCTGCGGAGATAACTAACCACCTTTCTTTCTTTTTCTGTTAATGTTTCTTTTGCTTCAAACTTACGCATTATCTCTACAGATTCCTTGCTGTTTTTACTCACTCCTTGCCTATTAGCGTCAAGACTGTTTAACTCTATGACTAACCTGTCATACATGGCTTCATCCGCGGCTGCATAAACTAGAAAAGTGTTATCTGCTAAAAGATTATCATTCCATAAATCTTGCTGTGTAACTTTCTCAACTATGCGCACCGGATCAAGAGTATGTAATTCAACCTTGTTTATATCAACCCAGTTTTTAGAGGCTTCTTTAATTAACTTAATTACCTCAGTATCTTTATTTATATCACCATATAATTTAAGTAGTTTTGGCGGATTATCTGGATCGCCAGTTAGATTTGTTATGTATTCTCTTAACTGGTCAAACGACGCGCCTCGGTAATATCTAAGCAATCCTACTAACTTATCGTGCTTGCCACCTGTAAAATCAGTATAATAAAGCCCTTTCTCTTTTGCCATAAGGTAGAGTTTAGATCGTTCCTGTTTACTTATCTGCTCCCCAAAGTAGTTTATCTTGCGTTGCTCTGAAGCAGTTTCTTTACCGGACCTAAACGCTCTTTTCTCAAGACGCGCGGTAATATTGGCTTGTTCTTGGCTTAATTTCCCCATTTCTTTTCCAGCAAACACTCTTTCTTGTTGCCGGATTTTTTCTTCCTTAGCCAACAAGGTGCTTTCCTTGTGCGCCTCTAATTTTGGACGGTTGCCTTCTATCCGGTCAATAAGCACCTTTCTTCTATCCTCAAGACCGATAAGCCAGTATTTTAATTCATCTTCATTCTGTAATTGAACACCCAAATTACTTGAGTTTATTTCCCCGATTATCTCATCTGGTTTACTACCCCCGGAATTAGTAATATAAAATCTTGGCATACCCCCTAATTCTTCCGCTAAATATCCACCTTTGTATTTCTGTATCCGGCCCCTGAATTTATTGCGGACTATATTAAGCGATTGCAATTCTTCTTTGGCAAGAGATACTTCTTCAAGCCGTTTCTGCATTAACTCTTTGCGCCTATTAAATGCAGCCCCGGGTTCCTGAATTTGTAAGTAATCATCAGCATAATTTTCTTTTTCTATCTTCGGCCATTCATTTCTTGCGCCTTGCGATATAGATCGGAAGGCATTGTTTTCATCAAACTCTATTAAATCCACCAATCCCGCCGGATATGAAATAACCTTTGGGTTGAAACCTTTTTTGAAAATTACAGCGTAAAGCGCCGCGCCATAATTTTTAAGGCTATCTTTAATATATTGGGCTATGTTTTTTTGAAAGTCTATATTATCTATTGCCAAAACTGTAGATTTAGGGTCAAAAAACATGATAGTAGATTTATTATCTTTAACAAATTCTTTAGCTATCTTGGCAACTCCATCCAACCCAAATTCTTCCAACTTAATTATTTCCCCTGTAAACCTAGGGAGATCTTTTATAAAAGAATATTTCTTAACTGCGGTTAATTCATTAGCGCCTATTACGGAATATTCTGTGTCATCAGTTACAATATGCCCGCCAAAGTTTCCTTTAAAATGTTTCGCTATCGCGGTTGTAAAATTTATATCATCTCGGGAAACTTCTGTATTACCCGAAGGGTGATTATGGGCAAAATAAACCCTATCTGCCCCAATCTTTTTGGCTACATCAGTTAAATGGTATTTTAATTTATGGGAAATGACCGCGTAGTTTGGAACTCCGGAAGTGATAACTTGGTGGGCTACTATTCGATTATTCTTTACAAAAACTATTTGGAATTGTTCAATTTTCGGATGGCGAAAAGCGGCCACAATCTCCGCAACTTCGTGAATGTTAGATACCTGCTTACCCCGGAAGTCAACAAAACCTCGATCCTTGAGTTCTTGAGCAATGGCTGATTTCTTGGTTTGTTGTATTCTAAGGGCGGAGTATACGTTGCTAATATCATTCCCTGCTTCTTCAATCGCCTTTTCAGCCTTCTCAACACTTCCATAGGCCTTCTCCTTTTCAGACAAAGTATAATCTTTATCTTTAAGAATGTCAAGCTTATTCGCTAATCCACCAGCCATTGGTTGAAAAGAAGTAAGTCCTGATAACCCTTTGCCCATATCGGTTAACCGTTGTAAATCTTCTTTAGTTAAATCTAACTTCTCAAACATTTTCCCGTAGACGTGTTCTGCGTTTAATGCAATACTAATCGCCGCAACTTTTTCTTTTGGAGTTTTAGCATTTTCTAATTCTTTAAAAGCCGCCCTTATCGCATTTTCGGCATCTTCAAGTTCACTACCCCAATTTTTACGCCATTGTTCATAGCCTTTTTTACTTAAAACATCTAAGATAATTTCTCCAACAGGGTTATCCCATTTTTGGGAATCAAGAAAATCTTTCAAAAATTCATTTTCGCCGAGATACACCCTCTCGCCATAATACTGGTTAATTATTTTTTTATTCTTAGTTTTATTCAGTTCTTTTAATATTTCATCAGAAACATCAATACTCCAATTACCCATTTCAAATTTACCTATAATCCCGTCTTTAAACGCTTCCGAAGGATTTGAATATATCCCCTGTTCTCCTGAAGTATCCGTTATTTCTTCAACCCAACCCTCCCCTGATTCGTGAGCCTTAATCCAGGATTCATAAGTAGGCTTTATTTCTTCTATAATCTCATCGGTTCTTCTATCTAAACTTTCTTGTGTCGCAAGGTAATCATTATTTGCGGTATCTTCTAAAAATCCACCCTTGTTTTCTTTTTGTTGTTCGTAGGCACTTAATTTTATTTCCTCACCCATCATTCTTTCTAATTTGCCCATTAAGGTATCTTCATCTTGGGTAGGACTAAAAGAAGAGGGCAGTTTTATTTTTCCACCAAAAGTAAGTATTTTTTTATCTTCTCCTAAAACTAAATTCTTATTTTGCAATCTTTGAAGTTCCTCTCCATCCACCACAACATTCTTCCCGTCATGCAACCATATCTTGCCATTGGAGAGTTTATACGGTGTCATTTCGTGCCCTTTAGGCAAGTCAACCACTACCCCATTTATATCTTTAATCTTAGCCTCAGGATCAATAATCCGGATAGGGGCCTGGCGCTCAGTGATGGTTACACCTTTTTCCATCCACTTGGCCACTTGAGGCGGTGTTTCGTGAAGCATACCACCAGCGAAAGGTTGTTCTACCTTCCCCTCACCTGTGGGTTGGGAGAGTTCGGAGGATAACGGATGCCATTTCCCATCTTGTC
>Ga0315276_10005330_pt1 | contig 11852 bp, 14 predicted proteins | sample YL17G05_0_MG_FD_204542 | JGI IMG/M metagenome (GOLD analysis project Ga0315276, IMG submission 204542) | Sediment microbial communities from Yellowstone Lake, YNP, Wyoming, USA - YL17G05_0 | ecosystem: Environmental > Aquatic > Freshwater > Lake > Sediment | place: USA: Wyoming | collected... | reverse complement strand
TTTCGCGCGTTATAAAGCCCAATTCCACACAACTGTAATAACGCCATTTTTTAACAATTTTGACAAAATCCCCAATTTGAAAATTGCTCATTTTAACTCACTTTCAAAATTTACTCTATCACATTTTTAAAGAAGAGGCAAGAAAAAAATTAAACTGTCATTAATACCACACCAATCAAAGAAACAACAACTCCTATCCATTGAATAAAAGTAGCAGATTCGCCAAGACAAACAAAAGCTATGAAATACGATAAACTATAGAAAACGTCGAAGATTGCACTTGTCACACTTAAACTGGCAAAACCATGTCTAACCAACAATACCCAAGGCACCGTTACAAATAATGACATTATAAAAAGCCACACAATTCCAAATTTAGTCGCATCATTTTTAGCATAAACATTCACATAAGCACCTACAATAGCAAGAAGAGGAATAAGAATTAAAGCGATAACAGAATATACATTAAGTTTGTTTAAAATATCAGACATACTACTATTAAACTCCTTTCAGAGCAGCAACCTAACACATATAAATGCTAATAGCTCCATAATAGTAAATATGCCCTAAAACCCAAAAGATTCCAAACTCAAATCAAATTGATGCGTTTCTCTAACAAGTTGCAACATTTCTTGAGCTATTTGTCTAATCTCTAGTTGTGCATGCTCTGAATTTCGGAGTTTCTGAAAATGCATAAATGACCGAAAATTAAACATAACATCTTGTGTTAATTGTTTTGCATAAGGCAAATAATAACGAGCTGATTCTTTTGCTCTTGAACGAGTAAAACCTTTAGATACTAAACTTTTAATACAGTTATGATACTTTTGATGAGATAACTCAATAAAATCTTCTAATTCTTTTTTTTCTTCTTCTGGCCAATCTGTTGGAACATACCACTTATCTTTTTGTTCTTGATACCTAGATGATTCCGAATTCACTGAAACATTAATACGGTGTTTGATCAAATGTACATGGCTGGCCAAATCTGTAGTAACCAAAAAATGAATAGCAGACTTTTCAAACGGTGTATGATGCTCATTATCTGCTAACTGTTTTAAAAATTCTTTTATTCTTTTTTCTCTATCTTCGGTTAATTCTCTTTTAGTAGAAGTCCAAGCAGAAAGAGCGTGAAGATAATCTCCACCGTAAACACCAATTAACTCTACTTTGTTATTCATCTTCTTCTGGATAAACATCTATATAATACAGTTCTGGAGTTTCTAATTTAATGTCACTATTTTCTTCTAATTCTATGAATCTATCTATAGCTTTGTCCAAAGCATCTTTGTCAAAATACTCGACAGGAATAGAGACAGTTTTTTCCATTTCATCTATTCTTTCAATAACTGCAACACACCATTGCACCATCTTAAATTTAATATGCCCTTTTTTATTTTTACTCATTTCGGACAAAGATTCTACAGCATATCTTTCTCCATAATAGATGTTTGTATCATCTTTTAAAATAATTTCTTTTATTTCTTCTTTTGTTTTCATTAGATGAACATTCCTATAATGTAGTTCTCTTGAATAAGTTTATATTTTTTCCCTTCAAAAACAATTTCTTCTACCATTGATTCTTCTACTATTACCAGTCTACCCTTTTTTTCTTTTAAATTGGGAATACAATCAATTGAGTTATTGACAATCTTATAACACTTAAACCTTTCTTGTGATTTTTTACTTTTCTTATATTCTTCTGGAAGAATAACTCCTTCATCGGTTTTCTCTTCAATTGAAACGTCTTCCAATAAAATTCGTTTATTGAAAGGAATAAACTCTTTTATCATAACAATCTCCTTTAATGATAACATTGCTGATGTTATTGTGCAATTTTAATGTTACATAACTCTAATACCACATTCTTGAAAGCAAAACAGAAAAATACTCTAAAAATGTTTTATCTTCTTTTATTTTAGATAAACCAATGTATAATTCATAATCATACATTTTGTATTTCTTTAATCCACATATTAACTTTTTGAGAAACTTACGGCAAATATAAATGTCTAAATCATCTGCCTTCAAAATTGCTTCTTGTGTGGCTTTTAAAATATCAGGTTCTTCTTTTTCGTTACTAGAAACATCAAAATATTTTGCTAATTCGCTCCAATCCCAACCTTCAATTTTAAAACGAATTCTTTTGTTCATTCAATTACCATATTGATTTTGTCTTTGATAATGTCTGATAACTCTTCAACAGTTTCAGGAGATGCTGTCATCTTTAATTGAGCTTTCAAAAGCCGAATAACATTATTCACAAGTTTCATATTTACTTTATCTTTAAACTCATCATTAAGATCTTTCTTGCTTTCTTGCAACCCTCTAATCTCCTGAATGATTGTGAAAAGACGAGTAATATACTCTTTTACTACTTCTGGATCAAATGCGATTTCTTTCTTGGGCCTTCCAACTTTGTTCATTGTTTCCTCCTATTTGTTTAATGATACCTGAAAATTTACTTTTTGTCAAGATTAAATTTGATGAATAGTACAACTTCCTCCTCCGCAAGCTCCATCTGATTGTAATTTCACATTATCTTTTTCTTCTGTTATTTCTGTAACATCTATTTCCGAGAGAAAAGAAAATAATTTTTTATATTCTTCTTCAGTTATTTCTTCAAGAGGCATTTGATTATAGCTATTCTCATCATAAGGTAATATACTTATTCCATTATAAAACTGTTTATTATCCCATAACCATTCGCCTACTTCATCCCATTCATTTTCTTTAAGAGAAACAGTAGCAGAAATGTTGTGATTGTTATTGCCTGATACAAATCCAGGTTTAACCCATTCAATATATGTTTTTTTTATTCTCTCCAACAATCCTAGTGCTGTTTCATCTTCTCTTAAAATAGCATCTTCGGGAGATTTAATGGGAATAGATAAAACTGCTCCTAAATGAGGTTTTTCAAAATCTTCTTCTATCAATTGAGGTATTTTCTTAATTAGATATTTATAAATAACTTCATCTTTATTCATTCTGATTCTACGAATATAATACTTACTAAACCACGCATGTATGCCCGAGGAAGTCCCAAGAACTAAAGAAGAGGTGCCAGCTGGTTTAACACAAGTCAGTCTTGCTGCTGGATTGATATTTAATAATTTTGCTACTCGTTTATTTTCTTCTTTAATAATTTTAACACCAGCTTTAAGATCTAAATCATATGTTTGTCTACTTGCCAATCCAGTTAAACTAACACCTAATAAAGAATCTTTTTCAGTATTACGTTTCCAAATGTCTCTAAGATAGTGATAGTTTGTAAAAGATGCCTGAAGCGTTCCTATGAAAGCGGCTGCTTTGCACCTTTCAATAAAATCTTCTTGATCTTCAATATCACAAAAATTAATTTCAACTAAATTACAAAATGTGAATGCCTTAAGAGATGCTTCGTTACAAGGATTTGCGAGTGTTTCAGTATCATTAGTAAAAATAAATGCTGGTTCTCCATTGTGATTCTTTTTTATTTTATCCCATAAAGTCATAAAAACTTCTTTTTCTACTCTGTGTCTAAGAATGACAGCAGAGTTATTTGCTCTTGCTCTTTGAGGATTATTTTCATACCATTTACCGAATTTACTTGTTAACATTTCTTGATCTTCAAGAGAAAACATACTAATTAAAGCAGCTCGACGAATACCGCCAGATAATACAGCATCAGCAATAAAACAGACAATATCGTGTGCTTCTATAGGTTTTAATTTTCTACCTGTTTCAACATTATCTAAAACTTTACGGATATTATGAATACAATCCTTGAGAGGCTGACACCCAGGAGCGGTCCCTCCAGAAGTGACAAGAGGACTGCCTTTTGGACGTATATCACTATAATCAAAATCAATATCAGACTGATTATTAAAATAAGATTTCATTAAAACACTAATGCTGTCACTCCAGCCTTCCACCGAATCTCCTACTAAAAATCTTCTTTTTCTATTTAATGGTTTCCTCACTACTGGAAGATCTTCTACATGATGTTTCTGCAATGAAACGCCTACTCCGCAACCTGAAAGCAAAAGAAACATAATTTCTTGGAATGCTCTCCAATCATTGACAGGTAAAAAAGAACAATTAAATAATTTAACTGGATTAACAGCAATAGGTTTACCTCCAAATTGCAAACTTCGCATTGAGGGCAATACTTTTTTGCTATAAACAAATTCATATGCTTTTTCTATTTCTTCTGAGAGAAAAGGAAATTTTTTAAGATGCATTTGTTTGTTTCTATCTACTATTTCTGACCATACTTCTCTACGTTTAAATTCCGGAATATAGCGAGAATACTTAGAAAAAATTATAATATCAGATAGAGTTTTGAGTGAGAGATCCATTTTAAATGTCCTCGGAAAATTGAAAACCAGTGATTAGAGTAAATAGACTTACTGACTGTTTTGTGACTGCAAAAATTTCTTATAACTTTGTTTTATTTTCTTTTCTGTTTTAACTTCTTTTTCTTCTTCTGATAATACTTCTTCTTTTTTCTCATCAAGAATTTTAATACAAACTCTCGAAGGATCAAAAAACAAATTAAACACCATTCCATCACTCCCAGATCTATTTTTTGCTACATAAAGTCTACCAGTATTACTTTGTTTGTCTTCTCGTGTTCGTGAAAGTGTCATAACTAAATCAGCTACGAATACTTTAGCGAAACTCTCCGCAATAGACCCCATACTCACAAGTTCTGCATCAAGTCCTGTTCTGTTTGATTGAGTAGCTGTCCATAGTGGACAACCGACATTTTGAGCCAAAGCTCTCAAAGACTCACTAATACTTTCAAGATCCCATCTTTTTTCTTTATATTTTGTTTCTGACTTTAAAAGATCCATATAATCTACTAATACCAAATCAGGCTGAATATCTCTTTGACGAAGTTTCTCCAAATGAGATCTTATTGATAAAGAAGTAATTGATTTAGTCGGATATTCTTTTATAATTAAATTGCCTTCTATCTCTTTAACTTTTTCATATATTGCATCTTTGCAAGTATATAATTCATCTAATTCAACACCAGTAATACAACTATCAAACCTGTTTCCTAAATGTTTGTCTGATAGTTCCAAGGAATAATATACTACCGTTTTACCTGCTTTTATAGCAGCAGCAGCAATAGAAACTAAAAGCATCGATTTACCGGCACCCGACGGACCAATAATAACAGCTAATTCTCCCTTTCCTAATCCACCTTTCATCAAATTATCAATTTCTGGCCAACCTGTTGTAACGGCAGCTCTCAATTTCATTTTAAATCTATCTTCAAAATCTTTCAAATATCTATGACCGATATCATTATCTAAACCTAATTTAAGAGCATTACCGATTACACCACTAATTTCATCAAATGATGATTTTTCCAAAAGATCAATTGATTCCAACATTGCCACTTTTAACACTTGCTTCTTACAAAAATCTAAACTTCTATTTCTAATATATTCTGCATTTTCTATTTTGTCTGAAGAAGAAACGATATTAAATAATTCTTTTACTTGTTCTTGAATTACTTCTGACTCATCTTTCAATTCTGTATTTAAAACAGTCCTCATAGTGGAGATTGAAGGATGCTCTTTATATTTATCTTTATACTCAAATAATTTCTTAACAAAAATTTGAATATCTTTAAACTCAAAATAAGAAACCTGAATTATTTCTCTGATCTGATCGCAAAATGCTCTTTCGTGAAAAATTAAATTTACTAATCCTTCTTGAAAATTCTTTCCGAATGCTGAAAAATCTGCATTATTTGACATATTGAATTTTCCTTACTGCTCCAGGACCATTCTATTGAATATGGCATAGAGATAATCAAAATTCCATTCTGACAATCCATCTTCAATCTGTTTTTTTAATAATTCTGTTTTACGAAATTGAAGTTTTTTATTTTGTATCTCATAATCAATTTTATGTTTATCCTGAATACTAATTAGTGGAGAAATCAACTGAGATATACTATAATTTTGTTTTATTTTTTCTTCTGCTAAAAGAATGCTTGAATAAACTTTTAATTTTTCTTTTGTCTCTCGACAAACATTTAATATGTCAGTGATTAAGTATTGTCTTTCTTCTTTCAAAAAAGGAAATCTCTTAGCAACTGTTTTTAATCCTACACCTTCCACACCTTCTATATTATCGCTTTTATCTCCAGATCCTATAGCGCGAGCAAGAAGAAAATTATTAGGATGAATCCCATATTTTTCTATTACTCTTTTAATGTTTAATATCTCTTTTTGTGCAGGACGATAAAGAATAGTTTTATTATTGAGTAACTGAATAAAATCCTTATCAGAGGACACAATTACTTTTAAATAATCTTTATATACATCTAACTGACAGATATAAGAAATAACATCATCAGCTTCAATACCATCAAATAAAAATTGATATATTGGCATATAGGAGTAATACTCAAACAATCTTGACATTTGCCATATTTTATTTTCTAATTGAGAATCTTCATCTAAATCTATATTCCAATTTAATTTAATTGGTTTTCTTCCTTCTTTATAATTTTTATCTATTTGTTTTCTTCTACGAGATCCGCCTGGACCATCCCAAATTATTATGATTTTGTCTGGATTAGTTTCTTTTATGAGTTTTTGAAGTGATTTTAAACATCCTTGAAGCCCGCCAATCGGTTGTCCGTTCCGACTTAAAGATGGATCAACAATATATTGACGCACAAAATTGTTTGTATTGTCAATTATGAGAAGACGTTTATTCAATTATTTTCTCTTATTTCTTCTTTATTAAAAAAGACCCACACAATATAAATACAAACAAAAATATACACCATACAAAAAATAAGGTACTTAAAATATCCCAAAAATTCATTTAGTTTCTTCTACTTTTTCATATTTCTTAATCAACAATTTGTCCATTATTTCTATTACTCTTTCTTTAAATTTTGGATCTGCCATCTTTTTTACCCATCCACCTTGTTGAAATTTTTCTTCAATGCCATCGGCATATTTTAAAGAACACCAAGCCCCAGCAACATTTACTTCTGGAGAATCTTTTATAACTTCATAAAACGATTCTTCGTCCTGTATTGCAATTCTGTCACCTGCCCAAAGAATCTTAAAAACACATTCTCTACCAAAACTACCAAAACGAGATTTCTTAATGTGAACTTTGACTTCAGTTCCTATTACGGTTCCGTTCTCATCAACAACAAAACTTGCTTTTGAATGCCTAGAAGTCAACCAAATACGCAAACTACAAGCAAATAGAAGTGCTTTACCTCCTGGAGTGGTAAAAGGATCTGTAAATTTTTCAGCTACGTTATTGGTGATATTGGTTTTTAACTGATTAAGCACCAAAAAAGTAGAACCGTTATTGGCTAAAGGAATTGTCAATTTTTGGAATCCCTTTGACAAAACTCTTGCTTTAACTGCCATAGAAGACAAAGGATCATAATCAGATTCAATGTCTGTTTTAGTGGGAGTTTGCGCCAATGAATCTAATATAAACAACATTGGTTTATTATTTTCTGATAACAAAGTTTCTATTGTTTCTAGCACAAATTCAACAGAAGTTGCTTGCACATAAATAAAATCATCTGGTGTTAACCCCATTCTTGAGGCGAATTCCATATCTAACGCGCTTTCAGCATCAAAATAAACAACATCAATTCCTTTTTTAACAGCATTAGCGGCAATTTGAGTAGCAAGATATGACTTGCCCGTACTTTCTAAACCACTAATTTCAACCATTTTTCCCATGGGAATACCAGCCATTTTGCCATTACAAATAATACTATCTAACCATCTAGAACCAGTAGGTATCCAATCTTTTACCGCTGCTGGATTTCTCCCTATCAAACTAAAACTAACTTCTTCTCCTGCTTTTTTGTTTATTTTATCTCGCAATTGTTGAAAATACAAATTTTTCCCAATTTCAATTTCTTTTTCTAACTCTCGTCCTTTTTTTGCCATTTAAATTTCTCCTTTAATACGTTTTTCTGCTAATTGGCAATATTCTTTTTCTTTTTCAATTAATATATAATTTCTATTTATATTTTTACAAGCAACACCAGTAGTACCACTTCCAGCACAGTTATCTAATATTAAATCTTTTTCATTGGTATAAGTTTTAATAAGATATTCGCACAATAACACGGGTTTTTGAGTAGGATGCAAAGCTCCTCTTAATGTATCACGATTTATTTTAATTACACTTCTAGGATATACTTTAGTTTTATCATAATCTTCAGAATATTTATAATTTTGATTATCGTGCGTTTTACTGTGTTTTAAATTTCCAACACCGATTGTATTAAATTTTCTATTTTCCATAATAGGATTATAGGTAGGCTGATGTTTATAAAACACCGCAATATTCTCATGAACTTTACCAAATTGTTTCTTCATAAAAAAAATATTAGTCGGTCTTTCTTTCTCCCAAATCAATTCATATCTAAAGTTATATTCGTTTGAAAGACACAATTTTGAAAAGAATAAACCAACTCCAAATAAACAAATAACACCATCATCCTTTATTATTCTGTTATATTCTGCCCAAAGATTATCAAATGGTATTATAATGTCCCATTTACAACGAGTAGTCCCATATGGCAAATCGCATAAAATCATATTAATAGATTTATCATCTATTTTTTTCATTATTTCCAAACAATCACCGCAATAAATTTTATTTAGTTCTAACATTTTTAGAGCAGGAGGCAGGGCTTGAACCTGCATAACTCACGTTGGTAACGTGATACTTTACCTTTAAGTTACTCCTGCAAAAGCCGAAAGTAGGAATCGAACCCACAACCCGCAGAGTACAGATCTGCTGCTCTACCAATTGAGCTATTCCGGCAATTCTAACATTATAAGTCAATTATTCCTATAACAATGCCCAATACAGTAAAAACAATTCCCATTATTAAAATCCAAATCAAAATACCACTTAAATCACTCATTATTGTTATTCTTCTCCAAGAAGTTCTTCAAATGCTTCATCTACATCAGAAGATTCTTCTTCTTTCTTTTCCACAACTTCTTCCTTCTTCTTATTGCCATATTTCTTTACTTCTTTTTTTCCTTCTTCTACTACTTTTTCTTCTGTAGATTCTTCTGTATTACTCTCTTCTTCTGGCTGAGAAGATTCTTCCATCCAATGTTGAGCAAGGATATCTTTAATTTCTTGTTCTGACTTCTTCTCAAGAAGAGAATTGATATTAGGAACATTATCTAACAGATTTTTACAAGTTTCTGGCGTATACCCTTCACAAATTTTAGTTGAATGCCGACGAGGTTCAATTTTAGTTTTAGGGTATAAAGCACCTTTGGGCGTTTCATACTTAATTACCAAATCAATACCCGTTTCTGGGTCCGTAATATCCGAATATTCTGGGTTTAAACACAGTCCGATCAAATACTCATAAACCTCTTTCCCATAACTCCACCACCTAACTCCCTTATCTTCTTCCTTGCGAATAATTGCTGGTGAGTAATATCTGTCACGAGCAAACAACTTTTTTGCCATTGCCATTGATTCCTCAGTGCCTTCTTTCCACAACTGAGAAGCAAAAGCACAAACGGGGCAAGGCTTCTGCCAATTTCGTTGAGGACAAAGAAAAGGTAACGCATCGCCCACGTTGTAATGAAGGAAAAACTTTTTAAAAGGGTCACCGTCTTCAGAAGGGACAACCCGCAACACATTATCTCCTTTCTTGAGTTTCAAAAAACCCTTCGTTCCTCCTTTGTTGCCATCCTTGCTTGCCTGCAACTTCTCTCTCAATTTCGCAAAATCTAGTGTCATTACATTTCTCCTTTTCTTGTTTGTTTTTTATTTTTGTATCTGTGAACTTTTCACAACACCTATAACCACATTTTTCTCATAATCAACAGAATAAATAGAATACGAAACCTTTATCTCTCCAATCATTTTCTCTTTCACTTTATTTTTTATGACTGAAGACAATTGATTATCGCTTTCAATCTGTTTCTCACTTACACCAAAATAATACCTCTTTTCTCTCACATTGTCAAGAAAAAAAAGCGGTGTCTCAATTCCTGTATCAAAATCCATAATTACATAAGTTTCTATTCTAGCTGCTTCTGAAAAATTGGTAAAATTATAAACCACAGCATCAGAATTGTCAAAACAGTTAATTGAGTGTGTAATATAAAAAATAAAATCATTTATTCTTGCATAATAATCTTTTAATGTCAATCCTCCCAATAACTGTTCTATTTGTGAATTTTGAATAATTATCAGTTGCTTGAAAACTGCTGATCTAGCATATTGTTGAATCACATTATAAACCACATTATGTTGTTGTATTTTTATATTATCTACAAATTCTAATTCTGGTTTAATATAAACAATAGAGATATTGCAATGTTTAATTTGTTCCAATACTCCTAACAAACATCCTGAAATTTTATTTCCTCCACTTAAAAACACTGTTACTTCACCTCTCACAGATCTAAAGTATTGTTTTAGATTTGGGATATTATTTTCATACTCTTCTATTGTATTGTATGAAGATAATTTATAGAATTTTTTTCCTTTGCCCTCGGAGTTAATTCTATACACACTATATTGTTGAGGATAAGACAGAAACAAAGAAGCAATGTTACATCCAGCATTTCCTATTCCGATTATATTGTATTTATTCATGATATTTTCTTTAAATCTTTAATTTCTTCAAAATATGTTATATTTATCTTAAACCAATAAACCAACACATTAAGAGAATCTGAAATTACAGAGCTTACGTTAATTTTAGTCACTATTCCGATATCATAACATTCTCTCCAAGGCCCATGATCACTTAATCTTACTAAATCTCCTATTTCAAACATATTTTTCTCATCTCACCAAAATTCTTACCAACCTTAATTGTTGCTAAAAATCTTCCATACCTTGTCTCTGAAAAAATATCCACTATCTCTTTTATAGCAGACTTGTCTTTTTTGTCAAGATCTAAAATTAAATTATCGTGTATCATAAAAGAAATAAAGGTTTTTTTGTTTCTCAACAAATTATTCACTTTTGCTATCTGCTCATAAAACAAATAACTAGCAGTTGATTGAATTAAATAACTTAAGGCATAATGACTGTTTGCTGGAATTGTTAGTTTATAAGGTGTAGAAACAAAAAATTTATTATAATACTTGTCCAAAACCACTTCTTTTTTATATATCTTTTCTAACTTTTCGTTTTTGGCTTCTGGATTATACAACCAAGCAAAGAAATCTTTTTTTGCTTTCTCTCTTTCCTCTCCATTAAATATATTAATACAATTCCAATCGTGAATATCAATTTCTGGCTGTTTCTCGCCACTTAATGCTAACAATACTCTTGCTTCAAAAGAATTATAGTCAAGAGATAAAAATAAATCATTTTCAGGATAAATATCTTTTCTTCTTTCTTTGCTTAATGTTAATATAGGAAAACTGCCTTTTTTAGTAACCAATCTACCAGTTTTACTTTTGAAAGGATCATAAATAACAGATTTACCGTTAATACTTCTATGTTTAATTTCTTCTATTATTATTACCAATGACAAGAGAGTATCATAATAATACGGTTTTGCATAATTATCAAAAATATATTTTGTTATTTCTTCTCTTGCGAAACAATACTGTTTTAGCAAATCATTAGGGATTAAATCATATATGAAAACTTTGTCAGTATTGATTTTTGTTTCTTTGATAGAGATAAAGTGAGATTTAAGTTTTGATTTAATGGATTTATATTGATCTATAAAAGGACAGGCAGTGCTGGCCAATTTATCAATTTTATCAGTTTTAATGTATAAACTGGCGTATTCTATAGATTTATCTTTAAATTCTGGATAATAATCCCAAGTATATTTTGCTTCTTGAGGCAAT
>Ga0315276_10005329_pt1 | contig 11852 bp, 8 predicted proteins | sample YL17G05_0_MG_FD_204542 | JGI IMG/M metagenome (GOLD analysis project Ga0315276, IMG submission 204542) | Sediment microbial communities from Yellowstone Lake, YNP, Wyoming, USA - YL17G05_0 | ecosystem: Environmental > Aquatic > Freshwater > Lake > Sediment | place: USA: Wyoming | collected... | reverse complement strand
GCAAGATCGACATCATCACCACCACCCTGGGCAAGGCCCTGGGCGGCGCCTCCGGCGGCTGCGTCTCCGGGCGCCGCGAGCTGGTCGAGATGTGCCGGCAGAAGGCCAGGCCCTACCTTTTCTCTAACACCATCCCGCCGGTGGTCGTCTCCGGCGCCATCGCCGTCCTGGACATCATCTCCAAGACCACCGAGCGCCGCGACAAGCTGGAACGCAACACCGCCTTCTGGAGGCAGGGACTGACGGCGGCGGGGCTGATCATCAAGGAGGGCGAGACGCCGATCGTGCCGGTGATGCTCTTCAACGCCAAGCTGTCCCAGGACTTCGCCAGGGACCTCTACCAGGAAGGCATCTACGCCGTCGGCTTCTTCTTCCCGGTCGTCGCCAAGGGCCAGGCGCGCATCCGCACCCAGCTCTCGGCCGCCCACGAGCAGCACCACCTGGACAAGGCCCTGGCCGCCTTCGCCAAGGTCGGCAAGAAGTACGAGATCCTGCACAAGACCAAGCAGGAGATCATCGACCGCTACGGCATGTGAGCCGGTGACGCTGCGCGAGAAAGTCGGCCAGCTGCTCATGGTCGGCTTCCGCGGCCTGGAAGCCGGCGAGCATTCGCCGATCGTCAAGGCCATCGCTTCCGGCCTGGTCGGCGGCGTCGTCCTCTTCGACCAGGACGTGCTTCTGCAAGGCGAGCCGCGCAACATCCGTTCGCCCCGCCAGGTCAGGAAACTCATCTCCTCGCTGCAGCGCGCCGCCGCGGTTCCCCTGCTGGTGGCCGTCGACCAGGAGGGGGGAAAGGTGGCGCGGCTGAAAAAAAAGTACGGCTTCCCCGCCACCCTCTCCGCGCGCTACCTGGGCGACGTGGACGACCCGGAGCTGACGGCCCGCCATGCCGCAGCCACCGCCGCCGTCCTCGCCCGCGCCGGCTTCAACCTCAACTTCGCGCCCGTGGTCGACCTGAACGTCAATCCCTCCAACCCGATCATCGGCGGGCTCGACCGCAGCTATTCTCCGAGCGTCCCGACCGTCGTCCGCCATGCGCTGGCGGTGATCGAGGCGCACCGCCAGCAGGGAGTGGGCTGCTGCCTGAAGCATTTCCCCGGCCACGGCAGTTCGCGGGGGGACTCCCACCTGGGTTTCACCGACGTCAGCGACACCTGGGAAGCGCCGGAGCTGGAGCCCTTCGCCGAGATCATCGCCCGCGGCCGGGCCGCCGCCGTCATGACCGCCCATATCTTCAATCGCCGCCTGGACCCCGAGTTTCCGGCCACGCTTTCGCAACGAACCGTCAGCGGCGTGCTGCGCCGGGACCTGGGCTTCGCGGGAGCGGTCATCTCCGACGACCTGGACATGAAGGCCATCAGCACCGAATATGAGCGGGAACGGGCGTTGGAACTGGCGCTGAACGCGGGCAACGACATCATCCTCATCGCCAACAACCTGGCGTACGACGACCATGTCGCCGCCCGGGTCCATGGCTGCATCCTCGGCCTGGTCGCCGCCGGCCGCGTCAGCAACGCCCGCATCGACGAGGCCTGCCGGCGGGTCTTGAAGCTGAAGGCGAAGATCGCCGCCCCGACGACGGGGAACTAGGTCGCGGGGCCGTTATCTTCAGCGCGCGGCAGCTCCACGTAAAACGTGCTGCCGCGCCCGGGCTCGCTGTCGGCCCAGATGCGGCCGCCGTGCTTGCGCACCAGCCTCTCGGCGATCGACAATCCCAGCCCGGTCGATGATTCGCCCCCGGTCGGCCGGGCGCTCAGGCGCTGGAATTTTCCGAAAAGCTTGCTTTTATCATCGCTGGTCAGCCCCGGCCCCTGGTCGCGGACGCTGGCCAGCACCGACGTCTCCCGGCATTGCGCCGTGATGCCGATAACGGCATGGAAAGGAGAATATTTTACGGCGTTGCTGATCAGGTTGTCGAATATTTCCTTCAGCCATTCCAGGTCGCCCGTGACCTGGCAGCCGGGGTCGAGAGCCAGCTCCAGTTTCTGCTCTTTCTGCTGCACCTGGTCGGCGAAGCCGCCGGCCGCCAGCACGATCAGCTCCCCGATATCGACCTTCTGCAGCTCCAGCTTGATGTCCCCGGACTCGATGCGCGAGATCTCCAGCATCTCGTCGATCAGCGCCAGCATGCGCTTCGAGGCCAGTAAAATTTTCTCGGCCAGCATGCCGCCGCCTTGGATCTCGTTGTCCTGGTGCCGGATCAGCCCGGCCGCGCCCATGATGGCCTGCAGCGGGTTTTTCAGGTCGTGGATGGCGATGCGCTGCATTTCCTCCTGCGCGCGGTTGGCCTGGAGCAGCTCCTCGTTGACCAGGGAAAGTTCCCTCGTCCTCTCCTTGACTTGGAGCTGGAGCTCGCGCTCGCGGCGCTGCAGGCTGCGGAAGCGCCAGCGTAAGGCCAGGATGGCCAGGAACAGCAGCCCCAGGGCGGCCAGCACCTGGAACCAGAAGGTCTGGTAAAAAAATGGCCGCAGCTCAAAGGCGAGGCTGGGCCCCTCCAGGTTCCATTGCCCGTCGTTGTTGCAGGCGATCACCCGGAACGTGTAGCGCCCCGGCGGCAAGTTGGTATAGGAGACCTGCCTTTGGCTGGTTTCCGGGCTCCACTCACGGTCGTATCCCTTGAGCATGGTTTTGAAACGGTTTCTTTCCGGAACGAGAAAACTGAGAGCGGTGAAAGTGAACTCCAGTTTTTTGCGGCCGGGCCCGATGACCAGCGGCGCGTTCAGGTCGGCGGCCTTGCCCTCGACGATCATTTTTTCGATGAGCACCGGCGGGACGCGTTCGTTGCGTTTGCGATAGTCGGGGTCGACCACCGCCACGCCCTTGATGGTCGGGAACCAGAGCTTGCCCTCGCGGCTCCTCCAGCCGGCCGGCTGTGCCGGCCCGGTGCTTTCGACGCCGCGCACCCCTTCGGATATGCCAAATGAAAGGGAGTGCACCCGTCCGATCCGTCCTTCGGCAAAATCGTTTAATTCTTTAATACTGACGCGGAAAACCCCCTTGTTGCAATTCATCCACAGGAACCCGTGGCCATCTTCCAGGATCTGAAAGGCCACGTCACTGTACAACCCATCCCGGGAACTGATGGTGGAGAATTTGCCGTTTTTGAAGCGGATCAGGCCGCCACTATTTGTGCCGATCCAAAGTGTGCCGCCCGCGTCAGGATGGATCGTCCAGATAGCGTTCTGGGAAGGGCCGACCTGAGGACGGAAGGTGGTGATCTCCTCACCTTGGAAGCGGTACAGGTCGCCGTTGTAGGTCCCCACCCAAACGAAGCCCTCATCGTCCTGGCTGATGGCGTAGATGAAATCATCGCTCAGGCCGTTGCGGCGGCTGTAGTTGATGATGCGGCCGTCGGGACGCAGGATGTCAATTCCGCCGCCGTCGGTCCCGACCCAGATGGAACCGTCGCGGGCGGCCAGAATAGCGCGGACGATATCATTGGACAAACCGTTGAGCGTCGAGTAAACCCTGATCTTGCCGTTTTGCAGTCGATGCAGGCCTCCGCCGTATGTGCCGAACCAGATGGCACCGTCGCTGGCTTGGGCGATGGACCAGACACGCATGTTGCGCAATCCCTGCTTTTCCGAAAAAATCTCGAATTTACCGGAACGGAAGCGAACCAGGCCCCCGCCGATCGTACCGATCCACATGGCACCGTCCCGGTCCTGCAAAACCGCTCGGGTCATAGCGACCGGCAAGCCGTTGCGCGTGGTGTAAAAAATGTAGCGGTCGTCTTTGAGGCGGTTCAGGCCGCCGCCATAGTTGCCGATCCACAGGCTGCCTTCCTTGTCCTCGACCAGGGCACGGATCGAGTTGTTGCTCAGGCCGTGCTGCTGCCCCAGGAAGGTGAATGATCCGCCTTCGAGCCGGTTCAGTCCGCCGTTGTCCGTGCCGACCCATAGGGTGCCGCGGCTATCCTCGTAGATAACGCGGACGCTTTTTCCGGAAAGGCCTTCATTCTGGGAGTAGCTGTGGAAAACTCCCTGGCGGAGCGAGACCAGCCACTCTCCGGCTGTGCCGATCCACAGCGAGCCGTCCCTGGCAGTATAGAGAGACCAAACGGTATTGCCGGACTTGCCGCCGGGGAGAGAATACGGGGTGAAACGGCCGTCGCGGTAGCTGAAAAGGCCGGCGCTGGTCCCGACCCACAGAGTACCGCTCTGGTCGATGCTCAGGGCCGAAACGTGACTCACATCCATCCCAGCCGGCACGGCGAGATTGGTGAAGACGCCGTTCTGAAAGCGGCTGAGCCCGCGGGTGGTGCCGATCCACAGGTTGCCCTGTCGATCAGGGTTGAGCGAAAGGATGAAATCACTCGCCAGCCCATCCGCTATCGTGTAGTTGCGGATTTTCCCGTCACGACGGCAAAGAAGCCCGTTGGGAGTGCCGACCCATAGAGCCCCATCAGGGCCTTCGGCCATGACCAGCATCCCATTATTCTGGATCTCGGGCGTATTGGATTTGTCAAAAACGGTGAAGTGCAGGCCGTCGAAGCGGCAAAGTCCTTCATAGGTGCCGATCCACAGGTAGCCGTCCCTGGACTGAACCATGCTTAAGACCGAATTCTGCGGGATGTCGCTGTTATCCGTGGTCCAGGAGTCGATGATATAGTGCGTGATATCCTTCTGGGAGTCCAGCGCCCAGGAAAACCCGGCGGCATTGAAAAACAAGACGGATGCCAGAATGAGCGACAAGGCGAAGTGGCCCCGTCGTTGCAGGGAGATACGGCCTCCCGGTCCCAGCGGACCGGGACGTCGGGGCCAAAATGGCCCCTCCAGCCGCCGGCAGGACGAACCTCCAGTCTCTTTTCCCATGCTTTTCGAATATACTATAAAAAATATTTATTTCAAATCCCCTCGCCCACTTGCGAACATGAGAAAAATGCGCGTCCGCCCCCCAAAACACCGGCTTTATTTCACCGCCGCTTTGGTGTAGAATGAGGAGGCAAGGAGATCCAATGTACCAGCGAGTGAAATACGATTTCAAGCAGGAATTGATAAAGATCAAGGATTCGGGGCTTTTCAAGGAAGAGCGGGTGATCCTCACCAGCCAGAAGCCGGGGATCCACGTTTCTTTCCCCGCCGGCGCCGAGCCCCGGGAAGTGCTGAATTTCTGTTCCAACAATTACCTGGGCCTGGCCAACCATCCCGACCTGGTCCGCGCCGCCCACGAGGCCCTGGACCGCTACGGCTTCGGCCTGGCTTCGGTGCGCTTCATCTGCGGCACCCAGGACCTGCACAAGCGGCTGGAAGAAAGGATCTCGCAGTTCTACCAGACGGAGGACACGATCCTCTACTCCTCGTGCTTCGACGCCAACGGCGGCCTGTTCGAAAGCCTGCTGGGCACGGAGGACGCCATCATCACCGACTCCCTGAACCACGCCAGCATCATCGACGGCATCCGCCTGTGCAAGGCCAAGCGCTTCATCTACGAGCACTCCGACATGCGCTCGCTGGAGAACGCCCTGAAAAAGGCCCGTGAAGGCATGGACATCTGGGACGGCCCCGGGCTGGACAAGGAGCCGGTGCCGGCGCGCAACATCCTGATCGCCACCGATGGCGTTTTTTCCATGGACGGCGACATCGCCGACATCAAGGGCATCATCGAACTGGCCAACATCTACGACGCGCTGGTCATGGTCGACGATTCCCACGCCACCGGTTTCCTGGGCAAGACCGGCCGCGGCGCCATCGAGGCCAACGAGGCGCTCGGCCAGGTGGACATCATCACCTCCACCCTGGGCAAGGCCATGGGCGGCGCCACCGGCGGCTTCACCACCGGCCACAGGGAAATCATCGAGATCCTGCGCCAGAAATCGCGGCCCTACCTTTTTTCCAACACTCTCGCCCCCTCCATCGCCGCCGCCGGCATCGCCGCCTTCGACCTCCTGGAAAAGAGCGCTGACCTGCGCCAGAAACTGATGGCCAACACCACCTTCTTCCGCGGCGAAATGACCCGGCTCGGCTTCGACATCAATGAAGGCATCCACCCCATCGTGCCCATCCTGTTCCGCAAGTTCGAAAATGACGCCCAGCTCTCGCAATTGATCGCCCGCGACCTCTACGCCGAGGGCATCTACGTGGTCGGCTTCTTTTTCCCGGTCGTGCCGCGCGGCCAGTCGCGCATCCGCGTGCAGATCTCCGCGGCCCACACGCCGGAGAACATCGAAAAAGCGATAGCCGCCTTCGCCAAGGTGGGCCGCAAGCACGGCGTTATCTAAGGCCGTCCTGCTTGGCAGGGGTAAGGTTATCTGAGTCTGTCCCGCCGCGCGGGGAAAGCGGTCAACCAAGGCGGTCCTGCTTGGCAGGGACATGGTGTAATCTAGGCCCTCCCGCCGGACGTTGGAGGCGGCATGGCCCTCCAGCCGTGGCCGGCCGCGGCCGGAACGGCCTTTTAATTATTCCCGTGATTGTGTTATAATAGAATAAATTTAAAGGAAAAAAAGGGACAATGAACAAAATTACAGCAAAAGCCCCGAAAGGCATCCTCTTCTGGCTCATTTCGCTCGTGATCCTCATCATGCTGTGGAACATGCTCAGCAACGTTTCTACCAGCAAGACCAAGACGCTGACCTTTTCCGAATTCATGGACAAGGTCGAAAACGACCAGATATCCAGCTCCCGCATCTCCGGCAACGTCATCAACGGCGACATGAACCTGGAGGACGGGAGCGATTACACGCGCTATGAAGCCAACATCCCCCAGGACTACCCTGACCTGATCAACAAGCTGCGCCAGCACAAGGTCAACATCGAAGTGGAAAAGCTGAACAAGAACGAATGGCTGGGCATCCTCCTCTCCTGGGCCCCCTTCGTCGTGCTCATCGTTTTCTGGGTCATGATCATGCGCCAGCAGGGAGGCAACAAGGCCTTCACCTTCGGCAAAAGCAAGGCCCGCCTGTTCACCGGCGACCGCAACAAGTTCACGTTCAAGGACGTGGCCGGCGTCGAGGAGGCCAAGGACGAGCTGGAAGAGATCATCGAATTCCTCAAGGAACCCAAGAAATTCCAGCGCCTGGGCGGCAAGATCCCCAAGGGCGTACTGCTCATCGGGCCTCCCGGCACCGGCAAGACCCTCCTGGCCAAGGCCATCGCCGGCGAAGCCAACGTGCCCTTCTTTTCCATCTCCGGTTCCGATTTCGTCGAACTCTTCGTCGGCGTCGGGGCTTCGCGCGTTCGCGACCTGTTCGACGAAGGCAAGAAGCACGCCCCCTGCATGATATTTATCGATGAAATTGATGCCGTGGGCCGGCAGCGCGGCACCGGCCTGGGCGGCGGCCATGACGAGCGCGAACAGACCCTGAACCAGCTGCTGGTGGAAATGGACGGCTTCGACGCCAACGAAGGAGTGATCATCATCGCCGCCACCAACCGTCCCGACATCCTCGACTCGGCCCTGCTGCGGCCGGGGCGCTTCGACCGCCGTATCGTGGTATCCACCCCCGACGTCAAGGGCCGCGAAGAGATCCTCAAGGTGCATACGCGCAACACGCCTTTGGCCAAGGATGTCGACCTGCAGGTACTGGCCCGCTCTACACCGGGTTTCACCGGCGCCGATATCGCCAACATGGTCAACGAGGCCGCTCTCTACGCTTCGCGCACCGGTAAAAAAAGTATCGAACAGGAAGATTTCGAATACGCCAAAGACAAGGTATTGATGGGCAGCGAAAGAAAGAGCATGATCATCTCCGAGGAGGAGAAGCGCATCACCGCCTACCATGAAGCCGGCCACGCCCTGATCGCCTCCCTGGAAAAGGAAGCCGACCCGCTGCACAAGGTCTCCATCATCCCCCGCGGCATGGCTTTGGGTCAGACCCAGCAATTGCCGCTCAACGACAAGTACACCTACTCAAAAACCTACCTGAATGCCCAGCTGTCGGTGCTCCTCGCCGGCCGCATCTCCGAGGAGACCTTCCTGAACATGACCACCACCGGCGCGGGCAACGATTTTGAGAAAGCCACCTCCATCGCCCGCAAGATGGTCTGCGAGTGGGGCATGTCGTCGCTGGGCCCGATCACGTTCGCCAAGAAGGAGGACATGATCTTCCTCGGCCGCGACCTGATGTCGCACAACGAGTATTCCGAGGAGACCTCGCAGATGATCGATATCGAGATCAAGAAGATCATCGACCTGGCCTACGCCAATGCCAGGAAGATCATCCTGGAAAACCGCGAAAAGCTGGAGACCATCGCCCTGCAGCTGCTGGAGAAGGAATCCCTGACCTCGGACGATATCGCCGCCATCCTGGGCACCCCGAAAAAGCCCGATCCCCTGCAGGTGAAAAAACGCAAGCCCAAGAATGGGAACCATCTCCCCGACGCCAAATAGATGATCATTGAAAACATCATCAGCGCCTTCGCCAAATTCACCCCCAAGGATATCCTCGATATCTTCCTGATCTTTCTGCTGATCTATTACACGCTGCTGCTGATCAAGGGGACCAAATCCTACCAGATGGCGCTGGGGCTGATGCTGATCGGGTTCTTCGCCCTGCTCAGCGGCCTGCTCAAGCTGACCGCGTTCGCTTTCATCCTGAACAACTTCTTCACTTACCTGGTGTTCGCCATCATCGTCCTGTTCCAGGGCGAGTTCCGCAAGATCCTGGCCGAGATCGGCGGCAAGCTCAAGACCACGTTCATCCCCACCGACATCTCGCGCATCCGCGACGAGATCGTCAACGCCGCGGTGGCCATGTCGCTGGGAAAGATCGGCGCCCTGATCGCCGTGGAGCGCGAGATCAAGCTGAAATCCTACATCGACAAGCATATCCGCATCGACGCGCTGGTCTCCAAGGACATGCTGCTGACCATCTTTTCTCCCAACACCCCCCTGCACGACGGGGCGGTCATCATCTCCGAAGGGCGGATCGCCGCGGCCAACTGTTTCTTTCCCTACCCTCCCCTGCTGGAGCTGACGCCGGCGGGCGGGCGGCACCTGGCGGCCATCGGCATCAGCCAGGAAACCGACTGCGTGGCCATCGCCGTCTCGGAGCAGACGGGCAAGATATCCCTGGCCGTCAAGGGAGAGCTGATCCGCGGCCTCGACCGCGAGGGCCTCAAGAACAGGCTGAAATTCCTGAAGATATAACATGCCTGAAAAACTGAAAAAACTGCTGTTCGGCAACTGGGGCCTGAAGGCCGGCGCCATGCTCCTGGCCATCCTGGTCTGGGCGCTCATCAGCGGCCGGGAGAGGACCTACTCGGAAAAAACGCTCAAGATCCCGGTCGAAGTATTCAATGTGTCCGACAACGTGGAAGTGGTCAACCTGCGCCCGGAAGAAGTGACCGTGGCGCTGAAGGGCGCTTCCAAATTCGTCGCCGCCGTCAGCCCCGAAGGCAATCCCATCAAGATCGACCTGAAGAACATCAAGGAAAGCAGCAAGCTGAATTACTTCGCCGAGGACTACCTCGAGCTGCCCAAGGGGGTCGTCCTCGTTTCCATCCATCCGAAAATGCTCGAGGTGTATGTCGAGGAATTCGCCATGCGCGAAGTCCCGGTCAAGATCCGCTTTCGCGGCCGACTGCCGCTCAACTTGAAGCTGAAGTCGGCGAAGGTCATTCCCGACCGGGTCACCATCATGGGCTACAAGTCGCAGATCAACGATATCGACGTGGTCCTGACCGAGGAAGTGGACCTGGACCTGGTCGACAAAAGCCAGAGCCGCCGGCTCGCCCTGAAGCAGACGCGGGATGTTCTGAAATTCCGCGACCACCCCGACGTGGAGCTGCAGCTGGAGATCGAGGACCGCGGCGCCAGGAAATGACCGACAACCTCTTCGGCACCGACGGCGTCCGCTCCGCGGCCGGCACGTTCCCCCTGGACGAAACCTCGCTGCGCAAGCTGGGCGCGGTCATCGCCGCCCTGGTTCCCCACCCGCGCATCCTCATCGCCCGCGACACCCGGGAATCGGGCCCGGTCATCGCAGCCATTCTGACCAGCGGCCTGGGCCGGGGTGCCCGGGTCTTCAGCGCCGGCGTCCTGACGACGCCGGGATTGGCCTTCCTGACCCGGGAGCTGGCGTTCGACCTGGGGATCATGATCTCCGCCTCGCACAACCCGTTCGGCGACAACGGCATCAAGATCTTCAACCGCCGCGGTGAAAAGCTCTCCGCCCTACTGGAAAACAGGATCAGCTCGGGCTTCGCAGCCCTGAAGCGGGCGCCAGCGGCGCGGCCGCGAACCGCCGCCGGGATCGCCTCCAGCGTGTACGTCGATTTCCTGCACGGCCAGGGCCGCGACCTGGCCGGCAGCGGCTGGAAGGTCGCCGTGGACTGCGCCAACGGCGCCGCCTCGGCGGTAGCCCCGCCCCTGTTGCGCGGCCTGGGGCTGGACATCGCCGCCGGCTTTGACCGGCCCGACGGCCGGAACATCAATCGGGGCTGCGGCTCCACCTACCCGCCCGCGTTGCAGGAACTTGTCAGGCAACATGGCGCCGGCCTGGGCATCGCCCTCGACGGCGACGGCGACCGGGTGATCTTTGCCGACGCCCGGGGGCGGATGCTGGCGGGCGACCACGCCCTTTTCCTGATCGCCCGCTACCTGCGGGAAACCGAACCCCGCTTCAACGGCACGGTGGTGGGGACGGTCATGAGCAACCTGGGCCTGGAACAGGCATTCGCCGGCATGGGCATCGGATTCCTGCGCGCCGGCGTCGGCGACAAATACGTCTACCGGCTGATGAAAAAGTGCGGCGCCATCCTGGGCGGCGAGCCCTCCGGCCACGTCATCCTGCGTCACCGGCAGACCACCGGCGACGGGATGCTGACCGCGCTGTTCCTGATGAAAGCCCTGCGGCATTTCGCCTGCGACGCCGCCGCCGCCTTCGACCAGCTGCCCCTTTTTCCCCAGCAGACGCTCGACATCCGCGTCCGCCGCCGGAAGGACCTGAAGGGCTGGCGGGCGTTCCAGGAGGCCGCCGGCCGCTTCGCCAGGCAGTACGGCACGCGGGCGCGCCTGCTGGTGCGCTACTCGGGGACCGAGCCCAAGGTCCGCGTCATGATCGAAGCCCGGGACCAGGAGACGATCGCTAAAAATATCCCTATCTTCCAGTCCCTGCTGGAAAATGAAATCGGAGAATAACATGAAACTCAGCGTCAACATCGACCACATCGCCACGATCCGCCAGGCGCGCATGACCAACGAACCAGACCCGGTGTACGCGGCGGTGCTGGCGGAAATGGGCGGCGCCGACGGCATCACGGTGCACTTGCGCCAGGACCGCCGGCATATCCAGGAAAGGGACGTCGAGATCCTGCGCCGGGTGATCAAGACCAAGCTGAACATGGAGATGGCCGTTTCCATGGAGATGGTCAAGATCGCCCTGAAGTTCAAGCCCGACGTCTGCACCCTGGTGCCGGAAAGCAAGGACGAAGTGACCACCAGCGGCGGCCTCGACGTCATCATGTTCGCCGACAAGATCCAGGAGGTGGCCGGCAACCTGCTGGCCGCCGGCATCGGCGTTTCGCTGTTCATCGATCCCGGCATCGAGCACGTCAAGGCCTGCCACCGCCTGGGCATCCGCATCATCGAGCTGAACACCGGCGACTACGCCAAGAACGCCGGCAACAGCTATGCCCGGCTGGAGCTCGATAAGATCGGCAAGGCGGTGACCTACGCCAAGAAGCTCAATTTCACCCTGCTGGCCGGCCACGGGCTCACCTACCAGAACATCCGGCCCATCGCCGCCATCCAGGAGATCGAGGAGCTGAACATCGGCCACTCCATCGTGGCCAATGCCGCCTTCCTGGGACTCAAGGAAGCGGTGGCGCGCATGAAGGAATTGCTCGCTTGCTGAAAAAGCTCGCCAAAGCCCTGGCGCTCGTTCTGGCCGCCGCCATGGCGGTCATCGTCTT
>Ga0315276_10005328_pt1 | contig 11853 bp, 12 predicted proteins | sample YL17G05_0_MG_FD_204542 | JGI IMG/M metagenome (GOLD analysis project Ga0315276, IMG submission 204542) | Sediment microbial communities from Yellowstone Lake, YNP, Wyoming, USA - YL17G05_0 | ecosystem: Environmental > Aquatic > Freshwater > Lake > Sediment | place: USA: Wyoming | collected... | reverse complement strand
ATTTATAAGGCGGGAAAGTGAAAAATTTTCCACAGGCATGCCGGTGGAGGCAGGATTAATTAACGCTGGATACTCCAATTCATAGTGGTACTGTAAATGGGGTAAGGTCAGTTGAGATACGATACTTAAATTCTCCGTTTTTGAGATTCTGCGGTTCGATATCATACCTCTTTTTTTTATAATACCTTATTACCTCATTGTAAACCGACATCTCATAATAGTCGCTCATTCTTTTGGTCTGTGTTTTAAAGTAGGCGTTGTATTGCCTTGCGAATGATTTAATTTCATCTATAAGAATATTTCTGTCAAGATACGGAGCTTTACTCATTCTCAGATTCATCCTCTGTAATATGTCTATTCTTTATCCCCTCAACAAAATTGTCTATTGTAGAAATTGCTAAATTAGTCGGACTTAAACCTACTTTTTTTAAAATTGCATAAAAAGCTTTTGTGCAAGTAGATATTTTTCGTTTATCATCAGCGACAAGAGAGTATGTTCCTATCGATATAGACTTTACATTAAAATTCTCTAATCTTTCAATAAAATTATTGGAACCATAAAAAGGAGTTATAATATTCTGATGAAATACACTCAATGCAATAACATCCAAAATTATTTGGATATTTTCTTCGTCTATTGTTAGATTTTCCGACTTGTTAATTCTGGTCAATAGTTTTTCTTTTAACTGATAATAACTTAATCGTATCGGTTTCCCTAGTTCGGCCCCGATGCCATTCGTAAGTATCCGTAAAACTTCATCGGAATATCTCGTATCTTCAATCATAAATTATTCATAATAGGTAAACGTCCCCTATTTATTTATTAACGAGGAACAACAAGATCTAACTTATGTTTATCTTTCAATGCACACATAAAATCTAAAATCAGAGTGCCTTCTGATCTGCGCTTGTCGACAAACTCAGCTATAAACTTTTTGTCCCATTCTGGATGAAGTTCCAATGCTTCTTGTTTCATTATTTCTCTCGCTTTATCCTCATCCCATAGTGTTTGACAGTCCTTCCAGACATATCCTATGAATAGATAAAAACGAGGATTATCTAAAGGATGCCGTTTATATGCGGTACTTGGGGCCAACCACCCCTTTAATGCCTTCATAGTTTCCGGTGACCATTTCATTATTGACTCCTTTCGCTAAAAATGATTACAAATTCGGTATAAAACAAAAATAGGAAACGCAGACTATTTTTGCCAGTACAAGAAGTTCCCGTTGCTTGTTCAATACTCATCCAAGCCCTTGCCGTTTGGACGAAGTATCGTTCTGATTCATTAAATCATTTATTGCAGCCGGAAGTCTCCTCATTCGCAGAAAGAGGTGGGCAAAGGGAAATAGCCAAGTTGCAACTCCGAGTGCAATAACGCCTAGGCCTGTAGCAACTCCTGCCCATGTGCCAGCTACCACTCGTGCTAGCAACCCACCCAGACTGATCACGATTCCAAAGAGAATAACGGTCACGCCTAAAGCTATAATTTCCTTCCAGAGTTGTTCAAGCAAGGTACCTGGGGTAACGAGAGGGGGTAGCAGAAAAGCTGCGTAGAGTCCGCCAAGAATCTGACTGACAGGGATAAGAATCTTCAGAAGAAGTGTTTGGTCGGCAAAGCCTTCAATATTTGTCACAACTGACAAACTCAGTAAAATTAGGGCAAATAGGGCATTAAGACCCGCAAAGACGAGTGTCGTCTTGCCGCGTTTGGCAGGGGCAATGAGACCTGCTGCAAAGACGAGCGCGAAGCAACCCCAAAAGGCACTTCCAGTATCAGTTGCCGTTTGATTGCCGAAAACTGAAAGTGCTAACCCACCGAGCAAACTTCCCAACATCATCGCAACAAATGCCAATGGCACCATGATAAGCCATCGTAGTTTCTTCATTTATCTTCTTTCCTCTGCACAATAATGCTTATCCAGTCAGTATAAAACGGGAAAGACTATTCGTCGCTCGTATATCGTGAATCGTATCTCGCGTTGAATCCACGAAGACAGCCGAGCGATTCAGTGAAGTTTTCCGCTCCCAGATGCGTTCGTCTTTGGAGGGTAAAGTACCTTAAAGGTAAGCGAAGGTCAAGGGAGTTTTGTCGATAGATGGGAATCAACGCGGTGCTGCCAGAGGATGTTGGAAACTTCAACCAAAACCGTATATACCCCGAAACCAAATCCGGCTGATTTAATTTTTTTTAATCCTCTCCATATAACTATTTACAATTTTCTATCATCTCAAAACCCCATTATTTTCAACCAAACGCGCATCTCCGCCCTATTAAGAAAGGGACGTATTCTAAACATTATGAAAAAAATCATAAGTTTATCCTGTCTTGAGCGACCTGTGGTGAGCACCGTCGAACCAAGTCGAAAGATTGGTCGGCTTAATAACGAAGTCCGGAGGAATTCGGCGGACAAGGCAACGGCCTTTCACAGAAGCTCGCTTCGAGAAAAGGCCTTGCCGCAGAACGCAAGCCGACCAAAACCCCTCTGCGTCCTCTGCGCAATCAGCGTCAAAAAACAGTGTAAATCCGCACAGCCCCCACGTCTTGCTGCCATTAGGCAGCAGCGGGGGTGTAAATCCGCGCAGCCCCCACGGCTACTTGTCGAAGACAAGTGTGGGGGTGTGGCTAACTTTTCTTTGTGTCTTGGTGTCTTAGTGGCTGAAAATGAATCAATCGAAATGTATTATTTATGCAAAACAAACCCAATTTGGACAATGCCAGAAATGAATGTAAGATATGAAAAAACAAAGGATTGCGAAAGAAAATCAGCACTTTTTACGATGCAAAAACAAACCCAAAACAAAGCCAAACAAAGCCAATTTCAAAAGGCAGGGAAAGTTGTAACTATAGCTGATTTGCACTGGAGCCGGCTTTACAGCATAATAATATTAGCTTGCGTATGTGTGCAGGCCGGCGAAGAGTTTAGAGAGGTTCACCCAAAGAAGCGTTATCACAATAACCGCCATACCGGCAATCGCCCAAACGCTGTTGATGCGTGGGCGGGTTTTACCGAATGCCGTAAGGCATCCCTCACGGGAAATATAGCGGAAATGGAAATATCCGACGTAAACCAGCCAGGAGGCCAAAGACCAGAGTTCCTTCGGGTCCCAGCCCCAGTAATCGCCCCAGGCGAGTTTGCCCCAGACGCTTCCGAGTATTAGCCCCAGCGTCAATAACGGAAAGCCTGCGCAAATCATACGGTAAGTCGCGTCTTCATAAGGCAGAAGGTTTTGGTTCTGCGTAACACCGGCGAGTTGACAGCCGGCCTGACAGGCGGCCTTGGCCATTAAAATATATGAGAGCATATAAACAGCAACGTGCGGCGCGAACAGCCAGCTTTGCAGGGCCGGCGGCAACTGCTGCGGCTCGGCGCTAAAGACAAAACCGGCAGGAAAGAGAACTATTGCGCCTATAAGCATATCAGCCAAGCCACCGCCTACACGCAGAACATAACGGCAAAACAGTGAAACCGGATAAATCAGCATACCCAAACTCAGAAACACTTCGAAAAGGTTCTGAAATGGTATATGGCCAACGTGATACCAGCGATACCCGAAAGCAATGACCGCGGCCGCAAATCCGAATATATATAAGAACCGGCCGACTTTCGGACGGCGAAGCAGTGTCGCCAGCATCGCAAGCAGATATGCCGCGATAGTAATATAAATCAGCAAACCTTGAAATGTGTATTTAATTTCCATTTATACGCTCTTCGATTTTTCTTTTCGCAAAAATATGCCTTAACCAGAAATGCCAGAAGACACCGACGCCGAGCAGTAAATATCCGGCATATACAAACCACAGACCCGTATCGGAAACAACGGAAAGAACTGTATACCTGTACGCACGGGTATCATAAGAACTCTGATAAAAATGATAGCCGCCAAAATGCAGTGGGTGATTTACCTCGATATTTTTCTCGGCGACGACGCTGCCGTCCTCAATGACCTGAACTTCGCTTATATAATCCCGGATGGTCTTGTGATACCTCAGCAGGAACTTGTCCCCAGGATAGGTGTAATTCGGAAACTTCTCAAATACGTATCTGGTAGCTATGGTCTTGTCGGGATTTTGAATTAGAATCTCAAGGGCGGGATTATAACCCGCCTGCGGGTCGTCTATAACAGTCTCTTTGTCACCGCTGCTTGATATCCTGAAATTTTCGAATACCCTCACAATCGCTATGGCGCCTAAATCGGGTCCCATGAACCACGTACTGCCGACCTTAACCGGGATTTTACTCCTGCCTTTAGCAGTTACTATTTCGAGATAACCAGGCTTGTAATATTCTATCCGGAAGTTCTTAAGTTTGATATGGAAAGGCAATTCTTTGGTACGGTAGTTGTCTTCCATGCTGATGCTGTTCTCGGCATCTCCTTTAAGGATTACCATTTGCCCCGTCTGGATTTTATCAGTCCCCAAAAGCCGGTTTTGGACCTCAAGGCAGGTTTCGGAGCCCCAGATAGCGCCCGCGAGAACGAGGATACAGCCGGCGTGTATCAGCAAAAGCCCCCCCGGACGAATCAGCCGGCGAAATACAACAGAAGCCGCCGCTAAAAGGGCCGTTAAAGCCAACCAGTAAGCGGCCAGCACAGGGCTGTTAAAAAAGCTCTTCGCCCGGTATGGACCGATAAATGCGCCATAAACGGCCAGAAAAACCAATAATACAACCATCAACAGACCGGCCAACATCACGGCACTTCTAAGCTTTTTCCAGGAGCTTTCCTTCATAATATACCCTATAATGGCCCTGCCATTGTTTTACTTGACAAATCAGGCCAAATTGTACATAATAAAGTGTCCGAACTTTCTAATCCAAATGCAGGGCACCCGATTTTCGGGAACCCAGGGAGGATAATCAATGCGTTTGGTTGTAAAACAAAACGGCCATACTGTCAATGAACTTGTGTTCGCCAAGGGACCTATTTATATAGGCCGGCAGGAAAAAAGTCAGGTTTTTTTGAACAACGCAGCGGTCTCAAGGCAGCACGCTGTACTCTTTAACACACAGGATAGCAAATGGACGGTCGAGGACCTCGACTCGGCCAACAAAACTTATCTCAACGACCGGGCAATTCACAAAGCTGATATTAAAACCGGCGATTGTCTTCGCATAATCGACTATATTATCGAAATCAATCTCAATACTACCCATCCCGAACAGCCCGTGGTGAGCATCGCCGAACCACCTGTGGCCGGCACAGCCGAACCACCCGTGGTGAGCAAGGTCGAACCAGGTCAGGCAGATAGCGCTAAAAAAACTGACAAACCCGTTCCTTTGGAAGACACGCTCGCAGCAGCATCATCCAGCGGCCCGCAGGTTATAGAAAGAAGGCTGGATACCACCGACGCCCCGCCGGTAAGATTGCCGGCACATAGGGCTATAGATTTGCTGCAAGCCAACGAGGCTATCAGCAAAGCCGGCAGCATCGATGAGCTGCTGCTCGCATTACTGGATACTACATCAAAGCAGTTGGGGACATATCATAACTGGTGCGCACTGAGAAGTGGACCTGATGGTCCGATGACATTTCACGCCGGCAGAACCCGGCAGGGACAAACACTGGATCTGGACGCAATAAAACTCAATGAAAAAATCAACGAGGCAATCGAAAGACGCCGATTCCTGCTTTTTATCTTTTCGAAAGATATGACCAAAGATGACAAAGGCCAGATTCGCTCCGTGGTGATAGCGCCTGTTATAGGCCCCGGCGGCTGCTTCGGCGTGTTATACGCCAACAACACCTTCCGAGACGACCACTATAGCCTCAGCGATTTGGACTATCTTATGCTGCTCGGAATGCACATAGCCTCTGCCGTGCAAAGAATTGCCGCGGGTTAAATTGGCTATTACCCCTACCCGTCTGCTATTCCGGAATTTTACCGCTTCAATTTATACTTGCCCATTAGCTGGCCCTGCGCGAGGATATGTCCTTCCATCGCTTTCAGCAAATCGATTTTTGTGATACCGCTGGCCAGCTCAAGTTTCGTATCGAGCGCGTAAATCTTAAAGTAGTATCTGTGTGTGCCGGTCGGCGGACAGGGGCTGCCGTAGCCAAGCCCGCCGGAATCGTTAATGCCCTGCCTGACGCCGTTGGGCAGGGTCTTGCCCAGCGGAATGTCTTCCTCGAGCTTTCTCGTATCGGCAGGCAGATTAAACAAAACCCAGTGTACCCATGTCTCCTTCCGTGCGTCAGGGTCGTCTGATATAAGTGCGATGCTCTTTGTCCCCTCGGGAACACCCTCCCACTGCAGCGGCGGAGAAATCTCGGAACCCTCGCAGGTATATTTTGCCGGTATCATGCTGCCCTCGGTAAACGCCGAACTTGTAACTTTGATTCCCATTTTTTGACCTCCTGCTGCTTCAGAATCTGTTTGTTCACTGCCTTTGCATAAAGAAAACGCCAACGCCGTTATTACTAAAATAAAAATGTTCTTTAGCATAACATTCTTTTATCCTCTAAATAAAGGACTTCAAGTAATCAATTATACCGTCTAAACTGTCCAGTGTCAAAAATAGTGCCGACAAAACCGCGATGACCCACATTGTCGGCTTAACCTCCCCGCTCTTGCCTAATACCAATTTTATAATGGCAAAAGATATAAACCCAAAAGCCAGACCCGTGCTGATACTGTAACTTAGAGCAATCATCACCATTATGATAAACGCCGGGAACGCCTCTTCCATATTCGAAAAATTTATATGTTTAATTTCCTTCATCATAAACAGCCCCACCATCACCAGCGCAGGCCCCGTTGCGTAATTCGGCACCACTCCAATAATCGGGACAAATAATAGCGCCAGCAGAAAACAGACCCCTGTCACCAGCGAAGTAAGCCCTGTTCGCCCCCCTTCTTCAATGCCGGCGGCGGATTCAATATACGAAGTAATAGTCGATGTCCCAAGTGTCGCGCCTAACATACTCGCTGCCGCGTCAATCGCGAGCAAGCGGTCCAGCCCTTTTATTTTGCCGTTCTGCCCAACCATTTTGGCCTCGTGACAGCAGGCCACCAGCGTCCCGATACTGTCGAACATATCCATAAACATCAGAGAAAAAATGCTCCCGAACAAACTCCACTTGAACGCTCCTAAAATATCCAGTTGAAAAGCTACCGGACTGATGTCGAAGTTAAAAGAGATTAACTCGGTCGGCTTTTGCACGTATCCCGAAACAATCGCCAGAACCGTCGAAAGCATTATCCCTATCAGCAGGGCACCCTTTACTTTTTTTATCTCCAAAAAAGCCATAACCAGCAAACCAATCAACCCCATCACAACCGTCCAGCTCAACGGCCCCGCCGAGACAAGTGTCTCCTCGTTTTTCACCACTATTCCCATATCGCGCAAACCGATAAATGTAATAAACAATCCTATCCCCACCGCTATGGCTGAAACCAGACTGACGGGAATGGCCTCAACCAGCCGCTTCCTCAAACCCAGCAGCGTCAACACAAATCCCAGCAGTCCCGAAAGAAACACGACCCCAAGAGCCGTCTGCCATGTTATCTCGCCGGCCCTTACAAGGCTATACGTAAGAAAAGCATTCAGCCCCATCCCCGGCGCCATCGCTATCGGGGCATTCGTAAATAACCCCGTTATAATCGTTATAACAGCGCTTACTATACAGGTAGCGATTATCAATGCCTGCTTATCCATACCTGCGGCACTGAGAATAGCCGGGTTGACAAAAATGATATACGCCATTGTCAGAAATGTCGTCACCCCCGCCACAATCTCAACTTTTACGCTGGTTTGTCTCTGTTTTAGATGAAAAAGAGAGTCGACCATAGTATTACCTCCCTGAACATCATTTTCCTTTAGTGTCTCATTAACGCGGACAAAAGCATCAAATCTTAATTTTCTTCTTATATCTTATCTTGACATCCGTAAAAAACAATGTAAAATAGTTTCTTTCCATAACCAGGATTAAAACAAATCCCGATTATATTCACTGTTAAGATTCTTTTTGAGATTTTTTTATGTATTCGAATTATATTCGTAACGTAGCGATAATCGCCCATGTTGACCACGGCAAGACAACGCTGGTGGACCAGCTTCTGTACCAGTCCGGCACATTTCGGACTGAGGACCTTGACAAGTTGGCCGGCAGCAAGCACGACTTGATTATGGACTCCAATCCCATAGAACGCGAGCGTGGCATAACAATTCTCAGCAAAAACTGTGCGATTTCCTATACGACCAGCAAAGGCGACGAATACAAAATCAATATTATCGACACGCCAGGTCACGCCGATTTCGGCGGAGAGGTCGAACGTGTTTTGAAGATGGCAGACGGCGCCTTGCTTTTGGTTGACGCCTTTGAAGGTCCTATGCCGCAGACAAGATTTGTCCTCGCTAAGGCTCTTGAGAATAAACTAAGACCTATACTTGTAGTCAACAAGATAGACCGCGAAAACAGTCGGCCCCATGACGTTGTCAACGAAGTATTCGATTTGCTTGTTCAGCTTGGAGCCGACGATAAGGCGCTCGATTTCCCTGTTGTTTACGCCTCCGCAAGGCAGGGTTGGGCGACAACAGACCCCGACAAAAAAACCAACAATATGCAGTTGATATTCAAGACCATTATAAAAAATGTCCCTCCCCCGCAGGCTGTCCCCAACGCTCCGCTGCAGATGCTCGTGACCAGTCTTGAATATTCGGATTATGTGGGACGAATCGCGGTAGGCAGGGTCTTCGCGGGACAAATAAGCGAGGGACAGAACGTTACGGTAATCGACTCCGATAATGTGCATACCCTGCAGAAGGTTATGCAGATTCATCTGTTTGACGGCCTCGGCCGAAAGCAGGTCCCGGCCGTTCTTGCCGGCGATATATGCGCGGTATCAGGACTTGACCCTGTTGATATCGGTAATACCATCGCCTGCGCGGACAATCCTTCGAAAATCCCAGTTATCGCCGTCGATGAGCCGACGATGTCAATGACGTTCAGAGTCAACGATGGGCCTTTCTCAGGCAAAGACGGCAAATATGTAACCAGCAGGCAAATCGGCGAAAGACTCGAAAAAGAACTTCAGCATAATGTCGCGCTAAGGGTAGAGCCGGGCCTGACGCCTGAGGAATTCATCGTTTCGGGCAGGGGCTTGATGCATCTTGGTATCCTGCTCGAAAATATGAGACGCGAAGGATACGAGGTTTGTGTCGGCAAACCGGAGGTAATTTTAAAAATGGTCGATGGCGTACACCACGAGCCGATAGAGTTGCTTGCGGTGGATTGCCCGCTGGATTGCCAGAATTCCATAATGAGTCTTATGGGCGAACGGCGGAGCGAAATAACTAAAGTAGACGCCAAAAGCGGTACCAACGATTTTATTCATATGGAATTTCTTGTACCCTCACGGGGCCTCTTCGGCCTGCACGCAAGGATGATGAACGCGACACAGGGCAAGGCCGTTATGCATCATTCCTTTGAAAGATACGAGCCGATGCGAGGTTCGATACCTCAGCGCAAGGCCGGCGTTATGGTAGCGACCAATATGGGACAGGTAACAGCCTACGCCCTTGATGCTTTATACGACCGCGGCATCTTTTTTGTTGAGCCAGGCGAACAGGTTTTCTCCGGACAGGTAGTCGGAGAACACTGCAAAGATAACGACATACCTGTAAACGCGGTAAGACTCAAGCAGATGACCAACGTTCGTGCGTCGAGCAAGGATGAAGCGGCTCAGATTCGCCCTGCTCGAAAAATGAGTCTTGAGCTGGCGATGGAATATATCCAGGCCGATGAGCTTGTCGAAATTTGCCCCCATTCAATTCGAATCCGAAAGCGTTTCCTCAAAGAAGAAGACCGGCGACGAGCGGCACGCAAAACCGCCAAGTAATGCCGAAATTAGAACGGCAGATACAATTTCTTTTTTATTGATAAAGAAGAAAAACCGGTATATATTCACCGAACAGGAAACAATTTTTTTTAAGAATTTAATCCGATTTGGAGGTAAAAAATGGCTATTACACCCAAAAAACTCGTCGAGCTTTTGAACAAAGATTTGGAATTGGAATATTCCGCCGCGATTCAGTACATAAACCATTCCGCGGTGATGACCGGCGCCGCCTATGGCGACGTAATCAAGGAACTGAAAATCCACGTCACTGAAGAAATCGGCCATGCGATGATTCTCGCAGACCAGATTGATTATCTCGGCGGCTCACCCAGCATCGCTGTCGGCCCGATTCATACATCAGAGGATAATGACAAGATGCTCGAACAGGACCTCGCAGGCGAAGAAGATGCGATTAAAAGATACAAGGTCAGGATCGAGCAGGCTGAACAGCTAAAGGAATTCGCCCTCGCCCAGCAGTTAAGAACCATATTGGCTGTCGAGCAGGAACATGCGATGGATATAAAACAGGCCCTCGGCAAATAGCTTAACAATGTGGCACGGGCTTCCAGCCCGTGAAAAGCACGGCCAAGATGGCCGTGCTACATTTACTGCGAGCGATAGGAGTCGAACCTACACGTCCATAGGACACAAGGACCTAAACCTTGCGCGTCTGCCAGTTCCGCCACGCTCGCAAAACCCTATTCTGTCTTCTGTCTTCTGTCTTCTGAATTCTCTTCTTTGCTTATCTTCTCAATCCGCTTCTCAGCTTTTTCGAGTATGCCCTTGCAGTGATTAATCAGGACCATTCCCTTTTCATACTGTTCGAGACTGTCCTGCAGCGGTATCTTGCCCTGCTCTATTTTGCCGACGATATCGGCCAGTTCCTTAATTGCCTCTTCGAAGCTCATTTTCCCGATATCATTTTTATTCTCGTTTTTTGCCATAATCATACCCCGGCCTAATTACCTTTCTATTTTTTACCGCAGAGGCCGCCGAGTTCGCGGAGATGCTCAATATTGTCATTCCTGCGAAATTTATCCCCAAGGGAGCAGGAATCCATCTTCTCTGTGTTCTCTGTGCACTCTGTGGCTTAATTCTTTTTACTTCTTTGTTACCTTACTTTCAATCAAATTCCCGCCCGACAGCTCGGTAATTATGCTATCCGCGATTTGGACATCCGCCGAATTCTTCACCAATAGGCCGGTCTTTTTATTAGTGGTGATGCTGTATCCTCGCTGCAAAACCGATTTCGGATTCAACCCCGCCAGATGGTTTCCTTGCGCCGTAAGCTGCATCCTGCATTTATTTATAACCGCCTGCAGCACCGCGCTTACCCTGTTTTGCAAATTATTCAAATCATCCCTCATTTTCCCCATCAGCCGATGCGGCTCAATCCTGACAATCTGCTCGTAACTCTCGTATATTCGCTCACGTCTCTCGGCCAGAAATTGTTTTACAGCGTCTATGATATTGCCGGTTATCTCATCTAACTGCTGTTCTCCGCTGCGAAGGCACAAAATTATATTATTGTTCAAACTGCTTTGGTAATTTTCCAGGTCGCTTAAAATCTTCTCCATATCCGGCACAGCCACAACACCCGCCTTGGTCGGCGTCGAAGCCCTCGCGTCAGCTACAAAATCAGCGATTGTAGTATCAACCTCATGGCCGACCGCGCTGATAATCGGTATCTTCGAGTCGTAAATCGCCCGCGCCAAAACCTCCTCGTTGAACGCCCACAAATCCTCCATCGACCCGCCGCCCCGCCCGACAATCAGAACATCAAGTTTTAAATTTTTATTGCGCCTGTTTACATCTCTAATAGCCGCCGCGATTTTTTCTGCCGCCCCATCGCCCTGCACAGGCACCGGATATAAAAACAATTTCACGCAAGGCCAGCGGTTCCAGATACTGTCTTTAATATCTTCTATCGCCGCGCCGGACTCGCTCGTTAATATCCCAATCCGCTGCGGATACTGCGGAATCGCTTTTTTATGTGCCTCATCGAAAAGCCC
>Ga0315276_10005323_pt1 | contig 11861 bp, 8 predicted proteins | sample YL17G05_0_MG_FD_204542 | JGI IMG/M metagenome (GOLD analysis project Ga0315276, IMG submission 204542) | Sediment microbial communities from Yellowstone Lake, YNP, Wyoming, USA - YL17G05_0 | ecosystem: Environmental > Aquatic > Freshwater > Lake > Sediment | place: USA: Wyoming | collected... | reverse complement strand
GCCTGGAAGACGAGCGCCTTCGTCACCAGCCGCCATGCGGAGTTCCATCTTCCCCTCGAGGCACGCCATGCGGCGGTGGCCTGCGGCGCCTGTCACGGCGACAAGCGGCCGGGGCTGCCAGCGTTCACCGTCACCCAGGCGCTCGGGACGGCCAAGGTCCTCTTCCGGCTGGGCTCCGCCGAGTGTATCAGCTGCCACGTGGACCCGCACCAACGGCGCTATGCCACCTGTACCGACTGCCATACGGCCAGCGGATTCCACCCGGCCACCGTCGATCTGCTCGCCCACGCCAAGCTTGGCTTCCCGCTCGAGGGCGCCCACCGGGCCCAGCCCTGCGGGGCCTGCCATGAGGGGATGGACCGGCTTGGCGCCGGGGCCGCGCTCATCCAGGCCGCGACCAAGCCGACGACCCTGATCTTCACCACCGGCAAGAAGACCTGCGCCGCCTGCCACGCCGACCCGCACGGCGGTCAATTCGCCGCGCGGAAGGCGAACGGGTGCGAGGCATGTCACGGTGTGGACGCATTCAAACCGGCGGCCCGGTTCAATCACGACCGGGACGCGTCATTCAAGCTCGAAGGCGCCCATGCCAAAGTGGCCTGCGGGCGCTGTCATCCGACCGAAACCGATGCGGCCGGCAAGTCGCGCATGCGGTTCCGGCCGGTCTCTCCGAAGTGCGAGAGCTGCCACCCGGCCAAGCCGCCGGCGCCCCCCCGCTCGGGAGCATGAGTATGCGAAGTCGCGTCCCGGTCCTCGTAGCCTTCGCGGCCTGCGTTTCGTGGGTGACGGCCTGGGCCCAGGTAGCCCCGGTCGCCAGCCCGCACGGCGACATCGCCATCCCCTGCGCGGACTGCCACCAGGCGTCGGGCTGGAAGCCCGCCCACATCTCGACCCGGTTCAACCACGCCAGGAGCGGGTTCGCGCTGGCAGGGGCACATGCCAGTTCCAGCTGTTCCAGCTGTCACCAGTCCCTCAAATTCGTCGGGGTCACGGCGACCTGCGCGAACTGCCACCGCGACAACCACCGCGGCGAGCTCGGCGCCAACTGCGCTCGCTGCCACACGTCCAGCAGCTTCACCGACCGTGCCGGGATGTACCGGGCCCACCAGCAGACCCGCTTCCCGCTCGACGGTCCGCACGCCGCGGTGGATTGCCAGAGCTGTCACGTCCCGGCCCCGCAGGGCGGACTCACCTACGTCAACCGGCCAACCGAGTGTCAGGCCTGCCATCTCCCGGCGTTCAAGGCCACCACGAACCCGGCCCACGTCGCCGCCGGATTTCCGAAAGACTGCCTCTCCTGCCATTCGAGGAGCCAATGGCAGGGCGGGCGGTTCGATCACAGCACGACCACATTCGCGCTCGCCGGCGCCCATCTCACGGCGCAGTGCGCCGACTGCCATGCCGACGGCGTCTTCAAGAACCGGCCCCAGACCTGCGTCTCCTGCCACCAGAAGAACTACGACGAGGCGCTCAACCCGACCCACAAGACCTCGGGCTTCCCCACCGACTGTACCCAGTGCCACACCGGAACCACCGAGTGGCTCGGCGCCACGTTTGACCACGGTGCCACCCGGTTCGCCCTCGTCGGGGCCCACCAGGCCGTGGTCTGCAAGGATTGCCACGTGGGTGGGGTGTGGCGGGGGACGTCCATGGAATGCGTGTCGTGCCACCGGCCGTCCTTCGACAAGACCGTGAACCCGAACCATCCCGCGGCCGCCTTCTCTACCGGCTGCACCTCATGCCACAACACCACGGCCTGGAAGGGGGCGCCGTACGACCACTCCACCACCCAGTTCCCGTTGACGGGGGCGCACCTGGCCGTGAGTTGCCAGACCTGTCACACCGACGGCGCGTACAAGGGCAAGAGCACGCTTTGCGTCAGTTGTCACCAGAAGAACTACGATGGCTCACTCAACCCGAACCACAAGGCGGCGGCCTTCCCGACGGACTGCGCCAGCTGCCACAAGACCACCGTGTGGAAGGGCGCGACCTTCAACCACAGTGCCACGCAGTTCCCGCTCGCGGGGGCGCACCTGGCCGTGACCTGCCTCGACTGCCATGCGGACGGCGTCTACCGGGGCAAGGCCACGCAGTGCGTCAGCTGCCACCAGAAGAACTACGATGCGTCCCTCAACCCCAACCACAAGACCGCGGGGTTCCCGACCGGCTGCACGACCTGCCATAACACCACGGCCTGGAAGGGGGCGACGTTCAACCATGGCGCCACCCAGTTCCCGCTGACCGGGGCGCACCTGGCCGTGACCTGCCGGGACTGCCACGCCGACGGCGTCTACAAGGGGAAGAGCACGCTCTGCGTGAGCTGTCACCAGAAGAACTACGATGGGTCGCTCAGCCCCAACCACAAGGCGGCAGGCTTCCCAATCGAGTGCACCAGCTGCCACAACACCACGGCCTGGAAGGGGGCGACGTTCAATCACAGCGCCACCCAGTTCCCGCTCACCGGGGTGCACCTGGCCGCGAGCTGCCAGCAGTGTCATGCGGACGGCGTGTACAAGGGGAAGAGCACGCTCTGCGCGAGCTGTCACCAGAAGGACTATGATGGCGCGCTCAGCCCCAACCACAAAGCGAGCGGTTTCCCGACCGACTGCACCAGCTGTCACAAGACGGCCGGATGGAAGGGCGCCACCTTCAACCATGGCGCCACCCAGTTCCCGTTGACCGGGGCGCACCTGGCCGTGACCTGCCTGGACTGTCACGCCGACGGCGTCTACAAGGGCAAGAGCACGCTCTGCGTGAGCTGCCATCAGAAGACCTACGATGCCACGCTCAGCCCCAACCACAAGGCGGCGGGATTCCCGACCGGCTGCACGACCTGCCACAGCACGACGGCCTGGAAGGGGGCGGCATTCAACCACACCGCCACCCAGTTCCCGCTCACCGGGGCCCACCTCGCGGCGACCTGCCAGCAGTGTCACGCCGACGGTGTCTACAAGGGGAAGAGCACGCTCTGCCAGAGCTGCCACCAGAAGGAGTATGACGGCGCCCTCAACCCCAACCACAAGACCGCGGGGTTCCCGACCAGCTGTACCAGCTGCCACAAGACCACCGGGTGGAAGGGCGCCAGCTTCAACCACAGCGCCACCCTGTTCCCGCTGACCGGGGCGCACCTGGCGGCGAGCTGCCTGGACTGCCACGCCGACGGCGTCTACAAGGGGAAGAGCACGCTCTGCCTGAGCTGTCACCAGAAGGCCTACGACGGCACGCTCAGCCCCAACCACAAGGCGGCGGGGTTCCCGACCAGCTGCACCAGCTGCCACAACACGACGGCCTGGAAGGGGGCGACGTTCAACCACAGCGCCACCCTGTTCCCCCTCACCGGGGCTCACAAGGCGGCCAGCTGCCTGGACTGCCACGCCGACGGCGTCTACAAGGGCAAGAGCACCCTGTGCGCCAGCTGCCATCAGAAGACCTACGACGCCACGCTCAGCCCCAACCACAAGGCGGCGGGGTTCCCGACCACCTGTAACACCTGCCACAGCACGACGGCCTGGCAGGGCGCGACGTTCAACCATAGCGCCACCCAGTTCCCCCTCACCGGGGCGCACCTGGCGGCCAGCTGCCAGCAGTGTCATGCGGACGGCGTCTACAAGGGCAAGAGCACCCTGTGCGCCAGCTGCCATCAGAAGACCTATGACGCCACGCTCAGCCCCAACCACAAGGCGGCAGGCTTCCCGACCACCTGCAACACCTGCCACAGCACGACGGCGTGGCAGGGCGCGACGTTCAATCACAGTGCCACCCTGTTCCCGTTGACCGGGGCGCACCTGGCAGCGAGCTGCCAGGACTGTCACGCGGACGGGGTCTACAAGGGGAAGAGCACCCTGTGCGCGAGCTGTCACCAGAAGGCCTACGACGCCACGCTCAGCCCCAATCACAAGGCGGCGGGGTTCCCGACCACCTGCAACACCTGCCACAGCACGACGGCCTGGCCGGGCGCGACCTTCAACCACAGCGCCACCCAGTTCCCGCTGACCGGGGCCCACCTGGCGGCCAGCTGCCAGCAGTGCCACGCGGACGGTGTCTACAAGGGCAAGAGCACGGCGTGCGTGTCGTGCCACCTGACCGACTTCAACGGGACGACCAATCCGAATCACAAGACGGCCAAGTTCCCGACGACCTGCACGTCGTGTCACAGCACGACCGCCTGGGCCGGGGCGAAGTTCGACCATGACGCGCCGTACTTCCCGATCTACTCTGGCAAGCATCTGGGCAGGTGGAACACCTGCGCCGACTGCCACACCAACAACGCCAACTACGCGGTGTTTACCTGCCTGACCTGTCACGCCAAGGCCGTTACTGACTCGCACCACCAGGGCAGGAGCGGTTACAGCTACACCAGTTCAGCATGCTATTCCTGCCATCCGAGAGGGAGCGCCGGATGAAGACACGGATCTCGGTGCTCCTGACCCTGCTTCTGGCGGTCGCCTCACCTGCCCGCAGCCAGGTCGCTCCGCCCATCGGCCGCGCCCGGATCACCTACCTCGCTTCGGGTACGGCATACCTCGACGCCGGTCGCGATGATGGCTTGAAGGAAGGGTTGGAGGTACGCGTGGTCCGGGCTGGGGCGCAGGTGGGGGTGCTCACCGTCACGTACCTCGCCTCGCATCGGTCAGCCTGCACCGTGGTGTCCTCGACCATGGCGCTCTCCGCCGGCGACAGCGTGGAGTTTGCTCCCGTGGCCAAGCCCGCAGCGGTCGACTCCGGTCATGTCGCCGGCGTCACCGGTACGCTCCAGCGGACCAGGTCGTCGAGTACGGCCAACCGTGTCCGGGGCAGAGTCGGTCTCCGCTACCTCCTGGTGCGCCCTCTGGAAGGCAACGGCTTCACGCAGCCGGCCGTGGACCTCCGTCTCGACGCCCCGTCACTCGGTGGCGGCGCCGCTGGCTTCCTCGTGGACATCCGGGCACGGCAGACGTACTCGACTCGGCCGGACGGCAGCGTGACGCGGGATTCTCGCACCGGCGTCTATCAGGCTGCCGTCCTGCTGCAGACGCCTCGTGGCCCGGCCCGCCTGACGCTCGGTCGCCAGTACCTCCCGACCGTCAGCTCGGTCAGTCTTTTCGATGGCGGGCTGGCCCAGTACCAGAAGAGCCGGTTCGGGCTCGGCGTTTTCGCCGGATCGGAGCCCGACCCGGTCACGATGGGTTACTCCAACGACATCCGGAGCTACGGCCTGTTTCTCGAGGGCCGGAGCGCTCCGGGGGCCCGCACCCGGTGGAACCTGACCGGTGGCGCGGTCGGGTCGTATGCCGGCGGCACGGTCAACCGCGAGTTCGCCTTCCTGCAGGCGTCCCTCAACACTCCAGGTGTCTCGCTCTTCCTCGCCCAGGAACTGGATGTCAACCGTGACTGGAAGGCTGCTGCAGGCGAACCCGGCGTCGTGCTCACCAGCACCTTCGCGAGCGTCATGGCCAGGCCGGCGCAATGGCTCAGCCTCCAGGTGGGCCTCGACGATCGGCGGAATGTCCGGCTCTACCGCGACTTTGTGAACCCCGAGACGCTCTTCGATGACAGCTTCCGTCAGGGAGTCTGGGCGGGCACGTCCGTCACGATCGGCCGGCACGTCCGCGCCGGCTTCGATGGCCGCGCCAGCCTGGGTGGAGCCGATTCCGCCTCTCGCACCCGCTCAGGCACCGCCTACCTCGGCTTTGAACGTCTCACGCCCGCCAATCTCGGGCTCCGAACCCGGTACACCAAGTACAGCTCGGTGCAGCGGACCGGGACGCTCCAGTCCTTCCAACTGGGGATAAGGCCGATCAGTTGGCTGGGCTTCGAGGGCAATGGTGGCTTCCGCGCCGAGACCGGGCCGCTCGACGCCGTCATGCGACGCACCAACTGGCTGGGCCTGGACATGGACGTCAGCCTCGGTCGGCGACTCTTCCTGCTCTTCTCAGGCTCTCGCGAGCGCGGGTCGCTCGCGGCCGGTGACCAGATCTACGGCAGCATGAGCTACCGGTTCTGACCCCCCCCCCGGGAAGGGCGGAGTGTGAAGGAGTCTTGAATTGCGAGTGAGACATTTCCGATAACTCTTCTCCCATACTTGTCTCGCTCGTCCTCCGCCGTCAGATTCCTGTCCCAACATAGACTTAGGTGAGCCATGTCTGTCCGGTGTCCTTCGTGCGGTGCCGCCGTAGCCGGCAAGTTCTGCAGCAGCTGCGGGGCCTCGGTGCTGGGAAGGTCCTGCACCAAGTGCGGCCACGCCATCGCGCCAGGGGCCAAGTTCTGTCCGTCCTGTGGAACGCCGGCTGCGGGCGCCGTGGCGGGTGCCCCGGTCGCCGGGGTGCCGGGCGGGCGTCCCATCCTGCCGCTGGTGATCGCGGGGGTGGCGCTGGTGGCCCTCGTGCTGGTGATCGTCCTGAAATCCCAGGGGACGGCGGCGCCGGCGGATGGCGCGGCGGCAGCGCAGGCACCGTTCGCCGGCGGTGCGGGCGGCGCGGGCGGCGATGGCACGCCACCGGATCTGAGCACCATGACGCCGCGGGACCAGTTCGATCGGCTCTATAACCGGGTCATGACGGCCTCCGAGCAGGGCGACACGGCCACCGTCGCGCGGTTTTCGCCGATGGCCATGATCGCCTACCAGAACCTGCCGGATGTCGATGCCGATGCCCGGTACCACATGGCCATGTTGAAGCTGCACACCGGCGACATCACGGGGGCGCAGGCACTGGCGGACAGCATTCTCAAGGTGCAGCCGGGTCACCTCTTCGGCTTCGTCCTGAACGCCGGCATCGCGCGATTCCAGAAGGACGACGCCAAGGTCAAAAAGAACTACGCGGCGTATCTGAAGGCCCTCGACGCCGAGACCAAGGCGGCCCGGCCCGAGTACCAGGAGCACAAGACCATGCTGGACAGTTTCACGAAGACCGCCCGGTCGGGCGGCGGCAACTGAGGCAGCTTCTTCCCCGGAGATCTTCATGAAGGCCCGAAGCAAGTTCCTGCTTGGTGCGACCATCATCGTCGTGAGCGTCGTCTTCCTGATCGCGAGTGGCATCAAGGAGACCGGCGTCTATTTCCTCACCCCCACCGAGTTGATCGACAAGACCACCAGCGATCCGACCTTCTATGACGTCGGCATCAAGGTCGGCGCCAAGGTCGTCCGCGGGTCGGTCCGGCGGGACGACGCGGCCCGCCGTGTCGACTTCGAGGTGTCCGACGGGCAGCACCAGTTCCCCGTTACCTACACCGGCATCGTGCCCGACACCTTCACCGACGCGAACGACATCGAGGTGATCGTCGAGGGGAAGTACGGCAAGGACGGCGTCTTCCGCGCCACCGAGGTCCTGGCCAAGTGCGGCTCCCGGTACGAGACGGAGATCCAGAAGTCCAAGAAGGCGGCCTGATCGATGACCCTTCTCGGCCAGTTCGCGCTCTGGATCGGGTTCATCACGGCGCTCTGGGGCTTCGGGGTACCCTTCCTGTCGCGCTGGCAGCAGAGGCCGGAACTGGCGGCCACGTCGATCCGCGCCACCTACGCGCTCTGCGCGGCAATGATCGTGGCGTCGCTCTCGTTGTGGAAGGGCCTGATCAGCCACGACTTCAACATCGAGTACGTCGCCGCCTACACCTCTCGTAACCTTCCCGATTCCTACGTCATCACGGCGTTCTGGGCGGGCCAGAAGGGGTCGCTGCTCTTCTGGGCGCTGGTCCTCTCCATCTTCGGGGCGGTGGCCCAGGTGGTCACGAGCCAGCGGCACAAGGACCTGATGCCGTATGTCGCGGGGGTCACCAACGGCGCGACCTCATTCTTCATTGCCACCATGCTGTTCGGCCACTCCAGCCCGTTCGAGCGGCTCGCCTTCACCCCACCCGACGGCAACGGGCTCAACCCCCAGCTGCAGAACCCCGGGATGGTGATCCATCCGCCCATGCTCTACCTGGGGTACATCAGCATCACCATCCCGTTCGCCTTCGCCATCGCCGCGATGATGGCCCGGAAGCTCGACGCCGGCTGGATCCACGCGATGCGGAAGTGGACCATCATGTCGTGGCTCTTCCTGTCGGTGGGCATCACGCTGGGCATGTGGTGGGCCTACGTGGAACTGGGCTGGGGCGGTTACTGGGCCTGGGACCCGGTGGAGAACGCCAGCCTGCTGCCGTGGCTGACGATGACCGCCTTCCTGCACTCGGTGATGATCCAGGAGAAGCGCGGCATGCTCAAGCGGTGGAACATGTCCCTGGTCATCGGGACCTTCCTGCTGAGCATCTTCGGCACCTTCATCACCCGATCCGGTGTCATCGCCAGCGTCCACAGTTTCGCCCAGTCGAGCGTCGGCTACTTCTTCCTGGCCTTCCTGCTGACCACCGCCGTGTCGGCGTTCGCGCTGCTCTACTACCGCTGGCCACAACTCGAGCCGGAGACGAAGCTCGAGTCCCTCGCCAGCCGCGAGGCGGCCTTCCTGTTCAACAACCTGGTGCTCGTGGGCATCGCCTTCTCGGTGCTCTGGGGCACGCTCTTCCCGATCCTCTCCGAAGCGGTGCGGGGCATCAAGATCACGGTTGGTCCGCCCTTCTTCAACCGGGTCAACATCCCGCTCGGCCTGCTGCTGCTGGCCCTGACCGGGATCGGGCCCCTGATCGCCTGGCGGAAGACTTCCACCGCCAACCTCCGTCGCCAGTTCCTGTGGCCCACCGCCGCCGGCCTGGTGGCCGCCGTGGCGCTCCTGGCGATGGGCTTCCGCGGGTTCTATGTCCTGATGTCCTGGATCCTCTCGGCCTTTGTGGCGGGAACGGTGCTGCAGGAGTTCTATCGCGGCATCCGGGCGCGGATGCGGATGTACCAGGAGTCGCCCCTTATGGCCCTGGCGCGGCTGGTCAACCGGAACCGCCGCCGTTATGGCGGCTATCTGGTCCACGTCGGCATCCTGGTCTACTTCGTCGCCTTCGCCGGGATGGCCTTCAAGGTGACCAGGGAGGTGACCCTGGCGCCGGGCCAGTCGGTCGAGATCAAGAGTCCCTTCGGCAACACCTATTCCTTCACGCACCTGGGCGTGTCGCAGTACCAGGCGCTCAACCGCATCGTCTCGGCCGCGAGCCTCGACGTGCGGAAGAACGGCGGGAAGTTCGCCGTCATCAAGTCGGAGAAGCGGCAGCACATCGACAGCTTCGGGAACAAGACCTTCGAGCCGTCCACGGAGGTCGGCATTGAAAGCGGCCTGCGGGAGGACGTCTACGTCGTCTACGCTGGCTCCATCGCCGGGACGGAACAGTCCAACTTTGCCATCTCGATCAACCCACTGGTCTGGTGGGTCTGGGCCGGTGGCGTGATCCTGGTGGTCGGCGGCCTGCTGGCCATGTGGCCTGGCGGACGCACCAGCGCCCCGGTGGCGCGGCGTGACATCCAGTCCGGCTTCGAGGCGCGGCTGGTGGGCTCGGAGGCGGAATGATGCTGAATCGTCGCAGTTTCCTGGGCGGCTCGCTCGGTGGCCTGGTGCTGTTTCAGCAGCCTGCGCCGGTACCGGAAGCGCCCCAGGCCCCCGAATCGGACGAGCTTCGGGACCCGCAGAGTGCCGGGCTCTCCCGACTGCCGGTCTCCCAGCTGGACAACGACCCCGTCATCGTGGACCTCGAGCACAAGCTCAAGTGCACTTGCGGCTGCAACCTGGACATCTTCACCTGCCGCACCACCGATTTCACCTGTACCTACTCGCCGGCACTGCACCAGGAGATCCTCGGGCTCTATAAGGAAGGGAAGACGCCCGAGCAGATCATCGCGGCATTCGTCCAGAAATACGGCGAGCAAACCCTGATGGCTCCGGAGGCCCAGGGGTTCAACCTGGCGGGCTACCTGGTACCGGGCGTGCTGGTGCTCCTCGCCGGCGGGATTCTGTCGGTCGTGCTGCTCCGTCGCCACCGGATGGCGCAGGTGGCCGGAGCCGCCACCACCGGGCCCGCCTCGACCACGCCTGCCGTCTCTTCGGAAGAGATGGAACGCCTGAAGCAGGCCCTGTCCGAGGTGGCCGACTGATGACGATCGAGATCACTGCCGCGGTCCTGCTGGGCGGCCTGGCGCTCTGGCTGATCCTCCAGCCGCTCTATCGGCCCGAATCGGTGGGACCGGAATTCGAGGAGCCCGAGGACCCGGAGGAAACCAAGCGGGGCATCGCGCTGATCGCGCTCAAGGAGATCGATTTCGACCGCGCCACCGGCAAGCTCTCCGATGTGGACTACGAGTTCCTGAGACAGAAGTACACGGCGGAAGCGCTCCAGGCGATCCGGGAGGAAGAGGGCCATGCCGGGACGATGGCGATGGGTGAGACGGTGGGCGCGGCGACCGCTTCGCTTCGCTGCCCTCGCTGTGGGCCGCGCCCCGAGCACGACGCCAAGTTCTGTTCGGACTGTGGCACCGCGCTCGTTGATTCCCGCCTCTGTCATGTCTGCCATGCCCCCTTCGAACCGGCCAGCCGGTTCTGCTCCAACTGCGGGTCCCAGGCACCGGCCTAGTTTCCCTGCAGCCGGATCCGCAACGAGCCCCGGAGTGCCTGTCGCCAGGCGCTCCGGGGCTCGAATCCTTGCGGCAGCTCCTCGCCCCTGAATGGCGACGCGGACAGACCGGCGTAACCTCCCAGTACGCCACTGAAACGGCCGCCCAGACCGACCTCGAGCGAGAGGCCGATCTCGCCCCCCGCCCGGATCCGGCCGGCCTGGTCCCTGAACCCCCAATGCTCGAGGATCAGCCCACCTTCGGCACGCAAGGCTACCCCGTCGCGCAGCTCCGCCACCCGGATCATCACCCCGGGATGGAATCCGAGCACGGTGGTGATGTCGTCCCGGTCCACTACCGCGAGATCGACGGCTTCGAGCGCCAGGTCGGGTGAGGCGTAGAGCAGACTCGCGCCGAACCTGAGCCGTGATCCAGGGGACTCGGCCCGGAGTCCCTCCCAGGCCGGGCGGTAGGGCCGGAGTGCTCGTTCCGGCCCCGTCCCGGTGGTCCGGCTCACGCCGGTGAACGCTTCGGTTCCGGCCTCGAGGCCGACCAGCCACTGCGCCTGCGCCGACACCGCGACGGAGGAGCAGAGCGCGAACACCGCGACTGTGAACCGGTGCATGTCAGCGCATCTCCAGTTTGATCCCGCCATTGGTGATGTTGTTGCCGCCCTTCACGATCCAGTTGGAGCCGGGCCAGGTTTGCCCTGCGACGACGTCCTCGAGGGCATTCCCGACGATCTCGTCGTTGCTGTTGATCAGCGAGGCTGCCGAGGTAACCAGCTGTTGCAGCATCGTCGCCCGCTTGAAGAGCTTGGTCAGGTTGAGCAGGTCCTGCTTGCCGCCGGTCCACAGCGAGTAGGCGGCGTCCAGCGACTTGAACAGGAGGCTCAACTGGTCCTTCCCCGTTTTGATCACGCAGGCGCCATCATCGTCCTCCACCACCAGCAGGCGGACCGCCTGGTCGGGGTGCGCCGCCTTGAAGGCGTCCAGTTGACCCTGGGAGAAGAGCAGGACGCTGCCGCTCCAGGTCTTGCCGTTCTGGTCGTAGGCGTAGGGCCCACCGGCGTGCTCCCCGGCGCATTGGTAGTCCTTCAGCGTGGAGCTGGACCCGTCCTGTCCCAGGATGTGGGTCTCAAATTCGGGGTTGCCCTTTAACCAGCTCTCAAACGTCCCCGTGAAGCTGGCGTAAGTCATGTAAAGGCCGCCGCTTGCGGCGGTCGGCATCGCACTGCCGCAGCCCTCCGCCGCGCAGGAAACCACGGTGGGGTAGGCGCCGACGAAGGCCTGTTCGGCAGGTACCAGGGCCAGCACGGGGGTCCCGGGCGGGCGGTTCGGATCGAGCAGCCGTCGCCGTCCCGTGATGTCGAAGGCCACGGGCGTCTCCCCGTCGAGGATGGCCGTCGCGACCAGAA
>Ga0315276_10005322_pt1 | contig 11863 bp, 8 predicted proteins | sample YL17G05_0_MG_FD_204542 | JGI IMG/M metagenome (GOLD analysis project Ga0315276, IMG submission 204542) | Sediment microbial communities from Yellowstone Lake, YNP, Wyoming, USA - YL17G05_0 | ecosystem: Environmental > Aquatic > Freshwater > Lake > Sediment | place: USA: Wyoming | collected... | reverse complement strand
TTCACCACGTGCCGAAGCGAGTGCTGGAGGACATCATTCTGCCACTCTGAAAACGACTATTGTCCCCCGGGGTAGATCACAGCCAGTATCTTGGCTTCTTTGCCACCAGTGCACTTGACGAAGTGCGGCTCGCTGGAATCATAGTAAATGGCATCCCCTGCCTTGAGATGCTCCTTCTGTCTTCCCACCTGTGCCATCATCTCTCCCTCCAGAACGAAGAGAAACTCCTGACCGTCGTGAGTCGATGGCTGGACCTCTTCAGCAGGAGTGAGGGTTACGATGAAAGGCTCCATCGATCGATTGGCTTTCTCCGGGGCCAGTGATTCGTAGGAATAGCCGTAGCGCTCGGCTCTCCTGCCGGAAAGGCGCGACGTCGCTTTGCGTTGACCGGCGCGGATCACCGTCATGGATTTGTCCGTCCCCGGTGAAATCAGGTAACTCATTCCCGTTTCCAGAGCTTTCCCGAGCTTCACCAGGTCTCCCAGAGGAGGGATCATCTTGTTGGCTTCCACTCGTTTCAGAACGTCTGCATCTATGCCTGTCCGATCACCTAGTTCCTGAATTGTGAGTTCGTGCACCTCGCGAGCCTTCCTGATCCTGTCGCCCAGAGATTCTTTCTCCTTTGGGACCGTCTTGGCGCGATCCGCATGAGCGGGGTGCGTAATAAAATCCTCAGCCTTGCCTTCCTTCTTTGCCATTCTGCTGCCCTCTTCCTACATGCCTCTTCCCGCCACACCGATATTCCTGGCTATCACAATCCGCAGGATCTCCGATGTGCCTTCCCCGATCTCGAGGAGTCTCTGGTCACGATACAGTCTCTCCACCCGGAAGTCCTTCATCAAGCCGTACCCTCCATGCAACTGCACTGCGTTGTGGACACACCTGTGCATCACCTCAGAGCAGTAGAGCTTGGCCATGGCCGCTTCCAGGCTGAAGGGACGCTTCTTTTCCAGTAGCCAGCATGCCTTGTACAGCAGGTTCCTGGCGGCTTCGATCTCCAGCGCCATGTCGGCGAGCTTGAACGCGTTAGCCTGAAAAGAAGCCACCGGCCGGCCGAACTGCGTTCGGGAGTTGGCGTATTGCAGCCCCAGTTCGAACGCCCCCTGGGAACCGCCGAGGCCCATGGCGGCTATGCTTAGGCGTCCCCTGTCCAAGGTGGCCAGCATCTGATGCAAGCCGTCTCCTCTGCTACCCAGCAGGTTATCTTCGGGCACCGCGCAATCATCAAAGAAGAGTTCTCCGGTGTTGGATGCCCGCCACATCATCTTGCCCTTCATCTCTTTGGCGGCAAAGCCGGAGGTGCTTGCCGGGACGAGTATGCAACTGAGTTCCGGTTTCCCGTCGGTACGACTTCCGGTCACACCCTGTACTATCACCAATCCTGTCAGCGGACATGCCGAGTTGGTGATGAAGATCTTCCTTCCGTTTATGACCCATCTCCGGTTGCGCAGTTCCGCGGTTGTTTTGGAGTTCCCCGCGTCAGAACCAGCCTCAGGCTCCGTCAGACCGAACGCGGCCAGCATACTCCCCGAACACAACTTCGGAAGCCACTCGCTCTTCTGCTTCTCGTTGCCGAACTGGTAGATCGGCCCGACTCCCAATGAGTTGGCAGCGGCGATAGTAGCCGCCTGCGAACCGTCCACTCTCGCCAGTTCCTCCACGGCGATGATGTACGATACGTATCCCATGCCGGCGCCGCCATACTTCTCCGAAACGCAACAGCCGAGGAGGCCTATCCTGGCCATCTTCTGCGTGAGGTCTACCGAGAATTCCTCCCGTTCATCCAGTCTCTGTGCGATGGGCGCAATCTCGCTCTCGGCGAAGTCACGCACAGCACGCCGTGTCAGGTTCTGTTCCTCTGTCAGGTCGAAATTCAACGCCATCTATAAATGCCTCTCAGCCGGGACTGTCTGCCTGGCAGAAACTCAAACAGCGCTTCCGGCTGCCATTCATTGCAGCTGACACCCTGTGCCCTGATCCTGCGCACCGTTGTCGGGACTTATTCACGTCGGTTGAGGATGTCGAATACTCCGAGCCGTGCTCGAAGAGGCGGGGCTGATATCTCGAATGGGCTGCCACTACACCCGCGGGCATATTGCCCTCCCCCAGCCTGATATGAGATTCCGGGCAGTTGCTCTAGCCCCAGTGCGTACGAGGTCTCGCGTGGTTGCCGCCAGTGTAACAAAGGGCACATGTTGCGTCAATAGACTGTTGTGCGGTGGTTCTGAGATCATGACGCCGGTCGACTGTTGGGTGGAAGTCGGTTTATGAAAAAGGAGAGGACACTGCCTCGCAACTTGCCCCCGGTATCACACCGGTCCATAATTCGGCTACAGTATGGTTCAAGCGTCGAAACGTCTCGAAAGGGAATAGAAAACGGACCTGGCCGGCATTTGCGGTCGCAAGGGGAATTCCCGGCCGGGAGATATGCGGGGTGTAAGATGACACGACTGATCGATCTGAGCGTGCCCACGGAATCCAGTCCCAGCGAACCTCTTCCGGTGGAGGTGGACCATCAGGAACACCGGCTCAGCGTCAAGGTCATGAGCATGTTCTTCGGCTGTACGGCGGGGGATCTGCCAGAAGGACTGGGCTGGGCCAATGATGCGGTGAACATGATTTCCCACGCTGGCACCCACGTTGATGCACCCTGGCACTACTTCCCTACATGCGAGGGCAGGAGGGCCAGGACTATCGATGAGATGCCCCTGGACTGGTTCTATCATGACGGCGTGGTGCTGGACATGAGGCATAAGCCGCGCGGCTCCGCCGTGAGCGTTGACGGCCTCAAGGGAGCCCTGGGCAGAATCAAGTACGAAATCAAGCCCTGGGACATCGTACTGATACAGACGGGCGCCGACAAGCTGTGGGGGAAGCGGGAGTACTTCGAGGCCGGGTGTGGCATGACTAGGGATTCCACCCTGTGGCTGGTCGAAAGAGGCGTCAGGGTGATGGGTATTGACGCCTGGGGATGGGACCGGCCATTCTGGGCCTTGAAGGAGGAGTTTGCGCGGACAGGCGAGAAGGGCCTCCTTTGGGGAGCTCACTACGCTGGCATAGAGAGGGAGTACTGCCACATCGAGAAGTTGGCCAATCTGGACCAGCTTCCGCGCCCCTTCGGCTTCAAAGTGGCCTGCTTCCCGGTGAAGCTGACCGGTGGAAGCGCCGGCTGGAGCCGGGTCGTGGCCATACTGGAGGACTGAAGGAAGTATGAGGCTACGCAGCCAGTTCGTTTTGGCAACTGCAACTTACTAGTCCCGCAACTACTGGCGGCAGGTCAGGCAACCTATGCTTGGATATGGATGGTGTGGGGCCTGGGGCTTCCTAGCCACATCGCTACCGATAATGGTGGTTACCAGTAGTTATTCCCTTTAGATTCACTCAGCGGCGGATGCAGGCAATAATGGGTGGCCAGGAACCGCGCATGAGGCCGACGCTCAAGCCGTGAAAACAATAAACGAACCTTTGTATCCAAGCTGAGGTTGACATCCCCACTCTTGACACCTCCCCCGACTCTCATCTAAGCTTCGCGCAGGTATTGCAGCAAGAAAGAAGCTAATGCTTGGTGCCCTGAGGCAGAGCCACGGGTGTGACGCCGAGCACCAGGGAAGATGACTTGAACTATGCCGGACCATAACTACTTTGCGAACCTGATCTGGCAGATAGCCGACCTGCTGCGCGGCCCGTATCGCCCGCCGCAGTATGAGCGCGTCATGCTCCCCATGACCGTTCTGCGCCGGTTCGACTGCGTGCTTGCTCCGAGCAAGCCCATGGTCCTCGCGGAGTATGAACGCCGCAAAGATACACTGAAGGACAGAGCGCTTGACGAGCGCCTGAACAGCGTCGCCGGTCAACGCTTTCATAACCACTCGCCGCTCGACTTCGAGAAGCTCAAGGGCGACCCTGACAATATCGACAAGCACCTCGTCAGTTACATGAAGGGGTTCTCGGACAACGTCCGCACCATATTCGACTTCTTCGAGTTCGAGAACGAGATCGAGAAGATGCGCGAGGCAAACATCCTCTATCTCGTCGTGTCCAAGTTCTGCGATGTGAACCTGCACCCGGACACGGTGCCGAATGAGCAGATGGGGTTGATCTTCGAGAACCTCATCCGGCGCTTCAACGAGTTGGCTAACGAGACCGCCGGCGACCACTTCACGCCCCGCGAGGTAATCCGGCTGATGGTGAACATCCTATTCATCAACGACGATGACCTCCTCGCCACGCCCGGCACCGTGCGCAAGCTCCTCGACCCCGCCTGCGGCACTGGTGGCATGCTCGCCGAGTCTCAGAATTACTTGCGCCAACACCACGCGGCGGCCAGGCTCTACGTCTACGGGCAGGACTACAACAAGCGTGCCTTCGCTACCGCTGCCTCCGATATGCTCATGAAGCAGGTGGATCACAACGGCGGCGGTGATAACGTACGCTTCGGCGACAGCTTCACTGACGACCAGTTTGCGGGGGAGACCTACGATTACCTGCTCGCGAACCCACCGTTCGGCGTCGACTGGAAGAAGCAGCAGAAGGAGATTCAGCGGGAGCACGACAAGCGCGGCTTCGGTGGCCGCTTCGGCGCTGGTCTGCCGCGCGTGAACGACGGCTCGCTGCTCTTTCTCCAGCACATGATCAGTAAGCGTGAAGAAGTGCTTCCCGACCAGCAGAAGTACGGCTCCCGCGTGGCCATCGTCTTCAGCGGCTCGCCGCTCTTCACCGGCGGCGCGGGCTCGGGCGAGAGCGACATACGCAAATGGATCATTGAGAGCGACTGGCTCGAAGCCATCATCGCCCTGCCGGAGCAGATGTTCTATAACACCGGCATTGGCACCTACGTTTGGATCGTCACCAACCGCAAGGAGCAGCGCCGCAAGGGCAAGATCCACCTCATCGACGCCCGCGAGAAGTGGCAGCCGGGGGGAAGCGAGGAGTCAAAGCGAAGCCTTGGCGACAAGCGTCGCCACATGTCGAGCGAGGATATTGCTGAGATCGTGCAGGTCTATGGCCGCTTCTCCGACAGCGACATGTCAAGGATATTCGACAACGCTGATTTCGGGTACACGCGTGTGACTGTAGAGCGGCCACTGCGCCTGCGCTACCAGATGACGGTTGAGGACAAGGCCCACTTCCTGGACGCCTGCCCGCACTTGCTAGACGACGTGCAGGCCATCGACAAGGCCTTGGGCCGCGAGCCGCAGCGTGACTGGAACACCGTGTGGAGCCGTATCGAGGACTTGCTCCACGATCGCAAGTCCCGCTGGAAGGCGCCCGAGCAGAAGCTCTTCCGCAGCGTCTTCACGCATAGTGACCCCGAGGCTGAGCCGGTGGTCAAGGGCGGCCACGACAAGAGCTACGAGCCGGACACTGACTTGCGCGACTTCGAGAACGTTCCGCTCAAGGACGATATTGCCGCCTATTTCGAGCGTGAGGTGCGACCCCACGTGCCTGACGCCTGGATGGACCGAACCAAGGACAAGGTGGGCTACGAGATCAACTTCAACCGACACTTCTACAAGTACACACCGCCGCGTCCGCTGAAGGACATCGACGCTGAGCTCAAACAGGCGGAGGAAGCGATCATACACCTGCTGCGAGAGGTGACAGAGTGATCTCACATGAGCGCCGCCTGAAGTACTGCGTCAGGCGGCCCATCAAGAATGGTATCGGAGCGGCGGCGGAGTATGATGACCCATCATGGCCGAGGTACGTTCGCATCACGGACATAGCCAATCCACGCACGCTTCGCGACGACACCTTCAAGTCGTTACCGCCAGAGAAGGCTCAAGAGGCACCCTTCAATGTTGGGGACATACTTGCTGCGGCCGTGGGAGCCACGTTTGGTAAGACCTATCTCCATTGTAGGGACATAGGCCCTGCAGCGTTTGCCGGGTATCTGGTGCGCATCTCCCCGAGCCATGACTTCGATTCCCGCTTTGTCGCGTACTGGTCTGAAAGTCGACACTATTGGGACCAGGTCAACACGAGCGTTGTTCAGTCGACCATCCAGAACTTCTCGGCGGCCAAGTACGAAGAGCTTCGCCTTCCAGCACCTCCGTTCACAATCCAGCGAGCCGTAGCCGACTACCTGGACCGGGAGACGGCGAGGCTGGATGGGCTGGTGGCGGCGAAGGAGCGCGTATTGGGGCTGTTGGCGGAAAAGCGACGGGCGATCATAACACGCGCCGTCACTCGCGGTATCGATCCCCAGACTCCTCTCCGCGATTCTGGCATCCCCTGGATCGGCGAGATTCCGGCGCATTGGGAAACGCGACGAGTTGCGTGGCTATTCCGAGAGCGCGATGAGCGCGGCGAACCCGATCTGCCGCTCCTGGAGGTGTCTATCAACGCTGGGGTCGTTCTTAGGGAGTTCGCTGAAGACCGTATTGAGAGCACCGCGGCGGATTTCAATACCTACAAGGTTGCGCGAGAAGGCGATATCGTCTTCAACAAGATGCGAATGTGGCAAGGCGCTGTTGGCGTTGCGCCGCGGGAGGGGCTCGTCAGTCCAGACTACGTGGTCGCTGCTCCGACTGGGCCAATGTCATCAGGGTATGCGGGTCTCCTGTTTCGTACAGACATGTTCAGCGCTGAGTGCGCCAGGCGATCGCACGGGATTGTGTGGGATCGCTTGCGGCTGTACTGGGAAGGTTTCCGCGAGATTGAGCTACCGCTTCCCTCTCCAGATACGCAAGCGGCGATCATAGCCCAAGTCGCGAAGAGCACAGGCAAGCTCGATGCCCTGCGCTCCGCCACGCAGCGCACCATTGCCTTGCTGAAGGAACGCCGGGCGGCGCTCATCACGGCGGCGGTGACCGGGTGGATTGACGTTGGGAGCGCGGCATCAGGTCATCGCGATGGCGTAGAATGACTAGTGAGTAAGGATGTCGAGATGATGCGTGTCGAGGTGAAACCGGAATTGCTGCGGTGGGCATGCACGCGTGCCGGCTTCGACATGGATATTGTGGCTCACCGCTTTCCGCAGCTTGCGGCCTGGGAGAGGGGTGAGGCTTTCCCCACGCTCAAGCAGATCGAACTCTTCGCCAAGGCCATGCACGCGCCTGTCGGCTTCCTCTTCCTCAAGGAGCCACCCGTCGAGAGCGTTCCTATCCCGGATTTCCGCACCGCTGGCAGCCGGTACATCGGAAGGCCCAGTCCGGACCTGCTGGACACTGTCTACATCTGCCAGCAGCGCCAGGAATGGTACCGCGACTTCGCGCGGTCCGCGGGCGAGGACCCGCTTTCATTCGTTGGCTCTGCGCGCCTGACTAGCGATGTTGAGGAGACCGCGGCGAGGATCCGGCACTCGATTGGCTTTGATATCGAGGAACGCCGCAAGACACCGACGTGGACAGACGCGCTACGCCGCTTCATCGATCAGGCAGATTCGCTTGGTATCCTTGTCATGTGCAGCGGCGTGGTACTGAACAACAACCGCCGACGCCTCGACCCTGAAGAGTTTCGCGGCTTCGCGATGGCAGATAACCTGGCGCCTCTGGTGTTTGTCAACGGCACGGACACCAAGGCGGCCCAGATGTTCACGCTGGCGCATGAGCTGGCCCATATCTGGCTTGGTGAGACCGCCATCACCGATGCACAGGCTTCTTGGATACCGGAACACAGGGTCGAGCGCTGGTGCAACCGGGTTGCGGCCGAACTCCTGGTGCCGCTCGCCCTCCTGCGACAAGAGTACCAGAGGAGCAATGAATTGCACATCGAGGTTGAACGCATGGCAAAACGCTTCAAGGTCAGCACACTGGTCGTCTTGCGCCGGATCCACGACGCCGGCGGCCTGACGCAGGAGCAACTCTCGCAGGCATACCAGGAAGAACTCGAACGGCTGCGGGCTATTCCCAGGGGAGAAGGCGGCAACTTCTACCTGACGCAGGCAGCGCGGGTCAGCAAGCGCTTCGCCCGCGCGCTAGTCGCCAGCACGCTAGAGGGCCAGACGTTGCACCGCGACGCCTTCCGCATGCTTGGTTTCTCGAAGCTCGAGACGTTCCGTGATCTCGGGCGCAGCCTGGGGGTGGTCTGATGGCTTACTTGCTGGATGCCAATGTGTTCATGCAGGCGAAGAACCTGTACTACGGCCTCGACTTCTGTCCGGCGTTCTGGGATTGGCTCATTGCAGGTAATGAGACAGGGCGGGTCTTTAGCATAGAGAAGGTGGGCGATGAGATCGAGGCCGGCGGCGATGATCTCGCAGCTTGGGCCGCGCTGCGCGGCCCGGACTTCTTCCTCAAGCCGGATACAACGATGCTGCCAGCACTCGGCTCCGTCAGCACTTGGGCGACGGGTCAACGCTACGAGCCTGCCGCCGTGAACACGTTCCTGCAAGTGGCTGACTATTACCTGGTGGCCCACGCGCTGGCCCATGGACTCACTCTTGTCACCCACGAGATTGCGTCCGTCTCAACGAAGAAGATCAAAATCCCCAACGCCTGTATTGGCCTTGGCATCAAGTGTATGACGCCATTCGAGATGCTCCGGCATGAGCGGGCGCGTTTTGTCCTGGGGCCGCAACCATGACGCGGACGGACGAGAAGGCCTTTGAAACCGTCATCGAGGCCCACCTGCTGGCCAATGGCTATGTGGCAGTGGACCGGGACGGCTTCGACCGCGAGCGGGCGATATTTCCCGAGACGGTGCTCGCCTTTGTACGCGAGACCCAGCCGCAGGAATGGGCCAAGCTGGAGGCCCTGCACGGTGACAAGACTGGTGACCAGATCCTCGGCGACCTGTGCAAGTGGATGGACGCCAACGGCGCACTGGCAACACTGCGCCACGGCTTCAAGTGCTACGGGCGGACGCTGCGCGCGGCCTTCTTCAAGGCGGCGCACGAGCTCAACCCGGAGCTGGAGGCGCGCTACGCGGCCAACCGCCTGGGGTTGACTCGGCAACTGCACTTCTCAGCGCGTTCGGAGAAGTCCGTTGATGTTACTCTGAGCCTGAACGGTATCCCTGTCGCCACGGTGGAGTTGAAGAACCCGCTCACCGGCCAGAGGGTGGACGATGCGCGTCGGCAGTACAAGCAAGACCGAGACCCGCGCGAGGCCATCTTCGAGTTCAAGCGGCGCACCCTGATACACTTCGCGGTCGACACCGAAGCGGTGCTCATGACCACGCGGCTGGCGGGCACAGCGACACACTTTCTGCCCTTCAACAAGGGCTTTGATGGGGGCGCTGGCAACCCGCCTGATCCAGCCGGGCGCACCTATCGCACGGCCTATCTCTGGGAGGAGGTCCTGCAGCGGGACAGCTTCCTTGACCTGCTGGCCCGGTTCATTCATCTCCAGATCGAAGAGAAGCGCGACGACCAGGGCCGGAAGGTGAAGACGGAGACCATGATCTTCCCGCGCTACCATCAGCTTCAGGCCGTGCGCACGCTGGTGGAGGCTGCCAGGCGTGAGGGTGCGGGCCACAACTATCTTATCGAGCATTCGGCGGGAAGCGGCAAGAGCAACACTATCGGCTGGCTGACTCACCGTCTCGCGTCGCTCCACGATGTCAATAATCAGCGGGTGTTCGATAGCGTGGTCGTGGTGACTGATCGAGTGGTGCTCGACCAGCAGCTGCAGGATACGATCTATCAGTTCGAGCACAAGCGCGGCGTGGTGCAGAAGATCGACGAGAGCTCAATGCAACTGGCCGAGGCGTTAGAGAACGCGGTGCCAGTGATCATCACCACCCTGCAGAAGTTCCCGTTCGTCTCGCAGCACCTGCTCAAGATGGCCAAGGAACGCGGTGCCAGCGGCAACGGCACGCTGCCGACGCGGCGATGTGCCGTGATCATTGACGAAGCGCACAGCTCCCAGGGCGGTGAGACTGCCACCGACCTTAAGGAAGTGCTGGGTGGTGATGGGCTCCGCGAGGAGGCCCGGCAGAGGGCGGAGGCGGATGGGCTCCAGAACATGGAGGAGCTGTACCGCAGCATGGCCAAGCGCGGCCGGCAGGCGAACCTGAGCTTCTTTGCGTTTACTGCGACGCCCAAGCACAAGACCCTCGCAGTATTCGGCCGCAACAAGCAGCCGACGCACAGATACACTATGCGCCAGGCCATCGAGGAAAAGTTCATCCTCGACGTGCTGAAAAACTACACGACCTACGCGACCTACTTCAAGCTACTCAAGGCCTGCGAGGACGACCCGAATGTTGAGCGCAAGCAAGCCGCGAGAGCTCTGGCCCGCTTCATGAAACTGCACCCGCACAACATCGCGCAGAAGACGGAGGTCATGGTCGAACACTTCAACACCGTCACGCGCCACAGGATTGGTGGCCGTGCTAAGGCCATGGTGGTGACGGATTCGCGCTTGGAAGCCGTTCGCTACAAGCGGAGCTTCGATCGCTATATCCAAGAGAAGGGCTACCCCATCAAGACGCTGGTGGCGTTCTCCGGCATGGTTCAAGACGACAAGGTCCCCGGCCTCACGTTTACCGAAGAGGGCATGAACCAGGGCATACGTGAGAAGGAGTTGCCCGAGAAGTTCGCCACGCAAGAGTACCAAGTGCTTCTCGTGGCGGAGAAATACCAGACCGGATTCGACCAGCCGCTCCTGCACACGATGTATGTGAACAAGAGACTGGCGGGTATCCAGGCCGTGCAGACCCTTTCGCGGCTGAATCGCATTCACCCGCTCAAGGAAGAAACCTTTGTCCTGGACTTCGTGAACGACCGCGAGGAGATCTGCGAGGCCTTCAAGACCTACTACGAAGGCGTGGAGATGGGGGAGGAGGTCGATCCGGCGCGCATGTATCAAGTCAAGGGCGAGCTCGATGCGTCAGGGGTCTATCTCGCCGAAGATGTTGAGAGATTCTGTGTGATCTATTTCAAGCCGAAGCAGAAGCAGAGTGCGATGGATCATCAGGCGATGAACGCGGCTCTCGATCCGGCAGTGTCCCGCTTCACAGCGCTCCAGCAAGACAAGGAAGAGGAGGCGGAACTATGGCGCGGGAAGGTGCAAGCATTCCGTAACCTCTACGGCTTCTTGAGCCAGGTGATTCCGTACCAGGACTCGGACCTTGAGCGGTTGTACGTGTTCCTCCGGCATCTGGCCGCCAAGCTTCCGAGACGGCGTAGCGGTCCGACTTACCAGTTCGACGATGAGGTCCGACTGGAGTACTACCGTTTGCAGAAGATCAGCGAGGGATCGATCAGTCTAGGGGCAGGCGCCGCTCGACCTCTCGACGGTCCGACGGAGGTCGGCAGTGGCCTGGTCCGCGACCGACCCGTTCCACTGTCGCAGTTGATCGATGTCGTGAACGAGCGCTTCGGAACCAACTTCAACCAGGCCGACCAGCTATTCTTTGACCAGATCGTCCAGGCCGCCATGACTGACGACGGCTTGAAGCAAGCGGCGGCGGTCAACCCAGCAGACAAGTTCGAACTGGTGTTCAAGAACTTGCTCGATGACCTCTTCGTGGAGCGCATGGACCAGAACGAGGAGATATTTGTGCGATTCATGAATGATCGTCCGTTCCAGAAGGTCGTTACTGCGTGGATGGCTGCGGAGGCGTACCAACGACTTCGAGGTGGTGGCGCTAGCAAAGGAGCCGCTGCGGCATCGGATTACGGCTTCACCGAAAAAGGGTGAAAACCGGACCGCTCCTCAGCAAGATAGGGCAAATGTTGCTCTGGACACCATCGGTAGGGTTCTGTCTATCGACAAGAGAAGCCCGCCGTGGTGCACTCGAAGAGCATCACGCTGAGTTGCGAAAGTGGGTTCTAGAACACCAACAGCTTTCTAGAACTTCACCTTGTCGCCGCCCTTGAGCCCCAACTGCTGCCTGGCATCGTCCGGCGTGGCGATTTCCCTTTCGAGGAGTTCCGCGATCTTGACAATCTTCTCCACCAGCTCCGCGTTGCTCT
>Ga0315276_10005319_pt1 | contig 11866 bp, 9 predicted proteins | sample YL17G05_0_MG_FD_204542 | JGI IMG/M metagenome (GOLD analysis project Ga0315276, IMG submission 204542) | Sediment microbial communities from Yellowstone Lake, YNP, Wyoming, USA - YL17G05_0 | ecosystem: Environmental > Aquatic > Freshwater > Lake > Sediment | place: USA: Wyoming | collected... | reverse complement strand
GGGAATCGGAACTGGAAAAGCGAGGATTGTTTTGAATGCAAGCCAGATCGGCAAAATAAGCAAGGGCGATGTCCTGGTTGCAAAAATGACTACGCCTGACTGGGTTCCGGCAATGCGAAAAAGCAGCGCAATTATTACTGATGAAGGCGGAGTAACATGCCATGCCGCAATAGTCAGCAGGGAGCTTGGAATTCCCTGTGTTGTTGGAACAGAGAAAGCAACCGGCATAATTGAGGATAACGAAATTGTCACAGTGAACGGCTTTGATGGCGTGGTTTACAAGGGCATTATTGAAATAGAGAAGCCTGTTGAGGAAACGGCAGCAGTGATTGAAAAAGAGGATGTTGACAAATTGGAGAAAGCGCTTGAAAGGGAGTTAAAAGAGGGTGAAAAGCGGCTGCCTGGAAAAGCCGCTGTTGCTGTTGAAGAGATTGCTGAAAGAGTGGAAGAGGAAAAGTATTGGGAGCAAAGGGTTTCTGAGGAAAGGGCGGAAGTGGTTGAAAAAATTGCTGAGAAAGCACAGGAACTGATAGAGGAATACGGCGCTGTCAGGGCAGAAGAAATGCCTGCTGCTGAATTGCTGCTGGAAGAGGAAAAGCTGGTGGATTTGCTGCGCACTATTGCCGTAAAGGTGAAAGTGAATGTTGCTTTGCCTGATGTTGCAGAGCAGGCTGCTGCAACAGGCGCTGATGGCGTTGGATTGCTGAGAGCCGAGCACATGATTACTGCTGCCGGAAAGCACCCTGCTGAATTCATCAGGAAGGGCAAAGAAGAGGAGCTGGTTAAAGCAGTGCATGATGGAATAAAGCAAGTTGCCGAATGCTTCAAGGGCAAGCCAGTGTGGTACAGGACTTTTGATGCAAGAAGCGATGAATTCAGGGAACTGAAAGGCGGGGAAAAAGAGCCTCATGAGGACAATCCAATGCTTGGATGGCATGGGATTAGGCGCGATTTGGATGAGCCTGCTTTGCTCAGGGCGCAGTTCAAGGCAATAAAAGAATTGGTTGAAGAAGGCTTTGACAATCTTGGGGTAATGCTGCCGTTTGTTCAGAATGTTGCTGAACTTAGAAAAGCCAAGGAAATTGCTGTTGAAAGTGGTTTAGAGAGGGAAAAAGTGCGCTTTGGAGTAATGGTTGAAACACCTGCCGCTGTCTGGTCAATTGATGAATTAATAAAGGAAGGGATTGATTTTGTAAGCTTTGGGACAAATGATTTAACGCAGCTTACATTGGGAATTGACAGGAACAACGAAAAAATCCAGAAACAGTTCAATGAGCTGCATCCTGCCATCCTGAGGCAGCTGCGCTATGTCATCAAAAAATGCAAGAGGGCTGGCGTTCAGACAAGCATCTGCGGCCAGGCAGGGAGCAACAAGGAAATGGTCAGGCAGTTGGTGCGCTTTGGGATAGATTCAGTGAGCGCAAACATTGATGCGGTCGAAGAAATAAGGCGCACTGTCCTGATTGAAGAAAAAAAGCTGATTCTGGACAGGGAGCATAAAAAATAGTTAAATAACCCTTTTGGCGAAAATTGTTTCTTATGCTGCAACTTGATTTGGGCAAAGCCATTGAAGAAATAAACAAAAGGAAAGCGAAGCTGGTTGCACTGCAGATACCTGAAGGGCTGAAGCCAAGACTTGCCGAAATTGCTGGCGAATTGCAACAAAAAACAGGCGCGGCAATTTTTTCTTTTGTTGACCCTTGCTTCGGGGCGTGCGATGCTGCGGATGAAAGGGCGAAAGCGCTTGGCGCTGATTTGCTGCTGCATTTCGGGCACACACGATTTTTAGGACAACACGAGGTTGAAACAGTTTACCTGCCGCTTGGCTATGAGTTGGACAAAAAAAAGATGCATTTTTTGGTTAAAAAATTAATTGATTTGCTGAAAACCGGGAAAGTGAAAAAAGTTGCATTGTGCTCGACAATTCAATTCCTGCCTTTTTTGAATGAGTTGAAAAAAGAATTGCAGAAAAACAAATTTGCCGTATTCATCGGAAAGGGCAGAAATGTAAGCGATGGCCAGGTGCTCGGATGCAATTACAGCGCGGTCGGCAGCATTGCAGCAAAATGCGATGCAATTGTTTTTCTTGGCGACGGGTTGTTCCATCCTCTTGGGATTTCTTTCTGCTGCAGCAAGCCTGTTTTCATTCTGAACCCGCTGCAAGAGGAAGTTAAGCTGCTGGAAAAAGAGCGGGACTTGTTTCTGCGGAAGCGCATTGCAATGATTGAGAAAGCAAAGCAGGCAAAAGTAATTGCAATCTGGGTGAGCAGCAAAAAGGGACAGCAGAGAATCGGGCTTGCGTTTGAATTAAAGAAAAAAATTGAGGCAAAAGGAAAAAAGGCGTTTGTTTTTGTTTCAGACCTGCAGCTCCCTGATTATTTGCTTGGCATTGGTGTTGAAGCAATTGTCAGCACAGCCTGCCCGAGAATAGCATTGGATGACAGCAGCCTGTTCAGGCAGCCCATAGTGAACCCAAGCGAAATGCAGGTTGCGCTTGGCGAGAAAAAGCTGGAACAATACTGCTTTGAAGAACTGCTGTAACAGCAGAAATGGATGATTTTATTAAAAGAAGCACTGAATTTATAGAATAAGTGATTTAATTGCAGATCAAGTTTGAAAGCCATGCGCTAAATCAGATAACAGAAAGAGCGCTTGACAAGAAGCTGATTGAAGAAACATTGCTGGACCCGCAGCAGCTGCTGGATGCGAAGAAAAACCGGAAGATTGCTCAAAAAATATTCAAGATAGGCAGGTTTAAATTTTTGTTGAGAGTAATATATGTCATAGAGAACAGTGACTTTGTGGTAATAAGCGCTTACAGGACAACAAGGATTGAAAAATATTGGGTGAAAAAATGAGAATAAAATACGACGAAAAAAATGACGCAATCTACATAAGATTCAGCGAGGAAGCCTACTTCGAAAGCGATGAAATAAAAGAAGGATTCATAATAGATTTCGACAAAAAAGGAAAAGTAGTCGGCCTGGAAATATTGGATGTTTCAGAAAACCTCCCGCAAAACTCGTTTGAAAAAATAAGCTTTGAAACAGCGAAAGCAAAAGCGGTGGCATAACCCTTTTTTTGCATTTTCAGATGTCTATTTCTTCCGGCCTTATTTCGTCGTCTTCGTCCTCGAGAATTTGCCTTTTTTTATCAGCCATGCTGCGCTTTCTTCTGGCAACCTTGCGCCTTTGCTGAGATTCCTCTTCGTCTTCTTCGGCTTCAACCGATTCAACCGGGATTCTTTCGCCTTCAACAGACTCCCTTACAACAGTCCCCCTGAATTCCTGTCCCTTGATTGCTGCCACAAAGTTTCCCAAATCTTTTCCATCCAGGAAAAACGCCGGGATTCTGCTTCTCCTAAGGATCATTGCAGCAGGCAAGTCAACAACAAGGTTCTGCCCCGGCTGCATTGCGCTCAGCTTCACAATGCTCAAAAGCCTGTCATAAGAAAGTTCCGGGTAAAATTTGGCATGTGGGTTTGTTGCAGGGTCGGCGCTGTACACACCGTCAACATTGCTCAGATTAACGAATGTTGCATGAAGGAATTCTGCAATCAAAGCGGCAACAGCATCTGTTGTCAGGCCGGGCAGCAGGCCTCCAAAAACAGGGGTCTTGCCTCTTTCAAGAACAGCAGCTGCTTCGAGCACATCTGTCAGGATACGCTGCTCCGCGTTCTCAATTGAACCAGCAAGCAATGCAGCGTTTGCTCTCGTAATATCGATTCCCAAAAGGTCCTGCTGGAAAAAGCTTGCCCCAAGGGTTTTTGCGGCAGAAATATATTCCCTTGCAACCTTGCCTCCGCCTACAACCACAACAAAGTGGAAGCCCTGCCTGATCAAATCATTCAGGCATTCCGAGAACTTCGCGATTGCCATAACATTCGGCTTTCCATCACACAGAATGCTGCCGCCAACGCTCAAAACAAAAACATTGCCGAATGGAACAGCCGCAGTTGGCTGGGACTGCACAGTGCCCTCCCGCTGCTTTTCTTCATTGAATATTTGGAACATGTCTGGAAACATAAGTGGCGCCTTTTTGCAATTGCATATTTCAAATTGGGTTTATTTTATTAATGTTGTTAGGCTTTATTTAATTATTGGTTTAAACCACGGTTTTTGGTGGAACTAACATGCCGAAAGCAAGGATTGAGGAAATAAGCGAGGCAGAGCTGGCGGTATTCAAAAAGAAACTGCGAAAGCTTGCCCAGTTCAAGGGCAAGGGAACCGAGCTGATTTCGCTTTATCTGCCGCCTGATGCAGACAGGAGTACGGTCACCGGCCAGCTTACGGAAGAAATGTCGCAGAGCAGCAACATAAAGAGCCCAAGCACAAGAAAGAATGTTCAGGGCGCGCTGAGGAGAATCCAGAATTTTTTGAAAGTGATTGACTTCAAGCTGCCTGCGTATGGCATGGTTGTATTCTGCGGAAACATAAGCGAAAAAGAGGGCAGAAGCGACATCCAGTTGTTTACATTGAAGCCCATAAAGCAGTTGAAAGTGAAATTGTACTGGTGCGATGACGAATTCCATCTGGTGCCATTGCAGGAAATGGCTGCGCCAAGCGACATTTTTGGAATTCTGGCAATCGACAAAAACGAGGCAACAATCGCAATGCTGATCGGAAAAAAATATGAAATCCTTGGAAAATTCACTTCGGGCATAAGCGGAAAACACCATGCCGGAGGCCAGAGTGCTGCCCGTTTCGAGCGCCTGCATGAAGAGGCAGTGCACGAATTCTATAAGAGGATTGCGGAAAAAATGAATGAAATATTTTTGCCGCATGAAAGCAAGATAAAGGGCATTTTGGTTTCAGGCCCTGGCATTACAAAAAACTATTTCCTGAACCGGCAGCTGCTGGATCACAGGATTGCTGCAAAAATTATCGGGACAATTGACACTTCTTACACTGATGAATCAGGCATCAGGGAAACAGTGAACAAAAGCGATGAATTGCTCAAGGACGCGGAAATCACGAAGGAAAGAAGCATTGTGAACAATTTTCTGGGCGAAATAGTGAAGCCAGGCGGACTGGCTGCTTATGGGCAAAAAGAGGTTGAGGAAGCGCTTGCAATAGGAAAAGTTTCAGTCCTGCTTTTAAGCGAGGCAATCGAGTGGCAGGTGTTCAAATTCAAATGCAACAAATGCGGCAACGAGGAAGAGGTTTTCGTAAAGGAACCATTGCGCTTTGACGAAGGCAGCTATAAGTGCAGCAAATGCAGCAGCGGCCAGATTGAATTGCTTGAACAGATTGATTACATTGACTGGGCAATGGAGAAAGCGGAAAAAATCGATGCTGAAACAAGAGTAATCAGCACTGACACATCTGAAGGCGAACAGTTCTACAAGGGCTTCGGCGGAATCGGGGCAGTACTGCGGTACAGATAAAACGACCCCCTGCTTTAGCAGGGGGCGTTGGAGAAACATGAAGACAACACAAATCACGCCGCTGCAATTGCAAAATTTGCACACGGCAAAGCAGCAGAGCATTCTGACTGCAGCGGCGTCAAGGAAAAGGCTTTTTATGGCAGAAAAAATCTCATCTGATTCTGTGAATGGCGGCAGTCAAACCGAGTTTTCTAATTCTAAGCAAAGTGGCGAAAAAGAAGCTGAAATTTCTTCTGCAGAAAAAAAGGAAGGCAGCCAAACAGGGTTTTTCTCCACTCGCACGGAAGGAATCGGCGGCCAGATAAAGCGCAGGTATTCAGATTTTGTTGTTGAAGAGGTGCAGAGAAATGGAACTGTCTGCAAAGTGGAGAGATTTGCCGATAATGGAACGCATTTGGAAGAGAGGCTTATTGTGCCGGCAAACGAGAAGGGAGAAGAGCAGCTGCTTTTGGATTTGGAAAAAATCAATTGCGATTTGAATTTCTGCATCAGCAAAATCACGCGCTTCCTGCAGTGCAGCAGGAAAAGAATCGGCTATGCAGGAATGAAGGACAAGAGGGCGGTAACCAGCCAGAGAATCAGCATTTTCAATCCTGATTTGCTAAGATTACAGCAATTCGGCAGCAGGGGAATGCAGTTGCGCAATCCCGAATGGAGCAATGAAAGGATTGACTTGGGAATGCTTAAAGGCAACAGTTTCACTATTACAATCAGGGACATTGCATTGGACGAAAAAGAGTTGCGAAAAAGAATCAAGGCATGCTTTAAGGAAATGCGCCCCGGAATTGCAAACTATTTTGGGGAGCAGCGCTTTGGCGGAATAAGGGAGATAACTCATTTGGTTGGAAGGGAATTCGCAAAAGGAAACGCAAATCAGGCAGTAATGCTTTACCTGGCCAAAGCGGATGAAAGAGAGGAAGAGGATATAAAGAGCGCAAGAAAGCAGCTGGCTGCCACAGGCGATTTCAGCGAGGCAACCAAATTGTTTCCGGTAAAGTACAGGTATGAGAGGGCCATCATCCACCATTTGTGCAAATACCCGAACGATTTTGTAGGCGCTTTTGGGAAGCTGCCAAAGCAATTGCGCTATCTTTTCACGCACGCGTATCAGAGTTATCTGTTCAACAAGGTGATTGATGAAAGGTTCAGGCAGGGAATTGGCTTGAAAAAAGTTAAAGGCGATATTCTAATTGAAAAACAGCCAAGCGCGGCTTTGTTTGGCTTTGAAAGCATTCTTGCCGAAGGGAAAGCCGGTGAAATTGAAGAAAAGGTCTTGCTGGAAGAGGGAATTGAACTGCAGAATTTCAAGGTAAAGCAAATGCCGGAGTTGTCAAGCAAGGGAGCAAGGAGAAGCATTGTTATGCAGCCAAAAAAAATGAAACTGCTTAAAATTTCGCAGGATGAATTCTATCCGGGAAAGATTTGCGCAACGGTTTCATTCGAGCTGCCGAAAGGAACCTATGCAACAACTGTTTTGCGCGAAATGATGAAGAACTAGCTTGGAATCCACACAATCTTTCTTGTGGCATATAAAGTTTATGTATTGCCACTTTTTTTGATGAAACTTTTTCCAAAAGTTTCTTGTTCGGCTTTAACAAAAGGCATACAATTCAACGGCAGGCAATCATGCACTGCATTCAAGCCATTCAAGCATCTGCTCCGCAGGAACAATAGAGTAAACAACGTGGTCGTTTACAACAAGCGCAGGGGCATTTGAAACCGCGTACTGTTTTTTGAGCAGGTCAACGAATTCAAAGTCCTTGCTTTCGAACGGAAATGCAAAGACCCTTGTTTCAGGGCATCCGGCTTTTATTGCCTCCAATTGCTCAACCATTGCATCACATTCAACACAGGAAGCAGGCTGCGCGCTGTGCCACCATTCCGGGAAAAAGAAAAGAACCGGCTTTATGCCAACGCTGCATTTTTGCTTTGCATTCAGCAAATCAACCCAAAGGGACATGCTTGCAAGCAGGTACTGCCTTTTCACTTTTTCCTTTGAAACAGCAAAGGTCGTGTTCTCTAATCTTTCAAGCTCTGAAAAGAGGGCGTAAATCCCGTTCAGTTGCCTTGATATTTGCGCTTCAAAAACAGCGCAGCTGTCTGCGTTTGGATTTTCCAGATAGCTCTGCAGTATCTTGCTTGCCTGCTGCTCTTCATACAAGGCGGTTATTTCATCGGACAGGCTCTCAATTCTTGCGGACTCGTCCATGGCAACCAGAAGGAAAACAACCACAAAAACAAGGGTTGTTATTACCGCTGCAATCAGGTAGACGCTCTTTCCCATACCGGTTTGGCTCCAATAAATTCCTTAACCATTCCGATTAAATAGATTAAGGCAAGAAAGTAAGGGTATATTGTTACGTGAAAAATCAGCGGAAGAATATCCGATTTTTTGAACCTGTACTTTGCAAGGCTTAAGCCCACACAGTATTGAATTGCTATGCCTGCCATTGATGCCACAAAAAAATATGTCTGCGTTGCAATCGAGAAATCAAACGAAAGACCGGGCAGAACATTGCCTGAAAAAAAAAGAAGGCCGTTCAATCTCAGCCAGTCAAGCATGTTTGAAAGCAGCAGAATACACACCCTGAGCAGCAGAACAATCATCAGCAATTCAACCATAAAAAGATAAGGCAGGCCAAAAAAACCGAGACTGGGGTTGGCGTTGTTGAAAAAAAGCCCCCTGTGCTTTATGAGATTATAAACTCTGCTTCTATACCACCTATCGCGCTGCCTTGCAAGCTTTCCGATGGAATCAGGCACGTCTGTCTCGCATTTCACCGAAGCGCAGACCTTTATTTTGTAGCCGCCCTCCTGCAGCCTAAGCCCGACATCCATGTCCTCTGCAAGGTTTTTTGTGTCAAAAAAATAGCCGACTTTCTTGAGGGCACTTCTTTTGAAGAGGGTTAATGGCCCTGTTACATAAGACATGATATTCACTGTAGAGAGAACCGTGTTCCAGAATCCGAAGCCCATAAGGTACTCAAGGCACTGCACTCTTTGAATGAAAGTGTCTCTTTTATCAGGGCAGAGCATCGCAGCTACAGCTCCAATCTTTGGGTCATCCAAATGCCCGGAGAGCTTAAGCAAAGTGTTCGGTTCAGGATAAGTGTCGGAGTCAATGCAGGCAATCACGTCCTCGTTTATTCTCTCAAGGCCGCTGTTCATTGCAGCCCCCTTTCCCCTGTGGGGCAATTCAATCAGCTCTATGCCTCTAAAGCCCCTAAGCAATTCTGTTGTGCCGTCAGTGCTGCCATCGTCCGCAACAATAACCCTAAAATGAAGCGGGTACTTCATTGCCTTAACGGAATCAATGCATTTCTTGATGGTCTTTTTCGAGTTATAGCAAGGGATAAGAACAGCCAAAGAGTAAGGCCTTGCTGCTTTCCTCGCCTTTTTTTCTTCAGGATGCTGAATGTAAAGAAGCAGAAAAAGGACAACAAGATACAACAAAAGATAGTTTAGTATGATGACTGAAACAAACAAAGGAAAGAGAAAGCTTATTGCAACAAGCAAAGCAATGAGCGCAAGCAAGGCCCCCAAAATCTTGACTCCGAATGGATCCGGATTCAGGCTGAACGACAAAAACTACTCACCACCACAAAGGATATCTTTGAAAAAATAAAAACATAACGTTTTTGGAAAACGAACCCGGCCGGAAACAAAAACCCCTTAAAAAAGAAGGGGCGACCACACCACCCATATGTTATGTGTGTGCCAGTGTCTCCCATCTCTCTTCGTTTGTTCTTCTTCTTATTTTATTCCCCATTTCGCTGATTAAAGCGCTTAATAACCCCAGAAGCGAAATCGCATACAGCCACAACCCATTAAAAATACCAATTCCATCTTTTTTTCAAAAAAACAACGCCTGACAAGCGCTTTTCGGCAGGTTATTTGAACAATGGCCTTGTTTACACCACAGGGCCATATATAATATTACTTCCTCCGGCCCTCTTCTTTTTTTCTTTATTTCCCGCAATTTTTCGCTCTCTATTTGCCCTCTTTTATCTTCCCAGTACTTCCCCCCAGATACATTAATCGCGCCCACTGCTCAGCCTTTGTTTGCGTCAGTTCCATTTGGCGCTGTGCCCTGGTTTATTCTTCCAACAATAAGGTTGCTTGCATTAATAATATCCTCGCTATTTTTATACATGATTCTTAATGCAAGGAAGCAGGTGCCGCCAATATCTTCATACCCCTTTGGCTTTATTGCCATCTTTTTTCCATCCAATTCAATTACAGGCTGCAGCTGGCTGTTGTCGGGAAACTGAATCAAAACAACAGTTTTTCCCTCAGAATCCAGCAAATCATTGCATTCCTGCACGCTCAAACTCTGCTCGGTTTTTACATCGCCCAAATTGGTTGAACAATAAACCATTTCATTCCGGGAATTGAAAACCCTGATAACCTGCACAATTCCTTTTTGGTTGCCCTGCAAAACCTGAATAAACAAGGCCGCGCCGTTGAACATGTAAGTTTCAAGCGAACCGACCGGCTCGTGCATCTGCGGGCTGACAATAAAAGAACTGCTTTTGCCCAAAGAAGAGAAAGCAGCGAAAGGGCTGCCGCTGCTTGAGCTGACCAGAACATCCTCAACCAAAACATTGTTTGAATTAATATTATAAAAAAAAGCGGCCAAGGCTACAGCAACGATTGCAAAAACAGCCAAGAAGATATAAACGCGTGCCTTTTTTTTCGCCATCAAGCAAGAAAGGGAAGCAAAAAAAATAAAAAGGTAAGGAAATGCTAATGCAAATTCGCCTTTAAATTGCGGATTCCACCCATTTTTAATGGGGGGCTAAGTGAAAATCAATGGTTTTTGGCAAATCAATAAAAACAGATTAACTTATACATAACTACGTTGTTGTCTGCCATTTTACTGCACTTAAAAATAAAAAAGAAAAAGGAAAAAAAAGGGGTTTTAAAACCCCGGGAAATTTTACGCTATCAAGTCGTCTAAGGCGTCGATAAGTTCTTTCGCTGCGTCAACAGTGTCAACTGCCGTGTATCCGGCAACAATAATGTCGCCGTTGCCCAGCAACTCAACAACCGTGTCACCGCTGCCTGTCAAAGTCTCTTCCAATGTTAAACCGCTAGCCAGCTCAACGTCTTCAGCCAACTTGTTTACAAAGTAGCCTCCGACAATTATGTGGCTTCCGGCCGGCTCTGGTGAATCTGGATAGACAAGCTCCCCAACTTTGACGATCTTGCTGCTCTTTGCTCCGGCAATAGTGCAGGTTCCGGCAGCATACTTGATGTCCTCAACAGTAACCTTTGTCGAACCAAGGGTTGCTGTGTCGCCTTTCTTGACGCCGGCTGCCTTTTCTCCGCCGCTTACAACCTGTGTTGCACCTTTTCCCAGAACAGTCAGACTCAAATAAATCTGGGCCTGTGGAATAGTTGCCAGAACAGCTGCCTTTTCGTCCACAATTTCAACCTTTGAACCATAGTCAACCCAAGCAGACTGCAAATACGAGGAAATGCTTGTGTCTACACTCAAGCTCCAATTGGTCCCTGTAAGGCCTGGAAAGTTGACATCTGAAGTTGGTTGGCTTAACTGGTTGTTTGGCAGTAACACTAATTTGCCTGTAGCTGTATCAATGTAGGCATTCAAATCATTGCCTCCACCATTGACATCCATTCCAAAGATAGCGGTTATATAGGTGTTGTCCCCGGTTGAATTGCCGAAGTCCGCAATGTCTGGCCAATAGTATGAAACATTAGCCAAGCCGCCTTCTGGACTACTTGTACTTGCGTCACTTCCGTAGAATGTCACATCGGCATTGCTGAATTCGTTTGAGAAAGCCGTGGTATTGTCCAGCACCAAATAGACCGGACCGTCGCTTGATCCAACTGTACCGCCAACGTACATTCTGTACCTATATGTATCCTGCATTAATCCGCCTGATTTAGTTACATACAATGGTATAGTAAGCGGAGCTCTGGCTGACTTATCGTCGTCGTAGTAAACTGTTTTGGTTGCGAAAGAGACTGAACCATCTGACGGACTTCTTTTGGTATAGTTTGCTGCACCGCCGAGCTGCAGATAGTCAGCGTCGTTGAAGGATGCTATGCTGTCATTGAGTTGCGCTGAACTGAATTCACAGTTTCCGTCTGCATACAGGTACGCGCCTGGCATAGCAAGCGTTGAATTGGGTCCATACAGATCGTACTGCACTCCGTTCAGATCACATACAATGGTTACACCGTTGTTTAAGTCAACCGAGCCGGCATCGCATGCTATATTGCCATCATATACTGGTGAGATTGTAACTTGCGCGCCGTTTAGGTAGTTCTGGTCGATTATTAGCATGTTTACGTCTGTTGAGCTGCATCTGTAATAGAATGTCTGGTTGTCAAGGGTGAAGCTGCTGTTGGCGACATTTGCTAACTGGATGTAGAATGGAATTGCCCTTGTGATCCTTGCAGAATCCTTGTATGTTATTTTGTTGTTTCCCACTTTTATGGTTGTCAAAGCCT
>Ga0315276_10005316_pt1 | contig 11869 bp, 10 predicted proteins | sample YL17G05_0_MG_FD_204542 | JGI IMG/M metagenome (GOLD analysis project Ga0315276, IMG submission 204542) | Sediment microbial communities from Yellowstone Lake, YNP, Wyoming, USA - YL17G05_0 | ecosystem: Environmental > Aquatic > Freshwater > Lake > Sediment | place: USA: Wyoming | collected... | reverse complement strand
CGGGATTTCTTCTGTCGCACGGACTGAAGCAGGATTGGCAGCGGTGCTGGGACACGAAGTCGTCCACGCGCTTGCCCGTCACGGCGCCGAACGGATGAGTCAGGGGCAGCTGGCGAATGCGGCAATTCAGGCGGCAGGGGCTGCGGCGGGAGCTAGTGGTGGAGGGATGATGTCCCAAGCCGCGATGGCGGCACTCGGTGCGGGAGCACAGGTAGGGGTATTGTTGCCGTTCAGTCGGAAGCATGAATCGGAAGCAGACTACATCGGAATTCTCCTTGCGGCTGATGCGGGATACGATCCACGTGAGTCTGTCTCACTCTGGGAACGTATGGGGCAGTTGTCCCGAGGCGGTGGCCCGTCCGAGTTTTTATCGACTCACCCGAGCCATGAGACCAGAATCGATCAGCTGAAACAATGGATGCCGGAGGCCATGGGGATTTTCCACTCGAGACAGTCGGTGCCCGCTTTGCCATTGCCAGCTCTGCACTAACTCCGTCGAGGGGGGCGGTCGCTCGCTCGCTCGGAGGGCAGGAGAGGGGGCCTGTAAGGACTTGCAACCTTTCTTGTATGTTTTCTATACTCAGGCCGCGCGAGGGAGAGGACCGGGTGATCGCTTGGGGCGGTAACGCTCTTAGAGGAAAGTCCGGACTTCATGGGCAGGGCGCTGGGTAACTCCCAGGCGGAGCGATCCGACACCAGCACCACAGAGAATAAACCGCCGATGGCCAAGGTGATGAGATGCAAGTCTTGTCGCTGCGGATCAGGTAAGGGTGAAACGGCGGGGTAAGAGCCCACCGCGGTGGTGGTAACATCACTGGCACGGTAAGCGTCGCCTGATGCAAGGCCAAATAGGAAGACACCTGTCGGCTTTCTTCGGAAAGTCGGCGACCGGCTGGCCCGGCCGAGGTCTTCGGGTAGGTCGCTTGAGATTCGAGGTAACTCGAATCCCAGAGAAATGATCACCCCCGTTTGGGACCACATCCCAGGCGGGACAGAATCCGGCTTATAGGTCTTCTCCACCGCGCTTTTTTTATCGCTCGACGCAGCTCCCCTTCCGTGACTTTCCCTGCGAAGTGTTCGATCTCGTCGAGCAAGACGACGGGAACCCTTGACCCGTAACGTTCTGTCAAGACGGTATTCCCCTCGATACTCACTTTGGTCGTTGTAATGTTCATCTCGGACTGGAGATGTGTCGCGATACGGTAGACAACATCGCAGAGATGGCACTCTTCACGAGATAGGATGGTCACATGGACTGGCACGCTCATAGAGATGCGACTCAGGGCCAACGAGATGGAGGATAGAAAAGAAAGATATCATGTGGGGAGGGAGACTGTCAGGGTGAGGTGGCTCTGGCCCGCTACTATTGACGCGATGAAATATGTGGTGATAGGATGACTGAAGTTTATCGCTGATTTTTCAGAACGTTCTGAGCTATCGTGGGATTCGTTTCTGGTCTATTAGGACAAAACGCAGCGTGCTATATTGTGCCGATTCCTCCAGCCTGGATCTCACTGGCGGGAGGGATGGAGGTTCTGTCATGAAGCTCACAGGTGCTGAAATCCTCATCGAATGTCTCAAACGGGAGGGTGTGAAGACGATTTTTGCGCTTCCTGGTGGTGTCGTTCTGAAGATTTTTGACATGCTTCACCAGCAGAAGGACATTGAGGTGGTCCTCACTCGCCATGAACAGGGTGCGGGCCATATGGCGGAAGGTTATGCCAAGGCGACCGGTAAAGCCGGGGTATGCCTTGTGACCTCCGGACCCGGCATGACAAATGTGATCACAGCGTTGGCGGATGCCTACATGGACTCCGTGCCGCTGGTCTGTTTTAGCGGACAAGTTCCTACCAGCCTGATTGGAAATGATGCATTCCAAGAGGCAGACAATGTCGGTTTGAGCCGTCCCTGCACGAAGTACAACTTTCTTGTGAAAAATGTGGCTGAGTTAGCGACGACGATCAAAGAAGCCTTCTACATTGCGACAACTGGGCGTCCAGGGCCGGTGTTAGTAGACATCCCCAAAGACGTCTCCATGGATAAGGCGGAATTTACCTATCCGAGTTCCGTCTCCATCCGCAGCTACAATCCGGTGTATGAAGGAAATAAGTGGCAGATTAAGCAAGCGGCTGAGGCCATGACGAGGGCAAAGAAGCCGGTGCTGTATGTCGGCGGCGGCGTCATATTCTCTGGTGCGTCGCAAGAATTGATGGAGTTGGCTGAACTGACTCATATGCCGGTCGATATGACGTTGATGGGGCTTGGGGCCTTTCCTGGCGAGCATCCTCAGTCCATGGGCATGCTGGGGATGCATGGCACCTATTGGGCGAATATGGTCATGCACTATTCCGATCTTGTCGTGGCCTTCGGGGCTCGGTTTGACGATCGCGTCACCGGAAAGGTCTCCGAGTTTTGTCCGCACGCCAAGGTCATCCACATCGATATCGATCCGACCTCGATTCGGAAGAATGTCAATGTCGATATTCCGATTGTCGGCGACTGCAAAATGGTGCTTCGTGAGCTGATTCAGATTCTTCGTGCTACGGTGAACGGCGATCAACAGGAATTGCGCAAGCCCTGGTGGAATCAGATTCGTGAATGGCAACAGGCGAATCCTCTTGCGTATCAGCAGGCAGCAGAAGGGCCGATCAAACCGCAACATGTCATCAAGCGGCTCTATGAACTCACGAAAGATCTGGACCCGATCGTTTCAACCGACGTCGGGCAGCACCAGATGTGGGCTGCACAGTACTTTAAGTTGGCGAAACCGAATCGCTGGTTGACCTCGGGAGGGCTTGGGACGATGGGGTTCGGGTTTCCTGCCGCCATGGGGGCGCAGGCCGCGTTCCCCGGTCGGCTGGTCCTCTGCATCGCCGGCGATGGCAGTATCCAGATGAATATGCAAGAAATGGCGACGGCAGTAGTGCATAAGCTGCCAGTTAAGATTATCGTGCTCAACAACCGATTCCACGGGATGGTCCGGCAATGGCAGGATCTCTTTTACGAAGGGCGGTATGCCTCGAGTGATCTGGAGACGACGCCGGACTTTGTGAAATTGGCGGAGGCGTACGGAGCGGTTGGGCTCAGGGCGAGCAAGCCGTCGGAGATCGATGATGTCCTCAAGGAAGCTCTTGCGGTGAACAAGCCGGTGATCGTCGATGTGCCGACGTATCGATATGAAAACGTCTATCCGATGATTCCCGCTGGCGGCAGTAATCATGAGATGATTTTGGAAGATCCGCCGCACTTAAGAAATAAACAGGCTGGATCGGGGCAGGTGACTCCGAAGGATTCGGACACGATCCTCACGGCCTAACCCTCGGTGTCAGGAGTACAGGTTGGGTATGGAACACATTATTTCGGTGACCGTAGAGAATAAGTTTGGTTCCTTGTCTCGCGTTGCCGGCTTGTTTAGCGGTCGCGGATTCAACATTGAAAGTCTCTCCGTGGCACCGACGCTTGATCCCTCCATGTCTCAGATGACCATCGTCACGTCCGGGGACGAGCGGATCATTGAGCAGATCGTGAAACAGCTCAATAAATTGATCGATGTCATTAAGGTTGTGGATTTGAACGAGAGCGATTTTGTTTCGCGTGAGACGGCACTCATCAAAGTGCATACGCGACCGGAAGATCGCGCGGAAGCATTGCGGATTGCCGATATTTTCCGGGCCAATGTCATCGACTCCACACCGGCGACTTATACCATTGAGGTGACCGGTGATCCACGGAAGATCGAAGCAATCATCAACCTGTTGCAGCCCCTCGGAATCAAAGAGCTCACTCGGACCGGACGGGTTGCGGTTGCCCGCGAGTCGATTCGCGCGACGAGCCTGCAGGCGAAAAAGGTTGTCCGCGAATAGGCATCATCCCGGACTCAACGTCCAATCGGTTTCCTGGCACGGCTATTACCTAAGGAGTGAGCGATGAAGATTTATTACGATAAAGACGCCGAGATTCAACAGATCAAGAGTAAGAAAGTCGCGGTGATCGGCTATGGCAGCCAGGGCCATGCACATGCGCTCAATATGAAGGAGAGCGGCGTGAGCGTGATCATTGGGTTACGCGAAGGCGCCTCATGGAAGAAGGCGGAGCAAAGCGGGCTGAAAGTCATGCCGGTGGCCGATGCCGTTAAGGCGTCCGATGTCGTCATGATTCTCGCGCCGGACGAAGCGCAAGCGGCCATCTATCGACAGGATATCGCCCCGAATTTGAAGCCAGGCTCCTATCTCGCGTTTGGCCATGGCTTCAACATTCATTTCGGACAAATCGTGCCACCCCCCACGACCAATGTGTTCATGGTTGCACCCAAAGGACCGGGCCATCTCGTTCGATCGGAATATACGAAGGGCAGCGGGGTGCCCTGCTTGCTCGCGATCCATCAGGATCCCAGCGGAACGACCAAGCAGATAGGCCTTGCCTATGCCAGCGCGATCGGGGGCGGGCGGGCTGGCGTGATCGAAACGAACTTTCGTGAAGAAACCGAGACGGATCTCTTCGGTGAACAGGTAGTGCTCTGCGGGGGGTTGACCTCCCTTATCCAGGCTGGCTACGAAACACTAGTGGAAGCCGGATACTCACCGGAAATGGCCTATTTCGAGTGCCTGCACGAAGTGAAATTGATCGTGGATCTGATCTATCAGGGCGGCATCGCCAATATGCGGTATTCCATCAGTACGACGGCCAAGTATGGTGATATCACCCGCGGTCCTCGGATTGTGACGGAGCAGACGAAGCAGGAAATGAAGAAGATTTTGGGTGAAATCCAGGACGGCAAGTTTGCCAGAGAGTGGGTCTTGGAGAACCAGGCAAACCGTCCGGTCTACAACGCGTTACTGGCGAAAGGTGAAGCCCATCCCATCGAAGAGGTCGGGGGCCGGCTGCGGGCGATGATGCCCTGGCTGAAGAAGGACCAGTTGGTCGATAAGAACAAAAACTAAGAATTGAGGTCTTTGTGGCAGATCGTGCCGTCGGTATCCCGTTTGCCAAAGAAGGAATTCCCTTCATCGGGGCTGCTGTTGGCGTTACGCTGCTAGCAGGATGGCTGGGCTGGATTGTTGTGGCGGTCGGCGGGGCGCTCCTGACGCTCTTCGTCTCCTGGTTCTTTCGCAATCCCTATCGAGTGGTCCCTCAAGGGCCTCGTCTCGTCGTGGCGCCCGGTGACGGGAAAGTCATCGCCATCGAAGAAGAGTTCGAGCCCCGATTCAAGAAGGATCGCAGCATTCGAGTCACCATCTTCTTGAACGTGTTCGATGTGCACATCAATCGGATCCCCTGTGAAGGGGTGGTTGAGGAGGTGCAGTATCAGCCTGGTTTATTCCTCGTGGCCAGCAGGCCGGATGCGACGTTGAGGAACGAGCAAAATGCCCTGATGATTCGGACGGTGCAGGGTGCGAAGGTGCTGTGTGTGCAGGTGGCCGGGTTGATTGCCCGACGGATTGTCTGTTGGATCTCGTCGGGAGATCGGGCCGTACGCGGTGAACGATTCGGGCTGATTCGATTTGGGTCACGGATGGATACGTTTCTACCGGTCGGGACTGTGATCAAAGTGGCAGTCGGCGATCGTGTGAAGGGTGGAGAAACCATTCTGGGAGAACTGCGATGAAAACCACCGGACTTCGTCAATCATTCGGGAGAGATGGGAAGCGGCGCAAAGCCGCCATGCACCTGATTCCGAATCTTTTTACGACAGGGAATCTATTCTGCGGCGTGTTTTCGATACTGTCCGTGTTCAATGCGAACTACATGGTCGCAGCGGTCGCCATCCTGGTGGCGATGATATTCGACGTGCTCGATGGAAAGTCGGCGCGTTTGACGAACAGCACCAGCCATTTTGGTCTGGAATACGACTCCTTATCCGACGTGGTATCGTTCGGGGTTGCTCCCGGCCTCTTGATTTATTCCTGGGCGCTGAGCGGACAGGGTACGTTTGGTATTGCGGTGATGTTTGCCTACGTCGCGATGGGTGCGGTTCGTTTGGCCCGGTTTAATTCGACTGCGGCCGCGTCGGACGGCAAGTACTTTACCGGGCTAGCCATTCCTGCGGCGGCAGGGGTCGTGGCCTCGCTCGTGATTTTCGACCATTATAGTGTCAGGATTGGGACGGAAGTGAAGCCTCTTCTCGTCCTGATTATTACGCTGACCCTTTCGTTCTTAATGGTTAGTACTATTAAGTATCGAAGCTTTAAAGACATGAAATTCCGCGGTGGTCGACATGTTACCTATCTCGTGTGGGGGATTCTGGCGCTCATGCTCGTAGCCGCCTGGCCGCAAGTCATGCTATTTGTCATTTTCGCCGCGTATGCCTTGCTCGGTCCCGCAGAGCGGCTCGTCGGGCTTCTGGCAAAAATGGCAGGGAAGCGCTCGTCGACCAAGACCGAACAGTCAGTCTGAATCGAAGTTTTAATGGCTTCGACGAGGAGTAGTACGCGATTCGCATAGCAGTGAGAGAGCTGGTGAGTGGTGCAAACCAGCCTGTGCGGCGCCGAACTCGCCTCTGAGCTAGAATCCGTGAAACCCGAGTAATGGATTCCGTTTCGCCCCCGTGATAGGGCGCAATGAAGGGTCATGAACAGCTGGAAACGTTGTTCATGGCTAAATCAGGGTGGTACCACGGAGCTTCTCAAGCCTCCGTCCCTGGGCTGAGGGATGGAGGCTTTTATATTTGAGATTGCTGAAAATGCTTTCCCATAGCGTTTTAGGTCGCGTGCCTCCCTGCGACGTACCCTACGGGTACGCCTCGGTCGTCCCGCTTCCTGCGGCCTTGCGGGAAAGGCATTTTGAGCAATCTCACAAGATAAGAGAGGTGAAACCATGACACGAATGATACGAATTTTCGATACGACCCTACGTGATGGAGAGCAATCTCCAGGGGCCAGCATGAATGTGGAAGAGAAGATTATGGTGGCGAAGCAGCTGGCGCGCTTGGGGGTCGATATCATCGAGGCAGGGTTTGCCTATAGCTCGCCAGGAGATTTTGAAGCGGTGCGACGGATCGCGCAGGAAGTCGAGGGGCCGACGATTTGTAGCCTGGCGCGGGCGCGTCCGGAGGATATCGATCGAGCCTGGGAGGCGTTGAAGGGGGCTCCGAAGGTTCGCATCCATACGTTTCTCTCGACCTCTGATATCCACTTGAAGCACCAGTTCAGAATGACGCGCGACGAGGCGAAGAAGCGCGCGGTTGAGATGGTGCAACGAGCGAGGGGCTATGTGGACGATGTGGAGTTTTCGCCCATGGATGCCAGCCGCTCAGACCCCGCCTATCTCTATGAGGTAATCGAGGCGGTGATTACCGCAGGAGCCGGGACGATCAATATTCCTGATACGGTCGGCTATGCAGTACCACAAGAATTCGGCCGGCTCATTCGTGGCATTCGCGAGCATGTGCCAAATAGTGCGAAGGCTGTAATCTCCGTTCATTGCCACAACGACCTCGGCCTCGCGGTGGGGAACAGTTTGGCTGCGGTGTTCGAAGGGGCAGGCCAAGTCGAGTGCACGATCAATGGGATTGGTGAGCGGGCAGGGAACACGGCGCTGGAAGAAATTGTCATGGGACTTCGGACCAGAAATGATTTCTATCAAGCCGACACGAAGATTCATACCGAAGAAATCTCGAAGACCAGTCGATTGGTCAGCAAGATCACCGGCATGGTGGTGCAGCCGAACAAGGCGATCGTCGGGGCAAATGCCTTCGCCCATACGTCCGGCATTCACCAGGACGGGCTCCTGAAGGACAAAACGACTTATGAAATCATGCGGCCGGAGACGATCGGGCTGGTTGAGAGCAAGATGGTCATGGGGAAACTCTCAGGTCGGCACGCGTTTCGACAAAGGCTGGTGGAGCTGGGGTATACGCTCTCGGACGAGGAGGTCAACCACGCGTTCGAGCGGTTCAAGAAGTTGGCCGATCAAAAGAAGGAGATCTACGAAGAGGATCTCGAAGTCATTGTCTCCGAAGAGTTGGTCAAAATGGCCGATCGAATCACCTTGAAGTCATTCCATGTGGCCAGCGGGACGGATCAGGTGCCGACCGCCACGGTCGAACTTGAGATCGACGGACGAACGATTTCGCAGACAGGGACAGGTGATGGGCCGGTGGATGCAGTCTATCGGACAATTGCCGCAATCACGCAGACGAAGAGCACGCTCCTCATGTATGTCGTGAAGGCGATCACGGGGGGGACCGATGCCCAGGGCGAAGTCTCGGTCCGGGTTCAGGAAGAGGGACGCACCGTCTCAGGCCATGGGGCGGATACGGATATCATCATGGCCTCGGCGCGGGCCTATCTCAACGCGCTGAATAAGCTGTCGTACTTGGCGGGAAAGCAGGCGCAGGGCGAGCAGAAGGTGAACTTGATTTAAGGAAAGTGACCACGGTAGAGTCACCGCCTCCGGTCTGGGACCGGGAAGCATCGTTGGCTGTGAGGTGCTCCGTGGTTCATATCACCTTGGCAGATCGGCCAGAGTTTCTGGCTGGCGATCATACCGTCCTTCGAGAGCTTCTGCATCCGGCGAAACAGCCGCTCGCGCTTGGGTATAGTCTTGTTCATGGGGCATTGGCTCCCGGTACTCGGTCGAAATGGCATAGGCTGATGTCCTCAGAGGTCTATTACATTATCGCCGGTCGTGGACGAATGACCATAGACGATTCGGCCATTGCGGTGGAACCAGGCACCGTCGTCTATGTGCCTCCGGGAGGCAAACAGTCCCTGGAAAATAGTGGACCCACCACCATCGAGTTCCTCTGCCTGGTCGATCCAGCTTGGCGACTAGAGGATGAGGAAGTCCTGGAATAGAGGCTTGTGCGGTCATAACTCACAAAGAGGGAGAGTGGTCTGTGAAGGCGAAGATTGCGGTATTAGCTGGTGATGGAGTAGGTCGGGAGATCGTCCCTGAAGCTGTGAAGGTGCTGAAGGCTGTGGCCGAGAAGTTCCAGCACCAGTTCGAGTTCGTCTCCGGTGATGTTGGCGGACAGGCCATCGACAAAGTGGGTGTGCCGCTTCCTCAGGAGACGCTGACCCTGGCCAAACAGAGTGACGCCGTCTTGCTCGGCGCGGTCGGCGGTCCCAAGTGGGAAGGGCTGGAGTATAGTTTGCGTCCGGAACGCGCGCTGTTGGGATTGCGTGAGCACTTGGGGCTCTACGCGAATTTACGCCCAGCGAAATTGTATCCGATGTTGGCCGATGCCTCCACGCTGAAACGTGAGGTGATCGAGGGAATCGACATCCTCGTCATCCGAGAACTGACCGGCGGCATCTATTTCGGGAAGCCAAAAGGGATTGAGAAGCTGCCGAACGGGAGTGAGCGAGGATTCAACACCGAGGTCTATACAACCGAAGAAATCCAGCGTATTGCGAAAGTGGCATTCGAGGCGGCGAGAAAGCGTCGGAAAAAAGTAATGTCCGTCGATAAGGCGAACGTGCTGGAGTCATCAGAACTTTGGCGTCGTGTGGTCACTGTCACACATAAAGATTATCCGGATGTGGAGTTGAGCCATATTTATGTCGACAATGCGGCGATGCAACTCGTGCGCAACCCGCGGCAGTTCGACGTGATGCTCTGCAATAATATATTCGGTGACATTCTGAGCGATGAAGCGGCGATGTTGACCGGCTCCATCGGCATGTTGCCGTCTGCCAGTATTGGCGCGCTGGTCGGACTGTTCGAGCCGATTCACGGCAGCGCGCCGGACATTGCTGGGAAGAATGTGGCGAATCCTATTGCGACGATTGCCTCGGCGGCCATGATGCTGTCCTATGCGTTAAAGTTGGACAAGGAAGCAGAAGCCATCGAGCAGGCGATCGTGAAAACCCTCGATCTCGGCTACCGCACGAAAGATATTCATGGTCCTGGTACTCGCCTTGTCAGTACGACAGAAATGGGCGAGGCCATTCTGCAAAATCTGAATTAAACAAGATTGTCGAGGCAGATGAGTACAGATCTCAAAACTGGAATGATCCAGACCGTTGCCGGTACCGGAGATTCTGGCTGGTCCGGCGACGGAGCTGTGGCCCTTGCTGCTTGTCTGAATGAGCCGAAGAGTCTCACCCTCGATGCAGAGGGAAACCTGTTCATCGCCGACTCTGAGAACCACGTCGTCCGGAAGATCGATAGGAAGACCAACTGTATCAGGACGGTAGCGGGCTGCATTCTGGAGGTTGGGCCAGAAGCGAAACCAGTCTCGCTCGCTCCGGTGGTGGAGGAAGTGCCTGACGATCCTTTTGCCGAAAGCGGCACGGTCAATGCACACGCCTTTACCCAACAGACTGACCTGAGTGGGACCGTCCGTTATGTTGTGGCCGGCACAGCGCCGGCCAAACGCTTCAGTGGTGACGGTGGTTGTGCCGATCAAGCCCTGTTGAATTTTCCGACAGCGGTTGCGGTCGATCGGGCGGGGCATCTCTATATTGCGGACACGCTTAACCATCGGGTGCGACGTGTGGATGCGGTGACAGGGTTGATCACGACAGTCGCAGGCCTGGGACAACCTCGGTGCTCGGGTGACGGGGGAATGGCAGTGGAGGCCGGCTTGAATGAACCGGCTGCCTTGGCGGTGAGTGACGTGGGCGTCCTCTATATTGCCGATCAGAGCAACAACCGCGTGAGGGCGGTGGATTTGGCTACCGGGGTGATTCGTACGGTCGCAGGGACCGGAACGGCTGCGTATAATGGAGATGGCATGACTGCGACGGAAACCGGCCTGGCCGGCCCCGGTGGATTGGCGCTGGCGTCAGATGGCACGTTGTTCATTGCCGATAGCTTTAACGGTAGGATTCGTGCCGTTGATCCCATCACTGGTCTCATACGGACTGTGGTGGGCGATGGCGGTGAGTATCGGTACCAGGGGCCGGATGAACCACCAAGCAGCAGTCTCTCCAGGCCATCGGGGATGGCGTTGGACAAACAGGGGAATCTCTTCTTTACCGATTCGGACAATCATCTGGTGCGGCGATGGGATCGGATCACAGGGCGTATTCAGCGCATCGCCGGCGTTGGTCTGGCAAACTACGGGGGCGACGAGGGCGCGGCCCTCGAAGTCAGCTTGAGTTACCCGTTTGGAATTGTGATGGATGGCGCGGGGTATCTGCTCGTGGCCGATACGTTCAATCATCGCATTCTCGAGATCGCGCTGTAGTTAAGATCGAGGCTTATGTTGAAAAAGAAATCAAGGTATGTCGTGGCGGTCGTCGGTGCGACCGGGGCAGTTGGGACCGAAATGATCGAGGTCCTCGAGGAACGGAAGTTTCCCGTCTCACGCCTCGTCCCGCTCGCATCCACTCGTTCTGCCGGTGGTACGGTAACATTTGAGGGGAACGAGGTGCCCATTGAGGTCTTGACGAAGGACTCGTTTGCCGGCGTGGACATTGCGCTCTTTTCTGCTGGGGCGGAGCTCAGTCGAGAGTTCGCGCCGATCGCGGTGAAGGCTGGTGCAGTGGTGATCGATAATAGTGCCGCCTGGCGGATGGCCCCTGAGGTACCGCTCGTGGTGCCCGAGGTGAATGCGCATGACATTCAACAGCATAAGGGCATCATCGCCAACCCGAATTGTTCCACGATTCAAATGGTCGTGGCGCTGAAACCCCTGCATGATCAGGCCCGGATCAAGCGGATTGTCGTCACAACCTTTCAATCCGTGTCCGGCACGGGGAAGGATGCCATGGATGAGCTGATGGAGGAATGCCAAGACCTGCTGAACTTCAAGCCGGCCAGTCCTAAGGTCTACCCCTATCAGATCGCATTCAATTGCTTGCCGCAGATCGACGATTTTCTTCCATCAGGTTATACAAAGGAAGAGATGAAGATGGTCCATGAGACCAGAAAAATCATGGGCGACCAGTCGATTCATGTCACGGCGACGACGGTGCGAGTT
>Ga0315276_10005315_pt1 | contig 11869 bp, 3 predicted proteins | sample YL17G05_0_MG_FD_204542 | JGI IMG/M metagenome (GOLD analysis project Ga0315276, IMG submission 204542) | Sediment microbial communities from Yellowstone Lake, YNP, Wyoming, USA - YL17G05_0 | ecosystem: Environmental > Aquatic > Freshwater > Lake > Sediment | place: USA: Wyoming | collected... | reverse complement strand
CGCTTCATCGTCAACCGGTCGAACGCGACGTCGTCGATGTAGAGGCCGTCGATGCCGACGTTGCGCGCGAGCCAGTCGAGGCCCTCGACGTAGAAGTTGTGCCAGCGCGACACGCCGCTGTTGACGATGGCCGCATCCTTCAGCTCCGGCACGAACCACGCGGCGATGTAGCTGGCGCCCAGATGCTCCTGCAGCCACGAGTACCCGCCGCCCGGTCCAGGCGCGAAAATCTCCTCGCCGAGACTGCGCAGCGCGAAGAGCTCGGGCGCGCGGTTCGCCAGCTCGCGCACCGTGTAGTAGATCTTCACGCGCGTGTCGCGGGCGTGGGCCTGGTCGATGTAGGCCTTCATCTCCGCCGGCCGGAAGAACGGGTAGTTGATGTACGGGTTGATCGGGTTGGCGTGATGGACGTTGATCACGTTCGCCCCGAGATTCACGACGTCCTCCACCGGCTTGAAGGCGTGGAAGAAGCGCGTCGTGAACTGCGCCTTCGGATCGATCGGCTTGAAGGGCGTCAGCAGCAGGCGGAAGTTGAAGAACAGCGCCTCGCCCTGCGCGATTGTCCGGGCCCCGCTGTAGCAGCGCACCAGGTAGGTGGCGGCATCCTTCTCCGCCAGCCGGCACCCGCCCTTGCCGCCGTTGTGCCAGGACGCGGGCATCACGAGCGGCTTCAGCGTGTAGAAGTTCGTGTTGAGCGGACGGACGTACTTGTCGTCCTTCAACGTGAACTGCAGGCCGGCATTGATATCGCCGATCCACGCCGAGTCCTGGTTGTTCTCGACCTTCCATTTCCAGTCGAACGACGCCGGCCGCGCCCCGCCCTTGAAGCCGAGGCCCATGAGATAGCGCGCCACGTCGGCGGCCACAGGAATCTCCAGCCTGATGTCGTCGACCGCCGTGGCCTTCGCCGCGCTGACGCGCACGGTGAACTCCATGTTGCCGTCGAAGTCCATCTGGGCGTCGGTCGTGAGGCCCAGCGATCCGCCGTCGCCGCGCGCGCGCCAGGCCGCCGCGCCCGGCCGCTGCTTCGTGAAGGTCACGCCGCTGCCTGTCCACGGCTTCACCCCGCCGTCGCGGCTCTCGACGGTCAGCGCCACCGGTCCCGTCAGCACCTTGCGCCCGATGTCGGCCAGGCGCGTCATCTCGATCGCGAAGCGGCTCTCGATCTGCTCGGGGAACCCGAGCGCGTTGAGCAGGACCGATCGGCCGAGCACGCCGACCGTCTTCCCTGTGACCGTGACCGGCGTATACGGCTTCACCAGTTCGTCGTCTACGGCGAGGGTGGAGTCGAGCCATCGCAACCGCGACAGGCGTGACGGCTCGTCGTCTCCGTGCGCGGGAATCACCATCGGGGCGACCTTGAGGCTGAACGGAATCTCGACGCGGCCGGACTTCTCCGCCGTCACCGCGATCGTGCCGGCGTACTCGCCCGCCTGCGCCGCCTCGGGCACCATCACGCCGCACCAGATCGCCTGCACCCTGCCCTGGGCCACGTTGACCGTCCGCGTGAACGGCTTGGCGGCCGAGTCGACGCCGTCCGTGTTGATGCAGTTGAACGCGGCCGCGGACACCGAGCCTCCGCCCTTGCGCTTCAGGGCGCCCGGCGTGACCCGGACGTTGTCCGCCGCTTGCCGCGCTGCGAACACCCCCACCTGGAACGCGTAGTACTCGCCGCGCTGGGCCTCGCCGACGAATGGCGCCGCCGGGCCGCGGCGAATCCACCGCAGCGGGAGGTCGTCAGTCATCTTGATCGAATTCGCCCGATCCTCCGCAAACGCGAGAAACGCATCGTCCGACCGGCGCGCAAGCAGTTCGGCCACCTCGGCTTTGGTCGCGACGACTTCCATCGGAAAGAAGCTACTGAGCTGATCGATCGCCTGGAACTCGGTGACCGCGGCCGCCGGCAGCGATGCCCACGCGCGCGACGCGAGGTCGGCCGGCTGGAGCTTGTGGCGCGCCAGCCAGCGGTCGTCGGCCGTCGACTCCGGCTCCGGATACGTCACCTTCGGATAGTTCGAACGGCCGGCCCCGACGTTGGGCAGGTAGTACACGAAGTAGGCGCCCGCCGACGGCGCCTCGAACGCGATATCGCCGAACTCGCGGTTGACGTCGAGTCGCGCGACGTTCAGCACACGCCCGCTGGTCTTCCCCTCGACGACGATGAGGTGCTTGCGCTGGGGGTCGGCGTCGCGCCGGCGCCACGGGATGCGCGCGTATACGGCGCCTGCCGGAGCGGCCACCTGCAACACCGCGCGGTGATTGCCGAGCGTGTCGGCGTCCCACGATCCAAGGCCGTAGGGCACGTCGGCGTCGGAAATTGCCACCAGCGTGCCGCACGTCTTCCGCACGCCGTCCACGAGCCCGCGGTACTTCGGCTGCGCCAGGAACGGCTCGAGGCCGTCCTTCGTGAACGCCAGCGACGGCACCGGCGCCGTCAAGGTCCCGATCATCGCCATCGCGCGCGTGCAGTCCTTCGCGTCGGCGAGCGCGCGGGCGCGGCGGGCCCGCACCTCGAGCCATACCTGCCGGACGTTGATGCCGCCTTCCTCGCGCGGGAAGAACCGGCCCTGGAACTGCTGCTCCGCCTCGTCGAAGCGGCCGGCTTCGGCCAGCGCGAGGGTGAGGCGATAGACCAGCGACGCGGGCAGCGCCTTCTGGTTGGGGAAGCTCAGCAGCGCCTGCGCGCGGTCGGCCGCCGGCCGGCCCGCCTGGGTGAGCGCCTGTTCGAGCCCGGTGTACACGCCGACATTCGCCGCGTCGAACTTCGTGCCTTCGCGGAAGATGTCGATCGCCTTGTCGAGCGCGCCCGTGGCGAGCAGCGTGTACCCCATGTTGCGATGCAGCGTCGGGATCGACGGATTGAGCGCACGCACCTTCTCCCACGACTTCATCGCCGCGTCCACCATGCCCCCGGAGAGGGCAAGCGAACCGAGGAGGAAATGCGCCGTGGCGTCGTTCGCGTTGACCGAGACCGCGTCTTGCAGCACCGTCATCGACTCGGGCCGGTGCGGGAACACGTATGTCGTCGGCATACCGGACGCGGTGTTGTAGTCGGGTGCGCCGTCCTGCCCGATCTGCCGCCTGCAATAGCCGCGGTAGTAGGCGAGGAGCGGATACGCGGACGGGTGCGGCATCCCCGGTTCGGCCACGACTGCCGCACCGGCCGGATACGTGCGGCTGAGCAGATCGATCGCGTTCTCGAACAGGCCGAAGCGCATGTAGTCTGCAGCCACCTCCAGGATGCGTTCGGGATCCGCCGCCAGATGCGCCCAGAGCGCCTCGTCAACCGTCCCGAGCCTGGTGGCTTCGCAGCGCAGGAACGAACTGGTGGGATCGATCGCCCGCAGCGCCGCCAGCCTGGCGCGCGCCTGGTCGGCCTGCCCCAGCGTGCGGCGCAGCGCCACTTCCATCGCACCGGCCCGGATCGCATCCGGCGTCTCGCCGGCGGCTCGCACCAGGCGATCGATCGCTTCGGCCTTCGCGCCGCTGCGCCACGCCATCGCCGCCAGGCCCATCAACGCGGCCGAGCGTTGCGGCCCGTACTGCTGCGCATTCTCGAGGGCAACGGTGGCCGGCCGGCTGCGTCCGAGCGCGGCCTGGGCAATGCCGAGGTAGTAGGCGGCCTCGCGGTCGTTGCTGACGCGCGTGAGCGCCTTCGTCAGCAAAGGCACAGCCGCGTCGTACTGCTTGAGACCGACCATCAGCCGACCGGAGGCCCTGTTGAGTTCGAGGCTCTCCGGATAGCGCGTGATGCCCTCCCGATAGGTCGCCAGCGCCGGCAGCAGCTGTCCGTCCAGTTCCTGCTGCAGGCCGATGGTGACGTAGTCGCCGTCCGTACGCGACGATGGCGGCGTCACCGGCGCGATGGACTGCAGCCCGGTGCGCGTCCCCTCGCGCGAGTAGTCGTAGACGCCCTCGGTGTGCCGCATGATCTCCGCGCCCTGCGCGTCGGTGATGCGCACGGTGTAGGTGCCGGCAGACAACTGCCCGGGAATCCGCCGCCTGAACGTGGCCGCCGGTGTGAGATCAACCGTCTCCGCGAGCACCTCTCGTGCGCCGTCTGCCACGGTCAGCCGCGCGCCTGGAAACGCCCGCTGCACGTCGAGCGCAACATCAAGGGCGACGTAACCGGGCTTCTCCTGCCGGCGCGACAGATTCAGCAGCGCGTCGGTGTTGGCGCGCGAGAGGCCCTCGAGATCGAGCATCGGCAGCCAGTACTCGCTGAACCGCAGCGACTGCTGCGGCTCGAGGAACCCGTAGGTCTCCTGGTTGCGGAACGGCCCGGCCTGGATTTCCACGTACGCGCTGTTGTTGTCCGAGAGCGCCCGGCGCCAGTCGAGGCCGTCCGCATCGCTGCTCCACGACCACAGCTTTTTCGACGGCAGGTCGACAGGCGACGAGTAGTGCACGACGCCCGACTTCGTCTTCGGGTGGTAGACGCCCATGTAGGGCTCGCGGCTGCCGTGGCTGAAGCGCGACACGGGCCCGTACTTGTGATTGCCCACCACGCTCAGGTCGTGACCCGCCGCGTCGATGGGCCACGTGTCGACGAACGTGAAGCCGTGCGACGCGGTCAGTTCCATCGGATAGAGGATCTTGCTGTCGTCCCACACCTCGACGCCCGCATTGGTCCACCAGTAGAAGCGGTGGCGCACGTCGCTCCGGTTGTAGAGCGCCGTGTGCTGCTCGAGCGCCGCGCGGCCCGGCCGCAGCGTGAGCTGCACGCGCCACTGCATCCCGTACGGCCGGTCGATGTTCCCCACCCAGACCGAAGCGCTGCCATCGGGCGCCGTCGTGGTGGCGAAGTCCACCGGCGACACCGTCATCCAGTTGTGCGAAACCGGGAAGTTGAACTCGATCCCGAACGCCGCCCACGCGCCGCGATACGCGATCCGCGTCAGCTTGATGGAGGGATTCGCGTAGAACATCTGCTGGCCGTTGCGCTTGTCGGTGCAGCTGTAGAGGTGCCCGCCCAGGTCGGGCAGGATCAGGCACTTCAGGTACTCGTTCTCCAGCCAGAGCGCGCGCCACGTCTTGTCCGTGCGCACGTCCGTCAGGTTGTTGCGCAGCGTGTAGGGATAGTTCAGCCGGCCGCCCGTGACCGGCAGGAACACGTCGAAGGGCGGGTTCGCGTCGGGCAGCCCTTCCTCGTAGGCCGGAATGACGACCGAGTCCAGCCACGCGCGGGCGGGACCAGGCGTCGAACCGGACTGCTGCGCTCCGCCGTGTTCTGACGCCTCCAGGCTCCGGCTGAAGCCGGACCCCACGGCAGCCCCGCTCGTTCCGTCTTGACCGTCGTGGGTGCTGGCTTTAGCCAGCGCCATCACCCCCGTCGCGCATACCGCGAGACTGAGCAGAACGAGCAGGAACAGCCGCACCCGGCGGGACGAGAGAATGATGATCATGGCGCTGTAACTGTAGTGTGGGCCGCGCCCTCCCGCAAGGGTGTCCGGCGCGCGTGTGAGGCGCGCGGCGCGGCGCCCGCGAAGCCGTGGTATCGTTCCAGTTTGCACCCATCGAACCGGAGGAGCAAATCCCAGTGGCCGTCAAGCGAATCGGCGTCCTGACCAGCGGCGGAGATGCGTCGGGCATGAACGCGGCCCTTCGCGCGATCGTGCGCACGGGGCTCGACCGCGGCCTCGAGGTGTACGGCATCTACGAGGGCTACCGCGGCCTCATCGAAGGCGGCGACAAGATCCGGCCGCTCGCCTGGACCGACGTCGGCGGGATCATCCATCGCGGCGGCACCATCATCGGATCGGTCCGATCGGAGCGGTTCCGCACCCCCGAAGGACGGCTGAAGGCCGCCCGGAACGTGATTGCCTGCGGCATCGACGGCCTCGTCGTGATCGGAGGCGACGGCTCGCTGACGGGCGCGGACCTGTTCCGGCGCGAATGGGCTGATCTTGTCGCGGCGCTGGTCGCCGATGGGAGCATCACGGCGGAGGCCGCGAGGACGCACCCGGCGCTGACGGTGGTCGGCCTGGTGGGCTCGATCGACAACGACGCCTCCGGCACCGACATAACCATCGGCGCCGACACGGCGCTGCACCGCATCACGGAAGCCATCGACGCCATCATCAGCACGGCGTCCAGCCACCGCCGCACGTTCATCGTCGAAGTGATGGGCCGGCAGTGCGGCTACCTCGCCCTCATGGGCGCGATCGCCACCGGCGCAGATGCGGTGTTCATCCCCGAGCACCCCCCCGAGTCGGAGACGTGGGAAGACGCGCTGATCGATCAGTTGAAGGCCGGCCACGCCGCGGGCCGGCGAGACTCGATCGTGGTGCTCGCCGAAGGCGCGACCGACAGCCAGGGGGTGCCCATCACGTGCGCACGGCTGAGCACGGCCCTGGAGCGCGGACTTGGCAAGGCCGTCCGCGCCACGGTCCTGGGCCACGTGCAGCGCGGCGGATCGCCCAGCGCGTTCGACCGCAACCTCGGCACCACGATGGGCTATGCCGCAATCGAGGCCCTGCTCTCGGGCGCCGCCGACACGCAATCAGTCGTCATGGGTATCCGCGGCAACCGCGTCGTCCACATCCCGCTGGGTGAATGCGTGGCGGATTCGCGCACGATCAACGACTTCCTCACGGCCCGCGACTACGACGGCGCGCTGCGGCTGCGGGGAGCGAGCCTCAACGACGCCTTGCGGACGATGGAGACGCTCCAGCGGGCGCTGCCGCACCCGCCGATCGCCGGCAAGCGGCGCACGCGCCTCGCCGTGCTGCACGCGGGCGCGCCCGCGCCGGGCATGAACACCGCCGTGCGCGCCGCCGTGCGCCTCGCCATGGACGACGGGCACGTCGTGCTCGGCGTGCGCCGGGGCTTCACCGGTCTCGCCGCCGGCGACGTGTTCGAGATGAACTGGATGAGCGTGAACGGCTGGGCGTCCATGGGCGGCGCCGAACTGGGCACGACGCGCGAGACCCCGGCCGGCCCCAACCTCTACGCGATCGCGCGGACGATCGAGCGGCACGCCATCGAAGGGCTGCTCATCATCGGAGGCTGGGAGGCGTACGAGGGCGCACACCGCCTGTTCGAGGAACGGAAGAACTACCCCGCGTTCAAGATTCCGATCGTCTGCCTGCCGGCCACGATCGACAACAACCTGCCCGGCACCGAGCTCAGCATCGGCGCGGACACGGCGCTCAACAACATCGTCAGCGTCGTGGACAAGGTCAAGCAGTCGGCCGTCGCCGAGCAGCGGTGCTTCGTCGTCGAGGTGATGGGCCGCCGATGCGGCTATCTGGCGCTGATGAGCGGCCTGGCCACCGGCGCCGAACGCGTCTACCTCCACGAAGAGGGTGTCACGCTGAAGACACTGCAGGACGATCTCGAGGATTTGGTGAAGGGCTTCCGGAACGGCAAGCGTCTGGGCCTGGTGATCCGCAACGAGAACGCGAATGACGTCTACGACACGTTGTTCATGTGCGCGCTCTTCGAAGAGGAAGGCGGCGGGCTGTTCGACGTGCGCCAGAGCATCCTCGGCCACCTCCAGCAGGGCGGCGATCCGTCGCCGTTCGATCGGATTCAGGCCACGCGCCTGGCGCGGCTGAGCCTGCGATACCTCGAAACGCAGATCGAGCACGGCGAGGCGCCGGCGTCCTTCATCGGGATGGTGTCTGGAAAGGTCGAGTTCGGGGCGTTCGAGGACTACACGCGGCTGATCGACGCGCCCAACCGCCGGCCGAAGCAGCAGTGGTGGCTCGGCCTGCGCAGCGTCAACGAGTCGCTCGCAAAGGGCCCGCCGCTGGCGCCGCGCGACGTGTGAAACGGGGCCGGCTGACGCCGGCCCCGTTCCCTCTTACTTCGCGATGCTGATCAGCTCGATGTCGAATACCAGCATGCCCGCCGGCGAGCCGGGCTGGCCGTCGTAGGCGAGGCGCTGCGGAATCCAGAACCGCGTCTTCTCACCCTCGACCATCAGCTGCACGCCCTCGGTCCAGCCGGGGATCACCTGACTCAGCGGGAACGACGCGGGCTGGCCTCTATTGACCGAGCTGTCGAACATCTTCCCGTCGGTGGTCCAGCCTGTGTAGTGCACGGTTACCGTGCTGCCGGACTTCGGGTGCACGGTGCCCGTGCCGCCCTTCAGCACCTTGTAGGCCAGGCCTGACTTGGTCTTCTGGGCGTCCGCTGGCGCCGCCTTGACGTCGGCGGGCGCCGCCGTCGGATCCGCCGCGTACGAGAGCAGCTCGAGTTCGAACACGAGCATGCCCTGCGGCTTGTCGGGGCGGCCCTTGTAAGCCAGCGCTTCCGGGATCCAGACAAGGCGCTTCTCGCCTACCACCATCAGCTGCAGGGCTTCGCTGAACCCGGCAATGACGCGATTCACGGGAAACGAACTCGCCTTGGCGCGGGAGAACGAGCTGTCGAACATCACGCCCTTCGTGCTCCAGCCGGTGTACTCCACCGTGGCGGTATCGGTCGCCCCCGGGTGATCGGTTCCCGTCCCGGGTGTGAGGACCTTGAACGCGAGGCCGGATTTCGTTTTCACGGCATCGGCGGGCGGGGCCGCGACGTCAGGCGGCGCCGGGACCGGACTCACGATGCGTCCAGGCGGCGGCTGCGGGGGGGTGGTCTGCGGGCCAGCCTGTGCCGCCATGGCGGACACGGCCAGAATCCCGGCGGCACAGACGAGGATGAGTGCGGGTCGTGGATCGAAGCAGGTCATTCGGTCTCCGTTTCCTTGGTCTCTTTCTTCTTGCGTGGCGTGGACATGCGAGCCCGCGGTTTGCGGGCGGCGGGGGAGGCAGCCTTGGGGGCTGCCGCAGAGCTCCTGCGCCGGCGCGTCGGCCTGCCGTCGGCTGGCTGCACGTTGCCCGAGGTCTCGACGGACGAGGCGGTATTGGCGATGGCGAGCCGCACGGCGGTCGTGTCGATCCCCTGGGCTTCCTCCTGGTCGGCCATCGTCTCGGGCACGACGTCGACTGCGGCCGGCTGCTCCCCGGCCGCCAGATCCAGATCCGGCTGGACACCGGCCTCCTCGGACGGCTCGACCGGGATGCCGCGCATCTGCGGTCCCTGGAACACGCGCAGCACGCCCTGGCGATCGCGATCGAGGCGCACGAGCCCGTCGCGCTGGACCGACCGCAGGATCTCGACCAGGTTGCCGTGCTTGCGCTCGTCGAACGACGGGTCGACGGCGCGCATGGCCTGCTTCACGTTGCGGATGTACATCGGCCAGCGCGGGATGGCCCCGGGTGTCCCGAGCACCGTCTGCAGCAGACGGATGCCGTCGACCAGGGACGGCGGCTGGCCGTGCCCGTCGCGGGACGCCGCCATCTGGCCGGGCTGATCCTCGACGTCCGGCTGCGGCAGCATCGGGCCGGAGACCGGCGCGTCGATCGACCGGGGCGCCGACGACGTGGACGGCTCGGCGTCGGCCACGTGGACCGCCTCATGCCCCTCGGCGGGCAGCGCCCCATCCGCCGCGGGCAGCGCGCCTTCGCCCGCGTCGCGCAGCTCCACCATTACGCTGCGGCCCGCGCTGCGCAGCGTCACCAGGCCGGCCTCGGCCAGCTTGTCGGCGAAGTCGCGGAAACTCGACGCGCCGTAATCGCGCTCGGAGAACGCCGAATCCAGCTGCAGCAGCGTGCTCTTGAGCAGGCCCAGCTGCGGCGTGACCTCGCGGTCCGTGAGAATTTCCAGCGCGCGCGTCACCAGCGGGAACGCCTTGCTGACCGGCGCGGTGCTCAGCGAGGCCGGCGCGGGCGCCTGAGCGCCGCCCTGCCGATCGCCGCGGCCATGGCTCTGGCCCTGACCCTGACCCTGACCCTGGCCCGACGGCGCCGACTGGCGGCGGCTGGGCTGCCGGATCAGGTTCTCGTAGGCGATGAACTCGGTGCAGTTCTTCTGCATCACCATGCCGGTGAACTGCCGGCCGCCGACGACGAACACCTTCCGGTCGTACTGCTTCAGCTTCTCCACCAGGCTGATGAAGTCGCTGTCGCCGCCGACGATGACGAAGGCGTTGATGTGGTCGTGGGTGAACGCCATCTCGAGGGCGTCGAGCGCGAGGTTGATGTCCGCGCCGTTCTTGTCGCCGCCTGGCGTCATGTTGCGCTGCACCATGCGCACGGCGTGCTGCGTCATCATCTTGCTGTAGTCGCCGACCTTCTTCCAGTCGCCGTACGCCATCTTGGTGATGACTTCACCGCGCTCCTTGATGGCGTCCAGCACGGCGCCCACGTCGAATTCGCGGTTGAGGGTGGTCTTCACGCCGATTTCGATGTTGTCGAAATCGATGAACACGGCAATCTTGAGGGAGTCTTGTGACACGGAATGTTCCTTTGACATCTGCAACTCAGACGTCCAGCTCACGGGCTTCCTCGGCGCGCTCCATGATGAAACGGAAGCGGGCGGAGGCATCCTTGCCCATGAGCTCGTTGATGACCCGATCGGTCATGATGTGGTCGGCGATTTCCACGCGCAGAAGCCGCCGGGTGGCCGGGTTGAGGGTCGTTTCCCACAACACCTTCGGCATCATCTCGCCCAGGCCCTTGAATCGCGTGATCTCGGGCGTGCCACGCCCGTTGGCGTGCTGCTTCAGGATCTGTGCCTTCTGCCCATCGTCAAGGGCCCAGTGGGTCTGCTTGCCGATGTCGATCCGGTAGAGCGGCGGCTGGGCGAGATAGACGCGGCCGGCGGTCATGAGCGCCGTCATGTGCCGGTAGATGAAGGTGAGGAGAAGCGTCGCGATGTGGTTCCCGTCCGAGTCCGCGTCGGCCAGGATGATGACGCGCCCGTAGCGCAGGCGCGTGATGTCGAAGCTCTTGCCGATGCCGCAGCCCAGCGCGGTCACCAGATCGGAGAGCTCCTTGTTCTCGAGCACCTTGGCGAGCGAGGCGCTCTCGACGTTGAGCACTTTCCCGCGCAGCGGCAGAATGGCCTGGCGCGCGCGATCGCGACCCTGCTTGGCCGAGCCGCCGGCCGAGTCGCCTTCGACGATGAACAGCTCGGAATCGTCCCGCCCCGAGTTCGCGCAGTCGCTGAGCTTGCCCGGCAGGTTGAGGCGGCCGGAGGTGGCGCTCTTGCGCGTCACTTCCTGCTGCGCCGCGCGGCTCGCCTCGCGCGCGCGGGCCGCGAGGATAATACGCGCGACAATCGCCTCGGCAAGGCTGATGTTGTGGTTCAGCCAGTGCTCGAGGGCCGGGCGCACCGCCGAGTCCACCAGCGAGAGGATCTCGGGGTTGTTCAGGCGGTCCTTGGTCTGCCCCTGGAACTGCGGCTCGGCGATGAAGATGCTGAGCACGCCGACCAGCCCCTCGCGGATGTCGTCCGCGGAGAGCGTGACGCCTTTCGGCGTGAGGGTGTGCGTCTCGATGAAGTTGCGCACCGCCTTCCCGATGCCGGCGCGCAGGCCGTTCTCGTGCGTGCCGCCGGATCCGGTCGGGATGCCGTTGACGTAGCTGCGGATCTGTTCGTCCGTGCTCTCGGTCCACTGAAGCGCCAGGTCGAGGCGCAGGCCGTTGTCTTTGACCGTTGCGAACGGCAGATCGTGCACCGGCTTGATCGCCGCCAGCGCGATGATCTTCTTCAGGTACGCCTCGATGCCGTCGACGTGCTCGAACGTCTCTTTCGTCTTCGCCGACTCGTCTTCGAAGACGACCTTGACGCCCTTGTGCAGGTAGCTCGCCACCTCGAGGCGCTCGCGGATGAGCGCCGCCTCGAACTCGACCTTCGGGAAGATCGTCGCGTCGGGCCGGAAGAACACCGTCGTGCCGGTGCCACGCGCCGCACCGAGCTTCTTCAGCGGCCCTTGCGGGGCACCCTGCTTGAAGCGCTGCTCCCAGAGGGCCCCGTCGCGCTTGACCGTGGCGACCAGCTCTTTCGAGAGCGCGTTCACGACGCTGGCGCCGACGCC